>Ga0308176_10001028_pt1 | contig 17546 bp, 17 predicted proteins | sample PhyCR2_3_FD_203890 | JGI IMG/M metagenome (GOLD analysis project Ga0308176, IMG submission 203890) | Soil microbial communities from UC Gill Tract Community Farm, Albany, California, United States - DLSLS.C.R2 | ecosystem: Environmental > Terrestrial > Soil > Agricultural land | place: USA...
CTCGCGAACACCTTGGCGTAGGTGGACTGGGTGAGGTCCTCGGCCAGGTGCCAGTCCCCGCACAGCAGCAGCGCGGTGCGGAAGGTCTGGTTGCCGGTCGAGGCGACGAACGACTCGAAGGTCGTCCCGTCTGCGTGGCCCATGCGGTCCCCCGGTCTCGTGTGTGGTGCGCTCTCACCCGGTTCGACGCCGCGGGGAGAGGAAGCGTTACAGGGTGGCGAGCGCGGTCAGCACGACGGCGGCGAGCAGCGGCACCAGCACGACCGCACCGGCCAGCAGGGTCGCGGAGCCGGACCCGCCGATGTCGACCCCGGCCCGGATCGCGCGCTCGTTGGCCCGGAACCGCCGGTAGCCCGCGAGGCCGAGCGCCGACCCGGCCAGCACCAGCACCAGCCCGAGGGAGTAGCGGACCACGCTGTGCCCGTGGGTGAGGAACTGGAGCACGCCGAGGCCGGCGATCTGGAGCGCCAGGGCCGTGCGGACGTAGGCGAGGAAGGTGCGTTCGTTGGCCAGCAGGAAGCGGTAGTCCACCGGTTCGTCCACGGGTGTCACCGTAGTCGTATGCGCATGTTCGTCGCCGTCGTCCCGCCCGAGGAGGCGCTGGAGGATCTCGCGTCCTTCGTGGCGCCGCGGCAGGAGGCCGAGCCCGGCTTCCGGTGGACGGTCCCGGAGCAGTGGCACGTCACGCTCGCCTTCCTCGCGGACGTGGCCGACCGACAGCTCGACGACCTGCTGGAGCGCCTGGGACGTGCCGCGGCCCGTCGTACGACGTTCCCGGTGACCCTCGCGGGTGGAGGAGCGTTCCCGAACGCGAGCCGCGCCAAGGTGGTGTTCGCCGGGGTGGAGACCGACCACGTCGAGGTGAGCCGGCTGGCGACGGGCACCCGGGCGGCGGCCGCGAAGGCCGGCATCGAGGTCGACGGCGGCCGGTTCCACCCGCACGTGACGCTGGCCCGCACCGGCCGTCCCGTCGAGGCCACCCGGTGGATCCGGGTCCTCGACGCCTACCACGGTCCGACCTGGGAGGCCCGGGAGGTCGCGCTGGTGCAGTCGCACCTCGGGGAGGGCCCGCGCCGGCGCCCCCGCTACGAGACGGTCCGGACCTTCCCGCTGTCCCGGTCCCGGGGCTGACCCGTCCGCCAGCCGGTCGCCCGAAACGGGGCCGAAACGGGGCCGTGGGATCGTGTGGCCGTGCACGTGACCCGGATCGGACTCACGCCCGTCAAGGGTGGCCGCCACGCCGACCAGGCGTCGGTCGACCTCGCCCCCGACGGGCCGGTCGGCGACCGCGTCTTCTGCCTGGTCGACCCGGCCCGGGACCGGGTGCTGCGGACCGTCGAGAACCCTTCCCTGCTGCGGACCTCCGCGACCTGGGCGGACGGCGTGCTGCGCACGACCCTGCCCGGCCGGACGGTCGAGGGCGTGCCGGCCCCGACCGGCCGGACGCTGAAGGTCGACTACTGGGGCCGGGTCGCCGCGCTCGAGGTAGTCGAGGGCCCGTGGGCGGAGGCCTACAGCGAGCACCTGGGGTACGACGTCGTGCTGGCGCGGGCCACGCACCCGGGCGAGGTCGTGTACGGCGCGTCGGTGACCCTGGTGACCACCTCGTCGCTGGCGGAGCTCGCCGCGCGGACCGGCGGGGCCGTCGACGCCGCGCAGTTCCGGGCCACGCTGACGGTGGACACCGGCGACGCCGCGGCGCACGTGGAGGACTCCTGGGCGGGGGAACGGCTCCGGATCGGGGACGCGGAGGTCGAGGTGCGCGGCGTGGTGCCGCGCTGCGCCGTCGTCGACCTCGACCCCGACACCGGGGAGCGTCGTAGCCCGGTGCTGAAGGCTCTCGGGGTCTATCGTCACCTGCACGGGGAGGTCGTCTTCGGTGTCGACGCCGTGGTGACACAGCCGGGCCGCGTGGGTCCGGGTGCCTCCGTCGACCCCGTGGGGAGGTCCTGATGCCGTACCTGCTCCGCGTCGAGCTCCCCGACGTGCCCGGGTCGCTGGGCGCCGTGGCGGCCGCGATCGGTGAGGCCGGCGGCGACATCGAGGCCATCGAGATCGTCGAGCACCGTCCCGACGGCACCGCCGTCGACGACGTGCTCCTGGAGACCGCACCCGGCGTGATGCCCGACTCGCTGGTGTCGGCCTGCAACAAGCTGGACGGCGTGCAGGTGCTGTGGGTGTCCCGCTACGGCGCCGGCGGCAACCTGTTCCTCGACCTCGAGGCCGTCGAGGCGCTCACCCAGACACCGGCCAGCGCCCGCGACGAGATCGTCGACCTGCTGCCGATCACGTTCCGCGCCGACTGGGGCATGCGGGTGCGTCGCAAGGGCGACCACGTCAAGGTGCTGCACCGCACCTCGGCCGCACCCGAGTCGGCCACCGGGAACCCCGAGTGGTTCCCCGCCAAGCACGCCGTCCGGCTGGAGCTCCCGCCGGACTGGGCGGCGTCCGCCGACGGCACGCTGGTCGCCGGCGCCCCGATCGGCCGGGACGACGAGCTGGTGCTGTTCGGCCGCCGCGGCGGCCCGGAGATCCTCGACTCCGAGCTCGCGCGGCTCGGCCACCTCGCGGCCCTGGCCGCGTCGATCGCCAAGAACGCCTGATGCCGGCGCCGCTCGGCGTCACCGGCGTGACGGGCCGGCTCGGCGGGCGCGTCGCGCGGCTGCTGGCCGCCGCCGGCGCCGAGCAGCGGCTGGTGGTGCGGGATCCCTCCAGGGCACCGTTGCTGTCGGGCGCGACGGTCGCGGAGGCGTCGTACCTCGACCGGGACGCCGTACGCCGGGCCCTCGACGGCCTCGACGTGGTGCTGATGGTGTCGGCGGCCGAGGCCGAGGACCGGCTCGACGAGCACCGCGCGTTCGTCGACGCGGCGGCCGACGCGGGCGTGCGGCACCTGGTGTACATCTCCTTCTTCGGGGCCGCGCCCGACGCGACGTTCACGTTGGCTCGCGACCACCACGTCACCGAGCAGCACATCGAGCAGTCGGGGATGGCGTGGACGCACGTGCGCGACAACCTCTACGCGGACTTCATCCCGGCGCTCGCCGGTGCCGACGGCGTCATCCGCGGACCCGCCGACGACGGCCGGGTGTCCGCGGTCGCGCAGGACGACGTCGCCGCCGCCGTCACCGCGGTGCTGCTCGACCCGGCACCGCACGAGGGCCGCACCTACAGCCTCACCGGGCCGGAGGCGCTCACCCTCAGCGAGGCCGCGGCGACGATGAGCCGGGTGCTCGGCCGGCCCTGCACGTTCGTCGACGAGACGGTCGAGGAGGCCTACGCCTCCCGCGCGTCGTACGGCGCGCCCGGCTGGCAGCTCGACGCCTGGGTCAGCACCTACACGGCCATCGCGTCCGGCGAGCTGGCCGCCGTCACGGGGGACGTCGAGCGGCTCACCGGGCACGCGCCGATGTCGCTCGCGGACCTGCTGGGCCAGGCCGGCTGAGCCTGGCGCCGCGCAGCGGGCGCGGATCGGTGGATCCAGGCTGAGCTGAGGCGACGACCGGGCGTCCCGACAGTAGGGTCGACGGGTGGCCGACACACCTCCCCGCCGGTCCGTGATCGGCCGGTGGGACCCCCTCACCGTCGGGGTCGACATCGGGGGCACGAAGGTGCTCGCGGGCGTGGTCGACTCCTCGGGGCGGGTGCTGGACCGGCAGCGCCGGCTCACGCCCGGGACCAGTGTCCGGGACGTCGAGGACACGATCGTGGACCTGGTGCAGGGCTTCGGGCGCAGCTACGACATCGCTGCCGTCGGGGTGGGGGCGGCCGGCTTCGTCGACGTCACCCGCTCCGTGGTCAGGTTCTCGCCCCACCTGGCCTGGCGGGACGAGCCCCTGCGCGACGCCCTGATGAGCCGGGTGCGGGTCCCGGTCGTGGTCGACAACGACGCGAACGCCGCCGCGCTCGCGGAGTGCCGCTTCGGGGCCGGCCGGCTGCACCGGCTGGTTCTGTGCATCACGCTCGGCACGGGCATCGGGGGAGCGCTGGTCATCGACAGCCGCGTGTTCCGCGGCACCAACGGGATGGCCGGGGAGTTCGGTCACATCCAGGTGGTGCCGGACGGCCACCGCTGCGAGTGCGGGAACCGGGGGTGCTGGGAGCAGTACGCCTCCGGCAACGCGCTGGTCCGGGACGCGACCGAGCTCGTGCTGGCCGGGTCGCCCGTGGCGCACCGGCTCGACGCGATGGTGGGCGGCGACGTGACCGCGCTGACCGGGCCGCTGATCACCCAGGCCGCGCGGGAGGGCGACCCGCTCGCGGTCCAGCTGATCGGCGAGATCGGCGCCTGGCTGGGCGTGGGTCTCGCGGGCATGGCGGCGGCGTTCGACCCGGGCTGCATCATCGTCGGTGGTGGTGTCTCGGAGGCCGGCGACCTGCTGCTCGCACCGGCCCGGGCGGAGTTCTCCCGGACGCTGACCGGGCGGGGCCACCGGCCCGAGCCCCCGATCCTCGCGGCGCGGCTGGGCCCGGACGCGGGCTTCATCGGGGCCGCGGACATGGCGCGCTCGGCGGCGCGCCGGTCGCGGCGGATGCGCCGCCGTCGCCGGGAGCGACCCGTCCGCCGGCGGCGGTCCGTGCTGCCGGACTGACCTCGCCGCAGGCCGGTCAGCGCTCGACGAGCGTGAGCGAGAAGCTGTAGCGGGACGAGCGGTACACGTGCGTGCCGTACTCGACGGCCGCGCCCTCGTCGTCGTAGGCGACCCGGCGCATCGTGATCAGCGCCGCTCCCTTCTTCTCGTGCAGGAGCGCGGCGATGTCCGACGGTGCGTTGGTGGCGCCGATGACCTGGTCCGCCACCCGGATGCGGTACCCCGCGGCCCGGATCAGCTCGTAGAGACCGGTGGTCGCGAACACCTCGGGCTCGACGTCGACCACGCCGGGCGGCAGGTAGTTGGTCATCAGCGCGATCGGCTCGTCGTCGGCGTAGCGGAGCCGGCGCAGCTCGAACACCTCCGAGCCCGGCGGCAGGCCCAGCGCCGTCGCCTCCTCCTCGCCCGCCGGGACCATGCCGCTGGAGAGCACCTCGGTGCGCGGCTTCCGGCCGGCCTTCTCCAGGTCGTCGTACAGGCTGGTGAGCTCGAGCGACCGGTTCACCTGGCTGCGCACGACCTGGGTGCCCACCCCGCGCTTGCGCACCAGCAGGCCCCGATCGACGAGGTACTGGATGGCGCGGCGCATCGTCGGACGCGAGACGCCGAGCCGGTCCGCGAACTCGATCTCGTTGGTGAGCCGGCTGCCGGCCGGGAGCGCCTCGGTGTCGATCAGGCGCTGCAGCTCCTGCGCCACCTGGAAGTAGAGCGGCACGGGGCTCGACCGGTCGACCGACAGGCGCGAGACGACGGCGTCGACGGTCAGCGAGCTCTCGGTCACGGGACCATTCTCGCACCCAATGTCTCTGTTGTCATTGCAAGCGGACGTAAGAATGTCCTTACAAAGTCTTGACGTGACGACGCTCACCCGCAGAGGATGACGAGCAACGGCCCCCACGGCGGGGGAAACGGGTCGAGACGAAGGAGGCACGGCATGCGGATGGGCCTCGTCGGAGCCGGCCGGATCGGGACCTCCCACGCCCGGGTCGTCCGCGACCACGACCTGGTCGACGAGCTGCTGGTCGCCGACGCGGACGCGAGCCGGGCCGAGCAGGTCGCGGCCGACCTGGGGGTGCAGGCCGCCGCCTCGGTCGACGAGCTCCTCGACAGCGTCGACGCCGTGGTCGTCACCGCCGCCACCGCCGCGCACCCGGAGCTGATCCTCCGTGGCGCCCGCCTCGGCCTGCCGGTCTTCTGCGAGAAGCCGGTGGCGCCCGACGTGGACGGCACCCTCCGGGTGCTCGACGAGGTCGAGCGGTCCGGTGCCGTCGTCCAGGTCGGGTTCCAGCGCCGCTTCGACCACGGGTACGCCGCCGCCCGGGCCGCCCTGCACGGCGGCGCGCTCGGCGAGCTGCGACGGGTGCACGTCGTCACCGCCGACCAGGCGCCGCCGCCGGCCGAGTTCATCACCACCTCCGGGGGCATGTGGCGCGACTGCCACGTCCACGACTTCGACGCCCTGCGCTGGGTGACCGGACGCGAGGTGGTCGAGGTGTACGCCCTCGGCGCCAACCGCGGCGCGGACTACTTCGGCGCCTGCGACGACGTGGACGAGTCCGTCGCGGTGCTCACGCTCGACGACGGCACGCTGGTGACGCTGCAGGGCTCCCGCTACAACGGCGCCGGCCACGACATCCGGATGGAGCTGGCCGGCACCGCCGCGACGATGGTGGTCGGCCTCGGGGAGCGGACGCCGGTGCGCTCGGCCGAGGAGGGCGTCACCTTCCCCGACGGCGAGCCGTGGCCGAACTTCTGGCACCGGTTCCTGCCGGCCTACGTCGCGGAGATCGAGGCGTTCGTCGAGCTCGCGGCCGGCAAGCGGGACAACCCCTGCACCGTCGCCGAGGCACTGGAGGCGTTCCTGGTCGCCGAGGCGGCCACCCGCAGCCGCGCGGAGCACCGCGCGGTCCGCATCGAGGAGGTCCGGCCGCGATGAGCCTCGACGTGCTGACCATGGGACGGATCTCCGTCGACGTCTACCCGCTGCAGATCGGCGTGGGGCTCGAGGACGTCGAGACGTTCGGCAAGTTCCTCGGCGGGTCCGCCACCAACGTCGCGGTCGCCGCGGCCCGGCACGGCCGCTCGGCCGGGGTGGTCACGGCCACCGGCGACGACCCGTTCGGCCGCTACCTGCACCGCGCCCTGCGCGACTTCGGCGTGGACGACAGCCAGGTCCGGGCGGTCGCCGGCACCCCGACCCAGGTCACCTTCTGCGAGATCTTCCCGCCCGACGACTTCCCGCTCTACTTCTACGGTCGTACGCCGCTCGCGGCCGACCTGCAGATCACCGCCGACCACCTGGACCTGGACGCCGTGCGCGAGGCCGGGGTGTTCTGGTGCACGGTCACGGGTCTCTCGGCAGAGCCCAGCCGGACCGCCCACCACGCCGCGCTCGAGGCTCGAGGCCGGCGCGAGCACACGGTCCTGGACCTGGACTACCGGCCGATGTTCTGGGAGAGCCGCGAGGCGGCCCGCGAGCAGGTGCAGCAGGTCCTCGGCCAGGCGACCGTCGCGGTCGGCAACCTCGACGAGTGCCTGACCGCCGTCGGCGAGGACGAGCCGGGCCGGGCGGCCGACGCGCTGCTGGAGCACGGCGTCGAGCTGGCGATCGTCAAGCAGGGACCCAAGGGCGTGCTCGCCCGCACCGCCGAGGAGACGGTCGAGGTGCCGCCGTACCCGGTCGACGTGGTCAACGGCCTCGGGGCCGGTGACGCGTTCGGCGGTGCGCTCTGCCACGGCCTGCTCGCCGGCTGGCCGCTGGAGAAGGTGCTCCGTTTCGCCAACGTCGCCGGCGCGATCGTGGCCTCCCGCCTCGAGTGCTCCTCGGCGATGCCCACCGAGGACGAGGTCCTCACCCGGCTCGAGGAGGCCAGCCGTGTCTGATCTCGTGGTCGACGTCCGCACGCTCGTCGACATCCGGACGAGCCACCCGCAGGAGATCGCCGAGCGCGCCGCGGCGCGGTCCCGGCCCACGTCCTTCCTCGGCCCGGGCGGGCGGCTCATGGTGATCGCCGCCGACCACCCGGCCCGCGGGGCGCTGCGGGCCGGCGAGGACGCGCTGGCGATGGCCGACCGCGCGACGCTGCTGGAACGCATGTGCATCGCGCTCTCCCGTCCCGAGGTCAACGGCGTGCTCGGCACCGCCGACATCCTGGAGGACCTGCTGCTGCTCGGCGCGCTCGAGGGCAAGGTCGTCGTGGGCTCGATGAACCGCGGTGGTCTCGCGGGCACGACGTTCGAGATCGACGACCGGTTCACCGGCTACGACGCGGACCGGATCGCCGCGATGGGCTTCGACGCCGGGAAGATGCTGCTGCGCATCGACCCGGAGGACGCTGCCACCGCCGCGACCATCGAGTCCTGCTCCCGCGCCGTCAGCGCGCTCGCCTCGCGGGGGCTGATGGCGATGGTGGAGCCGTTCATCTCCCACCGCGTCGACGGCCGGGTCCGCAACGACCTGTCCACCGAGGCCGTGATCCGCTCCGTCACCGTCGCCGCCGGGCTCGGCTCGTCCTCGGCGTTCACCTGGCTGAAGCTGCCCGTCACCGACGACGTCGCCGGGATGGAGCAGGTGCTGGCCGCATCCACGCTGCCCGCGGTGCTGCTCGGCGGCGAGGTCCCCGACGACCCGGACGCGGCGTTCGACGCCTTCGAGCAGGTCCTCAAGCTGCCCACCGCCAAGGGTCTCGTGGTGGGACGCTCCCTGCTCTACCCGACCGACGGCGACGTCGCCGGCGCCGTCGACCGGGCGGTGAGCCTGCTGTGACCACCACCCGCGTCTCCGACCAGCGGCTGCACGTCCCCGCCGGCTCCGCCGGCGACGGGCCGTTCGAGCTCGTGGTCACGCCCGAGTCCGCCGGCTGGCAGCAGTCCTCGCTGCGGGTGCTGCGTCTCGAGCCGGGAGGGGAGCACACGCTGCCCACCGGACCCGAGGAGTACGTCGTGCTGCCCCTGTCCGGCGCCTGCAGCGTCACCTGCGCCGGGGAGACCTTCGAGCTGGCCGGCCGCCCCAGCGTCTTCGAGGGGGTGTCGGACATGGCGTACGTGCCCCGCGACAGCGAGCTGACGGTCCGGTCCCGCGAGGGCGGCCGGTTCGCGCTCGCCTCCGCCCGGTGCGACCGTCGGCTGGAGCCGCGCTACCGCGCCGCCGGCGACGTACCGGTGGAGATCAGGGGGGCCGGCTCGTGCAGCCGGCAGGTCAACAACTTCTGCTCGGCCGACTCGTTCGAGGCGGACCGGCTGATCGCGGTCGAGGTGCTCACGCCGGGCGGCAACTGGTCGTCGTACCCGCCGCACAAGCACGACGAGGACCGGCCCGGCGAGGAGTCCGTGCTCGAGGAGATCTACTACTTCGAGGTCGCCGACGGTCCGGCGGGACCGGGCCTCGGCTACCACCGGGTCTACGGCACCGCGGACCGCCCGATCGACGTGACCGCCGAGGTGCGCAGCGGCGACGTGGTGCTGGTGCCGCACGGCTGGCACGGGCCGTCGATGGCCGCTCCCGGCTACCACCTCTACTACCTGAACGTGATGGCCGGCCCGTCCGCCGACCGGGCGTGGCTGATCTGCGACGACCCGGCGCACACCTGGGTGCGCGACACCTGGGCCGACCAGGACCCCGACCCCCGGCTGCCGCTCACCTCGCCGACGACCACCCCGCAGGAGGGACGCGCATGAACCGCACCGGCGCCGGCACCGTCCGGCTCACCGTCGCCCAGGCGACCGTCCGGTTCCTCGCCCAGCAGTGGAGCGAGCGGGACGGCGTCGAGCAGCGGCTCGTCGAGGGCGTCTTCGGGATCTTCGGGCACGGCAACGTGGCGGGCGTCGGGCAGGCGCTCCTGGAGATGGAGACCGAGGACCCGCACGTCCTGCCCTACTACCTCGCCCGCAACGAGCAGGGCATGGTGCACGCCAGCGCCGCGTTCGCCCGGATGCGCAACCGGCTGGCCACGCTCGCCTGCACCGCGTCGATCGGTCCCGGCTCCACGAACATGCTGACCGGCGCGGCCCTGGCCACCATCAACCGGCTGCCCGTGCTGCTGCTGCCCAGCGACATCTTCGCCACCCGCGTGTCCAGCCCGGTGCTCCAGGAGCTCGAGAGCCCCGCGGGCTACGACGTGACCGTCAACGACGCGTTCCGGCCGCTGTCCCGGTTCTTCGACCGGGTGTGGCGTCCCGAGCAGCTGCCGGCGGCCCTGCTCGGCGCGATGCGGGTGCTCACCGACCCCGTGGAGACCGGCGCGGTCACGGTGTGCCTGCCGCAGGACGTGCAGGCCGAGGCGCACGACTGGCCCGCGGAGCTGTTCGCCAAGCGGGTCTGGCACGTGGCCCGGCCGCTGCCCGAGCCCGCCGCGCTGGCCCGCGCCCTCGACGTGGTCCGCTCGGCCCGGCGGCCGCTCGTGGTCGCCGGTGGCGGCGTCGGCTACAGCGCCGCGACCGACGCGCTGCGCGCCTTCGCCGAGGCCACCGGGATCCCGGTCGCGGAGACCCAGGCGGGCAAGGGCTCCCTGCCCTACGACCACCCGTTGTCCGTCGGCGCCGTCGGCAGCACCGGTACGACGGCCGCGAACGCCCTGGCCCGCGAGGCCGACGTCGTGATCGGCATCGGCACCAGGTACAGCGACTTCACCACGGCCTCGCGCACCGCCTTCCAGGACCCGGACGTCCGGTTCGTCAACGTCAACGTGGCGCCGATCGACGCGCACAAGCACGCGGGCGTCTCGGTCCTCGCCGACGCGCGGGAGACCCTGACCGCGGCGACCGAGGCCCTCGCGGGCTGGCGCACCGACCCGTCGTACCAGCAGCGGGCGGCGGACCTGGCGCAGGAGTGGGACGCCACCGTCGAGCACGCCTACACGCTCGGGCACGGCCCGCTGCCGGCCCAGTCCGAGGTCATCGGCGTGGTCAACGAGGTCTCCGGCCCGCGCGACGTCGTGGTCTGCGCCGCCGGCTCGATGCCCGGCGACCTCCACAAGCTGTGGCGGACCCGGGACCCGAAGGGCTACCACGTCGAGTACGGCTACTCCTGCATGGGCTACGAGGTGGCCGGCGGGCTCGGCGTGAAGATGGCCTGCCCCGACCGCGACGTCTACGTGATGGTCGGCGACGGCTCCTACCTGATGATGGCCCAGGAGCTGGTGACGGCGGTCCAGGAGAACCTCAAGCTCATCGTCGTCCTGGTGCAGAACCACGGCTTCCACTCGATCGGCGACCTGTCGGAGAACCTCGGGTCGCAGCGGTTCGGGACGCGCTACCGGTTCCGCGACGAGACCAGCGGCCGGCTCGACGGCGAGCGGTTGCCGGTCGACCTGGCCGCCAACGCGGAGAGCCTCGGGGCGACGGTGCTCCGCGCGACGACCGTCGACGACTTCCGCGCGAAGCTCGTCGAGGCGCGGTCGGTGCCCGGGCCCGTCGTGGTGCACGTGGAGACCGACCCCCTGGTCAACGCGCCGTCCTCGGAGTCCTGGTGGGACGTGGTCGTCCCGGAGACCGCCGCCCTGGACAGCACGCAGCAGGCACGCAAGACCTACGACGAGCACAAGCGCGACCAGCGCGCGTACCTGACCCCCAGCCGCGACTCCTGACGAGGTGAGCACTGTGAACACGATCGAGCACTGGATCGACGGGCGCCGGACCCCCGGCGAGGGCACCCGCCGAGGTCCGGTCTACAACCCCGCGACGGGACAGCAGCAGGCGGAGGTCGTGCTGGCCGCCACCGCGGACGTCGACGCTGCCGTCGCCTCGGCCCGGCGCGCGTTCGAGGAGTGGGGCCAGTCCTCGCTCTCCAAGCGGGCCAAGGTGCTGTTCCGCTTCCGTGAGCTGGTGGACGCCCGGGCCAAGGAGCTCGCCGAGGTGATCTCCGACGAGCACGGCAAGGTCGTCTCGGACGCGTTCGGCGAGGTGCAGCGCGGGCTCGAGGTCGTCGAGTTCGCGTGCGGCATCCCGCACCTGGTCAAGGGGGAGTACTCCGACCAGGTCTCCGGCGGCGTGGACGTCTTCTCGTTCCGCGAGCCGCTCGGTGTCGTCGCCGGGATCACCCCGTTCAACTTCCCGATCATGGTGCCGATGTGGATGCACCCGGTGGCGATCGCCACCGGCAACACCTTCGTGCTCAAGCCCAGCGAGCGCGACCCCTCGGCGTCCATGCTGGTCGCGGAGCTGTGGGCGGAGGCCGGCCTCCCCGACGGCGTGTTCAACGTCGTGCACGGTGACAAGGAGTCGGTCGACGCCCTGCTCGACCACCCGGACGTGGCTGCGGTCTCCTTCGTGGGCTCCACGCCGATCGCGAAGTACATCCACGAGCGCGGGACGGCCAACGGCAAGCGCGTCCAGGCGCTCGGCGGCGCGAAGAACCACGCCGTCGTGCTCCCGGACGCGGACGTCGACTTCGCCTCCGACCACCTGGTCGCGGCGGCGTTCGGCTCCGCGGGCGAGCGGTGCATGGCGATCTCGGCCGCGGTGGCCGTGGGGGACGCCGCCGACGCAGTCGTGGAGGCGGTGGCGGCCAAGGCCCGGAAGGTCCAGGTCGGGCCCGGCCGGGACGCGGGCAGCGAGATGGGCCCGGTGGTCACCGCGGCGGCCCGCGACCGCATCGTCGGGCTGATCGGCTCCGGGGAGCAGCAGGGGGCCACGCTGACCGTGGACGGCCGGTCGCTCTCGGTGCCCGGCCACGAGGACGGGTTCTGGGTCGGCCCCACCGTCATCGACCGGGTCACCACGGAGATGGACGTCTACCGCGAGGAGATCTTCGGCCCGGTGCTCTCGGTGGTCCGTGCCGACACCGTCGACGCCGCGATCGCCCTCGTCAACGGCAACCCCTACGGCAACGGGACCGCGATCTTCACCTCGAGCGGCGAGTCCGCGCGCCGGTTCCAGCGCGGGGTCAAGGTCGGGATGATCGGGATCAACGTCCCCATCCCCGTCCCGATGGCCTACTACTCCTTCGGCGGCTGGAAGGACTCCCTGTTCGGCCAGTCCCGGATCCACGGCATGGACGGCGTCGCGTTCTACACCCGGTCGAAGGTGGTCACCTCGCGGTGGCCGCACGTCGAGCACCCGGCCGGCGCCAGCTACCACTTCCCCGTCAACACCTGACAGGTCAGCCCCTAGACCCCGGCGCGGTCGCCCCGCCGCCCGAGCACACCCCAACAAACAGCGAGCCGGCGCTCGCCGGGAACCGAAGGAGACAAGATGACCAGCCCTCGTCGTCGACTGGCCGCGATCGCGGCGGTTGCGGCACTCGCGCTCAGCGCCGCGGCCTGCTCGAGCACCGGTGGCAAGCAGGAGCAGCAGCAGCAGAACAGCGGGGGGAGCGGCGGCAACGTCGCCAGCACCCCGCGCTACAAGATCGCGATGATCACCCACGAGGCTCCCGGCGACACGTTCTGGGACCTCATCCGCAAGGGCGCGCAGGCGGCCGCCGCGAAGGACAACATCCAGCTGGTCTACTCCAACGACCCGCAGGCGCCCAAGCAGGCCGACCTGATCCAGAGCGCCATCGACAGCAAGGTGGACGCGCTCGCGACCACGCTGCCGAACCCGGGCGCGCTCACCCCGCCGGTGAAGAAGGCGGTCGCGGCCGGGATCCCGGTCGTCGAGTTCAACGCCGGCGTCAACGACTGGACCAAGACCGGGGCGCTCATGTACTTCGGTCAGGACGAGTCCGTGGCCGGTGAGGCTGCGGGCGCCCGGCTCGCCAAGGACGGCGCGAAGCACGTCCTGTGCGTGGTGCAGGAGCAGGGGCAGGTGCAGCTCGAGGCCCGGTGCGCCGGTGTCCAGAAGGGCTTCACCGGCGGGACGACCGACAAGCTCTACGTCAACGGCCGCAACATGCCGTCGGTGCAGTCGGACATCCAGGCCAAGCTCGCGCAGGACAAGAGCATCGACCGGGTGATCACCCTCGGGGCGCCGTTCGCGCTGGCGGCGGTCCAGTCGGTGAAGGACGCGGGCAGCTCGGCCCAGGTGGTCACGTTCGACACCAACGCACAGCTCGTCGCGGCCGTCGAGAACGGCTCCGTGAAGTGGGCGATCGACCAGCAGCCCTACCTCCAGGGCTACGAGGCGATCGACTCGCTGTGGCTGTACCTCACGAACGGCAACGTCCTCGGTGGCGGCAAGACCGTGCTCACCGGGCCGTCGTTCATCGACCAGAGCAACATCAAGACCGTGGCGGCGTACGCCAAGCGCGGCACCCGATGACACGTCGGTGACGGGGACCGGGGGCCGATCCGGCCCCCGGGCCTCCCGCCCGGAACCCTTGGAGAGAACCATGAGTCAGGCAACTGTCAGTGCCCCCACGCCCACGGTCGACGAACGGGTCAAGCCCCACTCGCTGCTGCACAAGCTCCTCGGGCGGCCCGAGCTCGGGTCCCTCGTCGGCGCGATCGTGATCTACGTCTTCTTCTTCGTGGTCGCGGAGCCGTTCCGGAGCGCCGCGGCCCTCTCGACGGTCCTCTACGTCAGCTCGACCTACGGGATCATGGCCGTCGGCGTCGCCCTGCTGATGATCGGCGGTGAGTTCGACCTGTCCGCCGGCGTGGCCGTGACCACGTCCGCGCTGGCCGCGTCGCTGTTCGCGTTCCAGTTCAGCCTCAACGTCTGGGTCGGCGTCCTGTTCGGACTGGCGATGGCGCTGGCGATCGGGTTCGTCAACGGCTACCTCGTCATGCGCACGGGGATCCCGAGCTTCCTGATCACGCTGGGATCCTTCCTGATGCTGCAAGGGCTCAACCTCGCGGTCACGAAGCTGCTGACCGGCCAGGTCGCCAGCCAGAGCATCCAGGACATGGACGGGTACAACCTCGCCAGCAAGATCTTCGCCTCCGAGTTCAACATCGGCGGCGTCTCGGTCCGGATCACGGTCATCTACTGGCTGATCTTCGTGGCGATCGCCACCTGGATCCTGCTGCGCACCAAGGTGGGCAACTGGATCTACGCGGTCGGCGGTGACGCGGAGAGCGCCCGCGCGGTCGGCGTGCCGGTTGCGAAGACCAAGATCGGGCTGTTCATGGGCGTCGGCTTCCTCGCCTGGTTCTCCGGCATGCACCTGCTGTTCCGCTTCGACACGGTGCAGTCCGGTGAGGGCGTGGGCAACGAGTTCATCTTCATCATCGCGGCCGTGATCGGTGGCTGCATGCTGACCGGTGGCTACGGCACGGCGGTCGGCGCCGCGATCGGCGCCTTCATCTACGGCATGACCAACCAGGGCATCGTCTACGCCGGCTGGAACCCGGACTGGGTGAAGTTCTTCCTCGGTCTGATGCTGCTGCTGGCCACCGTGACCAACCTCTGGGTCAAGAACCAAGCCTCGCGGAGATGACGAAGGAGATGACGGACATGACGCAAGACATCGCAGAAGCCTCGCTCGAGGAGATCCCGACCGGCGTACCGCTGGTGCAGCTCAAGGACGTCGGCAAGTCCTACGGGAACATCACCGCGCTGAAGGGGATCAACCTCAAGGTCGGCAAGGGCGAGGTGACCTGTGTCCTCGGGGACAACGGCGCCGGCAAGTCCACGCTGATCAAGATCATCTCCGGACGGCACCAGCACGACGAGGGCGAGCTGCTCGTCGACGGCCACTCCGTGAAGCTGGGCTCGCCGCGCGAGGCGCTCGACCACGGCATCGGCACGGTCTACCAGGACCTCGCCGTGGTGCCGCTCATGCCGGTGTGGCGCAACTTCTTCCTCGGGTCCGAGGAGACCGACGGCCCCTGGCCGATCCGTCGCCTGAGGGTCGACGAGATGAAGGAGACCGCCAAGCAGGAGCTGCACAAGATGGGCATCGACCTGCCGGACATCGACGCGCCGATCGGCAGCCTGTCCGGTGGCCAGCGGCAGTGCGTCGCGATCGCCCGGGCGGTGTTCTTCGGGGCCCGCGTGCTGATCCTCGACGAGCCGACCGCCGCGCTCGGCGTCAAGCAGTCCGGGGTGGTGCTGAGGTACGTGCGGGCGGCGGCCGACCAGGGTCTGGGCGTCATCTTCATCACGCACAACCCGCACCACGCCTACATGGTCGGCGACCACATGGTGCTGCTGAACCGCGGGAAGATGGCGCTCGACACCAAGCGGGACGACATCTCCCTCGACGAGCTCACCCAGCAGATGGCCGGCGGCGACGAGCTCGACGCGCTGAGCCACGAGCTGCGGCGCGGCCCCGGCCGCGGCACCGGCAGCAGCAACGGTGAGCCTGCCCAGAAGCCGGCCGAGGACCCTGCCCAGCGGAAGGACACCGTATGACGACGGCGCCACGTCGCCTCCTGCTCGGCAGCTGCCCCGACTCGTGGGGCGTCTGGTTCGCCGACGACCCGAAGCAGACGCCGTGGGACCGCTTCCTCGACGAGCTGGCGGGGGTCGGGTACGAGTGGCTGGAGCTCGGGCCGTACGGCTACCTCCCCACGGACCCGGACCGGCTCCGCGACGAGCTCGACCGGCGCAACCTCAAGGTCGCCGCCGGAACGATGCACGGGTACAGCGGGCTGCACCGGGCCGACGACTTCCCGGCGATCGAGGAGGCGACCCGCAAGGTCGCCGAGCTGACCCGGGCGGTCGGGGCCGAGCACCTGGTCTTCGTGCCGGTCCCGGGCTACCGGGACGACGAGACCGGTGCCTACCTCGAGCCGGCGGAGCTGGACGAGGGCGCCTGGAAGACCCTGGTGACCTCGACCAACGAGCTCGGGAAGATCGTCGCCGAGGACTACGGGCTCAAGCTGCAGTTCCACCCGCACGCCGACAGCCACGTGGAGACCCAGGCGCAGACCGAGCGGTTCCTCGACGAGACCGACCCGCGGTGGGTCAACCTGTGCCTGGACACCGGTCATCTCGCCTACACCCGGGCCGACAACGTCGCGATCATCCGCGGCTACCCGGACCGGATCGGCTACGTCCACATCAAGCAGATGGACCCGGCGATCGTGGAGCGGGCCGAGCGGGAGGACCTGGCGTTCGGCCAGGCGGTCGCGATGGGCGCCAGCTGCGAGCCGCCGGCCGGCCTGCCGGACATCCCGTCCGTGGTCGAGGCGCTGGACGGGCTCGACGCCGAGCTCTTCGTCGTCGTCGAGCAGGACATGTACCCAGCACCCTTCGACAAGCCCGAGCCCATCGCCCGTCGTACCCGCGACTACCTGCGTGGTGTCGGGGTCGACGGCTGACCGCGCTCCCAGACCACCCGTTCCAGACAGGAGTCACCATGACCGTCACCATCGGCGTCATCGGCGTCGGCATGATCGGCCAGGACCACATCCGCCGGCTCACCCACGTCCTCGCGGGCTCACGGGTCGTCGCCGTCACCGACGTCGACGCCGTGCGCACCAAGGAGGTGGCCGACTCGCTGCCGGTGCCGGCGCGGGTCCACGCCACCGGCGAGGAGCTGATCGCCGACCCCGACGTGCAGGCCGTCATCGTCGCGTCCTGGGGGCCGACGCACGAGGAGTACGTACTCGCCTCGCTGTGGGCCGGCAAGCCGGTGTTCTGCGAGAAGCCGCTCGCGACCACGGAGGAGGCCTGCTCGCGGATCATCGACGCCGAGGTCGAGGCGGGCCGGCGGCTGGTCCAGGTGGGCTTCATGCGCCGGTACGACGCGGCGTACCGGGCGATGAAGCGGGTCGTCGACAGCGGCGACATCGGCTCGCCGTTGATGGTGCACTCGCGGCACCGCAACCCGTCGGTGCCGGAGCACTACACCCGCGAGATGGCGATCACCGACACCGCGGTGCACGACTTCGACACCGTGCGGTGGCTGCTGGGGGAGGAGCTCGTGTCCGCCACCGTGCTCACGCCGCGCCGGAGCCGGCACGGCGGTGACCTGCAGGACCCGCTGCTGATGCTGTTCGAGACGGAGTCGGGCGCGCTCGTCGACGTGGAGACGTCGGTGAACATCCGCTACGGCTACGACATCCGCGGGGAGGTCGTCGGCGAGGACGGGACCGTGGCGCTGGCCGACTCGGCGCCGGTGCTGGT
>Ga0308176_10001030_pt1 | contig 17534 bp, 14 predicted proteins | sample PhyCR2_3_FD_203890 | JGI IMG/M metagenome (GOLD analysis project Ga0308176, IMG submission 203890) | Soil microbial communities from UC Gill Tract Community Farm, Albany, California, United States - DLSLS.C.R2 | ecosystem: Environmental > Terrestrial > Soil > Agricultural land | place: USA...
CAACGCGCACGTGCACGCGCGCAGCGCGGCCGACCTGGTGCTGACCTGGGACAGCACCTGTCTGCACGTGTCCGTCCACGACCGTTCCCGGCGGCTGCCGGTCCCGCGCCCGGCCGACACCGAGCGGGCCGGCGGGCGGGGCATGCTGCTCGTCGACGCGCTGGCCGACACCTGGCAGGCCCGCCCCTGCCCGGACGGCAAGGTCGTGTACGCCTGTTTCCGGCCACCGGACACCGGCTGACGTCCGGGCTCCTCCCGGCCGCCCGGTGGCCGGGAGGCCCGTCAGTCGCCGGCGGTGCCCGGCCGGTACAGCACGGGCAGGTCGGCGGGGCGCACCCGGAGCGTCACCGGCAGGGTGGCCTCCACCTCGCCGTCGGCGCCGTAGGGAACGGGCCGGGAGGCCTCGATGCGCAGTTCGCGTCCGCGCAGGATCCGTACCTCGGGGCGCTTCACATGGGCCCCGGTCTTCAGTTCGTTCATCAGCGTGAAGAACAGCAGGCGCGGTGCCTCGCGGATCAGTACGACGTCGAGCAGTCCGTCGTCGACCCGCGCGCCGGGGGCGATGAGGCGGCCGAAGCCGTAGTAGGGGGAGTTGGCGGCCACGACGGTGTAGCCGCGGTGGTGGTGCTCCTCGCCGTCGACGGTGACGCGGTAGTCGGCCGGCCGCCAGGTGGTGACGGCCCGTAGGCCGCCCGCGTAGTACGAGGCGGCGCCGCGCAGCAGCCGGGTGTGGTTCGCGTGCCGGTTGGCGAGCGCGTCGACGCCGGCGTAGACGCTGCCGAGGACCACGGTGCGTCGGTGGACGGCCGATTCGACCTCGATGGTGTCGACCCGTCCGGGCTCCGCGTGCAGCAGGATGTCGGCGAGTGCGGCGGGGTCGCGGGGCAGGCCGAGGGCGCGCGCGAAGTCGTTGCCCCGCCCGGCGGGTACGAGGCCCAGGACGGTACCGGTGCCGCTGAGCGCGCCGCCGATGCCGCCTGCCATGCCGTCGCCGCCGACCGCCAGGACCACCCGGCCGCGTGCTCCGGCCTGCCGGGCGATGTCCTGGGCGTGGGCGAGGCTGTGGCTGTACTCGGTCTCCAGCTCGGCCCCCGCCTCGCGGAGCAGGCGGGCCACCTGGAGCAGTGACGCCGCCCCGGTCGAGTCACCCGCGGTCGGGTTGACGACGGCGGTGAACTGTCGCATCGGTGTGCCTCCGGGCGGTGACGGTGGGAACGGAAGGGGCCGGCGGGGGTGGATCAGTCGGTGGGCAGCAGGACGCCCGGGTTGAGGAGCCCGTCCGGGTCCAGGCGGTGCTTGACGGCGCGCAGCGCGGCCACGCCGAGGGCACCCGCCTCCCGGACGTACCAGTCGCGGTGGTCGGTGCCCACGCCGTGGTGGTGACTGATGGTGCCGCCGGCGGCGAGCACGGCGTCGTTGGCCGCGTGCTTGGCGGGTGCCCAGTGCGCGACCGGGTCCTCGCCCTGGGCGCTGACGACGGTGAAGTACAGGGAGGCGCCGTTCTCGTACACGTGGGAAATGTGGCACATCACCAGCGGCGGGGTGCCGGCCCGGGTGAGGGTGTCGGTCAGGGCCGCGCGCACCGCGTTGTACAGGTCGGGGACGCGGGACCAGAAGGCGGCGGTCTCCAGGGTCTCGGCGAAGGCTCCCGCGTCGAGCAGGGCGTCGCGCAGGTAGGGCGCGGAGTAGCGGCCGTGGGCCCAGCGTTCGCCCGGTTCGGTGCCGACCGGGGTGCCGCCGCAGGCGCGCAGGACCGCCGCCGCCCGCTCACGGCGCCGGCCGGTGTCCTCGGCGGTGCCCTCGTAGCCGGTGATCGCCATGCATCCGGCGTCGCCCCGCTCCAGTCGGGAGCCGATGGCGTCCGGCTGGGCGAGGCCGATGAGCGTCTCGGTCTCGTCGGACAGGCGCAGCACGGTGGGCCGCGGTCCGTCCTGGGCGAGCCGGCGCAGGGCCGCGGCGCCCTCCTCGAAGGAGGCGAACCGCCAGCCCTCGTAGTCGCGCACCTGCGGCAGCGGGCGGATCCGTACGAGAACGGAGGTGATGACGCCGAAGGCGCCCTCCGAGCCGAGGATGAGCTGGCGCAGGTCGGGGCCGGCGGCGGAGCGCGGGGCGCGGCCGGTCTCGATGGTGCCCTCGGGGGTGGCGAGGGTCAGGCCGAGCACCATGTCGTCGAAGCGGCCGTAGCCGGCGGAGGCCTGTCCGCTGGAGCGGGCGGCGGCGAAGCCTCCGATGGTGGCCCACTCGTAGGACTGCGGGAAGTGACCGAGGGTGAAGCCCTGTTCGGCGAGCAGTGCCTCGGCCTCGGGGGCGCGCAGGCCGGGCTGGAGCACGGCGGTGCGGGAGACCGGGTCGAGGTCGAGCAGGCCGTTCATGCGGCGCAGGTCCAGGGCGACGAAGGCGCGCCCTTCGGGGGCGAGCCCGCCCACGACCGAGGTGCCGCCACCGAACGGGACGACGGCCAGACCGTGCTCGGCGCAGGCCCGCAGCACGGCGAGGACCTCGTCGTGGGAGGCGGGCAGGACCACCGCCCGCGGGACGTCGCAGACGTCACCGGCGCGCAGTCGCAGCAGGTCGGGAGTGGACTTGCCGCGGGTGTGCCGGATACGGCTCTCCGCGTCCGTGAGGACGTGCTCGTCGCCGCCGGCCGCCCGGGCGAGCGCCTCGAGCGCGGCCGCGCCGGCCGTGGGCCCGGGCAGCCGGATGTCCTCGAGCGCGAGCGCCGGCGCGGTGCGCGGTGTGACACCGAGCAGGTCGCGCAGCAGTCCGGTCACCGTGCCGGGCAGCGGTGCGGCCTTCGCCGGGTCGCCCCAGCCGTTCCACAGCATGTCCATCGAAGGGTCGTCCTCACAGGTCGGTGTGCTCGGTTCACGCGGCGGCGGCTCCGCCCGGCCCCGGGGCGTTACACTGTGACACATGACGCCTATTCGTCACAACGGTTCGGACAGCGATCCCGTGCTCGACGCGGTGCGCGACTGTGTGCTGGCCGTCGGGGTGCGCCGCACGACCCTGGCCGACGTGGCCCGCCGCGCCGGCGTCTCACGGATGACGCTGTACCGGCGCTGGCCCGATCTGCGCACCCTGGTGGGCGACCTGATGACCCGTGAGTGGATCGACGTGGCCACCCGCGCGATACCGGAGCCCACGCCGGACACCGACACCCGCGCCCGGATCGTGGACGGGCTGGTCGCGGGGGTGGAGGCGTTCCGCGCCCACCCGCTCTTCCGGAAGATCGTCGACGTCGATCCCGAACTGCTGCTCCCCTACGTCCTGGACCGGCGCGGCACCAGCCAGGAGGCGCTGCTGGCACTGCTGGCCGACGCGCTGCGCGAGGGCCACGCGGACGGTTCGGTGCGCACCGCCCACACCGAGCGGCAGGCCCGCGCCCTGCTGCTGTTGGTGCAGTCCTTCGCCCTGTCCCTGCGCACGATGACCGACGAGGACGACCCCGACCTCGACTCCGCCGCCCTGCTCGGTGAGCTGCGCACCCTTCTGGAGAGGATGTTGACGCCATGAGTCACCCCGAGGCCGTACCCGGCTCGTCCCTCAGCGCGGGCCGGCGCACCCGTGAACTCGCCGAGGCGGCGGACGGCCGGGTCTGCGACGTCCTGGTCGTCGGACTCGGCGCCACCGGGGCCGGAGCGGCCCTGGACGCGGCCGCCCGCGGCCTGGACGTCGTCGCGGTCGACGCCCACGACCTGGCGTTCGGCACCTCGCGCTGGAGCTCGAAGCTGATCCACGGCGGGCTGCGCTATCTCGCCTCCGCGCAGTTCGACGTCGCGCACGAGAGCGCCGTCGAGCGCGGGGTGCTGATGACCCGCACGGCACCTCACCTCGTGTCCGCCCAGCCGTTCGTGCTGCCGCTGACCCCGCTGGTTTCGCGGGCCCAGGCCTCGCTGGCCTGGGCCGGGTTCCGGGCCGGTGACATGCTGCGGCTCGCCGCGCGGACGCCCCGGCAGGTGCTGCCCGCGCCGCGCCGGCTGTCGGCGACGGAGGCCCGGCACCTGGCGCCCGCGGTGCGCGCCGACGGACTGCGCGGCGGGCTGCTGTCCTGGGACGGCCGGGTGACCGACGACGCCCGGCTGGTGACCGCCCTGGCCCGCACCGCCGCCGCGCGCGGCGCCCGGGTGCTGACCCGGGTGCGGGTGCTGGAGCTGACCGGGACGGGTGCCCGCGTCCGCGACGAGCTGACCGGCGAGGAGGGCGAGATCCGCGCCCGCGCGGTGATCAACGCTGCCGGCGTGTGGGCGGGCGAGCTGGTCGGCGGCATACGGATCCGCCCCTCCCGCGGCACCCATCTGGTCCTGCGCTCGGAGCGGCTCGGCACGCTGCCGGCCGGGCTGCACATCCCGATCCCCGGCGAGACCAACCGCTTCGTGCTGGTCCTGCCGCAGGGCGACGGCCGGGTCTACGTCGGCCTCACCGACGAGCCGGTCGACGGCCCCCTGCCGGACGTGCCGGAGGTCCCCGAGACCGACATCGGCTTCCTGCTGGACGTGCTCGGGTCCGTCCTGGACGTTCCGGTGCGCCGGGACGAGGTGGTCGGGGCCTTCGCCGGGCTGCGCCCGCTGCTGGACACGGGCGGGGCCGGGGACGCGGGTGACGCACCGGCCCGGACCTCCGACATCTCCCGCCGGCACGCGGTACTGACCTCGGCGGACGGGGTGACCACCGTCGTCGGCGGCAAGCTGACCACCTACCGGCGGATGGCGCAGGACGCGGTGGACGCCGCCCTCGAGGCCCGCGGCCTGCCCGTCCGGCCCTCCCCCACCATGGATCTCCCGCTGGTCGGCGCCGCCCCGCCCGGACTGCTGCGGGCCCTGCCCGCGCCGCGCCGCCTGGTCCGCCGGCACGGCACCGAGGCGCCGGCCGTCCAGGCCCTGGCCGAACGCGATCCGGCGCTGGCCGAACCGGTCCTGCCGGGGCACCCGGTCACCCGGGCCGAACTCGTCTGGGCCGCCCTGCACGAGGGCGCCCTGGAGGCGTCGGACCTGCTGGACCGCTGCACCCGGATCGGCCTGGTCCCCGAGGACCGCGCTGAGGCGTTCACCACCGCCCGGGACGCACTGGAACGGGCTGCCGCGGGGCAGCGCTGAGCCCGGGGCGGCCCCGGACGGCTCGGGTCGGGCCGGGGACCCTGTGCTGACGAGGGCGCGCGTGGCGAGCCGGCCGGGGGTGCCACTCGGGAGACTCCGTCGTGGACGCCCGGCGGGCTCGCCGAACCCAGGAGGGCCGCCGCACGGTCACGTCGGCGACCCCCTGCTGACCGGTTCGTCGGCGAAGGGCCGGACTACGGCGCCGCTCGGAACGCGATCTCGTCCGGCCGCGTTGCCGACCCCGGACAGGCCGCCGAACGGTCAGGTCAGCGACCCCGTGTTGACCAGGTCACCGGAGGCCGGCCGGGCCACCGTGCCGCTCGCCGGGGGTTCCTCGTGGTGCTCCACCCAGTCCGTCAGGGCGGTGAAGGCGGCCCGGTAGCAGGGCAGGATCGGACGGAGCCGGTCCGGGTAGGTGTCGTAGAGGCTGTCGACGTGGGTACCGCCCTCGATGCGGTAGTAGCGGTGCAGCCGGGAGCGGCCCTGCTCGGCGATCATCCGGGCGTACAGGTCGGACTGGACCCGGATGGGTATCAGCGCGTCCAGGGTGCCGTGCACGGTGATCATGGGCTTGCCGATCCGGCCGGTGAGCGAGACCCGGGCGACCGCGTCGTGGAGCGCGCGGGGCCGAGCCGCGTAGTCGTAGTCGGCGTCGGAGGGGCAGGGGGCGAGGATCTCCTCGACCGTCGAACCGGCCGAGGCGCCGGGGCAGTCGGGGTCGTAGCCGGGGTCGAACTCGGCGCGGTAGGTCTTCTGGGTCAGTCCCCAGTAGACCTTCTCGTGGTACGGCCACAGGAACTCCGAGCCGCGGGCGAACCCGGCCGCGTACATGTCCTCGTCGCCGGCCCGGCCGAGCTGGCGGGCTACGGCGGTGGGCAGGAACGTGAAGAGGTTCGGACCCTCCGGGCGCCACAGCGGCCCCTCCCAGTCCACCCCGCCGTCGTACAGCTCGGGGTGGTTCTCCAGCTGCCACCGGGTGAGGTAGCCGCTGTTGGAGATCCCGGTCATGTAGGTGCGGCGCGGGGGGTGTCCGTAGTGCTGGGCGACGACCTCCTTGGCCGCACGGGTCAGCTGGGTGGTGCGCCGGTTCCACTCGGCGACGGCGTCGCCGGGACGCTTGCCATCGGTGTAGAAGTCGGGCCCGCTGTTGCCCTTGTCGGTGGCGGCGAACGCGTACCCCTGGGCCAGCACCCAGTCGGAGACGAGCATGTCCATCGCGTACTGCTTGCGGACGCCGGGGGCGCCGGTGACGACCAGCTTGCCGTTCCAGTCCTCGGGCAGCCGGATCACGAACTGGGCGTCGTGGTTCCAGCCGTGCAGCGTGTTCAGCCGCGAGGAGCCCGGGAAGTAGCCGTCGATCTGCAGGCCGGGCACGCCGGTTGGGTTGCGGGTGCCCTTGGCGGCGAGTCCGGCCCAGTCGGCGGTGTCGGTGTAGGCCGTGCCGGCGAGTGCGCTGGTCGTCAGGTCGTCGTGGCGGGAGATCTGCTGCAGTTCGGCGCCCGGAACCGTGATCCGGCGCCGGCCGCCGCCCCGGCCGGGCGAGCCGTCGTCGGCCCGGGCCGAGGCCGCGGGGGTGACGGACGCCGCCGCGAGCAGGGCGGCGGACAGGAGGGTGCTTCGACGGCTGGGGTGCATGGTGCGGCCTTCCGGGTCCGGTGGTGCGGGTACGGAGGGAGCTGGAGCGTGCCGTGCACATGGTCAGGCCTCCCACGCCGTCCGACCATGGTCGACAGCCACACCTCGAAAGCGTCAGCGATGGGATGGGCGCACATGATGGCGCACATGCCCGCGGGGTCCCGCCGCCCCGCCGCCGAAGGGCGCTCCCGGCGCTCCTGACGCTCCCGGCGTGCGGGCCGTCGGCGGCTGCGGCACGCTACAGACAGGTTCGGCGAAGGGACGCAGCGTGGCCGACGGTGGCAGACCGCCCCGGCCGTCCGGGCGAGGCAGCGCGGACGGTGCGGGGCGAGCACACGAGCCGGCCCCGCGACCGGGCGGAGAGTCCCGGACGCCACGGCCGGCCCGCGTGGTCGTACGGCGGACACCGCGTCCGCACCGCGACGGCCCCTCCCCCGGGTACACCGGCGTGGAGCACGGGACCTGCTGACGCGCGGCCGCTCACCGGCGGACCGGCGCTTCGTCATCGGGACAGTCAGGAGTGATGCGACATGAGCTTCGACACCGAGCCCGCGGCACCTGCCCCGCAGGTGCGGCACTGGCCCGTCGACGACCTGCCCGCCCTGGAGCCCGACCCGTTCCTGGACGACGTGCTCCGCGACGAACCGGTCGCCCGGATCACGCTGCCGTACGGCTCCGGGGACGCCTGGCTGGTCACCCGCTACGAGGACGTCCGCTTCGTGACCTCCGACCCGCGCTTCTCCCGTGCGGAGCTCGTCGGGCGCGCGGTGACCAGCATGGCGCCGCAGGCCGTGGCGTCGCAGACGGCGGGGCTGCAGTACATCGACCCACCGCGGCACACCCGGCTGCGCCGGGTCGTGGCCCGGGCGTTCACCGCCAGGGGCATGGACCGGCTGCGCCCGCTGGCGGAGCGCACCGCGGACCGGATGCTCGACGGCATGGAGCAGGCCGGACCGCCGGCCGACCTGATGGAACACCTGCACACCCCGTTCCCGATCGCCGTCGTGTGCTTCTTCCTCGGCGCGGAGGAGGACGACTGGCACGACTGGGCCGGGAACTCCGAGGCGCTGCTGTCCAAGGACCCGGACGGCGGCGACCGCAACCGGGCGGCACGCGAGGCGACCCGCGGCCGGGTCGTCGATCTGCTCGCGCGCCGTCGTGAGGAGCCCCGGGAGGATCTAGCCAGTGTGCTGGCCCAGGCCGCCGCGGCGAGCGAGATCAGCGACGACGAGGCGGTCTCGCTCGCCATGGCCGTCTACGTCAGCGGCGGCCACGCGGTCCGCAACAACAGCGGCTCCATGATGTACGCGCTGCTGACCCATCCGGCCCACCGCGACCGGCTGCGGCGCGATCCGGCGCTGGTGCCGAAGGCGGTGGAGGAGCTGTACCGGTTCGTGCCCCACCGCAACGGCGTCGGGATCCCCCGGATCGCCATCGAGGACGTGGAGGTCGGCGGCCGGCTCATCCGCAAGGGCGATGTCGTCTACAACGCCTATGTCGCCGCCAACCGCGACCCCGCTGTCTTTCCCGACCCGGACGTCCTCGACTTCACCCGGGACGGTGCCGGGCACCTCGCCTTCGGGCACGGCCCGCACTTCTGCCTGGCGGCCCTGATGGCCCGGATGGAGGCCGAGGTCATGATCAGGGCCGTGCTCGGCCGCTTCCCGCGGATCCGGCTCGCCGTGGCGGCCGAGGACGTCGAGTTCCAGCGCGAGGGGCTGATTCGCGGGCCGCGCGTCCTGCCGGTGACCTGGTAGCGCGGAAGACGGTCAGGGCAGGATCGCGTCGACGTACCCGCCGTCGACGCGCAGCGCTCCCCCGGTGGTGGCCGAGGCCTGCTCGGAGCTGAGGTAGACGACCATGTTGGCGATCTCCTCCGGCTCGATCAGGCGTCGCAGCAGGGACTGCGGGCGGTGCTCGCGCATGAAGGCCCGCTGGGCCTCGTCCCAGGGCAGGGACCGGTCGACGAGTTCGTACACGAAGTCCTCGACCCCACCGGTGTGGGTGGGCCCGGCGATGACGGAGTTCACCGTCACGCCGGTGCCCGCCGCCTTCTTGGCGAATCCGCGGCTCACCGCGAGCAGCGCGGTCTTGGACATCCCGTAGTGGATCATCTCGGCGGGGATGACCACGGCGGAGTCGCTGGCGACGTACTGGATCCGCCCCCAGCCGCGCTCGGTCATGCCGGGCAGGTACGTCCGGGTCAGCCGTACGGCGGCCAGGACGTTGACCTCGAAGTACCGCCGCCACTCGGCGTCGGTGATCTCCAGCGGGTCGGCGGAGCCGAAGATGCCGAGGTTGTTGACGAGGATGTCGACCCGCGGCAGCAGCTGGGCCACCCGGCCGGCGCCCTCCTCGCCCGCCACGTCCGCGGCCACCGGCACCAGTTCGGCGCCGGGGACCTCCCGGGCCAGCGTGGCGACCGCGGCCGACACGCTCTCCTCGCTGCGTCCGTTCACCGCCACCCGGGCGCCGGCACGGGCGAGACCGGCGGCGATGGCGGCACCGATGCCCTGCGTCGAACCGGTGACGAGGGCGGTGCGTCCAGTCAGATCGATGTGCATGCGACGACAGGTTCCCCGCGCGCGGGCCGCCCTACCAGGTTCCGGCCCGGCACGCTCACGCCTCGTCCAGCCGGCGTACGTCCTCCTCGTCCCACGCGCGCGTGTCGCGCGGTTCGACGTACGGCTCCGCCTCCGGCGGGTTCCCGCCGGCGATCGCCCGCTGCCGTGCGGTCTCCGCGTCGAACTCCAGGCCCAGCAGGATCGCCAGATTGCTGATCCACAGCCAGACGAGGAAGACGATGACGCCGGCCATGGTCCCGTAGGTCTTGTTGTACGAGGCGAACCCGGCGACGTACAGCGCGAACCCGGCCGACGCGATCAGCCACAGGAGCAGGGCGAGGAAGCTGCCGGGGGTGATCCACCGGAACCCCTTGACCTTGGCGTTCGGGGTCGCCCAGAACAGGATCGCGATCATCACGGTGACCAGGACGACCAGGACCGGCCATTTGGCGATCGCCCAGGCAGTCAGGGCCGCGTCCCCCATGCCGAGGGTCTCCCCGGCGCGCCGGGCGAGGCCGCCGGTGAACACCACGATGAGGGCGCTGATGACGGCGAGCACCATCAGGACGACCGTCACACCGAGGCGGACCGGGAGGATCTTCCAGATCGGCCGGCCCTCGGGGACGTCGTAGACGGCGTTGGCCGTGCGGATGAAGGCGGCGACGTAGCCGGAGGCCGACCAGACGGCCAGCACCACGCCGATGATGGCGAGGACGGAGCCGGTGCCCGCGCTGCCCTGCAGCTGCTCCACCGCGCGTGTGAGGATGTCGCGGGCCGGGCCGGGGGCGAGGTGCTTGAGGTTGCTCAGCACCTTGTCCGTGGCGGACTTGCCCGTGATGCCCAGCAGGGAGATCAGCACCAGCAGCGCCGGGAAGAGGGACAGCACGCCGTAGTAGGTCAGCGCCGCGGCCCGGTCGGTCAGCTCGTCGTCCTTGAACTCGCGCAGCGAGCCCTTGAGGACCCGCCCCCACGCCGCCTTCGGCAGCTTCGTCGGCGCGTCCGGAGCGCGCCTCTCGACCTCCGGGCCGGGCCCGGCGTCCTCCGGTGACGGCGGCTCGGGCGCCCTTGCCTCGTCGCCGTCGTGATGGTCCTTGTGCCCTGGAAGATGCAGTCGTGCCATGTCCCACGGGTACCCCCGGAGGCGCGAATACGCAGCCGGGGGCAGGACAAGGGCGGTTCCGCGTCAGGCGGCCTCGTCCAGCAGGCCGGTCAGCGTCGCCCGGGCCCGCGCCACGCGGGAGCGGACCGTGCCGATCGGGCAGCCGCCGGCCCGCGCCGCCTCCGCGTACGGCAGCCCGGCCAGCTGGGTCAGCACGAAGGCCTCGCGGCGCTCGTCCGGGAGCGCGGCCAGCAGGTCCAGCAGGGCGACGCCCTCGTCGAATCCGGGCAGGCCGCGCGGCTGGGCGCGTTCCACGGCGGTCTGCCAGTCGGGGGTGTCGGAGAGCCGGGGCCGGGCGGCGGCCTGCCGGTAGCTGTCGATCACCGCCCGGCGCGCGATGGACAGCAGCCAGGTGCGCGCCGAGGAACGGCCCTCGAAACGGTGCAGGCTGCCGAGCGCCCGCAGGAACGTGTCCTGCGCCAGGTCGTCGACGGCCTGGGGGTCGGCGCACAGGTGGGCGACATAGCGCCTCACGTCGCGGTGCAGCGCGCGGACGAAGTGCTCCAGCGCGCGGGGGTCGCCGGCCCGGGCCGCGAGGGCCCACTCCGTGACCGGCTCGTCGGCCGGCGCGGGATCTTCCGGGGCGGTGGGCAGGAGGGCAGGAGTGATCACCTGGGGTCCTTCTCGGATCGTCCGGATCCGGGCCGCGGGCACGGTCCAGCGCCGGCGGTCCGGTGAGAGGGGCGGCCGGCGCGGCACGCGCGCGGAGGTGTGGTGTGCGCGCGGGTACGGCCGGGGCCCGGGGCGCGCGGCGCGGCCCCGGGGTTCCTGCTGCCGTCAGGCGGCAGCGGCCCCGGCAGGTGGACCCCGCAGGACGATCGAGTGGACGAGGAGCAGCCGCAGCGGCGCCCGCACCGAACGACGGCGGCGGATCCGCGGGCGCGGACGCGCCGGGGTGACGGGCAGGGCGAGCAGCAGCCGCAGCGGCGCCGCCAGCCGGGCCGCCGCGGCCCGCAGGATACGGAACGCGGCCTTCTCGCCGTACGCCAGCCACAGCCCGCACAGCAGCGCGGCGAGCAGGTGGGCGGCGAGCATGCCGGACGAGGAGCCGCTGCCGTCCGGGGAGTGCCACATGTGCCCCGTGCCGGCCATGTGTGGCATGTGGCTCATGAGGCCCGTACCGGTGCCGTCCGCGCCCATGGAGCCCATGTCCATGGAGCCCATGTCGGCGGAGCCCATGTGCGGGGAGCCCGTGGAGCCCGTCCGTATCGAGGTCGGATCCATGGACGTGGTCGCGGTGGCGGCCGGTTCAGCCAGCGAGAAGGCCTCGTGCAGCACCGTCTGTGCGGCGACCACGACCGTCACGACCAGCGGCAGGCCGCGCTCACGTCCCGTCAGCGACCAGCCGGCGGCACCGGTCACGGCCAGCCCCGCCGCGAGCGCCCAACCGGGGACGTGCCGGCCGGACATCAGGACGTGGCCCAGGGCCGCGAGCAGCACGCAGACGGCCGCGAACACCGCGGCCCGCGCCGCGCGCGACCCCCACCCTGCCGTCATCGCGCCTCATCCTCGCATCCGGGCGTTCCCCGTCCTGCCCCGGTACGTGCCGCGACCCGCTCGAGACTCAACCGCGCGGGACGGCGGCCTACAGACCGGCCATGCTGTTCTCGGCGCCCCGGCCGACGACCGGCTCACCGCCCGGCAGCCGGGCGGGGCCGGCGGCGGGCGCGGTGGCCAGCCGGGGCAGCAGGCAGGTCCAGAACTCCACCATGCGATCCTCCGACTCCGGGTCGCGGTCCGGGCCCCCGAGCCGCTCGAAGCCGACCGTCGCCGCCACCACGACCGTAGTCACGCCCTCGGGCGAGACGCCGTCCCTGAACTCCCCCGCCTCGTGGGCCTGCCGGGCCGTGTCGCGCACCCAGTCGTGCCAGGTGTCCAGCACCGCGGTCCCGTTGTGCCGCGCGGGGTCGGCGCTCAGCACGAACCCGGCGCGCACCACAGGATCGGCGGCCAGGGCCACCACCAGCCGGCGGATAGCGGCGACCAGCGTCCCCGCCGCCCCGGTCTCCGTGGACCGTGCGCACTCGGCCAACTCCCGTACCGAGTAGGCGGCGGCTCCCTCGATCTCGCGGGCGAGGGCGTCCTTGCTGGGAAAGTGGAAGTGCAGCGCGCCGGCGCTGACTCCGGCCCGTCCGCTGATCGCGGGCAGGGAGGCGCGGGCGTAGCCGTCGTGGGCGAAGGCCTCCGCCGCCGCGCGGATGAGGGCCTGCCGGGTGCGAGCCGCCCGTACCTGCTTGACCATGACGCCCTCCTCCTGGGCCGGCGCGGAGGCAGGCCATCCTCAGCCCCGTAAACCGCATGTTCAGTATGTTTATGCGGGACGGGCACGGCAAGGCCTGACGACACGCCGGGTGCGAAATCCCGTAAGGGCTCTCAAATACCCTTGTCGCGCGGGGAGTCCGCCGTGTCGCTCACCGGGAAAACCGCGCGTCTGGCCGGCCGGGGGGAAGCAGGCGGAGTCCGCCGCCCGGGGTGGACGGCGGACTCGGGCCGGGTGGCCGCTCGCGCGCTCAGGAGGCCGGCGGGCGCAGCAGGACGGGCAGCGACCGGTAGCCGTTCAGCATGAACGTCGGCAGCGGCGCCAACTCCGTCGGCGCGCAGGCGAGTTCCGCGTCCGGGAACATCTCGAAGAGCCGGGAGAGCGCGGAGGCCGCCTCGATCTCCCCGAGCGGGGCGCCCAGGCAGCGGTGCGGTCCGTGGCCGAAGCCGAGGATGTCCCGGTCGCGGTCGCGCAGCAGGTCGAAGCGGTCCGCGTCGGGCCCGTGCCGCTCGGTCTCGTGACCGCCGGCCGCGAAGTTGACGAGGATGCAGTCGCCCTTGCGGATCAGCACCCCGTCCAGGTCGATGTCCTCCACGGCGAACCGCATCGGCGCGTACGCGCCGGGCGTGTGCACGCGCATGGTCTCGGCGACCACGTCCGCCCAGGTGGCGCGGCCCTCGCGCACGTGCGCAAGCTGTTCGGGGTGGGTGAGCAGGGCGCCGGCCGCGTTGGTGATGAGGGTGGCGGTGGTGTCCTGGCCGGCGGCGATGAACATGAAGAGGGAGCCCAGCAGTTCGTCCTCGGTGAGCCGGTCGCCGTGGTCCCGGGCCGCGATCAGTGAGCTGGTGAGGTCGTCGCCCGGCCGTTCCCGCTTGGCCTTGACCAGTGCGGCCAGCCGCCCGAAGGCCTCCAGCCGGGCGGCCTCCATCTCCGCGCCCGGGACGGTGGAGCTGAACACGGTGCTCAGCGCGGCGGACAGGGCGTCCGTCTCGGCACCCCGCGGCACACCGAACAGTTCGCAGATGACCCGCAGCGGCAGCACCTCCGCGTAGGCGGTGCGCAGGTCGACCGGGGTGCCGGGCGGCAGGGCGGCGAGTTCGCCGAGCAGTTCGGCCGACAGTTCCTGGACACGGGGCCGCAGCGTCTCGGAGCGCCGCACGGTGAACGCGCCGGCCACCAGGCGGCGCAGCCTGGTGTGGTGCTCCCCGTAGGCGAACAGCATGTTCTCGTTCGCCACCCACGGGTAGAGCGGCCACTCCTCGGTGATCTTCCCGTCTATGAACGGCGGCCAGTGCAGGCGCGCGCTGCGCGAGACGCGCGGGTCGGTCAGCAGCCGCTCCACGTACGTCTGTCCCACGACGGCCCAGGCGAGGACCCCGCCGGGCAACTCGACCTGTGCCGCGGGGCCCTGGTCGCGCAACGTCGCGGCCTCGCCCATGTGGTCCCGGCCCATGAGGTCCAAGGCGTAAGGGCAGGCGGTCTGTTCCATCGGTGTGCTCCCTGGGTCGGTCCTGCATCACGTTGTGGCGTGGCGACGTGCCCATGGCAGCGATGTCCGCTCCCCGGCTCCGGGAGAGGGCCGTCGGCCGTACTCCGCGGAAGGTTCCCGTTCAGCCGGCGGCCGGGGCCTCCTGCGGTTCCCCGCGCAGCTCCATGGCCTCTTCGTGGACGCGTCTGCCCCGGTCGAGCGACATGTCCAGGCGCACCAGGACCGCGGGGACCGCGATGCTGGTCATCAGGTGCCGGTAGAGGTCGACCACCCGCTCCATCAGGTCGGAGTGATCGTTCATGATCTTGGAGAGCACCTGAGCCCCGGTGAACGCGGCCACGAAAGCCTTCGCCGCGGCCCGGACGTCGACCTGGGGCAGCAGTTCCCCGTTCGCCTTCGCCCGTTCCAGCAGCATGGCGTTGTAGTCGACCCAGGAGGCCATGGGCACCCGCCGGTCCAGTCCGTCGTGCGGTGAGCCCTGGTCCACGGTGAGGCGGATGCTGCCGCGCACCATGGGATCTCCCGAGCCGAGCAGATGGGCGAGGAGGAAGCCCGCGTCCAGCCCCTCCTGGAGCACCAGTTCCCGTGGCGGTGATTCCGGCACCGACTTCAGCTGGTCGGTCAGCACCGCCTGGGCGAGCTGCTCCTTGGAGGCGAAGTGGAAGTAGAGGGCGCCCTTGGTGACGTTCGCCCGCTGGAGGATCTCCGAGATGGTCGCGGCCTCGTAGCCGACGTCGGCGAACACGTCGGCGGCTGCCACCAGGATGTTGCGCCTCGTCCTGATCGCTCGTTCCTGCAGGGCCACGGCACATCCTCCGCACTGGCTTCACGGACCGGTCGGCCACGAAAAGAAACCGACAGGTACGTATCGTGCCACCTCGGAAGATGCCCTTTCAACCATATGGATGCCTCCCCTTCACCGGGTGCACGGGCTCCCCGGGCCGTCGCCGACGCCACGATAAAACCTGTCGCCCGGTATCTCAATGCCCTGCCGGGCCTGTCCGCACAGGGAAGAACGTCGCACCCGAGGGGAGTTGGGCATTCCGCCCCCGACCGAGTCCACCGGGGTTCACAAGACGCCCCTGTTCAGCCACCGTTGGCAGAAACTTGGCTTGATAAGCAAACCGGGAGGTCCGTATCTTCTGACTCTGCGCAACCCACCCTGCCGGATCTGCGACAACGGGAGAGGGTCATGACCCTATTGACGCCCCAGGTACATCTCCCCCCTTCGCCGGAGATCGAGGACCACGGCGAGTTGACCCGGCTCCTCTTCGACGGCGACGACCGCGAGCGCGTCCACGGGATGTGGCGCGACCTCATCGCCAAGGACACGTTCCGCCACCGCCCGGGACTCGGCGCCGCTGAACGCGCCGCGCTCTCCTACGAGTGGCTTCGCCTGGTGAACGACACGGCCGGAGCGGCCGAACGGCTCGCGAACGACCCCCAGTTGCTGGCGGCACTGCACGAGTGGGCGGCGATCGTGGACGGCGGCGGGGGCCTGTGCACGGTGGCGAGCATCCACTACAACCTCTTCCTCGGCAGCCTGCTCGACCACGGGGGCGCCGGGCGCCGGGACCTGTCCGACTTCACGGCCCTGCGGCGCACCGGAACGTTCCTGTGCACCGAGCTGGACCACGGCAACGACGCCTCGGCGCTGGAGACCACCGCGGAACTGGACCCGGTGACCGGCGGGTTCGTGCTCGACACCCCGCACGCGGGCGCGCAGAAGTTCATGCCCAACACCAGCATGACGGGCGGCCCGAAGAGCGCCGTGGTCGCCGCCCGCCTCCTCGTCGAGGGCCGGGACGAGGGTGTCTTCTTGTTCCTGACCCCGCTGAGCGACGAGCGGGGTCTGCTGCCGGGGATCCGGGTCCGCCGGCTGCCCCTGCGCACCGGTGCCCCGGTGGACCACTGCCTGACCGCGTTCGACCGGGTCGCGCTGCCGCGCGAGGCTCTGCTGGAGTCCGAGCACGGCCGGCTGGACGCCGAGGGCCGGCTGCACAGCAGTCTCGGCAACCGGCGCAAGCGGTTCCTGCACTCGATCGGCCGCGTCACCATGGGCAAGCTGTGCATGAGCGGCGCCGCCGTCGGCGCGACCCGGGCCGCGCTCGCGATAGCCGTGCGCTACGGCGGCCACCGGCTGGTCAGCGGGCCGCGAGCGGGTGAGCGCATCCCGGTCAACGCCCATCGCTCCCACCACGGGCGGCTGCTGAAGGGCATCGCCACTGCCTACGCCATGACCTTCCTGCACCGCGCGGCGCTCTCCCGCTGGGCGTTCGGGCACACCGCGGCGGACGCCGGGGAGCGGGCGGACGCGGAGCGGCTGATCGCCGTGGCCAAGAGCTGGATCACCTGGCAGGCCCGGGACATCACGGTCGAGTGCCGGGAACGCTGCGGCGCCCAGGGCCTGTTCGCCGCCAATGGCCTGTCGGAGTTCCCGCAGTACATCGAGGGCACCATCTCCGCCGAGGGCGACAACCTGGTGATCTGGGTGAAGGCGGCCGCCGAGATGCTGTTCGAGCATCAGCCGCCCCGCCGGGACCCCGAACCCCCGGGTGGCGTGGAGCGGTTGGCGGACATCCGGCATCTGCGCGGGCTGCTGGCCCGGGCCGAGGCCGTCTGGCAGGACCGGGCACGGGCGGCGCTGCGCCGGGGGCCCTCCGGTGATCCGGTGGAGCGGTGGAACGGCGCCTCCTCCGCCGCCCTGGAGATGGTCTCGGTGCATGCCCGGCTGCAGGCGGCCGACGCCTTCCTGGCCGCGGTGGCCCGGGCGCGGCACCCCGAGGCGGGCGAACTCCTGGAGAAACTGTGCCGGTTGTTCCTGCTGCAGCAGCTCGGCGAGTTCACGGGTGACCTGCTGGCCGACGGCCACCTGTCCGGTGATCAGGTACGCGCCCTCCCCCAGCTCCTCGACGACGTCCTGCGCGACCTCGCGCCGCACATGACCGACCTGGTCGAGGCGTTCGACCTCCCCAGGGAGTACCTGGACGGCATCCCGATGACCGGCCCCGGCCCCGTCTCGCTCCCCGGCCCCTGCACCGGCCATGCCCCCGACGAATCCGACGGCTGACCGGCCGCGCGGAATCTCCTGCCCGGCCCAGATGATCTTTCCGTCGGCCGCGTGGCGGGCTCCCCGGTGATGGACGAGCCCGGCCACCAGGAACAGCCCTCGCCCTCCCTCGTCCGCGCTGCGGGCATGCCACAGCGCGGCGGCGCCGGCGTCGGTCGTCGCTCACCTGCTCCCCGTCGCCGGCACCGTGCGCATCCGCCTCTCCAGGACGTCCGCCCGCAGGCCGGGCAGCAACTCGCTCCGCCGTTCCCGGAGGCACGCCGC
>Ga0308176_10001032_pt1 | contig 17525 bp, 13 predicted proteins | sample PhyCR2_3_FD_203890 | JGI IMG/M metagenome (GOLD analysis project Ga0308176, IMG submission 203890) | Soil microbial communities from UC Gill Tract Community Farm, Albany, California, United States - DLSLS.C.R2 | ecosystem: Environmental > Terrestrial > Soil > Agricultural land | place: USA...
GTGCACCAGGTCGGGCTCGATGTCGCGTACCACTCTGACGAATGACGTCAGCGCCCGGCCGATCGCGACGGGCCTCGGTGAGCGAGGGAAACCGAGTCGGGCTGGCCGGAACTCTGAGAATTCAGGTTGGAACTGCGGCCCGTCCGGAGCACAGGCGAGTCGGACGTCATAGCCTCGCTCGATCAGGTGGCGCAGCTGAGGCAAGAGAAGCACCTGCACCGTGTACTCGACGGCAGCGACATGCAGCACCACCGGGAGCCGTCGACGCCTGCTGTGCATGCCAGGGATGCTTGGTACCGGTGTCCGCGCCGCAGTCGCGCGTCTGTCGCTCATATCAGGTGGCCTGCGAACTCGTCAGCGGTTTCCCGCTGCCAGCTCACTTGTCGTTCCAGCCCGGTCCGTAGGTCGACCACCGGTGACCAGCCGAGCACCTCATTGGCCGCTGCGGTATCACCGGCGGTTGCCCGGACATCACCTGCCTGCGCCCGTCTCCGCTCGATTCCCACCTGCATGCCCAGCACCTCCTGGAGGAGGAGCAGCACTTCGGTCATGGTCACGCGCACCCCGCCAGCGATGTTGAACACGGCTCCGGGACTGACCGGAAGCACAGCCGCGGCAAGGTTGGCTCGGACCACATCGTCCACGTACGTGAAGTCGCGGACCTGCTCACCGCTCGCATTGAGCGGCAGCGGATCGCCTCTGAGCGCCATGCTGATGAATCGTGAGAAAGCCATGTCTGGCCGCTGACGGGGTCCGTACACAGTGAAATAGCGAAGTGAGACAGCCTCGACGCGACCATTGTCCGCGTACGCCGAGCACAGGTTCTCCGCGGCAAGCTTGGTGACGCCGTACGGGCTGAACGGCCGGCATGGGTCTGACTCTGTGGTGGGCAACTGCGCAGTGTTGCCGTACACCGACGAACTCGACGCGTAGACGAAGCGCCTGATCCCCGCCCATTGCGATGCCTCCAGCAATCGCTGCGTCACGGTGACGTTGTTGCGCGCATAGTCGGCGAAGCCAGTTCCCCAAGAAGAGCGCACGCCGGGCTGGCCGGCCAGGTGGAAGACCACGTCGGCGCCCCTGAGCAACCCGGCCAGCGCGGCGTCATGAAGATCGAGCTCCAGGAATTGAAAGGGACCGCGAGCCGCCGCCTCCCGAATGTTGAGTTCCTTCCTCACGCGGCCGTAGTAGGAGGTGAGGCAGTCGACTCCGACGACCTCATGGCCCTGGGCGACGAGAGCTTGCGTCAAGTGGCTCCCGATGAAGCCAGCCGCGCCCGTGACGAGACAGCGCACGATTACCTTCCCTTGTTGGCCGACGAGGGAGGGCGCCCGGATCCGTCCCAGTCATGCCTCATGAGCACCTCGGCAGGCACGTGGGCAGGTCCCGCGTCCGACCCTGGGAACGTCCCCAGGGCAAGCTCGCGCAAGGTGCCCACCAGGACCGCATGCGGCAGCTTCGGGTCGAGCTGGGTGATGGCCCCCGGCGCTAGCGGCGGAACCGGGACATGGCTGATCCACCGATGAGACAGCGCGACCACCACCTCATCCGGGCCGAACAACACCTCGTGGAGCTTCTCGCCTTGGCGCAGGCCCGTGTAGACGATCTCCACCGAACGCCGCGCAGTAGCGGCGATCCTGGCCGCGACATCGGCGATCCGGGCCGGCTCGCCCATATCGAGGACCAGAACCTCTCCTGAGCGGCCCACCCCGCCGGCGGCGAGGACCAGCCGTACTGCTTCATGAACGGTCATGAAGTAGCGTGTGACGTCTGGATGAGTCACGGTAACGGGCCCACCGTCTGCCACCTGGGCCGCAAACGTGGTGAGGACCGACCCGCGGCTGCCGAGCACATTGCCGAAGCGCACATTGACGTACACGCCCGGCGCCATCCTCGCCATGGCGGCTGTGAGGCGTTCTGCAATCCTCTTCGAGTAACCCAGCACACTGACGGGCGCCGCGGCCTTGTCAGTGGAGATGTTGACGAAGCGCTCGACGCCAACCGCTGCTGCCGCCTGCAAGACGGTCAGCGTTCCGCGAACGTTGGTCTGCACCGCTTCTCCTGGATACTTCTCCAGGAGGGGCAGGTGCTTCAGAGCTGCTGCGTGGAAGACGATGTGCGGACGATGCTCAGCGAAGATCCGGTGCATGGTGGCGACGTCTCGAAGATCCCCAAGGAGCAGGTCGGCGGAGCAGAGCAGACCGTGGCCTTCAAGGGACAGCTCCAGCGCATGCAACGCCGACTCGTCGCGGTCCAGCTTGAGCAGCCGGGCTGGCTGGTGCAGCGCAAGCCGACGGCACAGCTCGGAGCCGATCGAGCCGCCCGCTCCTGTCACGAGCACGCGCTTGCCCTGCACGTACTGGCAGAGCTGCTCGAGCTCCGGGCCCACAGGACGCCGCCCGACCAGATCCTCCAGATGGAGGTCCCGGATGTCGATGACACCGACTCTCCCGTCAATGAGCTGAGACACACCCGGCAGCACCTTGACCTGCAGCCCGGCCTTGGTCGCAAGATCAGTGAGATCGCGTATCAGGTCGGCAGCGGCAGACGGAATCGCGATGAGCAGCATCGTGGCGCCCGTGCGCTTGGCAATCTCCGCGAGCGACTCACGCCCGCCCTCCACCGGAACACCCATCACGCGAAGGTGACGCTTTCGCGGGTCGTCGTCGAGGACCGCAACTGGCCGATACTGGCAGTCCGCCCTGCGGAGCATCGCGCGCACAATCTGGTAGCCGCCCTCACCAGCCCCGAAGACGACGAGCGGAGCTGATGTTACTGATCTGTGGACCGAGCGCTGTTCGCATCGATATCGCCACAACATACGGCTGGTCAGCGCGGCGAGCAGGGCCAACGGTGTAGCAATGGCGGCCAGCGCTGCCCCCAACGCTGAAGCGTCGACCAGCAGGCCGGCCACGGTGGCGCTCAACCCGGCACACAGCATCACGCACGAGAGCCAGGCGACCTCTTCGAAGCTCGCGACTCGCGCCCGCCCCAGGTACAGCCCCGAGACCAGCCCCCCGACGACCTGAACACCAGCGGCGGCCGAGCAGGCAACCAGACCTGTCAACAGGGCAGCCCGCAACGGATCTATGCCGGACAACGCCATGCCGACAGCGACCGCAGCTACGGCAAACATCCAGGCAACCACATCAGCGACAACGCGACGGCACCTGAGCAACCGCGGCTGAGACGAGCCCATCGTCAGTGCGCCCGCCACCGCCAGAGTGTGCTTGAGCTGCATTTGGGATTGCCCCCTTGCCGGAAGGCTGTGACCGCGGATCCCCTCCGAGGAATGGGTTGATCGCGCAAGGTCTGGGCCCGGCCCTCCCGGACAGGTACTGGCTTCCGTCTAGCAGAACCTCGCCTGTTGCTCCGTGTCGATAGGCCGTAAGAGTCGCCCTCCATGATCCGGTAGGGGGGCCCGGGGGGCCCGACCACGCGGCCACCTCGATGTCCCTGTGTGCTCTAGCGGCGGGAGTTACGGCTCGTTCGCGGTCCTGAACAAAAGGACGTGCTCGTGGCGAGCGCTTGTTGCGAGTGAGCCGGCCGAAGCAACAACGGTTCGTGCGATCCGCGACGGCGGTGATCTCACCCGGCCGGCATCGGCTCCCGACCCATCGGCTGGCGAAATCGGGCCCTTCGGCCCTGTTTCAGGCGTGCCGTGCGACGTGTACTGGACAAGACGAAGGCCGCGTCAGGCCGCGTCCACCACCTGAAGTTTCAACGGGGTTCGAGCATGTGCAACTACTGCGGCTGCCGCGCGATACCGGCGATCGCCGAGCTGACCGACCAGCACGAAGAGATCGCCGAGGTCGCCGGTGATCTGGAGCGGGCCATCGTCGCCGAGCGCTGGCCGGAGGCCACCGAGCACCTCACCCACCTCCGTCGCCTGCTCACGCCGCACGTGGCGCTGGAGGAGGCCGCGCTGTTCTCGGTGATGGGAGCGTTGGACGAGTTCGCCGAGGGCGTGGGAGTGCTGTACGACGACCACGATGACATCGACTCTGCCCTGGAGCAGCCGATCTCGGACTGGAGCCGGGTGCGTGTGGCCGTGCACCAGCTGTTCGAGCACATCGACCGCGAGGAGCACGGGCTGTTCCCCGCCTCACTCGCCACCTTCACCAACGACCAGTGGGACAGCGTCCACGAGCTGCAGGCGCGGATCCACGCCGACCACCTGGAGCAGCTCGCATGATCAAGCGCCGTACCTCGAGCGGCGAGTCGCCTACGCGGCGGTGAGCGCCGCGCTCGCGTCGTCCACCACGGTGACCGTCACGACAGCCGAGCCGCCCACACAGCTCACGAGCGCGGCTGCCTGAGCAGGCCTAGGCGCTGCTTGGCCTGCAGAACCTGCAGCGCGGCGGCCCGTACCTTGGCGCGGAACCGGAGGTCGTGCCGAGCTCGGTGCAGCACCGCGTGGTACATCGCCGGCAGCGCCGCAGGATCGACCGCGAGCACCAGGTCCCCGCCCGCGGCGATGAAGTTCACTGCCCGCTGCCCGTAGCTCCAGCGCGCCATCTGCTGGGCGTTGGCCAGGTCGTCGGAGACCACCACGCCCCGGAAGCCGAGGTCACCGCGGAGCATCGTCTCGATGACGAACCTGGAGAACGCCGCGGGGTTGGCCGGGTCCAGGTGGCGGTAGTAGGCCGTGGACATCATCACGAACGGCACCCCGGCGCGGATCGCGCGCCGGAAGGGCGCGAGGTAGGGGTCGTCGCGCCGCGTCGTACTGTCGGTGACCCCTGAGGAGTAGTCGGTGTTGCCGTGCACCCGCCCAAGTCCCGGGAAGTGCTTCACCGTCGGCGCCACACCGTGGTCGGCCATGCCGCGCGCGAACGCCAGCCCGTGCCGGGCGACGGAGCCGGGCGTGAAGCCGTACTCCCGCCCGTAGGCGCCGATCGGCGCGTTCCCGGGGGCCGCACCGGGACTGGGAACCGTGTCCAGCACGGGTGCGAGGTTCATGTTCACGCCCGCGCGGCGCAGCTGCCGGGCCCACCGGCCGGCCGCCTTCCGAAGCCGACCGGGGCTCCACGTTCCCTGCTCCAACGCCGCAGGCATCTGCGCGAAGCCGGCGCCCTGCAGCACCTGCACCGCGCCACCCTCCTGGTCGGTGGCCACCAGCAGCCGGACGCCCGCCGTCGACGGCCCGGTGCGAGCCTGCATCGCCGCCGCGACCCGCGCCGTTCCGGAGCTGCCGTCGTGGCTGCGCCCGGTCAGGATGACGCTGCCGAGGTGGTAGCGGCGGATCTGCCGCAGCGTCTGCCGGCTCGCCTCGGTGGCGGGGGTGCCGACCATGAACAGCTGGCCGACCCGCTGCGCCGGGCTCATCCGGGCCAGCACCGCCTGCTCCGCGCCGAGCTGGGATGTCGGCGCCGGCGTGGTCGGGCTCGGTGACGACGTGGCCGGGCCGCTCGGCTGCCCCGACGGTGTGGCCGGTACGACGGTGGGGGCGCTGTGCCGGGACGCGACCGGGCTCGGGACGGAAGTCACACCGGACGGCGTCGCCGCGGAGCGGGTCGGGGCATTCGTGGTCGGCCGCGGGCGGCTGCGGGTCACCTGGGCGCTGCAGGCCGCGCCGGTCAGCACCAGGACGACCAGCAGCAGGATCATGCACGATCGCCTCACGGGCCCGACCGTACCGACAAATCAGGCAGTTCCCCACCGACCCGCCCGGGCCATGGCCTAAGGCACGCTGTGCTGACAGAATCGACGCGTGCAGGGCAGCGGGCGCGACCACACCAGCTGGCGGGTCGACGTCGCCCTCCTCGATGGCCTGTCCGCCGCGGTGGTCGGCGTCGACGACACCGGCCGGGTCCGCTACGCCAACGCCGCCGCCGAGTCACTCCTCGGTCGGCCGGCACCGGACCTGCTGGGCTCCGAGCTGGTCTCGCTGTTCGCCGAGCCGGAGCAGGGAGGGATCACCGAGATCCTCCGCCACGCCCTGTCCGGGTCGTCCTGGCACGGCCTGCTCCCGGTCCCCAGCCAGGGCCCAGAGCCGCACACCGCCGCGCTGACCTGCTCGCCTGTCCGCGAAGACGGCCGGGTCAGCGGCGCTCTGGTCCTCATCGAACTCCGTGACCCTGCGATCGCCCGCGGAAGCAACCGCGACCTCGCCGACCAGCTCACCAGGCTGGCCCGCGTCACCGCCGAGCTGATGCACGCCGACGACGTGGACGTGGTCACCAAGGTGATGATCGAGCATGCCGCTGCCGCCACCGGCGCGACCGTCGCCTCCCTGTCCTTGCTGGTCGACGACCAGACCCTCCTGCTCAAAGGTCTCGCCGGCGGCACGGAGGCCACGGCGTCGAGGTGGGCCACCTACCCGCTGGCGTCCAACACACCGGCCGCGGAGGTGGTCCGCACGGCCACCCCGCTGTTCCTCACCTGCCGGGACGAGATCCACGGTCGCTACCCCGACCTGGAGCGCGCCGCCGAAGGCGAGCGGTCCATGGTGGCGCTCCCCCTGCGCGCCGGGGCCAGGGCGCTCGGCTCGGTCACGCTGTCGTTCCCGGGGCGGCGCCGGTTCGACGCCGCCGAGGTCGAGTTCCTGAGCATCCTGGCCGACACCTGTGCGATGTCCATCGCCCGACTGCAGGCGCGCTCCGACGCCGACGACCAGACCACCAAGCTGAAGTTCCTCGCCGACGCGTCGGCCGAGCTGTCCAGCAGCCTGGACTACCAGGCCACGCTGACCAAGGTGGCCCGGCTGGCCGTTCCCGACTTCGCCGACTGGTGCGCGATCCAGCTCGCGGAGGACGGCCCGCTTCGCACCCTCGCGGTGGCACACGTCGACCCGGACAAGGTGGCCCTCGCCGAGGAGCTGAACCGCCGGTACCCGCCCGACCCGGACGCACCGTCCGGCGCCTACCACGTGCTGAAGACGGGGGTGAGCGAGCTGGTCCCGGAGGTCACCGACGAGATGCTGGTGTCCGCCACCCAGGATGCGGAGCATCTCCGGCTGGCTCGGGAGCTGAACCTGCGCAGCGGACTGTCCGTGCCGCTCAAGACCCGGCGCAAGACCATCGGGGTGATCACCTGGGTGGCCGGCGAGGAGGGCCGGCGGTTCGGTCCCGCCGACCGGGTCTTCGGAGAGGACCTCGCCCGGCGGTGCGCGGTCGCCATCGACAATGCCCAGCTGCACACCGAGGTCGCCGAGGCGGCCTACCGGCTCCAGCAGGCGGTGCTTCCCGAGGACCTGCCCGATCTGCCGGGCTGGGAGATCGTCGTCGACTACATGCCGGCGGGACGCACGGAGGTGGGTGGCGACTTCTACGATGTGCTCCCGCTCGGCGACGGCCGGATCGGGCTGCTGGTCGGCGACGTGATGGGCCGGGGCGTGCGGGCGGCGGCGGCGATGGCGCAGATCCGCGCCTCGGTGCGGGCTTACTTCTCCGTCGACTCCGACCCCGACGTGCTCCTGCCGAAGCTGGACGGCATGTTCGCCAAGTTCGACCTCACCCAGCTGGTCACCATGGTGTACGCGATCGTCGACCCCGGGCAGGGCACCATGCAGCTGGTCAATGCCGGCCATCCCCCGCCCGTCGTACTCCGCGCGGACGGCACCGCCGAGCAGGTGCCCGACTCCGCCGGCACCCCGCTGGGCGTCCGCGCCGGCAAACGGGAGACGGTCACTGTCCCGCTCGCGACCGGCGACACCCTGCTGATGTTCACCGACGGGTTGATCGAGCGTCGCACCGAGGACATCGACGAGGGCCAGCGCCGGCTGCTCGAGGCACTGCCGAACCTGGCCAAGGGGGACCTCGGCGCCTCCGTCCGGCAGCTCATCGACCAGGTCCGCGACCACACCCGCGAGGACGACATCGCGGTGCTGGCGGCCAGGCGGGTCTAGGGGGCGACGGGCTCGCGCAGACCCACGCAGTCGTGACGCCAGAAGACGTCCGGGTAGACCAGCGCACCGCGCATCCAGGGCTGGTACGACGGGAGCGGGTACACCTGGAAGGCCGGCCCCGGGATCCGCACCGAGGGCGCGGAGAACCCCATCGACTCCCCCGGCACGAACCCGAAGCGCGGGTAGTACCTCGGCGAGCCCTCCAGGAACACCAGCGGCTCGTCGCGCTCTGCCGCGGCCGTCAGCGCCGCCCTGACCAGCTCACTGCCCACGCCGCGCCCTTGGTGGTCCGGCCGCACCGACAGTGGGCTGAGCACCAGCACCTCGAGGATCACGCGCGGCGCGTCGACCCAGCCGCGGCTCAGGCTGACGTGCCCGACCACCGCATCGCCGGCCGCCGCCACCAGGGACAGGCCGAGCCAGGCAGGCGGGCAGCGCAGCCCGTCGAGCAGGCGGACCACCCTCTCCTCCCCGAACGCCGCGCCCACCACGGCGCGGACGGCATCCCGGTCGGCCGCCGTCTCGGTTCGGACCGTGACCTGCGCTGCGCTCACCGGCCGCCTCCGACGCCGCGCAGCTGCCACGCGCGCGGCGGGCGGGCGTCCGTCGCGGGCACGTCCGGGGTGTCGACCACCGCCCCGCCTCCGGGGAGCATCACCAGGTCGTGCCGCCGTGAGGCCCGGCGACCAGGCAGCAGGTCCGCGCCCACCAGCGCCGTGGTGAGCGCGGACCTGCCGTGCCCGGCCGGGCCGAGCAGCGCGAGAGTGAGCCGGCCGTCGACCACCTCACGCAGCATCGCCAGCCCCGCCCCCGTCGCGGTGCTGGCGACGATCATCTCGACCGCGGGCACGGCCTCGGCCACCCGCGCGGCGACCGCCGCGGGGTCCGGCACCTGGTCGCACTTCGTGAGTACGACGAGCGGACGGGCCCCACTGTGCCCGGCGAGCCCGACCAGCCGCCCCACCTCTGGCGGGGAGGGGGCCGGTCGCGCGGCGACGACGACACCGACGAGGTCCGCGTTGGCGCACAGCACCTCGTCGTGGCCGGGGCAGGTCAGGGCGCTGCTGCGCGGCAGCATCCGCTCCACGGTTTCCCGGCCGTCGGGCCAGTGCCGCACGACGCACCAGTCCCCCGGGCAGGGGGCAACCATCGGGTCGGCGGCCACCTCGCCGAGCAGCCGGCCGCCGTAGGTGCACCGCAACGGACCGCGCTCGGTGAGCACCAGGAGCACGCCCCGGTCCGCGCGGGCCACCCGGCCGAGGGTGGCGTCGCCGGCGGCGGTCCACCGCGACATCTCCGGCCGGTAGCCGATCTTCTCGAGCACATCGCCGAATCTACGGCGGGGCCCGCCAGGGTGCACCTGAATATCACGCCCTCCGGCGCGGTTCGCGCCGTCGGTGGGACGGCGGGCGCTCCTCCTCGCGGGGCTGCTTCCCCTCGCCGAACGCCTCCAGCTCCATGGTCTCGGCGGCCGCGTCGGGGTACCGCTCCTTCTCCTCCGCGTCGCGGCGCAGCCGGGGCAGGATCGCGTCCAGGCGCAGCTTGCGGACCACCTCCATGCGGGCCCGGGCGGTGGCCTTCTCCGGCCAGATCCGGTCGAACGCGGCGTTCACGGCGGCACCGACCAGCACTGCGAACGAGACGAGATACAGCCACAGCATCACCGCGATCGGCGCGGCCAGCGGCCCGTAGATCGAGGTCGACTTCCCTGCGGTGGTGGTCAGGATGATCCGCAGCACGTAGGACCCGAGGACCCAGAAGCCCATGGTCAGCGTCGCGCCCGGGAGGTTGTAGCGCCACGAGGTCCGCACCGGCACGGACACGTGGTACAGCGTGGCCAGGAAGCAGATGCACAGCACCAGCACGATGGGCCAGTACAGCGCGTTGAGGAACCCGAGCTGGTGCGGCGTGATGCGTTGCACGACGGTCGGGCCGGCCAGCACCAGCGGGATGCTGATCACCCCGGTGACCAGGCCCAGCACGTACAGCGAGAACGACAGCACCCTGGTCTTGATGATCCCGCGGCGGCCGTCGAGGCCGTACATGATCGTGATGGTGTCCACGAACACGTTCATCGCCCGGGAGCCGGACCACAGCGCCAGGATGAACCCGATCGACACCACGTCGTAGCGGCCGCCCTTGAACACGTCGTTGAGGGTGGGGGTGATGATCGTGTCCACGGTCTGGTCGGTCAGCGCCCGGGAGGCCAGGTGCACGATCGAGCTGCGGATCTCGTGCACCTCGGTGGGGCTGAACTGGCTGAACACGTAGCCGATCGAGCCGGCGAGCGCGAAGATCAGCGGCGGCAGCGACAGCAGTGCCCAGAAGGCGGCCTCGGCCGCCAGCCCGGTGACCCGGTTCCGGAAGCAGCTGCCCACGGTGGCCACGATCAGCCGCCACACGGCATCGCGGGCGACCAGCCACCGGGATCGATGGGGAGCGTTGCCGCTGCCCGAGCGCCCGGTCATGCAACTACGGTAACGACATGACGACCGACAACCGGGTATCCACGAACCAGCCCCCTCCGCTGGTGGGACACAACACCGTGCTCACCGACCGGGCGCTGGTCGACGCGGTGACCCGCCACGCCTCCGCGGAGGTGGTCGGCGAGCTGGCCGGCCTGGGCGAGGTGGCCGGCAGCGAGGAGGCCCGCGAGCACGGGCTGCTGGCCAACCGCTATCCGCCGGAGCTGGCTGCCTACGACCGCTACGGCAACCGGGTCGACGAGGTGCGCTTCCACCCGTCCTGGCACTGGCTGATGGAGCGGGCGGTCGGCTACGGTCTGCAGGCCGCACCGTGGGTGTCCGACGAGCGGTTCGCGCACGTACGACGGGCGGCCGGGTTCCTGGCCTGGTCGCAGACCGAGCCGGGCCACGGCTGCCCGATCTCGATGACCTACGCGGCCGTGCCCGCGCTGGCCGCCGACGAGCGGATCGCCAAGGAGTGGACTCCCCTGCTCGCCGCGCGCAGCTACGACTTCGGCGTCCGGCCGGTGGCCGACAAGGCCGGTGCCCTGGCCGGGATGGGGATGACGGAGAAGCAGGGCGGCTCGGACGTGCGGGCCAACCTGACCGAGGCGCGGCCCACCGAGGTCGACGGCGAGCACACCCTGCACGGGCACAAGTGGTTCACCTCCGCCCCTATGAACGACCTGTTCCTGGTGCTGGCCCAGGCGCCGGGCGGGTTGTCCTGCTTCGTGCTGCCCCGGGCCCTCCCGGACGGCTCGCGCAACCGGCTGTCCGTCGTACGCCTGAAGGACAAGCTGGGCAACCGGTCGAACGCATCCGCCGAGATCGAGCTCGACGGTGCCTGGGCGCAGCGGCTGGGCGACGAGGGCCGCGGGGTGCGCACCATCATCGAGATGGTCGCGGCCACCCGGCTGGACTGCGTGCTCGGCTCGGCGTCGCTGATGCGCCGGGCGGTCGCGGAGGCGTCGTGGCACGTGGCGCACCGCTCCGCGTTCGGCGGGCTGCTCGCCGACAAGCCGCTGATGCAGAACGTCATCGCGGACCTGGCGGTGGAGTCCGAGGCGGCGACCGCGCTGGCGATCCGGCTGGCGTCCGCGGTGGACCGCGCCGACGACCCGGCCGAGGGCGCGCACGAGAGAGCGCTGCGGCGGATCGCGCTGCCGCTCGCGAAGTACTGGGTCTGCAAGCGGGCGCCGATGATGGTCGCCGAGGCGCTGGAGTGCCTGGGTGGCAACGGTTACGTCGAGGAGTCCGGGATGCCGCTGCTCTACCGCGAGGCGCCCTTGAACTCGGTGTGGGAGGGCTCCGGCAACGTCAACGCGCTCGACGTGCTGCGCGCCCTGTCGCGGGAGCCCGAGGTGGTCAACGCGTGGATCGTGGAGGTGGGCCGGGCACGCGGCGAGGACCCGCGTCTGGACCGCGCCGTCGACCGGGTGCTCGAGGCGCTCGCCGACACCTCGGCGCTGGAGGCCGGCGCCCGCCGGCTGGCCGGCGCGATGGCCGCCTGCTTGCAAGGGGCCCTGCTGGTCCAGCACGCCCCGGCCGAGGTGGCCGACGCGTTCTGCGCCAGCCGGCTCGGCGCTGAGTACGGCGGCACGATGGGCATGTTGCCGCGCGGCACGGACCTGGCCGCCCTGGTCGAACGCACCACCCCCACCCTCGCCGGCTGACCAGCCCAGGGTCAGGACAGGTCGAGGCCGGGGTAGAGCGGGAACTTGTCCAGCATCTCGGCGGAGGCGGCCTTGGTCCGCTCGGCCACCCCGTCGGCAAGCGTGTAGTTGGCCTTCGACGGCGTGCCCGCCTTGGTGGTGCTCGGCGTGGTGTTGCGCAGCACGTCGACGACCAGCCCGGCGACCCGGTCGAGCTCGTCGGCCCCGAATCCGCGGGTGGTCAGCGCCGGGGTGCCGAACCGGATCCCGGAGGTGTACCACGCGCCGTTCGGGTCTGAGGGGACCGAGTTGCGGTTGGTGACCACGCCTGCGTCCAGCAGCGCCGACTCGGCCTGCCTGCCGGTGAGCCCGAAGCCGGACACGTCGAGCAGGACGATGTGGTTGTCGGTGCCGCCGGTGACCAGCGTCGCGTCGCGGGAGAGGAAGCCCTCGGCGAGCGCCTTGGCGTTGTCGGCGACGTTCTGCGCGTAGGTCCCGAACGACGGCTGCCGGGCCTCGGCGAGGGCGACGGCCTTGGCGGCCATCACGTGCGAGAGCGGGCCGCCGAGCACCATCGGGCAGCCGCGGTCCACCGAGTCGGCGTACTCCTCCTGCGCCAGCACCAGGCCGCCACGGGGGCCGCGCAGGGACTTGTGCGTGGTCGTGGTGGTCACGTGCGCGAACGGCACCGGGTCCTCGTCGCCGGTGAACACCTTGCCGGCGACCAGACCTGCGAAGTGCGCCATGTCCACCATCAGCGTGGCGCCCACCTCGTCGGCGATCTGGCGCATCTTCGCGAAGTTGATCCGGCGCGGATAGGCCGAGTAGCCCGCGATCAGCACCAGCGGCTTGAACTCGCGGGCCAGCGCGGCGACCCGGTCGTAGTCGAGCAGGCCGGTCTCCGGGTCGGTGCCGTAGCTGCGCTGGTGGAACATCTTCCCGGAGATGTTCGGCCGGAAGCCGTGGGTGAGGTGGCCGCCGGCGTCGAGCGACATGCCGAGCATCCGCTGGTTGCCGAACTCATGACGCAGCGCCTCCCAGTCCTCCTCGGACAGGTCGTTGACGCTCTTGGCGCCGAGCTTCTCCAGCGTCGGCGACTCGACCCGGTGGGCCAGGATCGACCAGAAGCCGACCAGGTTCGCGTCGATGCCCGAGTGCGGCTGCACATAGGCGTACGGCGCGCCGAACAGCTCTCGCGCGTGCTCGGCCGCGATCGCCTCGACCGTGTCCACGTTCTGGCAGCCGGCGTAGAACCGGTGCCCGATGGTGCCCTCGGCGTACTTGTCGGACAGGAAGCTGCTCATGGTCAGCAGCACCGCCGGCGAGGCGTAGTTCTCGCTGGCGATCAGCTTCAGCGAGCCGCGCTGGTCGGCCAGCTCGGCCCGGGTCGCCGCCGCGATCCGGGGCTCGACCGACTCGATCACCTCCAGGGCGGCGCGATAGGCCCCGCTGGCCGTGGCCGCGGTGTCGGAGGCGGAGGGGGACTCGGTCCGGGTGTCGGTCATGCCGCCAGCGTAGTGAGCCCGGCTGAGTCAGCGCATCCGGGCGGCGCGGCCACGGGGCGTCGCCTCGGTCCGTCGTACCAGAATATGAACGATCGTCTCAGATCGCGAGATTCGGGTTTGTGGTGAATGGCGCCCGTCCCCGAGACTCCTTCCCATGATCAGCGCTGCAACGACCAAGCATCTCGTGGCCCGCCGCCACGTAGACCTCGGTCGCGTACGCAGCATGATGTGTTGGCCGGCCTGAAACCAGCCCCGCTCCCCCGGGCGCACCTTCGCCGGCATCCGACAGCGACGTCGGAACAAGCCCTGCGACTCGTGCGCACCACGACTTCAGGACACGCCAGTACCCATGACTCCGCACAGCGCAAGCCCCACGGCACCCTCCACCCGCACCCCCACCAAGCCGGGCCCGCCGGGTCCGGGCCGCTCCGGACGGCCGCGCCAGCCGCGCGGCGAGGGCCAGTGGGCGCTCGGGTTCCGTGAGCCGCTCAACGGCAGCGAGCAGCAGAAGAAGGACGACGACCCGCTCAACGTCCGGGCTCGCATCGAGAACATCTACGCCCACCGCGGCTTCGACTCCATCGACCCCGCTGACCTGCGCGGCCGGTTCCGCTGGTTCGGCCTCTACACCCAGCGTCGGCCCGGCCTCGACGGCGGCAAGACCGGAGCCCTCGAACCAGAAGAGCTCGAGGACCGCTACTTCATGATGCGGGTCCGCAGCGACGGCGCGCTGCTGAGCGCCGAGGCGCTGCGCACGCTCGGCGGCATCTCCACCGAGTTCGCCCGTGGCACCGCCGACATCACCGACCGGCAGAACATCCAGTACCACTGGGTGGACATCGAGAACGTGCCGGAGATCTGGCGCCGCCTGGAGGCCGTGGGCCTGGAGACCGAGGAGGCCTGCGGCGACTCACCGCGCGGGTTCCTCGGATCCCCCGTCGCCGGGATCGCCGCCGACGAGATCATCGACGGCAGCCCGGCGCTGCAGGAGATCAAGCGACGCCGGCAGGGCAACAGCGAGTACTCCAACCTGCCCCGCAAGTTCAAGACCTCGGTCAGCGGCCACCCGAGCATGGACGGCGCGCCACAGATCAACGACGTGGCCTTCGTCGGCACGGTGCATCCCGAGCACGGTCCCGGCTTCGACCTGTGGGTCGGCGGCGGGCTGTCCACCAACCCGATGCTTGCCCAGAAGCTCGGCGTGTGGATCCCCCTCGAGGAGGTCGCCGACGCCTGGGAAGGCGTGGTCTCGGTGTTCCGGGACTACGGCTACCGGCGGCTGCGGTCGCGGGCCCGGCTGAAGTTCCTGGTCGCCGACTGGGGTGTGGCCCGGTTCCGCGACGTGCTCGAGAACGAGTACCTGCACCGACGGCTCGTCGACTGCCCCTCCCCGCCGGAGCCAGAGGGCAACGGCGACCACATCGGCGTGCACGCGCAGAAGGACGGCAGGTTCTACCTCGGCGTCACGAGCACCGTCGGCCGGATCTCCGGCGAGGTGCTGACCGGTCTCGGCGACATCGTCGAGGAGTACGGCGCGGCGGGGGTCCGGCTCACGGCCTACCAGAAGCTGGTCGTCATCGGGGTCGAGAAGGACAACGTCGAGCCGCTGCTCGCCGCCCTCGAGCCGCTCGGGCTGACCGCCCGTCCGTCGTACTGGCGGCGCTCCACGATGGCCTGCACCGGCATCGAGTTCTGCAAGCTCGCGATCGTGGACACCAAGCAGCGCGCGGCCGCGCTGGTCGACGAGCTCGAACGCCGGTTCCCCGACCTGGACGTGCCCATCACCGTGAACGTCAACGGCTGCCCGAACGCCTGTGCCCGCACCCAGGTCGCCGACATCGGCCTGAAGGGCCAGCTGGTCCTCGACGAGGACGGCCACCAGGTCGAGGGGTTCCAGGTGCACCTCGGTGGCGGGCTCGGCCTGACCGCGACGTTCGGACGCAAGCTGCGCGCGCACAAGGTGACCAGCGCCGGCCTCGACGACTACGTCACCAACGTGGTGCGGGCCTACCTCGCCGAGCGGCACGACGGCGAGTCGTTCGCCGCCTGGGTGGCGCGCACCGACGACGAGGTGCTGCGCGGCGAGCGGCTGCTGGACGAGGTGGTGGCATGACCGCGGTCGCGACCACGACGGCTGCGCGCGCGTTCCGGGGCACCAGCACCGACGGCCGCAGCGAGTCCGAGCTGCGCGACCTGGTCCGCCACGCCGGAGCGGAGCTCGAGCTCGCCCCGGCGGAGGTGATCCTGGAGTGGGCGGTGGTCACCTTCGGCCAGCGGTTCTGCGTCACCTCGTCGATGGCCGACGCGGTGCTGACGCACCTGGCCGCTCGGGTGGCGCCGGGCATCGACGTGGTGTTCCTGGACACCGGCTACCACTTCGCCGAGACGATCGGCACCCGTGACGCGGTGGCGGCCACCCTTCCGGTGAACGTGGTCACCGTGACCCCGGAGCAGTCAGTGGCCGAGCAGGACGCGACGTACGGCAAGGACCTGTTCGCCCGCGACCCGGACCTGTGCTGCGCGCTGCGCAAGGTGCGCCCGCTCGAGCAGGCGCTGTCCGGGTACGACGCGTGGGCGACCGGGCTGCGGCGGGCCGAGACCCGCGACCGGGTGATCACGCCGGTGATCGGCTGGGACGAGAGCCGTCGCAAGGTGCGGGTCGCCCCGCTCGCGCGCTGGTCCGACGAACGGGTGCAGGGCTACGTCGCCGAGCACGACATCCTCGTGAACCCGCTGCAGCACGACGGGTACCCCTCCATCGGCTGCTGGCCGTGCACCCGCCGGGTCGCGGCCGGCGCCGACCCCCGCAGCGGTCGCTGGGCCGGCACGGCCAAGACCGAGTGCGGCATCCACCGAAGCCTCCCGACAGCGTCGTCGGCCACCCCCACCGAGAAAGGCAGGCAGCTCCCATGACCGCTCCAGCGCTGGTGGCCCTCGCCCACGGCAGCCGTGACCCCCGCTCCGCCCGGACCATCCGCGGCCTGGTCGACCAGGTCCGCGGGATGCGTCCGGACCTGCGCATCGAGCCGGCGTTCCTCGACCTGTCCCGGCCTTCCTTCGACACCGTCGTGGACCGGCTGGTGAAGGCGGGCCACGAGGAGATAGTCGTCGTGCCGCTGCTGCTCACCGAGGCCTTCCACGCGACCGTGGACGTCCCCTCCGCGGTCGCCGCGGCCTCGAGCCGGCACCCGGAGGTGCGGATCCGCGCCTCGCACATCCTCGGCGTGGAGCCGGTGTTCCTGGAGGTGCTCGACCAGCGGCTGCGCGCGGCGCTGAAGCAGGCCCGCGTCCGCGAGCTCGACGCCCTGGTGCTGGCCGCCGCCGGCTCCTCGGACACGCTGGCCAACCAGACGGTGGCCAGGCTGGCCCGGCTCTGGGGGAACAAGCACCGGCTGCCCACCGTGGCCGCCTTCGCCTCGGCCGCTCCCCCGGCCACCGGTGAGGCGGTCCGCGCGTTCCGCGCCGAGGGCCGCAGGCACATCGCGGTGGGGTCGCTGTTCCTCGCTCCGGGAACGCTGCCGAACCGGGCCGCCGAGCTGGCGCTGGAGGCGGGTGCGGTAGCGGTGTCCGAGCCGCTCGGCGCGGACACCGAGGTGGCCCGCACCGTGCTGGCCCGCTACGCGGTCGGCGCGGTCGAGCTGGTCCCGGTCTGACCGCCGAACCGGCGCGGATCGGGACGCAATAGGCTCGTCCCATGAGCGAGCACTTCGATGTCGTCGTCCTCGGTGCCGGCCCTGGTGGGTACGTCGCCGCGATCCGCGCCGCCCAGCTCGGCAAGAAGGTTGCCGTGGTGGAGAGCAAGTACTGGGGCGGGGTCTGCCTCAACGTCGGCTGCATCCCGTCCAAGGCGCTGCTGCGCAACGCCGAGCTCGCGCACATCATCACGCACGAGAAGGACAAGTTCGGGATCTCCGGCGACGCGTCCATGGACTTCAAGGTCACCCACGCCCGCAGCCGGTCGGTGTCGGACGCCATCGTCAAGGGCGTGCACTTCCTGATGAAGAAGAACAAGATCACCGAGGTGCACGGCTGGGGCACACTGACCGGGCCGAAG
>Ga0308176_10001033_pt1 | contig 17522 bp, 15 predicted proteins | sample PhyCR2_3_FD_203890 | JGI IMG/M metagenome (GOLD analysis project Ga0308176, IMG submission 203890) | Soil microbial communities from UC Gill Tract Community Farm, Albany, California, United States - DLSLS.C.R2 | ecosystem: Environmental > Terrestrial > Soil > Agricultural land | place: USA...
CGGCCGCCGTGCGTCGATCCTCTACGCCGGCATCGGCTTCATCGGCACGTCGATCTGCGGCGCGATGCCGACGTACTCGTGGAACCTCGTGATGTGCTTCGTCATGGGCGTCGCGGTCGGCGGCATGCTGCCGATCTGCTACTCGCTCCTCGCCGAGACGATCCCGGCGCGCCATCGCAGCTGGCTGATGATCCTCATCGGGGCGGACATCGCTGGCGCCTACGTCATCACGAGCTGGATCGCCGTCGCGCTCGTGCCGACCTACAGCTGGCGCATCCTCTGGCTCATCGGCCTGCCGACGGGACTGCTCTTCATCGTCCTCAATCGATGGATCCCCGAGTCGCCGCGCTTCCTCCTCGCCAATGGGCGCGACGCCGAGGCCGATGTCGTCATGCACCGCTTCGGTGCGCGCGTCGTCGAGCGGCACGACGAGGAGGTGGGTCTCGAAGTCGAAGCAGAGGTCCAGAGCAGCTGGACGCAGCTCCTCAAGGGCGAGCTGTTCTGGCTCACCGCCATCGTCGGCATCCTCGCGCTCGGCTCCGGCCTCGTGCTGTTCGGCTTCAACCTCTGGATCCCCTCGAACCTGCGGAAGCTCGGCTACACCGACGCCGACGCGATCCTGCGCAACGCGGCGTTGATCGGCTTCCCGCTCAACTTCGTCATCGCGTGGATGTACGGCTTCTGGAGCAGCAAGAAGACGATCATCGCGCTCTCTGCCGTCACCGCCGCCGCGCTGTTCGGCTTCGTCGTCGCCGGCAACGCGATCGTGAACAATCGTCCGCTGCTCTACCTCCTGCTCGTCGTCCCCATCTGGGGGATCAGCTCCGTCGTCGCCGTGCTCTCCGTCTATGCAGCCGAGATCTATCCGACGCGCGTCCGCTCGCGCGGCTCGGGGTTCGCCGCGGGTGCGAGCAAGGCGGGGGGCGTGGCGATCATCGCGCTCGTCGCCTTCGGCATCGCCGCGCCGTCGATCGCGACGGTGGCGTTGATCGGTGCCGTGCCGCTCGCGCTCGCCGTCGTGCTCGTCGCCCTCTACGGTGTGGAGACACGCCAGCGCCGCCTCGAAGAGATCACCGCCGAGGAGCTGCACCTGGCGACCTGACCATCGCGCCGGCACCTCGGCGCGGGATCGCTTGCGCCGCCGCTGCACGCGGGCCAACCTCTGGCATGCGCCTGACTTCAACCGGACTGCTCCGGTCCATCCCACTCGCCGTCGCTGGTGCCGCGCTTGCCGCAGCGGTCGCGTGCGGCAGCGATAGCGCCACCGTCACGCCGAATCCCGAGATCGGCCTGATCCCGACGAGCGCCACCATCTCCGTCGGGGACAGTGTCAGGATCACCGTCGTCCTCCCGTCGGCGCTCTCGGCGTCTGGTGCCACCTACGTGAGCGGCAATCCGGCGGTCGCCATCACGCGCACCAACGGCTGGGTGATCGGCGTCGGACGTGGCAACACGAACATCACGGTGACGTCCATCGCCGACGCGCGACTGTCCACTCCCTTTTCGCTGTCCGTGACCCCTTGAAGGCCGCGCGCTATTCGCGTCCGTCGCTCCGGAGACGGCGGAGCGCGTCGACTTCGGACGTCGCGCCGAGTCGCTCGAACAGCACGATCGCCCCATCGGTGTCCACGCGCGCGTCCGCGCTCCGCCCCTGCGCCTGCAGTGCGCGCGCGCGGTCGCGTAGCGTCTCCGCTTCGATCAGCATGTGTCCGCCCGCTCTCGCAATCGCGAGCGCGCGCTCGAATGCGGCCTCGGCCTCGGCGATTCGTCCCATCGTAGCACTGGCCGATGCGACGAGGCGGTGCGCGTCGGCTTCGTTGACCGGATCGTGCAGACGCGCCAGTTCGACGGCGGCGCGCTCGGAGGTCCCCTTCGCGAACTGCGGATCGCCGCGCCGCAGGGCGATCTCCGCGCGGCCGATCCGTCCCATCGCCGCGACGCGCGGTGCCACGCCGTCCGCGGCGTAGTCGATCGCGCGCCGCTCGTATTCGTCCGCCTCCTCGAGTGCACCGATGTCGCGGTACGTGATCGCGATGTTGTGAAAGCTCTCGGCGAGCCCGCGACGCTGGCCAAGCCGCTGGTACGTCGGCACGGCGAGGCGATAGTGCCCCAACGCCGTGTCGTGGTCTCCGCGCAGGTTCGCGATCATGCCGAGGTTGTTCGTCGCGCGGGCCAGGATGAGCAGATCGTCCGTTTCGGACGCCATCTCGAGCGCCATCGTGAAGGCGTCGCTCGCTTCGTCCAGCTCCCCGAGGAAGAAGCATGCGGCGCCCAGCAAGTTCAGCGCACGCCGATGACTGGCGGGCCCGCGCGCGCGGACCACCGGGATCAGCTCGTGCAGCCACTCGCGCGCTTCGCGCACCGCGCCCACGCGCGTCAGCGCCTCTGCGCGCAGCAGCGCCAGCTCGCTCGGGGCCGCGGCAGGGGAGAGCGCCCCGAGCAGGTCGAGGACCTCGGTCCACGCGCCCGCCGCCGCGCTCGCGCGCGCGCGCCGAGTGAGATCGTCCGGATCGTCGGTCTGCGGAGTAGGCACCATGGGAATCGCTGTCGCCGGGCCGATGGACTAGTACGCCACCGCGTAACCGCTGAACCCGCCGATCGGCGCGTCGATCTCCTTGTTGTCCTTCACGACCAGGCTCGAGACCTTGATCCACGGCGAAAGGGGCGTCTCCTGACGCCAGATGCTCAACTGCTGCTCGATGGCGTCGTCGTCCGACGTCACCAGGCCGTCGCGATTCAGATCGTCGCCGCACGCGCCGAAGAACATCTTGAGGCGCGCCGGATCGTTGGCCGAGAAGGTGAGTCCCGACGGCTGGAACTCGACGATCAGGTTCGTCGGGCTCATCACCGTGATCGTGATGAGCACGGAATCGCCATCGGCGAACGCCGTCCCGTCCGGCCGCCGGTCGAGCGAAGCGCCGCCCAGCCGGAACTCGAGGAACTTGGTCGAGTCGCTGCGGCCCGGCAGTGCGTGATACCACAGGTCGACCTCCGCGTTCTTGCCACGCACGGCGTAGAAGGATGCGGTCGTCGTCGCGAGCGCCGGTGCCGTCGGCGATGTGGTGAGCAGTCGCAGATCGGTCGTCGACCGCTGCTCCGGTGCGGTGCTGTCGGCGCCGCCGCATCCGAGGGCGATCGCCACTCCCGTCAGAGCCAGCGCGCCCACGAGGGTCGCGCGAAATGAACGGAACGTCATCGTTCGATTGGTTCGAGTAGATGTGTATGAGAGTGCGTGCGCGCCGTCACGTGTCGTCGCTCCCCGCTTCGTCGCGCTCCAGCTGCTCGAGTGATGCGTCGAGCAGCCGCTGCAGGCGTGGACGCGAGACGCCCAGCCGGCGGGCGGCGACGCTCTTGTTTCCATTGCACAGCGCCAGCATGCCCTGCGCGGCCGCGCGTGTGATCTCGGCGATCGTCGCCGGGAAGGGCAGCTCGCCCTCCGTGCGCACGTGCCACGCGGATGCCTCCTCGGCCACGTCCGCTGCCTCGAGGGTCGTGCCTTGTGCGAGGAGCACCGCCCGCTCGATCGTGTTGCGCAATTCGCGCACGTTGCCCGGCCACGTACGCTCCGCCAGCACGCGACGCGCCGCGGCGGAAAACGCGAGCGCGGGCACTTCGTATTCGCGCTTGAACCGCGCGAGGAAGTGTTCGGCGAGCGGTACGATGTCCCCCGCGCGGGCGCGGAGCGCCGGCAGCTCGATCGGCACCACGTTGATCCGATAGGAGAGATCCTCGCGGAACTCGCCACGGCGCACCGCGCCCGCCAGCTCCACGTGCGTCGCCGCCACGAGCCGCACGTCGAACGGGATGCTGCGCGTCCCGCCGACGCGCCGGATCGTACGCTCCTCCAGCGCGCGCAGCAGCTTGCCCTGAAGCGGCAGCGGGAGATGGCCGATCTCGTCGAGGAAGAGCGTCCCGCCGTCCGCGAGCTGCATCAGCCCCGGCTTCGTGCCGGTCGCGCCGGTGAAGGCGCCCTTCTCGTGACCAAACAGCTCGCTCTCCAGCAGGTTCTCCGGAATGGCGGCGCAGTTCACGTCGACGAACGGCGCGTCGCGCCGCGGTCCGTTGTAGTGGATCGCGCGGGCGAGCAGCTCCTTTCCCGTGCCCGTCTCCCCGGTGAGCAGCACCGTCACGGTGGGCCGGCTGATGACGCGTCGCGCGCGCGTGAGCGCGGCATGCAGCGCCTCGCTCGTCCCGAGGATCCCGTCGAACCGAACGCCGCCGCGCTCCTGCTCGGCGAAGGAGGCCGCCTCGTGCTCGGCCTGGATCCGACCGACGGCGTCCGCGACCCACGAGCGCAGCGCCTCCAGATCGTTCGGGAGCGCGAAGTAGTCGTCGGCGCCCGCGCGCACGGTGGCCGACGCCACGCGGTGATTCGTCTCTGCTCCCACCGCCGCGACGAACCGGCTGCCGTGGGGAATCCGGTGGAGCGCCGCCTCCAGCGCCCGCTCGTCGCCCCCCGCGGTGATCAGCGTGATCGACGCCGGCGGGGGCGCGAGCCCGCTCGCCTCGTCGCTCAACGTCAGCGTCAGCCCGTGCGCCTGGGCGAGCGCCGGCCACTCGGCGTGGAACGAATCGGTGAGCGCGACGACGCGGAGCTCGGGCACGGGAACGGGGTGCGGGCCGGCCGCTGGCGCCACTGCCAGCGGCCGACGAGAAGATACTAGTCGTGACCACTGTTCCCGCCATGATCGTCGCCGCCGGTGCGGCTATCGTCGTCGCGGCCATTGTGGTCGTCGTCGCGGAACGCGCGGAACGAGCTCGCGATGTTGGCGGCGACCAGCGACGCGTTCGCGCCGCCTGTGTTCGCCGTCGCCGGATCGACGAGCTGGCCGGACGCCGTCCGGAACCAGTTCGTCAGGTCCACCTGGACGGTGACGTTGATTCCCGTCGCATCGGCGACGAGCGGCGGATCGAAGCGGCTTTCCAGTTCGGAATGCGCCGCGCCCGTGTAGGTGAACGGCGTACCGTTGAACGTCCCTTCCACACGCACGCTGGTACCCGCCAACTCGGGATGTGCGGCAAGGAAGGCGGCCGCGCCGCGCCGGCGCGTATCCACCGGGCGGATCTTCCCCTCGAGCGCCGAATAGCTGCCCGCAGGCGCCGACAGGTTGAGCGCGCTCACGATCGTGCCGTTGACCGGCAGGTCGATCACCGTCGGGTCGAGCTCCAGCTCCTCGCACGACTCGGTCGACGACGGATTGTCGTCGCCGGCTTCCGTCGTGCTGGTGCACGTCGCGCCGCTCCGCTGTAGCTCGAGGCGCGCCAGCACGAGCTGCGCCTTCGTGATCACCAGCGCGTCCGCGCTCGAGCTGCTGGTGAGCAGGCCGGATGTCGCACCGAGCGTGGTGGACGACGACGTGGTTCGTGCGCCGGTCGCCGAGAAGGAGAGAGAGACCGAGCCGGCGGCGCCACCGGGACCGGTCGAGTCGGCGGCGCAGGCGGTCAGGCTCGCACCGACGCCGAGGAGGACGGCGAGATTCAGTAGACGGGAGTACATCGGGATCGCTCCGGAAGTTGAGGGAACACGCTGAGTGCGTGCGTCCTCAGAGGCAGGGCGGGTGCCCCGTGCCGGGGCTCTCGGTTGTGCTGGCAAGTCGTTGCCGTGCCATGGCTTGCGAGCAGGTGACGGAGCTCACGCGCCGCCGGCATCGTATCGTTTCGGCAATTGCTGTATCGCCGCGTTACAAGTCGGCTCGTCGGACTTGACCATCCCGGTACGCGCCGGCTACGGTTGGCCGCCCCGATGGAGGTGCTGATGGACGCTCCGCACGAGCGCGAATCTTCGAGTGGTGCGCGCGACGACCGGCTCGGCATGAACGAGCCGATCACGCGGCGCGACTTCGTCAACGCCGCGCTCGTCGCCGGCGGCGGCCTCTGGCTGCATGGACGGCTGCCCGCCGGCGCCACGGCGGGCGACGACTGGACGGGCTACGGCGGCGTCGGCGACTACGCGCGCTCCAACGGCAACACCTTTCCCGTCATGAACGCGGCGCACGCCATTCGCGACCGCACCTTCGAGTCGAAGCTCGCCGGCGCGATCGACACCGGCGAGGTGTACGATCTCCTCGTCGTCGGCGGCGGCATCAGCGGCCTCGCCGCGGCGGTGTTCTTCCAGAAGCGGAAGGGCGGCCGGTGCCTCGTGCTCGACAACCACCCGATCTTCGGCGGCGAGGCGAAGCGCAACGAGTTCCTCGTCGACGGACAGTCGGTCGTCGCCCACCAGGGCTCGGCCATGTTCCCCGTGCCGAAGAAGGGCGGCTACGTCGCGAGCGTGTACGAGATGATCGGAATGGATCGGCCCGCGCTCGAGTATCAGCGCTGGCGCGGGCCGTCAGCCGAGATGCCGCTCAGCCAGACGCCGTACGACACCCTCGGCGCGCGACGCACCAACTTCGGGCTCTGGTTCGGTCCGCGCTTCGGCCAGCGGCCCGGCGTGTGGGTCGTCGATCCCTGGCATCGCAACCTCGAGGGCGCGCCGCTCAGTGACGCCGACAAGGCGGAGCTCATGCGCTGGCGCACCGTGCACGACGGCGGCCCGCGCCCGAAGACCGAGGGCGACGAGATCTCGCGTCACCTCGATACGATGACGCTCGAGGACTACGTGATGCAGCAGCATCACATCTCGCGTGACACCGTGCGCAACTACCTGTCGCCCGTCGAGGGCGGCGGTTACGGGCTCGGCCCCGACGTACTGTCGGCATACTGCGCCTACGCGCCGGAGACCGAGTATCCCGACGAGGGCGACGACGCGCTCGGCGACCAGATGTTCCCCGACGGGAACGCCGGCTTCGCGCGCCTCATGGTGAAGACGCTCATCCCCGACGCCATCGCCGGCCCGCGTACCGTCGAAGCGGTGTGGCGCAATCGCGTCCACTTCGCCGCCCTCGACCGGCGCGACAACACGACGCGCCTCCGCCTCGAGGCCACCGTGCTCCGCGTCGAGCATGCCGGCGAGCCGGCGCGCGCGCCCTACGTGAACGTCATCTATGCGAAGGGCGGTACGCTCCATCGCGTGCGCGCCCGCAACGTCGTCATGGCCGGCGGCAGCTGGACGACGAAGCACATCGTGAGCGATCTCCCGCCGAGCCACCGCGACGCGTACGCACAGTTCTATCGCTCGCCCTGTCTCATGGCGAACGTCGCCGTGCGCAACTGGCGCTTCCTGTACGACATGGGCATCTCCGGCTGCCGCTGGTTCGAAGGAATCGGCAACTACTTCGAGGTGCGGAAGCTGGCCACCCTCGCCGGCAATGACAGCTTCGGCCCCGACTCACCGACCGTGCTCACGATCAAGGTGCTGTTCGCGAAACCGGGCCTCCCGATCGGCGAGCAGGGCGCGCGCGGTCGCGCCGAGCTGTTCGCGACCTCGTTCAAGCAGTACGAGCGCGCCTTCCGCCAGCAGCTCGCCGACATGTTCTCCGGCCACGGCTTCCATCCGCGCCGCGATATCGCGGGACTCATCCTCAACCGGTGGGGCCACGCCTACGTGAATCCACAGCCCGGCTTCTTCTTCGGCGTCGATGGCCGACCCGCGCCGCGCGACGTGCTCCGCCACCAGCCGCACGGCCGCATCACCTTCGCGAACACCGATCTCTCCGGCGCGATGGACCACCGCAACTCGATCCTCGAGGCCGATCGCGCCGTGCAGCAGATCGTCGGATGATCGGAATGCTCGGGGTCAGCCCCCGCAGGGCGAAGCCCGAGGGCTCTGACCCCTTGCAGGGACGGAGCCCGCTGTCATCCCGAGCGCGCGCAGCGAGTCGAGGGATCTGCACCTCCACCACCGTTCTCGTGCTCGCCGCGGCATTCACCGCATGTCGCTCGTCGGTACCGGCTGGCGCAGCCAGCACCGCGCCGAGCGCGACGAACGCCGCGTCGCAGCCAAGCTACGAGCTGCGTGACGCCCGCTGGCTCGGCGCGAACGGCTTCCAGCCCGGCACGCGCTACGTCGTCGGAGGTCGACTCACCCACCGGCGCCCCGCGCGTGTGGACTCCGTCATCGACCTCGCCGGACGGTGGATCACGCCGCCCTTCGGCGAAGCGCACAACCACAACGTCGAGTACACGACCCGGCATCGCACCGATTCGCTGCTCGCGCGCTACCTGCACGACGGCGTCTTCTACGTGCAGAACCCCGGCAGTCTCCCCCGCAGCCGCGACTCCCTCGCCGGCCGCGTCGACGTGCCCGGCGCCATCGACGTCACCTTCGCCAACGGACTTCTCACCGCCACTGGCGGCCATCCGATGGGCCTCTACCGCCGCAACCTCGCACGCGGCGGAATGACCCCTGCTGATGGGGATGGTGCCTTCTTCTGGCTCATCGACAGTCTTCCCGATCTCGAGCGGAAATGGCCGCGCATCCTCGCCGGCCATCCCGACTTCATCAAGATCGTCCTCGTCCACTCCGAGGAGTACGCACGCCGCCGCAACGACTCCGCGTTCTTCAACTGGCGCGGCATCGACCCCGCCCTCGTCCCCGCGGTCGTGCAGCGCGCACACGCCGCCGGACTTCGCGTTGGGGCGCACGTCGACACCCGCGGTGACTTCCACAACGCACTCGTCGGTGGCGTCGACGAGATCCTGCACATCCCCGGCTTCCGCGGCGACGAGCGCACGGAGCTCACCGACACAAGGCCTTACGAGATCACGGACGAGGACGCGAAGCTCGCCGCGGCGCGCGGTGTCGTCGTCGTCACCACGGTCGGGGGCGCGCTCGGCTTCGATCCGCACGGCGCGGACAGCACGCGCCGCCGCCAGTTCGACGCGCTGGCGACGCGGAACCTGCGCGTGCTCCGCGCCGCCGGCGTGCGTCTCGCCATCGGCAGCGACAGCTACCGCGACGACTCCGTCCTGGAAGCCGGGTACCTCGCCACGCTCGGCGTCTTCACACCGCTCGAGCTGGTGCGACTGTGGAGCGAGGCGACGCCACGAGCCGTCTTTCCGAAGCGCCGTGTCGGGTGCCTCGACGACGACTGCGAGGCGTCGTTCCTCGCGCTGTCCGGCGATCCCGCCACGAACTTCGCGAACACGAGGCGCATCGCGCTGCGCATGAAGGACGGACGGCTCCTGCCGTAGCGGCGTCCTTACCGGTCGTCCACGAGCTCCCGCTTCTCCGCGAAATCGTACAGCGTGACGCGTCGCAGATAATAGTACGACATCCAGTAGGTGCGCAGCGCCTGCACGTACGCGAGCACGGCGGCGTCCTTCTCCCCCTGCGCCAGATACAACGCGTCGTTCGCGATCTTCCCGATGATGTAGCGGTTGCGCGCGACCTCGAACTGCTTCCCTGCCACCGTGTCGGCCTTCGCCGCCAGCACCACGGTCCGCTGCGCCTGCTGGAGCTGCAGCGCCGAGAAGCGCGCATCTTCGGCCAGCGCATCGCGGCGGATCTTGTTGGTCGTCGTCACCCGCTGGTTCGACGCCTTCGCCGCCTCGACGCCCGCCCGGCCGGCCCCCCACTGCACCATCGGCAGATTGATGTTCACCGCGAGCTGCTGCCGTCCCAGCGGGCTCTGATACGATTCACCGAACGCCGACGCAGTCTGGTTGAATCCCGCGCTGGCTGCGATCGTCGCGTTGAATCGGCTGTTCGCCCTGGCGACGCCGATGTCGTAGCGCGACTGCACGTCGTCCAGCTCGTTCTGCTGCACGACGCTGGAGTTGCGCAGCGCCTCCTTCTCGGCGAGCTCCGGATCGGCGTCGACGATCGGGATCGAGTCGGGCGTCACGATCGTCAGCGCCGCATCCGTCGGGAAGGCGATCAGTCGTCGCAGCGCGGCTTCCGCCCGTGCCCGCGCGACGCGCGCGTCCTCCACCGCCGCCCGCGCACGCAGCAGCGCGAGCTCGCTCTTCAGCAGATCGTTCTCCCCGATCTTGCCGACCTCGAACCGCCCCTTGTTGAGCGTGTAGAGGGTGTCGTTCACCGCCACGTTGTTCGACGCGTTGCGCAGCGCCACTTCCTGCGCATAGAGGGCGAAGAACGCATCCGCCGTCGCCCGCGCGACATCTTCCCGCGCCTCGAGATACTGCTGCTCCGCGACGCGCGCATCCAGATGCTGCACGCGCTTGTCCCACACGATCTGGCGCGGACGGAACAGCTGCTGCTCCAGCTGCACCAGGATCGGCGACGTCTGATACAGCCGCGAGCTGCGCGCGCCGAACTCATCGAGCCGGCTGATCTGCGTGCCGACGGTGAGCGTTCCGCCCGTGAGCGGGATCGCCTGGCTGAACCCGAGCCCGAGCGACGTCGTGTTGTGCGCCTGGCTGATGTACTGCGTCGATCCGTCGGGCAGGTCGATCGGATTGATCGCCCGATTCAGGTTCGCCGCGTCCCCCCGCAGCCGCAGCTGGGGGAGCAGCTGCGCGTTGAACGCCTGGTCCCGCCACCGCGCCGCGTCGCGCGCGCTGCGCGCCACCTGCGCCGCCGGTCCCTGCTGGCGCGCCCGCACGATCGCGTCCTGCAGCGTCAACGTGACGCTCGAATGTGCCTGCGCCCGTGCCGCGAGAGGGGAGCAGCACAGCAGGATGAGGGCGGCGACTCGCATGGGTTCCTTCCGATGAGACGGGCCGGCGGTGCGGGAGAAGGCGATGATGGCTACTCGTAGCGCAGACAGACGATCGGATCCTGCTTCGCCGCGTTCGTCGCCGGCACGAAGCCGAACACCAGCCCGACGGCGACCGAGACGCCGAACGCCAGCACGACGGACAGCATCGACACGATGGTGCTGATGTGCGCCAGGCGCTCGATGCCGGCCGCGAACACTACGCCGAGGATGATGCCGGCGACGCCCCCCGCGACGCTGATCATCACCGCCTCGGTGAGGAACTGGGCCTGGATCTCCCCCTGCGTCGCCCCCATCGCGCGACGCACGCCGATCTCCTTGATCCGCTCGAGGATCGACGCGAGCATGATGTTCATGATCCCGATGCCGCCGACGATGAGCGAGATCGACGCGATCGCGCCGAGCACGATGTTGAAGATCGTCTTGGTGCGCTGCTCCTGTTTGAGCAGCAGTTCGGGCACGCTGATCTCGAAGTCGGTCACGTCGTTGTGCCGACGCTGCAGCATCCGCCGCACGACTTCCGCGACCGCCGTCACGTCCGTCGAGTGCGTCACCTGCACGATGACCTTGTCGAGCTGGTGGTAGTTCTTCTTCTCCAGCCGCTGGTCTTCCGTCTCCGTGGAGTCGACGGAGTTGTCCTGCTTCGACGCGACCTCGATGTCGCTCTGGGTCACCTCGCTCCGGTTGCGGAACCGGAGCAGCATGGTCGATAGCGGCACGTACACGTCCATCTCGACGTCGCGGATGCCGAGCCGCTTCGCCGACTCGCTCGATACTTTCCGGTCCCCAAGCACGCCGACGACGGTGAGCCACTGGCTGCCGAGCTTGATCGTGTGCCCGATCGGATTCTCCGTCGTGAAGAACCGCGACTTCACGCCTGGCCCGATCACCGCAACGGGGATCGCCTTCGCGTAATGGTAGGCTGTGAGCCCGCCTCCCTCGGCGAGCTTGAGGTTCATCACCTGGAAGTAGCTCGAGTCGACGCCGACGACTTTGCCCGAGCGGTGATGCCCCTCGCGCGTGATGACGCTGTTGACGACGATCTCGCTGCTCGTCGCGCCGACGGCGGGGATCGCGGCGCGGATCGCCTGTGCGTCGAGCGCCGAGAGCCCGGGCGAGAATCGCTTCGTCGTCTTCTTCCCGTCGTCCTTCTCGACCTTCCCTTCCTGCTGCTCGACGATCGGCGTGACGACGATGTTGTTCGCCCCGAGCAGCTTCATCTGCGCGAGGATCTCCTGCTCGGCGCCGTTCCCGATCGCCAGCATCGCGATCACGGAGGCGACGCCGAACAGGATGCCGAGCGACGTCAGGCTCGCGCGCAGCTTGTTGTGCGCCACCGCCTCGGCCGCGATCCCGCTGCTGAACGCGACGTGCGCCACCAGCGCGCGAAGCCGCGCCCGGATCGGCGCGATCGCCTCGACCGGGATCGCCGTCATGGCCTCAGTGCTTCGAGACGACCGCGGCCGGCGGGGCCGAGGGACCAGCGGCGGGCCGCGACGCCGGCGTCGGCGTCTTGACGCTCTTCGCCGTGTCGCCACCCGCGACGGGCGCCGTCACCGGCTGGAGTCCCGGGATCACGACCGTCTGCACGCCGGTCCGGTCGGCGGGTGGAGTGAGGAGCACGCGATCGCCTGCCGCGACGCCACGCCGCACGATGATCTCGTTGTCGTTCATCGCGCCCGTCTCCACCATCTGTCTCACGACACTGCGTCCATCCTTCTTGAAGACGTAGGAGAAGCCGCCGTCGCTCACCACCGCCTCGAGCGGCACCGACAGCGCGCGCTGCACCGACGCGACTTCGATCGCGTTCGCCGTCGTCATCCCCGGACGCAGTGTCGTATCGGCCGTCGCGATGTCGATCTTGACCTCGAACACCTTCGAGTCCTGGTTGGGACGCTGCTCGCCGACGTTGGCGATGTGCGTCACCGTCCCGCTCAGCTTCTTCGCCGGATCGGCGTCGAGAGAGATCTGCACCTTCTGGCCGAGCGCGAGCTTCCGGACGTCGACCTCGTTCACGTAGGTCTCCGACTCCATCTGCGTCAGGTCGGGCAGCGTCGCGACCGACGGATCCCACGGCTGCCACGATGAGCCGACCCCCTTCTTCTTGCCGTTCCACTCGCGCACGTAGATCACCATTCCCGGCGCGGGGGCACGAACGGAGAACTGGTCGCGCACCTGCTCGAGATTCTTCAGGTTGTTCTGCTGGCGCCCCAGGTCCGCGCCCACGGATGACATCTTCGCGACGGCCTGCTTCGTCTTCGTCGACAGGTTGCGCTTCGATTGCTCGAGGCCACGCTGCGCCTTCTCGAGATCGATCTCCGCCTGTCGCTTGATCGTCGGCGCTTCGTACTTCGCCTGCTCGCGCGCGAGCTTCTTCTCTTCGAGCGTGAACTCCGCGGTGCGCACGTCCTCGCGCGCCTGCGCGAGGTTGAGCGCACTGTCCAGCTGCGCCGTCGTGAAGTCGGCCTGCGCCTTCTGCAGACTGAGCGTGACGTCGGCCACCTTCGCGGCGACCGGCTGTCGGTCGAGCTCCGCGATGACGTCGCCCTCCTTCACGACCGTGCCTTCCGGCACGATTGACGAGATCTTCGTCTGGTAGACCTGCACCGATTGCGCGCCGGAGGGACCGGTGACCTGCACGAACTTGCGCGCGTGAAGCTCGCCGGTGGTTGTCACCAGCACCTTGAACTCCCCCGACTTCACGGGCGCGACCAGCTGCGCGTCGGCGCTGGCGGAGGACGACGGCCACGCGTACCACGCCACCGTGGCGAGGATCAGGAGGGCCGCGGCGGCGGCGGGACGCCAGTGCTGCTTCAGGAGGCGAATGGAATCCATGAGGCTCGACCCACGGGTCCGAGGCTAGCGGGAAGGGGATACGCTAGGGCGGTGGGAAAGCGGACGCAAATCCACCTCGCGACGGCGCGGCGGTTCTGGCTATGACACCAGCGCCCGCCGGAAGGTTGACGGCGCGACACTCTTCGTACGATCGCGCTGACTGCTACGCGCTCTCCTCGATCGTCGCCCAATTCGGCTGTTTCGCGCGCTCGTCGTAGCGCGCCCGCGCCCGGTCCACCTCGGCCAGATGTCGCCCCGACCAGTCGATGAGCTCGCGCACGATCTCGCGCAGCGTCCCGCCCAGCGGTGTGAGGGCGTACTCCACGCGCGGCGGCACCTCGGGGTACATCGCACGGCGCACCAGGCCGTCGCGCTCCAGCCCGCGCAGCGTCACCGTCAGCATGCGTTGGCTCACCCCGTCCACCCGCCGCCGGATCTCGTTGAACCGCAGGGGGCCCGCGTCCGCCAGCACGTGGATGACGTACATCGACCACTTGTCGGCCACGCGCACGAGCATCTCGCGGGCGCGGCAGTTCGCCGGCGTATGCTCGATCTCGGGTGGCGGGGCGATCGCTTCCGCCGAACCCGTACGTGTCGTGCGCTTCGCCGCGCCCTTCGTCGCCATGGTTACTCCCGCGTCACTGAGGCACGTTCGCGTGCGTTCTTCTCGCCGTCGTTCGGCCCGTATACGTTCCTCGTAGTTACGAAACGTAACCTGGGAGACATCAGTTACCAAGGCGCGATTCGGCACTCCGTCGAGTGGCGCCGCGGTGGCTCTCCCCCAGGGACTCTGGGAGACGAAACGACATGGACGCGACCTACACGACCTACGCCGTCGACCCTCGCATGGTCGGCACTGGACTCCTCATCGGCCGGCTGGTCCTCGGCCTCATCATGGCGGCGCACGGCGCGCAGAAGCTCTTCGGTTGGTTCGGCGGCTACGGCATCAACGCCACTGGGGAGTTCTTCGTGCAGCTCGGCTTCGCCCCCGGCCGGCTCTTCGCCTTCGCCGCCTCCGCCGGCGAGCTCGCCAGCGGGCTCCTCCTCGCCCTCGGGTTCCTCGGCCCGATCGGTCCCGCGCTCATGCTCGCCGTCATGATCGTCGCGGCGGGCAGCGTGCATTGGGAGCATGGCCTCTTCGCCGCCTCCAACGGCATCGAGCTTCCGCTCCTCTACGCCGCCGGCGCCGTTGGCATCGCCCTCGCGGGACCCGGCCCCTGGTCGCTCGACGCGCTCCTCGGCCTCACCGCGTTGTGGACGCCGAAGCTCATCGGGGCTGCCCTCGCCGTCGGCATCGTCGGCGGCTTCGCGAACCTCCTCGTCCGCCGGAAGCCCCTGCCATCCGGGAATGCCTGAGGATCCGATCGTGACTGACACTCGTCCCATCCAGCGCGCCATCGCGCGGACCGTCACCACGCCGCCGCCCGCGCCCGGCTTCGCCGGTGCGGGCCACACGGCGGTGCCCGTCGTCGAGCCGTCGCACTTCGCCGAACAGGATCCGTTCATCGTCCTCATGGACGATCGCGTCGACATGCCGCCGGGTGTCCCGATCGGTGGTGAACATCCCCATGCCGGCTTCGAGATCGCGACCTTCGTCGTCGAGGGCGCCGTCCACGATCAGGACGAGGGCGTGCTCCGCGCCGGCGATCTGCAATGGATGCTCGCCGGGCGCGGCGTCATCCACAACGAGCACGCCATGCCCGAGGGGTCCACGCGCATCCTCCAGCTCTGGATGACGATCCCCGCGGAGGAGCGGTGGGCCGAGCCGCATCTCGAGACCGTATCCAATGAAACGGCACCCGTGCGTCGAGAAGCCGGCGCCGCGGTGCGCGTGTACAGCGGGAGCTCGGGCGACGCACGCGCACCGGCGCGGAGCCACGGCCACGTCCCGACGACGATCGTCGACGTCGCGCTCGAACCAGGGGCGACGCTCGAGCAGGAGCTTCCCGCGTCGTACAACGGTTTCGTGTACGTGCTCGACGGAGCCGTGTGCGTCGGCGCGGGCGACGGCACGACACTGCGCACCGGTCAGGTCGGCTGGCTCGATCGCCCCGAGCCGCGCGGACCGAGCGCGCTCCGACTCGCCGCCGCCGATGGCGAGCGCGCGCGCCTCGTGCTCTACGCCGGCGAGCCGCAGCACCGGCCCATCGCGATGCACGGACCCTTCGTCGGCGAGACACGCGCGGATCTCATGCGCGTCTCGCGCGATTACATGGACGGCCGGTTCGATCGCGTGAGTGCCCTGATGCGTATGGGCGACGCGAGCGCCCGGTGAATCCACCGCCCACGCGATACGAACGAATACGGGGCGGGGCCAACGTGGCCCCGCCCCGCTTCATAAGTGTGTGGATCTGAATTGGACTTTGAGAGAGGCGCCGGTCGGAATCGAACCGACGAATAGCAGATTTGCAGTCTGCCGCCTTACCACTTGGCCACGGCGCCGAACCCTGAATGTAACCGCGCGCGCCCCCGCCACTCAAGTCAGGCGATACGCTCGCCGCGTGAAGCTCCGTCGCGCCAACGACTTGCCATCGGCCGCGCTCGAGTTCGGACGAGGCACCCTTCCGATTGGGCGCGCGTCTTGAAAGCAACTTCGCGCATGTCCGATCCAGACGCGCCTGACCAGGCCCTGCCCCCTTCCAGCCTCGCGGCCGCGGAGCGCCGCAGCGGTGCACGCGGGCGCCTCGAGTTCTTCTGGAACCTCGTCTTCCGCGGACTGCGGCGGATGGGCGGCCACGCCGAGAAGTTCTACCTCGCCGTCGGCATCTTCCTGCTCGTCGGCATCGTCGTCGCCGTCGCCGGCACGCTCGCCTTCGCCGAGCTGGGCGAACGCGTGAAGAAGGGGTACACGCAGCACTTCGACGTCGCGGCGCTTCAGTGGCTCGGCGTGCATCACACGCCGCTGCTCACCACCATCATGACGGAGGTCACGCCGCTCGGCACCGGCATCGTCGTGATGACGATCGTGGGCGTCACGGCGGCGTTTCTCTGGCACACGGAGCACAAGATCTCCGCGCAACTGCTGCTCGCCGCCACGGCGGGGAACATCGTGCTCAACAACGTGCTCAAGCTCTACTTCGATCGCGCGCGCCCCGACGTGTTCGTGTGGGAGACCCACGCCGCCAGCTCGTCCTTTCCTTCGGGCCACGCGATGAGCGCGACGGTCGTCTACGGAACCGTCGCCTATCTTCTCTCCCGTCTGCAGAAGCACGCCTGGTCGCGGGCGATCACGCTCGTCACCGCGGTGGTTCTCGTCGCCCTCATCTGCACGACGCGGCTCTACCTCGGCGTCCATTATCCGTCAGATGTACTCGGCGGGATCGTCGTCGGACTCGCCTGGGCAGCGTTCTGTATGGCGACGTTCGAGGCGTCGCTGGTCCTCGCCCGTCGCCGCGCCGCACCGAGCGTCGCGCACGAAGCGGTTGCCCCCGTGGAGAAGGCGGCCGCCACGCAGCCCGCGGCGCCAGGACCATCCCCACAGTCCGCATCGCCGAACGTCGCGTCTCCGACCGGCTGACGTCGCTCTGGAACGTTCGTTGCGCCCCCGGCGTCCTAGCGCGCGCCGGGGCGCGCGCCGCGGTACGAGCAGCATTCACCCGTACGCGGAGAGTGAAGCATGGCCGCCAGACGGAAATCGAGCACGCGCAAATACGGCAAGGCTGCAGGCAAGAGCGTGAAGCGCGCGATGCACAAGCGCAAAGCGGGCACGCTCAAGAGCGGAAAGGGTCGTCATCCGAAGGTGAAGAGCCGCGAGCAGGCGATCGCCATCGGTCTCAGCGAAGCACGCGAGTCCGGCGCCAAGGTCCCGCGCAAGCGCTCCTCGAAGAAGAGCAGCTCGAGAAAGAGCAGCTCCAAGAGGAGTAGCTCGACGAGGAGTAGCTCACGGAAGAGCAGCTCGAAGAAGAGCAGCAGGCGCAAGTAGCGCACAGTGGAGCAGCCGAACGCGCAGCACGCTAGCGCCTGAAGGAGAACGTGAGAACGGCGGGAGTGCGCTTTGCTTGCGTACTCCCGCCGTTCCTCATCCCCTCACTACCGATGTTCCCTCACCCCCACCTGCCGACAATACTCCAGCACCGGACAGGTCGAGCACTTCGGCCGCACGCCGGTGCAGATGTGCTTCCCGAA
>Ga0308176_10001034_pt1 | contig 17509 bp, 15 predicted proteins | sample PhyCR2_3_FD_203890 | JGI IMG/M metagenome (GOLD analysis project Ga0308176, IMG submission 203890) | Soil microbial communities from UC Gill Tract Community Farm, Albany, California, United States - DLSLS.C.R2 | ecosystem: Environmental > Terrestrial > Soil > Agricultural land | place: USA...
CAGCCTCCTCCACGGACATCGACGGCAGCTCGGGGTAGACACGCTCGGCGAGGTCGAACAGCCGCTGCCTGCCGCGACGGCCGCTGACGGCGACCTCGGCCTTCATGACGAGGATCTCCAGCATCTGTGTGACGTTGCGGTTGTTGGTCCAGCCGGACGAGGGCCACGGAACGACGCTGGTGTCGGGGATGTCTCGGGACAGCAGGGGCCCGCGCTCCTCCAGCCGGGCGAGCACGTCACGGCGGAACGGGTCGTTGACCCGCAGCCACTCGCGCGTGTGCGCCCACGGCGGCCACTGCTCGTGCCCGGCGAGGTGGCCGGGCACGTCCTCCATCGGCCGGATCCGCCCGTCGAGCTCGACCAGGGTCCTGCTCTCGAGGGCCTGCTGCAGGTCGGCCGACCGGTAGGCCGCCCCCAGCCGGCTCCACAGCACCAGCTCCGCGCTCGGCGCGATCGGGGCAGCCGGGTCGATCTGCACCAGGCCGAGCTGCTGGACCACCTCGATGAGGTCGCCCGGCCTGGGCAGGTCGAGCAGCTGCGCCCGGACGGCGATGCGCCGGGCCCGCTCCCGGCTGATCTGGCGGACCCCCACACCGGCGAGCGTAGCGAGCCCCACCGACGGACCGTGGTGTGAGCGGGACGGCCCATGGTGGTGCCGCGGTCGCGGAGCCGGGGCGCACGCGTACCGGTCAGGCGGGGATCCACAGCGAGACGCTGAACCGCTCCGCCCGGTCGGTCCACCACCCCGCCTCGGCGAAGCCGGCCCGCTCGAACTCAGCCTGCAGCCGCTCACGGGTGAACTTCGCCGAGATCTCGGTGCGCAGCTGCTCGCCGGCCGCGAAGTCCACCTCCAGGTCGAGGTCGGCGATGCGCACGTGGACGTCGCGCACCGCTTCCAGGCGCATCTCGATCCAGGCGTTGTCGTCGTCCCAGACCGCGACGTGGCGGAAGTCCGCAGCCACGAAGTCGGCGCCCAGCCGGCTGTTCACCACCTCGAGGACGTTGAGGTTGAAGGCGGCCGTCACCCCGGCCGCGTCGTCGTAGGCCGGCACCAGCACGTCGGGCGACTTCACGAGGTCGGCGCCGAGCAGGAACGCGTCACCGGGGCCCAGCGCCTGCCGCAGCGTGGTGAGGAACCGCTCGCGCTGGTCCGGGGCCTGGTTGCCGATGGTGCCACCGAGGAACACCACCAGGCGCCCGCCGGCGGGGTCTGCCCCGGGGTCCGTCCCACCACCTGCCGGCTCGACGGCGAGGGCCTGCGCCAGGCCGTGCTCGAAGTCGGCCCGCACCGTCTCGAGCTCGAGCGTCGGGTAGCGGGCGGCGAGGTCGTCGGCCGCCGCGCGCAGGGCGCTGTCGCTCACGTCGAGGGCGCGGTAGGCAGCCTGCCCACCGCCGGGCGTGGCCGCGAGCACCGCCTCGATGAGGGTCCGCGTCTTCTCCGAGGAGCCCGACCCGAGCTCGACGAGGTGGTGGCAGCCCGCGACCTCGACGACCTCTCGGGCGTGCTCGACGAGGATCTCCCGCTCGGCCTCGAACGGGTAGTACTCGGGGAGCTTGGTGATCTCCTCGTAGAGCTCGCTGCCGACCTTGTCGTAGAACCACTTGGGCGGCAGGGTCTTGGGGCTGCTCATGAGCCCGGCGCGCACGTCCTCGGCGAGGCTGCGCTCGCTGAAGTCCTCGGGCAGGTGGTCGCGGTGTCGCTGGGCCATCGGCTCGCTCTCGTCCGTCGGGACCCCCGGATGCGCCGGGGTGGGCATGCCGACGCTACCCACGGGCGCCGACATCGGCTTCCCGAGAAGGGGCGGTGCGCGTCATCCAGCGGCGCACCCTGCTGCCTCACAGGACGAAGTGCACGCCGGTGAGCTCCTCGCTGCGCTCCCACAGCAGGCCGGCGAGGCTCTCGTCCCGCGCCCACTGGCTCTGCCGGGCCTCGCCCACCGCACCCCGGGTCTCGCGGAAACCGGTCGGGCCGGAGTACGACCCGGGCTCGGCCACGGTCGCGGCGAACAGCACCGCCTCCGCGCCCTTGTCCGGACCGGGGAACGCCAGCTTCACGCCCCACTGGGCGATCGTGCCGACGACCGGGATGGCGCCCATGCCGTCCTTGCTCGCCACGAGGTTGGTGGCCGAGACACCGGGGTGCGCGGCCGTGGAGGCCAGCTCGGACCCTGCGGCTGCGGCCCTGCGCTGCAGCTCGGTCGCGAAGAGAAGGTTGGCCAGCTTGGAGCGGCCGTAGGACGTCTGCGGGTCGTAGCCCTCGCGGGGGTTGCCCTCGCAGACCATGCCGTCGCCGGCGTGGTGGGCGATGGACGACACCGTCGTGACGCGAGGGGCCGCAGCCTGCAGGAGGTGCGGCAGGAGCAGCCCGGCGAGCGCGAAGTGGCCGAGGTGGTTCGTGCCGAACTGCAGCTCGAACCCGTCCGGCGTCTCCCGGTACCGCGGCGGTGCCATCACCCCGGCGTTGTTGACGAGCAGGTCGAGCGGACCCTCGAAGCGGTCTGCCAGCGCGTGCACCGAGGCCTGCGAGGCCAGGTCGAGCTCCTCGACCGTCACCGTCCCCGGCGCGCCGATGGCGCGGATGCGTCGTGCGCCCGCCTCGCCGGACCCGGTGTTGCGGACCGCCATGACGACGTCGGCGCCGTGACGGGCCAGCTCGCGCGCCTCGACGAGCCCGATCCCGGAGTTGGCGCCGGTGACGAGGGCGCGTCGTCCGGTGAGGTCGGGCATCTGGTCAGGGGTCCAGCGGCTCATGCGTGGCCTCTCGGGAGGGTCGGGTCGGGCGTGGTCGGGATCTCGGACATCGGTGCCAGTGTCTGGCACCGGGGCGTTGTTCCCCGGACGGGTCCACCGCCGGTCGTCCCGGTCGCCGGCCCCGGGGCGTTGGTCCCAGGCGATGTCAGCCGGCTGCGCGGCGGCCGCGGCGGGCCTGGAGGTAGTCGCTGACGACGTACTCGCCGAGCCGGTCCACGCTCGGGGTGAAGACGCGTCCGCCGGCGCGACGGGCCACAGCGTCGACGAACCGCGCCAACCCGGGGTCCTCGCCGAGCATGAACACGTTGAGCGCGGCGCCCGAGCGCCGGAGCTCGTCGACCTGGGCGACCGTGGCGCGCAGGGTGGCGTCGGTGGTGGGCCACTGGAAGTGGGGTACGCCGTCGTCCCCGAGGTGGGCCGTCGGCTCGCCGTCGGTCACGACGAGCACGACCGGCTGGGCCTGCGGGTGGCGGCGCAGGTGCCGGGTCGCGAGCATCAGCGCGTGCTGCAGGTTGGTGCCCTGCACCCACTCCGGCTCGGCGTCCGCCAGCTGCACGGCCGTGAGGCGGCGCGCGGCGAGGTTGAACCCGATGATCTCCAGGGCGTCTTGGCGGAACCGGGTCTGCACGAGGTGCGACAGCGCGAGCGCGGTCTGCTTCATCGGTCCCCAGCGGCCCTCGTTGACCATCGAGAACGACATGTCGACGCACAGGGCGACGGCCGCGGTGGTGCGCCGCTCGGTCTCGACCACCTCGAAGTCGGACACGTCGAGGCTGACCTGACCGGGCTGGATACCGGTGCGTCGCAGGGCGTTGCCGACCGTGCGGGGCACGTCGAGGGGCTGCTCGTCGCCGAACTCCCAAGGGCGGGTGAGGCCCGTGGGCTCGTCGGCGTGACCGGTGCGGCGGTCGTCGTGGTCGCCGCGACCCTCGGCCGACAGGCCCTCGAACACCTTCTTCAGGGCAGTCTCGCCGAGCCGGCGAACGGCGCGCGGCGTCAGGCGCAGGCCGTCGTCGCCCTGGCTGAGGTAGCCCTGGCGCTCGAGCTCGCGCTCGAGCTGGCGCAGGGCCTCGAGGTCGCGGGCGACCTCGGACCCGAGGTGCTGCTCGAGGCGTTCGACGTCGATGTCGTCCAGGCTCGACCCGGCGTAGGACTGGCCGACCTGCTCCATCAGCGACTCGAGGTCGGCGAGCTCGGCCACCGCCTCGACGGCCGCGCTGTAGCCCATCGGCTCCCCGCCGGGGCGCATGCCCACGGGGCTGCCGCGGTCGAGCCCGGGGCGCAGGGCCCGCAGGTTGTCGCCGAGCTGTGCCATCTCAGAGGCCAGGTCGGCGTCGGCGAGGGCGTCGCTCATGAGCTGGGCGAGCTGCTCGCGCTGCTCCGGGCTGAGCGAGGCCATCATGCGGGCGGCCGCAGCCTGGCGCCGGGCGAGGGCGTCGATGAGCTCGTCGACGTCCTGCGGGTCCTCGGGGAACATCTCGCCGTGCTTGTCCATGAACTGCCGGAACGCGTCGGTCGTGTCCTCCCCCCGGGCGTGCGCGGCCAGCAGGCGGTTGAGGTCGGCCAGCATGTCGCGCACCGCCGCCATGGCGTCGGGGTCCGGGTCGGACAAGGCCCTGGCCATCCCGGCGAACTGCGCGTCGAGCACCTCGCGCTGCAGCATCTGGGCGATCGAGTCGTAGATCGCCTTGGCCTCGGGGGAGTGCCACTCGTGGGAGGCGAGCGCGCGCACCTGCCCCGCGACGTCGTCCGGCAGCGTGGCGAGGTCCATCTCCGCGAGCCGGGCGTCGTCGGCGTCCTCGCCGGCCAGGGTGTCGCGCTCCGCCGCGAGCGCCTGGTCGAGGGCGGCGCGCACCTGGTCGAGGGTCCCGGACAGGTCGCCGCGGCGCCGGGCCGCGTCCCGGGCCCGGCGGATGCGGTCGGCGAGCTCGTCGAGGCCCCGCCGCCCGTCGAGCCCTTGGCGCAACAGGTCGCGCAGCGCCTCGCGGGCCGAGCCGCCGGCGAGGACGTCGCGGCCGATCTGGTCGAGCGCCGACCGCACGTCGAACGGCGGCGCGAGCGGGTCGGCGCCACCGTGCCACGGTCCGTAGCGGAAGCGGTCGCCGTGGTGCCCCGCGCCGGGGCCCGAGCCGCGCCCGGTACCCCGTCCGCCTCCGTCCCCACGCCCGTGGGCGCCCGAGGAGGGCACGGTCAGGCTCCGTAGACCGTGCGGCCGGCCACGGTGTCCTTGTCGAGGCGACGGGTCAGGTGCAGGCCCTCGAGGACGAACTCGACGGCCGCGGCGACCTGGCCCGGGCCGGCATCATCACCGTGGCCGAGCCGGTCGAGCACCTTGGACAGGCCCGGGGTCGCGCCGATCTGGGCGAGCAGGTCGGACGCCGGCACCAGCTCGCCGGTCTCGACGACGTCGCCCTCGGCGAAGCGCTCGGTGAAGCCGGACAGGTCCAGCCCCGCGAGGCGGGCCCGGAAGGTCTCGGCCGTCGCGAGCCGCAGCAGGTGGTCGAGCACGTCGCGCTCGCGACCCTCCTCGCCCATCTCGAACTCGACCTTGCCGAGCAGGGTGGGCACGACGGTGGGGACGTCGCAGATGCGGGCGACGGCCTCGGCTTCGCCGGCCCGGGCGGCCCGGCGCAGGGCGGAGGCGCTCACGCTCTCGGCCGCGGCGATCGAGAACCGCGCCGAGACGCCCGAGCGCTGGTCGACCGCGGAGGACTCGCGCAGCCCCCGGGTGAACCGCGCCAGCACCTCGACCAGGTGCTCCGGCACGTCGGCCACGGTCTCGGCCTCCTGCTGGATGAGGCGGACCTCGTCGGCGACCTCCTCCTGGTAGTGCGTGCGGATCTCGGCGCCGAAGCGGTCCTTGAGCGGGGTGATGATGCGGCCGCGGTTGGTGTAGTCCTCCGGGTTGGCCGTGGCCACGAGGAGCACGTCGAGGGGCAGGCGCAGGGAGTAGCCGCGGATCTGGATGTCGCGCTCCTCGAGCACGTTGAACATCGCCACCTGGATGCGCTCGGCGAGGTCGGGCAGCTCGTTGAGGCCGAACACGCCGCGGTTGGCGCGGGGCACGAGGCCGTAGTGGACGGTCTCGGGGTCGCCGAGCGTGCGGCCCTGCGCGACCTTGACCGGGTCCACGTCGCCCACGAGGTCGCCGACGCTCGTATCGGGAGTGGCCAGCTTCTCGGTGTAACGCTCGGAACGGTGGCGCCACACGACCGGCAGCTCGTCGCCGAGGTCGGCCTTGAGGCGCAGGCAGCGGGTGCACACGGGCGTGGTCGGGTCGTCATGGATCTCGCACCCGGCCACGGCCGGCGACCACTCGTCGAGCAGCTGGCCGAGGGTCCGCATCAGCCGGGTCTTGCCCTGCCCGCGCTCGCCGAGCAGGACCAGGTCGTGCCCGGCCAGCAGGGCGCTCTCCAGCTCGGGCAGCACGGTGTCGTCGAAGCCGACGATGCCGGGGAACGCCGGCTCGCCGGAACGCAGCCGGTCCAGCAGGTTCTCGCGGAGCTCGGCCTTGACGCTGCGGTGCGTGTAGCCGGAGGCGACGAGCTCGCCGAGGGTGCCGGGGCGTTCGGTCTGGGTCATTGCCCCACGCTACGTCCGGCCACCGACGTCCGACACCGGTGGGGCGGCTGCGCAACCCGACCGAGCCGGGGGTGGGCCGGCGGCCGACGCGGACCGCCGAAGACCACGCAGGGTGCCGAAGCCCACGCGGGACCGGTGGCTACTCGTCGACGGGGAACGCGCAGAACTCGTTGCCCTCGGGGTCGGCCATCACCGTCCAGTGCGGCTGCGCACCCAGGACTGTCGCCCCGGCCGCCACGAGGGCGTCGACCGAGGGGGCCTGCACGTCCCAGTGGACACGGTTCTTGCCGCGCTTGGGCTCGGGCACCGGGACGAACACCAGGCTCTCGAACGGCAGCCCGGGGACCGCCCGCCCGCCGGGTGCAGCGCCCGCCACGTGCGCGGTCTGCTCGAGCCACCACCAGTCGTGCTCGGCGTCGCTGCCGACGGGCAGGCCGAGCACCTCGCCCCACCAGCGGGCCACCCGCTCGGGGACCGCACAGTCGACCACGACCTCGTACAGGCGGTAGGGCCGCAACCGCTCGGGAGGCCGGACGAACGCGCAGAACTCCCCACCCTCGGGGTCGGCCATGACAGTCCAACGCTGCTCGTCCGTCGCCGGGGCGAGGACGGTGGCACCGAGGGCCTCCAGGGCCTCGACCGACTCGGTGTCGACGTCGAGGTGCACCCGGTGCTTGACCGTCCGGGGCTCGGGGACGGTGTTGAGCCACAGGCTCTGCTGCGGCGTCGCTCCCTCGAGGACGGCGGGATCGGTGCGCCCCTCGCGCAGGGTGAGGCCGAGGACCCCGGCCCAGAACGCGCCCTGGCGCCCCTCGTCGGCCACGTCGAGGCAGAGGTCCTGGAACCGCGCTAGAGCCATCGGCCCAGCCTAGGGACGCCGACCGACGCCGGATAGCCAGCGCCCTGCTCGTGGAAGTGCGCCCCGCTCACGGAGCTTCGTGGGCAGGGCGCACTCCGGTGGGCACGACTCGCTGGACGGCGGAGCGGCCCGTCGGCGCCGGTCGAGGGGCGCCGGGCTCGGTCAGGCGGCGGGGTAGTCGGTGTAGCCCTCGGCGCCGCCGCCGTAGAAGGTGTCGGGGTTCGGCTCGTTGAGCTCGAGGCCCTCGCGCCAGCGCCTCGGCAGGTCGGGGTTGGCCAGGAACGGGCGGCCCACCGCCACCAGGTCGCCGAGTTCGCGCTTGAGCAGGCCCTCGACGGCGTCGAGCGTGGTGACCTCACCGAACCCGCTGTTGATGATGACCGGGCCGCCGAAGCGCTCGCGCAGGTCGCGCAGCAGGTCCGAGCCCGGCTCGGCGAGGATGCTCAGGTAGGCGAGGCCGAGGTCGGCGATCCCGCCGACCAGTGCGTCGTACGTCGCGCGGACGTCGGCCTGGTCCTCCTCGAGGACGCCCTGGATGTTGTGCGCCGGGGAGATCCGGATGCCGACGCGCTCGGCACCGATGGCCTCGGCGACCGCGCGGGTGACCTCGATCGCGAGCCGGGCGCGGTTCTCGGGGGAGCCGCCGTACTCGTCGGTGCGGGTGTTGCTGCTCGGCGCGAGGAACTGGTGCAGCAGGTAGCCGTTGGCCGAGTGGACCTCGACCCCGTCGGCGCCGGCGGCGACCGCCTGGCGGGCGGCGTGCACGAACTCGGCGACGATGCCCGGGACCTCGTCGGTCTCGAGGGCGCGCGGGGTGGGGTGGTCGACCTGGCCGTTCGCGGTGACCATCTTCCCGGGGGCGGCGATGGCGCTCGGGGCGACCGACTCGAGCCCCTTCTTGTTGTCCGGGTGGGCGATGCGGCCTGCGTGCATGAGCTGGATGAAGATGCGTCCGCCCGCGGCGTGCACGGCCTCGCTCACCTTGGCCCAGCCGGCGACCTGCTCGTCGCTGTGGATGCCGGGGGTGTCGAGGTAGCCCTGGCCGACGGCGCTGGGCTGGGTGCCCTCGGTGATGATGAGGCCGGCGCTGGCGCGCTGTCGGTAGTACTCGACGTTGAGGTCGGTCGGGACGCCACCCTCACCTGCACGGTTGCGGGTGAGCGGGGCCATCACGAAGCGCTGCGGCAGCGTCCACGGGCCCACCTGGGCGTTCTCGAATGCGCGGGACATGCGTTCTCCTCGGAGTCGATCGTCAAAAGTTCAACAAGGGCGGCAACCGAGGTCGCGGCGCTCGCATTCCCCCGTGAGGATGGGCGGGTGCAGTCCGTGGAGCTCCTCCTCGACCCGGCCACCGACGCCGCGGTCCGCGCCGAGTGGGCCGCCCTGGCCTCCGCGGGCCTGCCCAGCCAGGCCCACCACCGCGGCGAGTCGAACGCCCCGCACGTGTCGGTCGCCGTGGCCGACGGGTTCCCGGAGGCGGGGGAGGACGCGCTGGTCACGTCCGCCCGGGACCTGCCGTTCCCGGTCCGCCTCGGGCCGCCGGTCCTGCTCGGCGGTCGGCGGCTGGTGCTCGCGCGGCTCGTCGTGGTGGACCGGTCCCTGCTCGACCTCCACGCGGCGGTGGCCACCGCCCTGACCGGGGCCACCGGACCGTCCCCGCACACCGCCCCCGGTCGCTGGGTGCCGCACGTGACGCTCGCCCGCGGGATACCGGCGGACGCGCTGACGAGCGCGCTGGGCGTCCTGCGCGGGGACGACGGTGCCGTGCCCGAGCTCACCGGGCGAGCGGTCGAGCTGCGGCGGTGGGACTCCGAGGCGAGGCGGGCCTGGGCGGTGCAGCCGAGCTGAGCCCGGCCGACCTGCCCGCGGCCGACCTGACCGCGGCCGACCTGCCCCGCCGGGCGCCGGATGGCACAGTGCTGGGTATGCCGCCCACCGCACCTTCCAGCGCCCCCTCTGCTGCCGCCACGCTCGACGTCGCCGCCCTGCGCGCCCACTTTCCGGCCCTGCAGGGTGGTGCCGCGCACTTCGACGGGCCGGGCGGGTCGCAGATCCCCTCGGTGGTGGCCGAGGCCGTCGCCGCGACGATGACCGCGCCCATGTCGACCCGCGGCAGCGTGACGGCGGCCGAGCAGAACTCCGACGCCAACGTGCTGGCCGGCCGGGCGGCGCTCGCCGACCTGCTGGGCGCCGAGCCCGGCGGGGTGGTGTTCGGACGGAGCATGACGGCGCTGACGTTCGACCTGTCGCGCACCCTCGCCAAGGACTGGGGCCCGGGCGACGAGGTCGTCGTGAGCCGACTCGACCACGACGCCAACATCCGCCCGTGGGTGCTCGCCGCCGAGTCCGCCGGCGCCGCGGTGCGCTGGGCCGAGTTCGACCCGGCGACGGGGGAGCTCGACCCGCAGGCCTTCGCCGACGTGGTCTCCGCGCGCACCCGCCTCGTCGCGGTGACCGGCGCCTCCAACCTCATCGGCACCATGCCCGACGTCGCCGCCGTCGCGGGGATCGCGCACGACCACGGCGCCCTGCTCTTCGTCGACGCCGTCCACCTCGCCGCGCACGCCCCGGTCGACCTCAGGGCGCTCGGGGCCGACTTCGTGGCCTGCTCGCCCTACAAGTTCTTCGGCCCGCACTGCGGTGCGCTCGCGGCCGACCCGGCCCTGCTCGAGACGCTGCACCCGGACAAGCTGGCGCCGTCCTCCGACGCCGTGCCCGAGCGCTTCGAGCTGGGGACGCTGCCCTACGAGCTCATGGCCGGCACCGCGGCCGCCGTCGACTTCCTGGCCGACCTCGTGCCCGGGGCCGGTACGCGGCGTGAGCGCCTGGTGCGCTCCTTCGCCGCCGTCGAGGAGCACGAGTCGGCGCTGCGCGCCCGCATCGAGGCAGCGCTGCTCGAGCTGCCCGGAGCGTCCGTGTACTCGCGCGCAGCGCGCCGCACCCCGACGCTGCTGGTCGACTTCGCCGGCCACGACAGCGGCGAGGTCTACCGGTTCCTCGCGGGACGCGGGGTCAACGCGCCGGCCAGCAGCTTCTACGCGCTCGAGGCATCGCGCGCCCTGGGGCTGGGCGACGCCGGCGCGCTGCGGATCGGGGTGGCGTCCTACACCGACGACGCCGACGTCGACCGCCTGCTCGAGGGGCTCGACGCCTGGTTCAGCCAGACCTGACTCAGCTGTCTCGGTAGCGCTTCGCGGCCGCGGCCCGGTCGGCGAGGGCGGCGGCGTCCACGGAAACGGCGCCCTTCGACCAGTCGGCGGGGTCGGCGGCGTACATCACGCCGTAGGCGGCGGTGTCGCGCTGGGTGCGCCAGCCCTCGGCGAGCGGGCCGAGGTCGAGGGTGTCGTAGCCGATCTCGTCGAACAGCCGGGTGACGGTCGCCTTCGCGTCCGCGTCGTCCCCGGCGATGGCCAGGGCGCTGCGGTCGGGCGAGCCCGAGGGTCGGGGCAGCGAGGCCAGGTGCCCGAAGAAGATGTTGTTGAAGCCCTTGACCACCTTCGACTGCGCCAGGTGGGCCTGGACCAGCTCGGACGTCGTGGTCGACTCGTCGTCGAGCTCGGCCAACTGGCCGTCACGCTGCGGGTAGTAGTTGAGGGTGTCGATGACGACCTTGCCGGCGAGCACGTCCGCCGGGATGTCGCGGTAGTTCTTGAGCGGGATGGTCACGACCACCACGTCGCCCGCTGTCGCCGCCTCTGCGGCCGTGGCCGCGCGGGCGCCCGGGCCCAGCTCGGCCACCAGGTCCGTGAGCGTCTCCGGGCCGCGGCTGTTGCTCATCACGACCTCGTGCTCGGCCGCGAGGGCCAGACGTGCCACGGTGCTGCCGATGTTGCCACTGCCGATGAATCCCCATGTCGTCATGGCGGTGACAACCGCACAACCCGTTCGCAGATTCCGCACGGCCACGCAAGGATCTGGGCCATGGCTCCTGAGCAGACCCCCAGCCCCGTCGACGCAACCCGCGTGCCCGGTGAGCGGGAGGTGCTGCTGGAGTACCTCGACCACTTCCGGGAGGTCTTCGAGCGCAAGTGCGAGGACCTGACGCCGGAGCAGCTGGCCACGAGGTCGGTCGAGCCGTCCACCCTGTCGCTGCTCGGGCTGCTGCGGCACCTGGCCAAGGTCGAGCACATCTGGTTCCGGATCACCATGGAGGGCGACCAGGTCCCGCGCCTCTACGACACCGACGAGATCCGTGACCGCGACTTCGACGGGGCCGTCCCCGACGCCGAGGTCGTCGCCGAGGCCTGGGAGTCGTGGCGTCGCGAGGTCGCCCACGCGCGGGAGTTCGTCGAGCGGGCCGAGTCCCTCGAGGTCGTGAGCACGCACCCCACGCGAGACCGGATCTCGTTGCGGGAGCTGCTGGTCCACCTCATCGAGGAGTACGCCCGGCACTGCGGCCACGCCGACCTCATCCGGGAGCGGATCGACGGCCGCACCGGCGAGTGAAGACGGACGGGGGCCCGCCGCGCGGCGGCATACGGCAGGGTGGGCCCCGTGAGCGATGACCAGGAGCGCGTCCGCGACGCCGTGCAGCGCTATGCCGCCGTGCACGGTGCGGTCCAGGAAGCCGCCGACGGGTTCGTCGCGATGACCACCGCGCTGCTCGACGACGCGGGCATCAACTACGTGTCGGTGACCGGCCGCGCCAAGAGCGTGGCCTCGTTCGCCGGCAAGGCGGCGCGCTCCGGTCCCGACGGGAAGCCGCTCTACGACGACCCGTTCGAGCAGATCACCGACAAGCTCGGGGTACGGGTCGTGACCTACCTGCGCGACGACGTCACCGCCGTGGCCGACCTGCTCTCCGACCAGCTGAGCGTCCTCGACGACCGTGACCTCGGTCAGGAGACCGCCCGGCAGGGCCGGTTCGGCTACGCGAGCCGGCACCTGCTCGTCGCCATCGACCGGATCAAGGGTGCTCCCGCGCAGTACGACGCGCTGCGGGGGTACAGCGCGTCGGTGCAGGTGCGGTCGATCCTCCAGCACGCGTGGGCGGAGTTCGAGCACGACATCCGCTACAAGGGCACCATCCCCGAGGAGCACGTGAGCGACCTCGACCGGCGCTTCACCCTCGCCGCTGGCCTGCTCGAGCTCGCCGACCGGGAGTTCTCCGAGATCCGGCACCGGCTCCAGGCGACCATGGGCGGCCACACGCTGCCTGCCGACGACAGCGACCCGCGGATCAGCGCCTCCGACCTGGCCACCTTCCTCGCCGGGCAGTTCACCGACGCCGGCTGGTCGCGCACCGACCACTACGCGTGGATCTCGGGGCTGCTGCTCGAGCTCGGCATCACGTCCCTCGAGGAGCTCGCCGGCCTGCTCCAGTCGATCGACGCACCCGCCATCAACGCCAGGATGGGCTACCGCTACCCGGCCGGCGCCGTACGCCGCCTCGACGACGCGCTGCTCGCCGTGTTCGGCTCGCGCTACCTCGGGCTGCACGGCAACGCCCACCGTGAGGCGTCGCTGCGGGCCAGGCTCGACAAGCTCCGCGCAGGCTGACCGAGGGCCGTCCGGCCCTACGCAGGCTGACCGGTGACGGCTGTCGGTGCCCGGGTCTAGGGTCCGAGGAATCGGCCACGGAGACGCCGGGGCCGCACACCCTGGGAGATCGTCATGGCCTCGAAGCTCAACCCCTACATCGGCTTCTCCGACACCACCCGGCAGGCCATGGAGTTCTACAAGGACGTGTTCGGCGGCACGCTCACGATGAACACCTTCGGCGAGTACGGCTCGGGCGACGGGCCCGACAAGGACAAGATCATGCACGCCCAGCTCGAGACCGACTCGGGCTTCACCCTCATGGCCAGTGACGCGCCCGAAGGCATGGAGCACTCGAAGGGGTCGGCGATCACGATCAGCCTCAGCGGCGACGACGGGGGCGAGCTGCGCGGCTACTGGGACAAGCTCTCGTCCGGCGGCGGGACCGTGACGATGCCGCTGGAGAAGCAGATGTGGGGAGACGAGTTCGGCATGTGCACCGACCAGTTCGGCACCGCGTGGATGGTCAACATCGCCGGTGCGGCTGCGGGTGGGAGCGAGGGCTCCGCGGGCTGACCGCGCTGGGCGGCTCGGGAGGGCGGATGCCCGGTTCCTCCCGGTTAGGGTCGTCGTATGCAGTCGTGGGGGCGCTGGCTCCGTCGTGGCGTCGTTGGTCGTGGCCTCGTCGTGGGTCGCGGGGTGGTCGGTAGTGGCCTCGTCGTGGGTCGCGGGGTCGTCGGTCGTGGCCTCGTCGTGGCGTCGCTCCTGCTGCTCCTGGTGGTGGCATGGCGCTACGAGCCCTACGGCACCGTCTTCGGTGACACCGCGTGCGAGCGCAACGCCCGGCTGTGCGACGACGCCGCGAACCGCCTGGCCCAGCGCGAGCTGGGTCGCTGGATGCTGGGCGGGGCGACCCTGCTCGTCCTGGGGTTCCTGCTCGTGGCCGCGCGCCGCGTCAGGACCCCGAGGACCAGGTCCGCGGTCGCCGGGCCTGCGGTCGCCGGGTCCGGGGTCGCTGGGTCCGGGGTCGCCGAGCCAAGGCCTGCGGATGGGCCGTCCCCGCTCGCCCGGCATGCCGGGGTGGCATTGCTGCGCGGTGCGGCGTCGGTCGGTGTCGTCGTGGTCCTCGCGCCGTTCTGGCTCTTCGGCGGGACGGCTCTCTACGGTGTCGTGACGCTGTGGTGGCTCGTCCTGCTGGCGTGGCTGCTCGACCGCTCGCACCGCCGCCGCGCACCGGACGACGGCGACCTGGGCGCGCTTCTGGTCTCGGGTGCGGCCTCGGTGGTGGGCGTCGCTTCGGGGACGCTGACCGCTCTCGCCCTGCCCCACGTGGTGTCGGGGCAGGGTGGGACCTGGTTCGGCCTCGTCCCGGTGGTGCTGGCGGTCGGCACGGGCCTCGGGGCTGTCGCGACCGTGCTGGTGGCCAGGCTGTTGGCCGCCTCGACCGGCCGCCGCCTCCAGGGACCGCCACCAGCCGTCGTCGGGGCCGCCCCGGTCGCCGTCGCCGGCGTCGTGGCCATGGTGGTGGCGCTGCTGGTGACGACGACACCCAGTGGTCGGGACGCCGTGCGCACGGTGCGGGACGACCTCTACCCCTCCCTGCGGTCGACGCTGGGCCGCCCCGTGCCCGTGCCGTCGAGCACCATCCCGGACGGCGGCGGTGCCGGGCACCCCGGGCCGACAGCGACCCCGACACCGAGCCCTGAGCCCGTGGTGGCCGACCGCTCCTGCGTGGACCGCGACCTGGTCCTGTCCGCGCAGGGCTGGGACTCGGCGATGGGCAGCTCTGCGGTGTCGGTCGTGGCGACGAACACGTCCGCGACGGCCTGCTGGCTGCGCGGCTACCCCGCGCTCCGCCTGGAGCAGGGTGGTGCCGACCTCTCGCTGGCGCTGACCCGGTCGCCGACGCAGCCCTTCGGGACCGGAGCCGTCGTGCCGGACCGCCGCGTCGGCCTGGCGGCTCGGGGCGGGAAGGCGTCCTTCGACCTCTGGTGGCGGGGCTACCGAGCGGCGGCGGACCAGCGGACGCCGCAGACCCTGGTGGTGACACCGACCGGGAGCATGACCGGCACCGGCACCGGCACGGGCACCGGCACCGGGGCCGTACGCCTGTCCCTGTCCGCGCCGTACCTGGTCGACGTGGTCGACGGCGCCGAGGTGACGGTCATGCGCTGGAGGGGTGCTCGCGCCGTATCCGGCTGAATGCCGCCTGCGCTTGCCCGGCGCAGCGGCCATCGTCGCCGCCGGCACAGGCGGCCGCACGCCACCCTGCGCCCGGTACCGGGCGTGGTTACGGTGGCAGGGTGAAACGAGCCGCTCATGCCCTGTTCGTGCTCATCCTCGGGCTGCTGTGCGTCGCGGTGCCGGCGACCGGTGCGGCCGCCGCGAGCGGTTCCCCGGCCTCCGCCGCCACGACCGGCCGGACCGCCGACCTGCCGCCGACGCTCAAGGTCGGCACGGAAGGGGTGTACCCGCCCTTCAGCTACCACGGTGGCCCCGGCAACGGGCTGACCGGCTACGACATCGACGTCATGAACGCCATCGGGAAGCACCTCGGCGTCAAGGTCGAGTACGTCGAGACGCCGTTCGACTCGATGTTCGCGGCGCTGGAGGCCGGGCGGTTCGACGTCGTCGCCAACCAGATCACCTTCAACGAGGAGCGCAACGCGCGCTACGACCTCAGCGACCCCTACGTCGAGACGACCGGCGTCCTGGTGGTGCGCAAGGGCGAGAAGAACATCACCAAGCTCGCCGACCTCAAGGGCAAGCGGGCCGCGGAGAACATCACGAGCAACTGGGCCGAGGTCGCCAAGGGTGCCGGCGCCACCATCGTCGGCGTCGACGACATGTCGCTGGCCATCGACAACCTCGAGCAGGGCCGCGTCGACGCCCTCGTCAACGACAAGCTGGCCATCCGCAACTACCTGCGCACCAAGCCCGACGCCGGGATCAAGGTCGTCGCCGAGACCAACGACGTCAGCAAGTCGGTGCTCGCGGCGAAGAAGGGCTCGGGCTACCTGCCCCAGCTCAACAAGGCGATCGCCGACCTCAGGGCCGACGGCACCCTGGACAAGATCTACGCCAAGTACTTCGGCGCCGCCGTGACCACGCCGAGCACCTGGCAGATCATGCGCGACAACGCCTGGCCGATGGCTCGGGCGGCGCTCACCAAGACGATCCCGCTCACCGTCATCAGCTTCGCGGTCGGCATGGTCATCGCGCTGGCGATCGGCCTGATGCGGATGTCGAGCCACCCGGTCGTCGCCGGCATCGCCCGTCTCTACATCTCCTTCATCCGCGGGACGCCGCTGCTCGTCCAGCTGTTCCTCATCTTCTACGCCCTGCCGCAGCTCGGCGTGAAGATCAACCCCTTCCTCGCCGCCGTGATCGCGTTCAGCCTCAACGTCGGCGGGTATGCCGCGGAGATCGTGCGCTCGTCCGTCGAGAGCCTGCCCCGAGGACAGTGGGAGGCCGCGTCGACGGTGGGCATGGGGTATGCCGCGACGCTGCGGCGGGTGATCCTGCCGCAGGCCGCCCGCACCGCGGTCCCACCCCTGAGCAACACCTTGATCTCCCTGGTCAAGGACACCTCGCTCGCGGCGACCATCCTCGTCGTGGAGCTGTTCCGCCGCGCCCAGATCGCGGCCGCGCCGAGCTTCGAGTTCCTCGCGCTGTACGGCATGGCCGCCCTGTACTACTGGGTGATCTGCCTGGTGCTGTCCTTCGCCCAGTCCCGCACCGAGACCCGACTGAACAGGTTCGTCGCCGCATGAGCACCCAGACCGACACCACGGGCGGCACGCCGGCCGCCGCCGACCACCTCGTGGAGGTGCAGCACCTCGCCAAGTCCTTCGGAGACCACGAGGTCATCACGGACATCTCGTTCACCGTCGACCCGGGGACCGTCACCTGCGTCATCGGGCCGTCCGGCTCCGGCAAGACGACGCTGCTGCGCTCGCTGAACGCCCTCGAGGTGCCCGACCGCGGAGTCGTGCGGATCGGCGGGACCACCGTCGACTTCGCGGGGATCAACCCCGGACCCCGTGGCCGCCTGCCCAAGCCGCAGCGCGCTGAGCTCATGGCCCTGCGCCGGCACAGCGGGATGGTCTTCCAGGCCCATCACCTCTTCCCGCACAAGACGGCGCTCGAGAACGTCATCGAGGGCCCCGTCGTCGTCCAGGGCGAGTCACCCGCCGACGCCACCGCGAGGGCCCGCGAGCTGCTCGACAAGGTGGGCCTGGCCGAGCACGTCGACAAGTACCCGTTCCAGCTCTCGGGTGGGCAGCAGCAGCGCGTGGGCATCGCCCGCGCCCTGGCGATCCGCCCGGACCTCGTCCTCTTCGACGAGCCCACCTCCGCCCTCGACCCCGAGCTCGTCGGTGACGTCCTGGGGGTCATGAAGACGCTGGCCTCGGAGGGCTGGACGATGGTGGTGGTCACCCACGAGCTGCGGTTCGCCCAGCAGGTCGCCGACCAGGTGCTGTTCATCGACGGCGGCGTCATCGTCGAGCAGGGACCGCCGCAGGACGTCATCGCCAACCCCCAGCACCCGCGCACCCGGACGTTCCTCACCCGGCTGCTCGAACCCATCTGACCTACCCGGGACGGCTGTCGGGCAGCTTGCGGCAGCCTCGATATCCCGTTGCCCCGGCGTGAGGTTCTTGGCGCCGTCGACCCCGTGCACCCGCCCTCCCCGACCGGCATCGCCGAGCTCGACGACGTCCTGGCCGAGCTCGTCGACCAGGCGCGGAGCGCGCTCGGCGACGACCTCGTCGGAGCCTACCTGCAGGGCTCCTTCGCCCTCGGCGACGCCGACGCCGAGAGCGACTGCGACTTCCT
>Ga0308176_10001035_pt1 | contig 17498 bp, 10 predicted proteins | sample PhyCR2_3_FD_203890 | JGI IMG/M metagenome (GOLD analysis project Ga0308176, IMG submission 203890) | Soil microbial communities from UC Gill Tract Community Farm, Albany, California, United States - DLSLS.C.R2 | ecosystem: Environmental > Terrestrial > Soil > Agricultural land | place: USA...
AATTCCACGGGCTTGCGCTGGCAGCCATCGACCTGATCGCGCATTATTACCGTAACTTGTCCGACATGCCCGTGATGCCAGCGACGACGGCCGTAGAAGTTAGGCAGTCGCTTTATGAGGCGTTGCCAGAAGAGGCCGGGATACCATCTGAAATCCTTAAGACCGTCCAGGATGTTATCTATCCGCTTTGCCGGCACAACGGGCACCCCCGGTTTTTCGGATATATCAGCTCCCCGGGAAGTGCTGCAACGGCCGTTGGTGAGCTGTTGGCGGCTGCCTTAAATGCAAATGTGACGTCCTGGCGATCCGCTCCAGCGGCAGCCGAGTTGGAACACCTGGTTCTCGATTGGCTGAAGGGAATGATCGGGTACGATCTCGAATCAGGCGGATTGCTGGTCAGCGGCGGATCAATGGCCAACTTTGCGGCGTTGGCCACGGCGCGCACATATGTGGAGGAAACTTTAGCTCCAAAGCTCTCACCGGACAAGCGCCCAGCACTCAGGATTTACGTCTCCGAAGAAGGCCATTTCTCGATCAAAAAGGCCGCTCATCTGCTTGGGATCGGCACTGCGAATATTCAGTGGATTCCGACTGATGCTGCGCTGCGGGTTAATGTCGTTGAGATGGAGCGCCGGGTGAAAGCCGACCGCGAGGCCGGTCTCACGCCAATGTGCATCGTTGCGAATGGAGGCACAACCAGCACGGGGGCTTTCGATCCTATACAGGAGCTCGCGGACATAGCCGAGCGATACGGGTTGTGGCTCCATGTCGATGCCGCTTATGGCGGCTTTGCGGCGCTTGCCCCTTCGGCTAAACACATGTTCTCAGGGATCGAGCGGGCGGCTTCGGTGTCGCTTGATCCGCACAAATGGCTCTATGCATCTGTCGGGTGTGGATGCGTTCTCTATAGAGACGCGCAAGTCGCAGCTCGAACTTTCGCAGAGGAGATTGACTACACTCGCCCCATCGGCCTGCGGGGAGACGAGGCATTCGCCTTTTGGGAATTCGGGCCCGAGCTATCCCGACCCTTCCGCGCCTTGCCACTGTGGCTACAGCTGAAGCTTTATGGTGCACGCAGCCTGTCGGCAGCGATAGAGAACAACATCACCTGTGCACGGTATTTCGGACAGCTGGTTGAGGACTCCGCGGATCTAGAGTTACTTGCTCCTGTGGGGCTCTCTGTTTTCTGCTTCCGTTTCCGACCCGTCGATTACAGAGGCGATCTCGACGCGCTGAACGAACGCATCCTGATTATCTTGCAGCGTGCGGGTAGCAGTTATTTGTCGAATACGCGTGTTCGCTGCAAGTTCGGATTGCGGGGTTGCGTCTTGAATTATCGAACAACTACGCAAGACATGGAACGCCTCCTGGACGACGTCCGCGATGCTGCCCGAGCCGCGCTCGAGGCCGAGTCGTATAGCGAATAGGACGCGGTCGCTGACGCCTCTCAGGCTCGAGATGGTGCATAGTCCCGTATCTGCAGTGTGGAGCACCGCCATACATCGCAGCATGATCCTCTGGAACGGGTCTCCTGGCGCACGATGATGTCAAAGTTGAAGAGCAAAGCACTTTGGAGAATCTCACTGGCGATATTCTCTGAGAATGCCTCTCCGAAGGACAGTTTGGCTTTTCGTACTCGCAGCATCTTCGTTTGGTGCTACTTTGCGACTCGGGATCATCGGCACCGATACGTCGCACTCGACCGCATTCGCACGAGTGCTCAATGACGAGAGCGATCGGAACCATGTGCCCGGGGCTCGTATCACGGCGGCCTGGAAGGGCGGGAGCCCCGATATCGAGGAAAGCGCGAAGCGGGTCGATAAATTTTCAGCCGAATTAAAGGACAAGTGGAGCGTCAAATTCGTCGATTCGATCGCACAGCTTTGCCAGGAGTCGGACGGCTTGCTGCTCGAGAGTATCGACGGGCGCTTGCACCTGGATCAATTTCGTCAGGCAACTCAATGCGGTAAACCGATCTTCGTGGATAAGCCGCTTGCGTCGACCCTGGCCGATGCGCGTGAGATCGCGCACTTGGCACGCTCGAAAAATATTCCGTGGTTTAGCGCTTCATCACTGCGGTTCAGCCCGATCACCGGGCTTCGTAGTGCGGATGCAACCAGCGCGATCGTGTGGGCGCCAGGACCGCTCGAGAAACACCATGCCCTGGACCTTTCCTGGTACGGGATTCACGGGGTGGAGATGCTGTACACGGTGCTCGGCACGGGCTGTGCGGAGGTCTCGAGGGTTTCGACGGCAAACTCGGATGTTGTCACAGGCAAGTGGCGCGATGGCCGTATGGGTACGGTCCACCTGCAACGTCCGTACGGCAAGTATGGCGGAATCGTGTATCTGAAAGATCAGAAATTGAACGCAATGCCGGATATTGCGTTCAATTACGCGGATCTTGTGCGCGAGATCGTCAAGTTCATGGAAACGAAGACGCCGCCGGTGGCAAACGACGAAACACTCGAGATGTTCGCTTTCATGGATGCGGCACAGCGGAGCCTGGCGCAAAATGGCGCTCTGGTGAAGGTGGAGGTTGAATAGCCATCGCTCACTCGGGATTCTCGGGCCAGGCATGTTTCGGGTAGCGGCGGCCCAGTTCCCGCCGCAATTGCGGATACAGGTTCTTCCAGAAGCTTGGCAGGTCAGTCGTCACTTGCACTGGACGATGATTCGGTGCGAGTAACTTCATCACCACAGGCACGCTTCCACGTGCCACCGAGAACTGCTGATTGAAGCCAAAAAAGTCCTGCAAACGCGACGAAATGGAAGGGGGGAGCCCTTGTTCGTATTCCACTCTTACCCGACGTCCTCGCGGAAGCTGGATATGCGAAGGTGCAAGTTCGTCGAGAAGTCCCAGATCGATTTGTGATCGCACGGCAGAAAGGAACCCGCCGTTCGAGGCGGCTGCGCGAAGCTCCGCAAAGCTGGTCAAACCAGTTGCCAATTGCTCGAACGCGCGCCGGACCAGCGTTCCTTCGCTTGGGAATCCCTCCGCATGCTCGGACGCAAAACGCACACGGGCAAACACGCGTTCCAGTTCCTCGTCTTGAGCGAACCGACGCCATCCCGCTTCGGCCGCTTTGTCAACCAGAACGCGGGAAGCCTCCATTACGTCGGTCGGTTGAGACCGGCTCTCGTCAAGAGTCAGCTCTCCGTACTGAAGCGAGTTCAGTTGCTCCACGCGCTCGCTTTCCCGGTTCCATCGAACAGTCTCCTGCGCGCTGACTCTCTCCGGGAATAGGTCAAGGATCCAGTCCGGCTTAAATCGGCTGGCCAGTCGCACAAGCGGAACGGACCGATCGCTTCGCTCATCGATGTCCAATGCGACAACAAACTCACTGTGACCGCAGCTATCGCGGTCGAGCTGAGCGGAACCGCCGGACGCGAGCAGGAGCACGTCACCCCGCCGCTTTCCCAGCCTGTCGGAATAGGCCGCAACCAAAGCCTTTTCGAGTGCCTCCCCATCTTCCCTCGCGGTAGGCGGTTTGAACCCACGACACGCCTGGACCAATTGCGCCTTCGTTCGCCGAGCATCAAACGACGCTTCGACCGAGAGGATTGCGTCCAGGTCCGAGCTGAAACGAGCACGGTCACGACCCTCGAGCCGAAACCGGCTATCGCCCAATTTCGCCGCTAGGTCGCAAGCCTCGACCGCCACCCCGGCTCGGCAGCCTTCAAGCGCAAGCCGGGCCAAACGAGGGTGAACAGGCACTGCGGCCATGCGTCGGCCGTCTGGTGTAATCCGGCCACTGCCGTCGAATGCGCCAAGCCGGATGAGGAGTTCTCGCGCGGGTTGGAGGTGAGCAGGAGGCGGCGGATCGATCCAATCATCCGGTGTGAGCGCCTGGTCGGCGGCGGCGATTTGCAGCAGCAAAGATGACAGCTCCGAGCGCAGGATCTCGGGAGGGGCGTTCTCCTGACGCCGTACGAAGTCAGCTTCGCTGAACAGCCGAAGGGCAGTGCCCGGTCCGGTTCGGCCTGCGCGTCCGGCCCGCTGAATCGCCGAGGAGCGGCTGATCTTTTCCAGTTGCAGCCGCGAGAATCCGCTCCAGGGCGAATGGTGGACAACACGCGCCAGCCCGCTGTCAACAACCGCTCCGACGCGATTGATGGTGACCGAGCTTTCGGCCACATTGGTCGAACAGATGATCTTGCGAACATCGCAATCGAGGACCGCCGCGTCCTGCTCGTCGGCGCTCAGTTCACCATGGAGGGGAAGCAATCGAGCGCCGAGTGACCGGGCCACAGGCTCACAGCTTCGCATGGCGCTCCTGATCTCGGCCGATCCTGGAAGAAACACGAGGATATGGTTCGCGGTTCTTTCCGACACTCGCGCCACGGCGCCCGCAACTTGTTCTTCGAGCGGCTCCGAAGATGCAGGGCTGTAGAGTACATCGACCGCAAAGCTCCGGCCCGGGACATTCATTACCGGCGCGCCACCGAGCTTCCTCGAGAGGTCCTCGGTATCAAGAGTTGCGGACATGATCACGATCCGCAGGTCAGGCCGGGCGCGCACGAGGCATCGCAACAGCGCAAGGGCGAGGTCGGTTTCGAGGTGACGCTCGTGGAACTCATCCAGAATCACGACCGCTCGGGGCGGCAGCGACTCTCGGGTGAGCAGGCGATTCGTCAGAACGCCTTCTGTCAAATACCAGAGGCGGGTTGATGCACCCCCGATCCTTTCCCAGCGCACCTGATACCCGACAACTTCGCCCAGTTTCGATTGCAATTCTTCCGCTACGCGCCGGGCCGCAAGTCGTGCCGCCAGCCGACGCGGTTCCAGCACGAACACTTTTCGCGCGCCGCGATCGAGCAGTGCGGGAGGAAGCCGGGTAGTCTTCCCCGCCCCGGGATCGGCGCGCACAATGCTGATCGTGTTAACCTCAATGCATTGAACAATTTCCGGCAGTAATGTATCGATTGGAAGCGGCTGCAACATCTCCATTTTCGATCACCCGCCCCGGTCGCGGAGTTCCAACGACGTGTGTGGAATAGCGGGCTTTACCCATATCGACAATCCCCGTCCGCCGCGCGCGTTGCAGCACGCGATTGAAAGTATCCGCCACCGCGGGCCAAACCAGCAGGGAGTATTCGAAACCGAGTCAGTCTCGCTCGGCGCGGTGCGCCTGAAGATCATCGACCTGGAAGGCGGAGACCAGCCGATCCTTGCAAATGGCGGAGATCTGGTTATCGTTTTCAATGGTGAGATCTACAATCATGTGGCCCTCAGGCGCGAACTCGAAGAGTTAGGCCACACCTTCGCGAGCCACTGCGATACCGAAGTTGTTCTCAAAGCGTTCGCACAATGGGACACGGATTGCTTTGCCAAGCTTCGCGGCATGTTTGCAGTCGCGTTTTGGCAGGAGTCTCAGAAGCGCCTCGTTCTGGGACGGGACCGGCTTGGCATAAAGCCGCTGTACTATACGGTCCGCAACGGTGACCTGCACTTCGGGTCGGAATTAAAGGCTATCTTTGCCCATCCCGATGTGCCGCGGCGGCTCTGCGACACGGGCCTCGCTTACTTCCTCTCGCTGAATTACGTTCCGACGCCCTACACACTCGCCGAGGGCATCACGAAGGTTCTTCCGGGTTCGTGGCTGGAATACAAACGCGGAAGAATCGTGACCGGGCGCTACTGGACCAATCACTTCCGGCCGGAGAAGTGGCGTCTCGAGGATGCGACGGCACGACTGGACGAGTTACTTTCCTCATCAATCACCGAACACCTGATCTCGGACGTTCCGCTCGGCGTCTGGGCGAGCGGCGGTCTGGATTCCTCCGCCATCCTGCATTACGCAGCCCAAGCTTCATCAGGCCCGCTGAATACTTTCTCGATTTCGTTCGCAGGCAGACGCTTCGACGAAAGCGAATACTTCCGGCTTCTCGCAAAGACGTACAACACGTCGCACCACGAATTCGATGTCAGCGGGGATCTCGACCTGACCGCTGCGATTCACGAGCTTGGGTACTACTCGGACGAGCCAAGCGCGGACGCAGGCGCCCTTCCGGTGTGGTTTTTGTCTCGGATGACGGCACGCCATGTGACGGTAGCTTTAAGCGGCGAAGGGGCAGACGAGATCTTCGGCGGTTACCAGACTTACCTGGCCGACCGTTATGCGCGTCGAGCCCGGACAGTACCGAAGTTTCTCCTGGCTTCAGCCCTGAAAGCTGTCAATCGGCTGCCGGTATCGGATGACAAGATTGCGCTCGAATACAAGCTGAAGCGCTTCCTGGCCGGCGCTCTCCTCACCCAGGATGACGCTCATTTCTTCTGGAACGGAACCTTCACGCCAGCCGAACAGAAAACTCTGGGTGTCGCCGGTGAATTGTCACCTGCGAGCCTGGTATCGGCTCTGAAGGACGTGCCGGCCCGGAATGACGTAATCAACCGATACCTGTTCGTCGATCAGCACTACTATCTGCCGGACGACATCCTTTACAAGTGTGACCGGATGAGTATGGCGCATTCGCTTGAAGTACGCCCTCCATTCCTCGACCATAGGATCGTCGAATTCGCCGGCACTCTGCCGGAGCATTTCAAGGTGAATGGAAACACGACAAAGTTCGTGATGCGTGAACTCTTGAAGCGTAAACTACCGGCTGCCATTCTGAGCCGGCGCAAAGAAGGTCTCGATATCCCGGCGCATGACTGGCTCCGAGGTCCGCTCCGTCCACTCCTCGAACAGGAACTCAGTGTTGAGTCTGTGAAGAAGGCAGGAATCTTCTCGCCTTCCGGCATCCGCAATCTCGTCGATCGCCATCTCCGGCGCGAAGCTAACCTGGGCTATCATCTCTGGGGTTTGCTTACGCTCCACCTCTGGGTGAAACGCTGGAACATCTCGGCCGTGCCCGCAGCAGAACACGCTTTGCAGCCAGCGGACGTGTATTCGGCGGCTCTGTAGCGCTTCGTGTATTCACTTAAACTGCGCTGCCGACCCGATGAAGCTGAGGCGGTTTCCTTTCAGCTCTGGGACGCAGGCACCGTTGCGATCTCAGAGTCACATGAAGAACACGCTTGCGTCCTGACGGCCGGCTTCGAAAATAAAGGGTCGCGCGTTTCGCTGCTGCGGCAGTTTGCCGCGTACGAGCCTGAATGGCGTGAAGACCGAACAGACTGGGAGGCTGTTGCACGACAGTCCTGGCCGGGTCGGGCCGTGGGCAAACGCCTGTATCTTGCGCCGCCATGGTCGGAGCAACCGACGCCCGAGGGGCGCTTGCGCCTTGTGCAGAATCCCGGTCAGGCATCGGGCACAGGAGAGCATCCGTGCACGCAGCTTGCGTTAGAAGCACTCGAAAAAGGAATAGCCGGCCGATGCAGGGTACTGGATGTCGGTACCGGTTCGGGAGTACTGGCTATTGCTGCACTGAAGCTCGGGGCAGCGACTGCGGTGGGCATTGACCCGGACGAATCCGCGCTGCAAACGGCGCGCGAGAACTTCGCGCTCAACGAACTGCCTTCATTGGTCGCTGCGGGCACCGTCGACTGTATCGCCGGCGGATGGTCGGAGGTCACCGTCGCCAATATCAGCGCAACTGTTTTACTATCAATCGCGGACGATCTGCTGCGTGTCACCGCCACGGGTGGCATGCTGATTCTGACGGGCTTTCCACCGGCCGAGGCAGGTGCGATCGCCAACTTTCTGCCGGACGCGGAGATCAGTTACCTCGGCGATTGGGCCTGCTTGGCGGCTAGGCTTTCTTAGCCCGCTTCTTCGGTGCAGGCTTAGCTGCGCTTTTCACCGCGACTTTCTCTTCGACCGGCTTTTCTCTTTCGAGAGACTGCAGTCGCGCCAGTGCGTCCTCAATTCGTTGCCCTCCCTCGAGGACAGGCGCGAAAAGATCCCCGACCTTTTCGAAGCGTTCGATTGCGTTATCGATTCGGAAGTCAGTCGGCTTAATCCCGGGTTTCACTTCCTTCCAATCGAGCGGGCTTGCCACCGGTGCACCATCATACGCCCGGAGAACGTATGGAGCCGCGATTGTTTTGCCGGTTCCGATTTGCAGGTAATCGAAGTAAACGCGATCTTTCTTCCGCTTACCCACGCTCCTCGGAGTCGTAAACAGATCCGGTTCACGTCCGACCGCCAGATGAGTCACTAGCTCGGCAAAGCTGCGGACCTGTTCGTAAGAATAAACCGGCTCAAGCGGAACATAGACGTGCATTCCATCACCGCCAGTTGTCTTCGGGTAACCCCGTAACCCAAGCTGTGCGAGCAGTTCCTTAACCAGAAGCGCCGCCTCGACAATCCGATCGAAAGAAGTGTCGACAGGATCCAGATCGAGCAGCATCCAATCCGGGTTCTCGAGCGAACCGACCCGGCTCATCCAGGGATTATGATCGACACAGCCCAAGTTGACTAAGTACAGAAGCGATGCGCGATCCTGCGCAATAGGATAATGATTTGTTTTTTGGCCCTCTTCAATCGGTTCGCAGTGCATCCAATCCGGGAAGTGACTGCTCGCGTTCTTCTGAAAGAAGAACTCGTCGTGAATGCCATTTGGATACCGCTTGAGTGAAAGAGGGCGGTCGTGCAGGTGCGGCAGAAGCCAGGTTGACACGCGGTCGTAGAATTCGAGCAGATCACGCTTATTCCAACCCTCCTTGGGATAGAACACCTTCTCGAGATTCGAAAACTTCAGCGTGTGTCCATCAATATCCACCACGGCATCACGCCCCGACAGATCCAGGTGGGCCGAAGCCGGTTCGTCGGCGGTTGATTCCGAGTCATCGGGCGCCTTGATTTCTTGTTCGATTTGGGGTTCTGCTTCTGCGACCTCACGCACCACCTGCGATGGATCTTTATCGTCGCGCAGACCAACGAACACCGGAGCACGAAGAATACCGTCCACCGTCCATTCGAGGAATCGCACCTCACATACGGTCTTGGGCTCTACCCAGGTGACATCTTTGATTCTTGGCTTTGCGGGGAAGGGATTTGTTTTTGTGACGAGCGGTTTGATCCGGTCGTAGATCTCACGCATTTGTTTGGCGTCGAATCCCGTGCCCACCTGGCCCGTATGGCGGAGTTTTCCGTCGTCATACACGCCGAGCACGAGAGCCCCAAAGTATTCACGTTCCCCCTTAGTGAATCCGGCAATCAGAAATTCCTGTTCGTTCAGGACCTTCAACTTTTGCCACTTTGTCGACCTGCCAGCTTCGTACTTGCTGCGTCGATCTTTCGCGACGACCCCCTCAAGGCCCATCTTGCGTGCAGCCTCAAACATCTGTTCCCCATCGGTCTCATACGCGTCGGAAATCCGGATATTGCCTGAAGGCTTCACGAGCGACTCAAGCACCTTGCGCCGATCTCCGAGCGAACAGCCGCGGAAGTCGTAGCCGTTCGCATAGAGGACATCGAACAAGAACAGCAGGGCTGGATGCGTCTCGGTCAACCGCGGGACTGCACTTGGATTGGCATTGATTCGGTGCTGAATCAGGCCGAAGCTCGAGCGGCCCTCTTCGTTCAAAACACAGATCTCGCCGTCCAGCCAAGCTTCCTTCGCGTCCACGTGCTCAGGCAGCGTTCGAAGCTCCGGATACTGCTTTTCGCAGCGGTTTCCACGCCGGGAAAAGATGGTGAGTTCACCATCCCGAATGCGGCATAGAGCACGAACGCCGTCCCACTTGATTTCATAAATCCATTGGTTGCCGGCGGGCGGTTTCGTGACAGCCGTGGCCAGCATCGGATCCAGGCTCTCCGGCATTGCGGCCTTGCGCGCGCCCGGGATCTCGTCGTGATTCAGCCAGGTGGCGCCGCCCTTCTCTTCAGCGATTTCATCTTGGCTGCGTCGCGACTTAACGCTGTAGGAATACTGATTGATGTCGTAGTTCGGAACAGCATGTTCGTCCTTTTTCTTGATGAGCAGCCACTCGTTCCCCTTCCCTGCATGCTTCATGTGCACGATAGCGAAGGAGCCGTTCAGCTTTTGGCCATGCAACTCGAATTTGAAATCTCCGCGCTCGAGTTGTTTCTCCGCAGGAAGGTCACCGAGAACGTCATAGGTACCCGTGTCCCACAACATCACGCTGCCGGCGCCGTAGTTTCCTTCCGGGATGTTGCCCTCGAATGTGCCGTAGTCGAACGGGTGATCCTCGACTTTCATCGCCAGAGCTTTACGGGAAGGATCGAGACTGGGACCTTTCGGAACTGCCCAGCTCACTAATACTCCGTTGACCTCGAGGCGAAAGTCGTAGTGCAACCGGGTCGCATCGTGCCGTTGCACGCAAAAGAACCCGCCCTGCGAACGTGCCTCACGACCGGAGTCAATCGGACCGGGCTCAGGCGTCTTGTCGAAGTGCCGCTTCCGGGCGTATTCCTTCAGACCCATAACTGCCGACATTATGGCAAGGTGTCGCGGCCGCCGTCGCGCCCTGATTGGTAATCTCGGTTAAAGCGACATCTATGACCTTTTCCGAGCAGCTGAAGAGCCAGCTCAATATCGTCGATGTGGTCGGTCATTATGTCCGGCTGAAGCGTCAGGGAGCGGGGCCCAGATACGTGGGACTGTGCCCGTTCCACTCCGAGAAGACGCCCTCTTTCGGTGTGCACAGCGCGCTTCAAATCTATAAGTGCTTCGGGTGCGACGCGGGCGGTGACGTGTTTAAGTTCGTCATGGAGCACGACCACCTCACGTTTCCCGAAGCCATCAAGACCCTGGCGGAACGCTACGGCATCCCGATGCCCGAGCGGCAGCGCTTCGATGACCCTGAGGCGCAAAAACGGGCCGCGATCTTAGACATGCACGAGATCGCGGCGCAGGTCTTTCAGGACAATCTCCGCTCCGCAACAGGCAAAGAGGCGCGTGCCTACCTGGAATCCCGAGGCATCAGCCCGGATGCGGCAGACGAATTCCGGTTAGGGCTGTCGGATGCATCCGGACAGCAACTTGCGTCACGGTTGCAAAAGTTTGGGTCCACACTTCTCGCCGAATCAGGCCTGGTACTTCAGCGCCAGGGGGGAAACGGTTTCTTTGACGGTTTTCGCGGGCGCTTGATGTTCCCGATCCACAGTGAGGATGGCAAGGTGATCGCGTTTGGCGGGCGTGCGCTGCGGCAGGGCGACGAGCCCAAGTACCGCAACTCGCCGGAAACCCCCATCTACAAAAAATCAGCGGTTCTCTACAACATGCACCGCGCCAAGATCGATGCGCGAAAGCAAAACCGCATGGTGCTTGTCGAGGGCTACATGGATGTGATCGGAGTCTACTCGGCCGGGATCCGTGAAGTCGTCGCAAGCAGCGGCACCGCCCTGTCAGGCGACCAGGTTCGCGCAATCAAGCGGCAGGTCTCGCAGGGTCAGGCAGGCAGAGGACAGATCATCCTGAACTTCGATCCCGATACTGCGGGCGCCCGGTCGACGGAGAAGTACATTGGCGCTGTGCTGTCTGAAGGGCTTCGCGTAAAGGTGTTGCGAATTCCGGGTGAACTCGATCCCGACGAATACATCAAAGAGTTCGGCCGGGAAGCCTACGTGAAGCTACTCGAAGGAGCCGGTTCCTACTTTCATTGGCTTGCCGACCGCGCACGGGAGAAGTTTGATATGCGAAGCGCGGAGGGCCGAGTGGATGCTTTCAAGTATCTTGCTCCGATTTTGCAGCAGGTCCATGACCGCATCGAACGAGGCGCAATAGCAAAAGAGCTTGCAGAGTACCTCAACGTGGACCGCGAGACGATCCGCGAGAATCTGCGGCCGCACAGCCCTTCACAGTCCGCACCAAAGCCGCGCGCACTCGCATCATCCCTGCCGCCCAATGAGAAGCTGCTCGCGGCCTGTTACCTGTCGAGCCAGGAAGCGAGATCAGTGATCCGGCAGTACTTCGGTCAAACAGCAATCCTTCATGTACTCGAGCTTCGGAGCTTCTTCGAAGCAGCGTTGAAGATCAATGAAGAAGAAAGTTTCTCAGTGGAGCGAGCCCTGCGGGACCTGGATCCCAGGATGCAGAAACTCCTCACGGAGCTCAGCTTTGCCGATTTGGGCATTATTGAATCTGATGCGCCGCAGCAGGCTCTGCATTGCCTGGAAGCTTTGGAGGAAACGGCAAAATCAAAACGGCGCGAGGAGATTAAGCGGAAACTTCGGGAACTCGAGCAGGCGGGTAAGTTCCCTGAGGCTTTGCAACTGGCCGAAGAGCTAAACCGCTTGGGAGGCCGATCCGCCTAGCGCAAAATCTTGTTGTACTATGAGGAGTCGAGAAGACTGAGGGGGCCTTGCTCGGCAGATTATCGGGGTTAGAGCCGATCCGACTTTCTTCCCGCCAATCTGAGTTTGCCGAGATTGACGAAGGCAGTTGATGCAGGAAACCGACGACAAAGGCTTTACTCTATTCGAGGAAGCTAGCGCCGCTGAGCGTGAGGATCTGGCCGGGAGTGGGGATCTGAATGATTTTTTCGTCGATCTGGAGGCGTCGCCTGCGGATCTGCTCGATAAGAGCAAGGAAATCGAGAAGGATACCGAGGACCCGGAAGACTTCTCTGATCTTGATCTCTCCGCGGGTGCAATCGATAAGAGCAACGACTCCGTTCGAGTCTATCTGCGTGAAATGGGAATGGTCCCACTGCTCACCAGGGAGGGTGAGATTGAACTGGCCAAACAGATTGAACGCGGTCAGCGTGCCGTCCAGAAAGCACTATCCCGTTCGCAGTTAGTCGTTCAAATCATACTGGACACCAAGCGGAATGTTGAGCGTGATCTGATTCCAATCCTTGAGATCATGCAAGCCCCCGAGGCGAATAACCTCGCGGAAGAAGCTGCCTCGTACGATCATCTGAAGGAGCAACTCTTCGGGAGCATCCTGGAGTTGGAGAAGCTTTACCGGAGGTCGCAGCTGGCGAATCAGAAGCTTCTTGCGATATCCAGATCGCTGAAACCCAAGCAGTACGAAAAGCTGCACCGTGAACATCTGCGGACTATTGTTGAGGTATCGCGGCACATACGTGCGATTCCGTTTGCTCCGCGCTTCCACCGCTCATTGAGCGAAGCCCTACGAAAGTTCGTGCGTCAGCTTGAGCCGCTTGAGGAAGAAGCCGCTCGCCTTCAACACAAACTGGATTCGCTTGCGAGTTCTGATTCTCCAGCTCTGGTCGCAAGTGTTCGACGGGAATTGAAAATCATCACTTCGCAGATTCACCTGTTGGAGGATAAGGCGGGCGCGAACGCACCTGACCTTCACCAAACGCTCGATGTTGTTGCGAGAGGTGAAAACGAAACCGATTGTGCCAAGAAACGGCTGATCGAGGCAAACTTGCGCCTGGTGGTTTCGGTGGCAAAGCGATATACCAATCGGGGCATGCAGTTCCTGGACCTCATTCAGGAAGGCAACATCGGCTTGATGCGGGCTGTGGACAAGTTCGATTACAAGCGCGGCTACAAGTTTTCTACATACGCGACGTGGTGGGTGCGACAGGCAGTGACCCGGGCAATAGCCGATCAGGCCAGAACTATACGGATCCCGGTCCACATGATCGAAACGATCAACAAACTTGTTCGCCTGCAGCGCACCATGCAGCAGGAGCTCGGCCGCGAGCCTACGACCGAGGAGGTGGCGGCCCGCATGGACTTGCCTCCGAGTAAGGTCCGGAAAGTGCTTCGCATTGCTCAGGAGCCGATCTCGCTGCAAACCCCGGTCGGCGAGGAAGAAGAATCGAATCTCGGCGACTTTCTAGTCGATAGCCGGATGGTTTCTCCTTCCGAAGCCGTAATCAACCTAAATTTGCGCGAACAAACGGCCGAGGTTCTGAAAACGCTCAGCCCGCGCGAAGAGAAAATCGTGAAGATGAGGTTCGGTCTTCAGGATGGTAGCGAGCACACGCTTGAAGAAGTCGGCCAGAATTTTGCCGTAACTCGAGAGCGTATCCGACAAATCGAAGCAAAAGCTCTGCGCAAGCTGCGACATCCCAGCCGGAGTAACAGGCTCCGCAACTTCCTGGAACACGGCGCGCCATCATAACCCCGCAGGCCTATCTCGTAATTTCCGGCGCGACCAGTTGGCGTGCCCTGGTTCCGAACATCTTCCCAAGCTTGCGTTGACGATACCGAAAGATCGCCAGAAGCTGGCGGCGAACCACTACGGAATGCATCAATCTGCCGAGGAAGCCGAATGGCAACGTGTACTGGACTTCATCTTTAACCTTAGTGCCGGCGCCGGTCTCCTCGAACGTGTGTTGATGCCGCCAGAAGGTATAAGGTCCCTGTTCTTGTTCATCTACGAATTTGTGGGGCGGATGGTATTCCGTGATCCGGGTTTTCCAGTGGATCGGAATGTTAAGCCACCGGATTACGTACTGAATTTCGGCACCCTGCCGCATCTGAACGCGCTCTGCCGATGTGACACGGAAGTTTAGCCAGGGAGGAGTAATCTTCGCCAGGTTATATGGATCCTCGAATACCGCGAACGTCTCCTGAAGCGGCCGTCCGCTAATCATTTCGCACCGTAAAGTATAAGGTTTCGTTCTCTTCCGTTTCACCGCGCATTTAAGATGCAAATCGGCGGTCAACGGCGGTACTAATTTCGGCCGTTTCGTCCCTAAGTTGCTGCTATCGTGGTCCTTCGGATGCCTGATGCTGCTATTGCGGTACCGACACCGGTTCACCCGGTCACGCCGCCCAAAAAAGTTGCTAAGCCTAAGAATGCTGCGGAACGGAAAGCGAGGGTCGACAAGATCATTGCTGAATTTGACAAGCTATTCCCCGACGCAACGTGTGCGCTCCAGCACCGAAACCCTTGGGAACTGCTGGTCGCGACCATTCTTTCCGCCCAGTGCACAGACGAGCGAGTCAACAAAGTAACGCCAGGTTTGTTCGCCAAATATCCTACCATTGAAGACTTCGCAAACGTGTCTCAGGACGAACTAGCGAACGATATCAGATCTACTGGGTTCTTCAATAATAAGGCTCGATCGATCATCGGAGCAGCACGGAAGATCCGGGATGAATTCGCGGGTCGCGTACCCAGGACCATGGACGAATTGCTCTCCGTTCCCGGTGCCGCACGCAAAACTGCGAACGTCGTTTTGGGCACGGCATACGGCATTCCATCCGGTGTCGTGGTCGATACTCATGTGGGCCGCATCTCCGCGCGTCTCGATCTGACCAGGAATACGGATCCCGTGAAGGTCGAGCAGGATCTTATGAAGATACTCCCCGAAGACCGGTGGATTCTGTTTGCGCACCAGATGATTCACTTCGGACGTCAGATCTGCATCGCTCGAAAGCCTCGCTGCGCCTCCTGTCCTCTCGACCCCGTTTGCTATGCGAAGGACAAGACCCTTGCCTGAATCTCGAGACTTACAACGCGACTGATGCAGCGACTCTACCTGGGCGTCGATGGCGGACAAACCAGTACAGTTGCGCTCATCGCAGATGAGGCTGGCAGGGTTCTTGGACGGGGCGAAGGTGGACCCTGCAATCACGTGGGACCGGCAGAGGGCCGCGCCAGATTTCTGTCTGCCATTGGCGATTCACTCCGCGGAGCGTGCGCCGAGGCCGGGGTCAACCGAGACGGCGTAAATTTCGCGTCCGTATGCCTGGGCTTCAGTGGCGGACCTAAGGACAAGGAAGCCTACATCCGCGAATTGATCCATAGTGAGCGCTACTACGTGACCCATGATGCGGAGATCGCACTCGAAGGTGCAACGGAGGGGTCTCCGGGCATCATCGTGATTGCCGGAACGGGTTCGATGGCCTACGGCAGGAATGCTGAACGGCAATCGGCGCGGGCAGGAGGCTGGGGGTATGCCTTTGGCGATGAGGGTGGCGCGTTCTACCTGGCGCGCCAGGCTTTGCGTGCCGCGTTGGCTTTCGAGGAAGGCTGGGGGGAAGCTACCACACTCTACAAGAAACTCTTGGAAGCAGCAGGTGCGGAGAGTGCCGACCAGATTATGCGAAGATTCTACGCTGGTCAGCAAAGATCGGTTATCGCGTCTTACGCTTCTTTGCTCGACGACGCGGCCCGCGAGGACGACAGTGTGGCGCGTGTCATCCTGATCGAAGGCGGAGGAGAGTTGGCGAGATATGTGCAACATGTGCACCAGCGCCTGTTTCCTTCCCGCGAGTCTGTTGAGATCGCGTACGTAGGCGGAGTTTTCCAGAGCGATGTTTTGCGCAACGTTTTCGTCGACCGCGTGAAGATGGCGATCGGCTCTGTCGCGCACCGTCCCAAACTGAGCCCCGCAGCGGGAGCGTTGTTGCGGGCGCTTCGAGAGGACTCGGTCACAGCTTCTTTGTCGAACGTCCCAGATTCCGAGACCTGAGCGGCTCGCTGTTGATATGACGAACCTGCTTTACTTCGACAGGCTGCGCTCTGATTGGTAACGGTCGGCTGCTGCGGAGGATTGAACATGCCCACGATTGCCGCTCAAGTCAGTTGAAGGGAAATTCGTCGACACGGTTTGCGTGATGGGGACCGCGAAGTCCACTTTGAGCGCGATGGCTGCCTCAATGATCTTCAGCAGAAGTTCGTTCTGGATTCGTAGGAATTGATCGCCATCAGTCGTCAGAACGTAAGAGAAGAGGTCGAGATCAAACGACTCTTTCGTGATCTTACTAAATCGAACGGGAACGCCGGTCGGGTCCACTTGCTGGTGATCTTTCATAATCTGGGCAATGGAGTCCATCATCTTCCGGATATCTTCCGGAGCTGTGTCTCTCCGCAGCGAAAGAGTCGGCTTGAAGAGCATGCGATCTCGTTTCGAGTAATTCTCAAGCGTCATCGTCGAAAACGAGGAATTCGGCACTGTGACTAATGTCCGATCCGCTGTCCGGATGCGAGTGGAGCGGAGTCCGATGTCTTCTACTGTTCCGATTTGTCCACCGAACTGGCAGACATCACCGACCAAAACGGGACGATCACTGATGACGGAGATTCCGCCGAACAGATTCTCAATCGTCTTCTGTGATGCCAGCGCGACAGCAACGCCGCCAACGCCAAGGCCAGCTAAAATCGCGTTTGTGTTGTATCCCCAGGCGGCCAGAACAAACAAGGTTGCGATTGAGAACAGCACAATCTTGACCGTGCGAACGAGCAATGGCAACACGGAATAAGAAAAGGCTCGCTGCCGTGGATCCAGGCGTGCGCTGATCGTATCCGAGATCACATCGATCACCCGCATGAGGATCGACGCGCAGCTCAAGACAAACAGAAGCGTCAGCAGCTTATAGAGATAATCCCGAACCAGAGCGGAAGGCCCGATGATTTGGATCAGCGCTCCGAAGACTATGACCGATACTGCAAAACGAACCGGTTCGATGAACGTTTCGAGACGTTGTGCGTGCAGCTTGGTGTACCGCTGAGCCACAGGCCTGAGAATCAGGAGAGCAAGTCGTGCTAGTAGCCGGGAAAGCAGTGAAATCAGCAGGGCCGCAATGAAAAGCGCGAACCATACCCAGAGCGATGTCCCGATAAATCGAGTCCGTACTAGCGTCTCGGGCAGTTTCTTCTCAAATTGGGATTCATCGGCGCTAGCTCGAAGTTTGGGGATTTGAGAAACCGAGTCC
>Ga0308176_10001036_pt1 | contig 17488 bp, 19 predicted proteins | sample PhyCR2_3_FD_203890 | JGI IMG/M metagenome (GOLD analysis project Ga0308176, IMG submission 203890) | Soil microbial communities from UC Gill Tract Community Farm, Albany, California, United States - DLSLS.C.R2 | ecosystem: Environmental > Terrestrial > Soil > Agricultural land | place: USA...
CGGATCTTCTGCTCACACCCTAGGGATCGCCGGCACCGGTCACAGGGCCGGTCCGGCGAGGAGCAGGGCGAGCAGCACGGCCCCGGCGGAGCTGACCGCCGGGCTCTTGGCCCTGATGCCCACGGATAGCAGCAGCAGGCCGACCAGACCCGTGGCGCCGTACTTCCATTCGACGAGCTGTTCGAAGCCGACGACGAAGGCGGCGCAGAGGAGCGCGAGGACAGGCATGGACGTTCCCCCTTTCGGTCTGCCAACTTGACCAAGTTGGCAACCAACTCTGATTAAGTTGTCCCCACTTGGCTCCTACTTATAAACGACTTGGCGACAACTCCCGTCAGATGGGTCAGGGTTGTAGCGTTTGGTTGTGGCTCAGGAGAACGTGGCAGTGAACGGCAGCAGACGGCTCACGTCCCAGGAGATCGCCGACATCCTGCGGGAACGTATCCGCACCGGCGCCCTGAGGGCGGGGGAGCGCCTGCCCACCCAGGCGGAGCTGGCCGTGGAGTTCGGTGTGGAGCGCGGCGCCGTACGGCAGGCCCTGCGGGTACTGGCGGACGACGGTCTGCTCAGCGGCGTCAGCAAGGGCAGCCCCCCGCGGGTCGCCGAGCCCGCCCCCGCCCATGACGAGCCCCAGTCGACGATGGTGGGCCTCGCCCCCCGGCTGACCGAGGCGTTCGCGGCCCCGCACGTCCGCATCGACGCCGTGTGCCTGACCGCGCAGAGCCTGATCCCGGCCCTCGGTGAGCCGCTCCGGCTGATCCACGAGGGCCGCATCCGCCCCGGCCGGATCGACGTGCGCATCCTGCTGCCGTCCCGGGACATCAACCTCGCCTTCCCGGTCTCGGTCGACGCGCACGGCGACGACGACCCCGTGCACCGGCGCTGGCTGGAGATGCGCAACGCCCAGGGCCAGGTCCTGCAGTACAACCTGCGGGCCCTGCGCTCCACGCACGACATCGACGTCCAGATCACCTTCCGGGCCCTGCCGTTCACCCCGCCGGTCAAGCTGTACCTGCTCAACGGTGTGGAGGCGCTCTTCGCGCACTACATGGTCACCCGCCGCGAGGAGCCCACCGACTCCGGCACCCTGGAGATGTACGACACGCTCGGCTCCGAGTCCCTGCTCTTCTCCTTCGAGAAGCGGGCCGGTCAGCGGGACGCGGCATTCGTGGAGCAATCGCAGAAGTGGTTCGACGCCCTCTGGGAAACCATCACGACGGACCTGACACTCTCCTAGTGACTTCTGATGCGACGCGGACCGAACCGGTGACGGAAGAGACCGAGGACGAGACCGAGGAACTGCGGAATCTGATCAGACGTGCACGTGTCGTGCTGTGGGACTTTGACGGGCCGATCTGCCGGCTCTTCGCCGGGCACTCGGCGGAGCGCGTGGCGACCGACCTGGCCCGGTGGCTGGAGAGCCGGGGCCTGCACGGCCTGCTCACACAGGAGGAGCGGGAGTCCCTGGACCCGCACGTCGTCCTGCGTGCCGTGGACCGCAGGCACCCCGGCAGCGACCTGGTCGCTGAGCTCGAGGAGCGTCTCACCCAGGAGGAGCTGCGGGCCACCGGGTCGGCGATGCCCACCGCGTACGCCGATCCGCTGATCCGCACCTGGACGGCGGTCGGCTCGCGGCTCGCGATCACCACCAACAACTCGCCGCGCGTGGTGCGCGAATACCTGGCGGGCCGTGACCTCGTGGACTGCTTCACCCCGCACCTCTACGGTCGCAGCCAGGACCTCCAGCACCTCAAACCGGACCCGCACTGCCTCAACCGTGCCCTGAACGCGATGGGCGCGGCCCCCGAGACCGCCCTGATGATCGGCGACACACCCTCGGACCTGCTCGCCGCGAACAGCGCCGGCGTTCCCTTCCTCGGCTACGCGCGCAACGAGCGCAAGGAGAAGCTGCTGCGGGAGGCCGGTGCCACGCACACCGTGCGTTCGCTGCGGTCGGTGCTGAGACAGGTACGGGCTCAGGCCTGAGTCATCAACACGGTGAAGACCACGGCGGCCCCGACGGCGAGGCCGGCCCGGTGCGCCCGTATGCCAACCGCCACGGCGGTCAGGACCAGCACACACGCGACCCGGGGCCCGCTCATCAGCGAGGCGTTCGAACGCACCGGGGCGACCTTGGACGTCCACACGTTGACGTCCGAGTCACTGGACGCGCACATCCGCCTCCAGATGGAGCGCGTTCGCGCGGGATTCATCCGGCCGCGGCGCATCGCCCTGCGCGTACTGCCGCCCTCCGAGTCGCTGGTCCTGCCCTGTCCGTGGAACAAGGACGACCGGACGGACGACCGCCCCCAGAAGCGGCTGGGGGCCATCGGCCGGCGCCACAGAGAGTCCCTGCGGACGATGTTGAGGGAACTGCTGAACCGCCTCGCCGAATAGCGCGGGGCGCCCCGGAGGGCGGCCCCCGTGCGCTAGCATTCCCGCACCGCTGAACCGGTCGATCTGTTCCCCGCATATGGAGACGGCGAATCAGCACGCCCGGCGACCGGCCTCGAAGCCCGGCAGACCACCCGTTGTGACCATTCGAGGTCGACTCTGGTCGTGCCTGGAATCACCTGCACCTAATGTTTGGCATACCTTCCGTCTCTCTCGCGCGAGTCACCCGGAGCGGCCAGTGGGCGCACCCTCTCTTCCCCGTCGGCACCCCGGGGAAGGCGCCTCGCCCGGCGCCATCAGCGCATTCGTACGCGAAGCCGCCGAACGGGGCGTGGCGAGCAGCGGGCACCACAACCGGAACCACGTGCTGCCGGTCACCGAGGACGTGCGGCACCTGCTGGGGCGTGACACCGGCACCTCCGTGACCGTGCGGGTCCGCCGGGGCGACGTGCTGCCGGTCGTGATCAGGACGTGGCAGGACGAGTCGGCGATCCTGGACGCCATCAAGGGCATCCTGCCGCACGTCCCGCAGTGCCTGGCCAGGGGCGACGGCTACGCGATCCACAGCTATGTCGAGGGTGTGCCGCTGTCCAGCGTGTGCGAGGACGGCAAGCCGGTCGACGCCCTGCTCGTCAAGGCCCTGGCCGGTCTGCTCGCGCAGATGGCCCAGGTGCGCAGGGAGGCGCTGCCGCCCCTGCCGGCCGCCTGGCCGCGCAACGACAAGGACAGCCAGGGTTTCCTGCGGACGCTCGCCCGTCTGGCGGACCGTCAGATCAGGCGGGCGAACTGGCCGGGCTTCGGCGGACTGTTCGCCGCGCTCGGCATCCCCGAGGACGCCCTGACGCGGTTCGCCGAGCGGGTCCCGGCCATGGCCCGGCGGCCCTACAGCCTGCTCCACGCCGATCTGCACCGGGACAACCTGATCATGTCCTACGGCGGTGACCCGCCCCTGATCTGCGTCGACTTCGAGCTGGCGACCTACGGCGATCCCCTGCACGACCTGGCGACCCACCTGGTCCGCATGCGGTACCCCTCGCACCAGTGGAACGAGGTGATCGACGCCTGGGCGGACGCCATGCGGCTGATCCGTCCCGCGGCCGTCAACGGGCTCGCCAAGGACCTGCGGCACTACGTCGCCTTCGAGCGGGCGCAGTCGGTCTACCCCGACGTGATGCGGGCGGCCGACTCCCTGCACGCGTCGCCCGACCAGAAGAGCCTGGACGACGCGACCGCGGCGGTGCGGCGCGCACTGGAAGTGGCGGCCGGCCCACTCGGGCTCAGCAATCTGCCGGACGCGCGCGAGATCGAGCGGATCCTCTTCCGCTGGCGCGCCGCCAGGAACGGCGGCCTCGGCCTGTCCGCCAAGATCAGGGACTGGCACCAGGACCAACGCGTCCCCGAGCACCCCGACTTCCCGCACTCCGCGGTGCGCCAGGCCCTGTTCGCGGAGGGCGCCACGCCCGCCAGCCGGGTCTTCAAGGGCACCGGGCACCTCAACTCGGTGGTGCGGGTCCCCGGCATCGACTTCCCCGTCGTGGTCCGCCGCAAGGTGGCCAACGTCTGCCGCAGGGAGCGCGGCTTCCTGAGCGAGCACGCCGTGCTCCGGGCCATCGACCTCGCCGGCGTGGGCGTGGCGGCCCCCAAGTTCCTGGCCCTGGGGACCAGCTACCAGGGGGAACGGTTCGCCATCCACACCTACGAGGGACCGCGGGACGGCGAGCATCCCCCCAACCACCCCGTGCACGGTCTGCTGCCGCACGAGGCGGACCGGCTGGTGGACCAGCTCCACGCCCTGACGCGGGTGGGTTACAAGGAGCTCGACCCGGCGGCCGGCGAGGGGGACTTCTACGGCTGGCTGAGCGAGCAGCTCGTCCTGCTGGTGGAGGAGCTGCCCAAGGAGTCCCAGCAACTGGCACGGCTGTTCGGGCTGCCCGACGCCGGCCGGCTCCGCCAGATCCTGGCCCGGCACACCGTGAGCCGCCGGGAGCCGGCCCTGCTGCACGGCGACCTGAACCCCTGGAACCTCGTGCGCCGCGCGGACGAGCTGGCGCTGACGATCATCGACTGGGAGATGGCGGTGGTCGGCGACCCGCTCTACGACCTGGTCAGGCACATGCACCTCACCCCGACCCGCCCGGAGATCCGGGACCGCATGTTCCAGCGCTGGCAGAAGCTGCTGGCCCCCGGGCACACCGTCGACTGGCCGCAGGACTGGCGGGTCTACCGCTGGATCGAGATCGTGCGGTCGGCCTACGTGGACCTCGACCGCCTGGTGACCGGCGCGAGCCTGGACGCCCCCAACGTCCGCCGGGCCGTGGACTCGTACGCCATGACGCTGGCCGCCGCCACCGCCTCCCTCGGCCTGCCCACCCGCCGCCCGACCGCGAACCCCTATCTGGCCCGCGCTCTGGCGTGAGACCGGACGAGCCCTGCGCCTGGGCTCCCCCATGGAAGAGCTGGGCCTGCGTGAGCGCAAGAAGCGGCGGATGTACCAGGACGTGTCGGACACCGCCGTGCGGCTGTTCCTGGAGCGGGGCTTCGATGCCGTGTCCGTCGCGGAGGTGGCCGCCGCGGCCGGGATCTCCGAGCCGACCCTCTTCCGGTACTTCCCCGCCAAGGAGGACCTGGTCCTGCACCGGATCGCGGACCACGAGACGGAGGCCGCGCGGGTGGTGGCCGGAGCGGCGGAGCCGCTGGAGGCGCTGCGCCGCAACTTCCTCGACGGGCTGGAGCGGTGCGATTCGGTCACCGGTCTGAACGACCACCCGGCGGTGCTCGCCTTCCACCGGCTGCTGTACGGCACGCCCGCCCTGGCGGCGCGGATGTACGGCTACCTGGAGCGGTCGGAGGCCGCGCTCGCCGAGGCGCTCGGCGGCGGCCTGGACGCGCGGCTCGCCGCGGGCCGGATCATCGCCGTGCAGCGGATCCTCGCACTGGAGAACTGGCGGCGGATCGCGGCGGGGGAGGGAGTGGAGGAGGTCCGGCCGGACGCGGTGCGGGCCGCCGAGCGGACCTTCGAGCGGCTGGCGGCGGGGCTGTACGTGGTGCTGACCCGGGCGGTCTCCCGTCTGGACGTCGTCCACGCCCGGCCGCTGCCCTTCTAGCCGCGGTCTTCAACCGGCGCCCGATCAGGGGCATCCTGAACGGTGATGCTGCTCTTCCTCGACGTCGACGGGCCGCTCATCCCGTTCGGGGCGGCGGACCGGGCCTATCCGGTGTACGACCGCGGCCTCGCCGGGCCGCCGGACGCGGGCGGCCATCCGCTGCTGAACCGCGTCGACCCGGCGCTCGGCGCGCGGCTCGGTGGTCTGGGCTGCGAACTGGTGTGGGCGACGACCTGGATGGACGACGCCAACGCGTGCCTGGCGCCCTGGCTGGGGTTGCCCGCGCTGCCGGTCGTGCGGTGGCCGGACGAGGACGAGCCGCCCGGCCTGCTGCACTGGAAGACCCGATCACTGGTCGCCTGGGCGGCGGGCCGCCCCTTCGTCTGGATCGACGACGAGCTGACCGAGGCCGACCGTGCCTGGGCCGCCGTCCACCATCCCGCGCCCGCCCTCCTCCACCGGGTCGACCACCGGTACGGCCTGACCGGCGCCGACTTCACCGCCGTGGCGGAGTGGCTGCGGCTGTCTGTCCAGCCGCTCAGCCGGCCGCCGCGTCGGTGAGGATCGCCTGGAGCCGGGCCCGGCACTCGGCGACGAAGGCGGGCCAGGTGTGCCAGTAGTAGGAGATCCCGCTGACCCCCACCGCGATCGCCCAGGCGCGGGCGCGCGTCCAGGTCGCGTCGTCGAGGTCCAGGGCGTCCCGGTAGGCCTGTCGCGCTCGCGGCGGCAGGTCCCACACGGGAGCGTGCTCGGCGTCGGGGAAGCCGACCGAGAGCGCTCCGAAGTCGATGACCGCGTGCAGTCCGCCGTCCCGGACCAGGAGGTTGGTCGGCTTCAGGTCGCCGTGGAGCCACACATGGGGTCCGGACGGGTCGGGCAGTGCGAGCGCCGCCCGCCACAGCCGTTCCAGGGTGTCGACGTCGAGCCCGGAGCCCACGGTGGCCCGGCAGTCCTCGAAGGCCGCACCGACCCACTGGTCGCAGGGCCCCAGGACGCCGCCGCGGTACCAGCTCAGGTCCCCGGCGCGCGTCGCTCCCATGAGATCGATGCCGTGCAGCTCCCGTACCACCGCCGCCAGGTCGGCGCCGAAGGCCGCCCAGTCCCGGACGGTGTCCGGGCCGGCCTCGTCGCCGTCGATCCAGCGGTGCACCGACCAGAGGACGGGGAAGGCGTCGGTGGGCGTCCCGGCGTGCACGGGCTCGGGGATCGGGCAGGGCAGGAGCGGTGCCAGGCGGGGGAGCCATTCCTGCTCCTTGCGCACGGACCGTCCGTCGGCGGTCCGCGGCAGTCGCACGAGCAGGTCGTCGCCCAGCCGGTACATGGTGTTGTCCGAGCCGGCGCCCGCGCGCGACAACGGCAGGCCGGCCCACTCCGGGCGCTGTGCCCGCAGCAGTGACCGGATGAGCGTCTCGTCGACCGGGATCTCGTCCTCGTGAAGCGTCACCGCGGCAGTCTCACGGCCGGAGGGAACGGACGCCAGTGAGTTTCCGCGGGGATCGAGGCCGGCGAGCGGGGCGGCACTGGGACGGCCGGGTGAAGTCCTCGGGTGGTGTGGCGCACTCTTGCAAGCAGGTGCTTGCAATTGTTAGCGAAGGTGCGGCATGGTGGAGGCATGGCATCGCTCAACGTCGGCAATCTCGGTGAGTACCTGCGCGAGCAGCGGCGAAACGCACAGCTCTCGCTGCGGCAGCTCGCCGATGCCGCCGGGGTGTCCAATCCGTACCTGAGCCAGATCGAGCGCGGGCTGCGCAAGCCCAGCGCGGAGGTGCTCCAGCAGGTCGCCAAGGCGCTGCGCATCTCCGCCGAGACGCTGTACGTCCGCGCCGGCATCCTCGACGCCGAACGGGACCGGGACGAGGTGGAGACGCGCGCCGTCATCCTCGCCGATCCCTCGCTCAACGAGCGGCAGAAGCAGGTGCTGCTCCAGATCTACGAGTCCTTCCGCAAGGAGAACGGATTCGGGATCGGCGAGCCGGCGGCGGAGGACGCGGAGGCGGCGGAGCGGACCGGCGGCACCGAAGTCCCGAGCGACACCGCCGTACGCGGCAACCGCACGGCCGGCGGCAGTGATGCCGGTCCGCGGCGGACGGCCGGATAGCCGGACCAGGGCCCGGCCGCCCAGACCGCGGACACACCAACCTCAGCCGAACGCGAATCCGGGAGGACCCTCACCATGGCCATCACCGACGACCTGCGCAAGACCCTCAGCGACCCGAAGCCGCTCTACTTCGCCGCCGGCACCGCCGACCTCGCGCTCCAGCAGGCCAAGAAGGTGCCCGCCCTGGTCGAGCAGCTGCGCGCCGAGGCGCCGGCCCGTATCGAGGCGGTGCGCAACACCGACCCGAAGGCCGTGCAGGAGAAGGCCGCCAGCCGGGCCAAGGAGGCCCAGACGACCCTGCAGACCAAGGTCAACGAGTTCATCGGCACCCTCGACGTCGACCTGAAGAAGTTCGGCGAGAACGCCCAGGACCTCGCCCTGCGCGGGGTCGGTGTCGCCGCCGAGTACGCCGTCAAGGCGCGCGAGGCCTACGAGAAGGTCGCCGAGCACGGTGAGCAGACCGTGCGGAACTGGCGCGGTGAGGCCGCCGAGGAGATCGAGGACCTGGCCATCGTCGTCGAGGGCAAGCCCGAGCCGGGCGAGATCCGGACGGAGCCGACGCCGGCCGCGGTCAGGACCGAGCCCGTCACGGTGAAGAAGCCCGCGGTGAAGGAGTCCGCCGTCAAGGAGCCCGCGGCCAAGGAGTCCGCCGCGAAGAAGGCCCCGGCGCCGCGCAAGGTCACCCCGACCGTCAAGAAGACGACCCCGCCGGCCAAGTGAGCACGTCCGGCAGGACCTGAACGGGCCGGGCACCCCTGGGGTGCCCGGCCCGTTCTACGGGTACGGTGGCCGCGTACGGATCGGGAGACAACGGGCGGTGGACAGCATGCTGATGTTGGGCTTCGCGGGGTTGATGGGGATCTTGAAGATCGTCATGATGGCCCTCGCCGCGTTCGGGCTGTTCGACGCCGCCTTCCGGCGCGAGGACGCCTTCCGCGCGGCCGACAAGCAGAACAAGGTCTTCTGGCTGATCATCCTCGGCATCGCGCTCGTGGTCAGCTACCTGTTCTCGCTCCTGTCCATCCTGCCGATCGCCGGTGTGATCGCGAGCATCGTCTACATCGTCGACGTGCGTCCCGCGCTCAGGCAGGCCTCCGGCGGCAACGGCTGGGGCCGCCGCCGCGGCGGAAGCAGCAGCGACGGCCCCTACGGTCCGTACAACGGCGGCCGCTGAGCGGCGGACCGCCGGGTGGTCAGGACGTGCGGTCCAGCAGGACCACCGCGACGTCGTCCGTCAGCTCGCCGCCGTTGAGGTCGCGGACCTCGCTCACGGCGGCCCGCAGCAGATCCTCGCCGCGCAGCCCCTCGGCCAGCTGGCGACGGATCATGTCCACCATGCCGTCCTGGCCGAGCCGCTCCCCGTCCGTGCCGACGCGGCCCTCGATCAGGCCGTCGGTGTAGAGCATCAGGCTCCACTCGGCGCCCAGCTCCACCTGCATCCGGGGCCAGCGGGCACCGGGCAGCAGGCCCAGGGCGGGGCCGTTGTTCTCGTACGGCAGCAGCTTCGGGGCCCGGCCGGGGCGGGCGATCAGCGGCGACGGGTGGCCGGCCAGGCACAGGCCCGCGCGGCGGCCGTCGGGGGCGATGTCCACCGTGCACAGCGTCGCGAAGATCTCCTCGTCCGCGCGCTCGTGCTCCAGCACCTCCTGGAGCGTGCCCAGCAGCTCGTCGCCGCACAGCCCGGCCAGCGTCAGCGCGCGCCAGGCGATGCGCAGCTCCACGCCGAGCGCGGCCTCGTCCGGGCCGTGGCCGCAGACGTCGCCGATCATGGCGTGCACGGTGCCGTCGGGGGTGCGTACGGCGTCGTAGAAGTCGCCGCCGAGCAGGGCGCGGGAGCGGCCCGGCCGGTAGCGGGCGGCGAAGCGCAGCGAGGAGCCCTCCAGCAGGGGCGTGGGCAGCAGGCCCCGCTCCAGCCGGCGGTTCTCCTGGGCGCGCAGCTTGCCCTCGGCGAGCCGCCGCTCGGCGGTGTCGGAGCGCTTGCGCTCCACCGCGTAGCGGATGGCGCGGCTGAGCAGCCGGCCGTCCAGCTCGTCCCGGAACAGGTAGTCCTGGGCGCCGACGCGCACGGCCTCGGCACCGCGCTCGGCGTCGCCGGAGGCGGTCAGCGCGAGCACGGCGTGCCGGGGCGCGAGCTGCAGCACGTGCCGGAGCACGGCCAGCTCGTCGGCGTCCTCGTCGTGCGGGCGGCCGGGTGCCGGGAGCGCGAGGTCCAGCAGGATGCAGTGGACGTCGTCGGTGAGCAGCCGCTCGGCCTCGGTGAGGTTGCGGGCTGTGCGGACACGGACCGGCTTGCCGGAGGGGTCCAGCATGTCGGGCACGATCGGCAGGCCCGCCGGATCGTCCTCGATCAGCAGCAGGGTGAGAGTGGCGCTGTTGGCGCCGGCCGTGGCGTTGCGGTGAGCCTCTTCCTTGAGGGGGCCGCCTTGGGCGACGGCCTGCGCCTGACCACTCTCCACGGCCGGGATCGCTCTCTGCCGCGGTACGGGTACGGGCATCGTCCTGTTTTCCTTCCCTCCCCCCGAGGGCAGGTGGGGCGAGGGACCTCGACCCACCGACGGGTGACCATAGCGGTACTGCCCGCCTGGATGGAATGGTGTGAGCCGCGTCGCTCCCGCGCAGGCCCCTGTCATATGCCGCGATTCGTAACGCAGTTGGACAGGCCGCCCGTGCGGCGGGGATGACGAAGCTCACGCATCGCCCCGGTTCGTGCGGGGGTTGGCCGTGCGGTGGGTCACACGGCCGGGGCTCGGCGGGGGCCGCAGGGGTCCGCGGGCAGGCGCGCGGCGCCCGACGTGCGGGCCGTCACATGAGCTGGGTCACGCGTCCGGACGTACGATGCCCAGGATCGGCATCGTGCCCGCGCCCGCGACCGTCACCGTCCGCCCCGGCCGCGGGGCGTGGATGATCCGGCCGTCACCGGCGTACATCGCGACGTGGCTGGCGTCGCCGAAGTAGATGATGAGGTCGCCGGGGCGCATGTCCTTGATGTCGACGTGCTCGAGCTGCTTCCACTGCTCCTGCGAGGTGCGCGGGATGGGCCGGCCGGCGTCGGCCCAGGCCTGGGAGGTCAGGCCCGAGCAGTCGTAGGAGTCGGGGCCCTCGGCGCCCCACACGTACGGCTTGCCGAGCTGGGCGGTGGCGAACTCCACCGCTTCGCGGCCCTGCTTGGAGGCCTTGGTCTTGATGTCGTTCAGGACGCCGGTGTCCAGCCACTCCGTCTGCGCCTTGTCGGCGGCCTCCGCCTCCAGCTCGGCGAGCCGCTCCTTCTCCTTCTTCTCGAGCCGGTCCTCGAGCTGCTCGGCCTCGGAGATCTGCCGCTTGATCCGCTTCTTGGCGGCGGCCTTGGCCTTGCGGTTGACCTCGAGCTTCTTCCACTGGGCGGAGGCGTCGTCGGCGTAGTCCCGCAAGTCCTGCTGGGTGCGGGTCATTTCGCCGATCAGCTTGCTGGTGGCCCGCTGGCCGTTCAGCACCGTCCCGGCGCCGTCGATGAACCGCTGCGGGTCGTCGCTGAGCAGGAACTGGGCGGTGGGCGGCAGTCCGCCGGTGCGGTACTGGGCCCGGGCCGACGCGCCGGCCTGGTTCCTGAGCCGCTCCAGCTTCTCCTGGCCCTCGGTGATCTTCTTGGTCAGCGCGGCGATCCGGGCGGACTGCTTCTTCGTCTTCTCCTCGGCCGCGTTGTAGGCGTCGGTGGCCACGGCCGCGTCGTGGTAGAGCCGGTCGAGTCTCGAGCGGACCTTCTCCAGGTCCTTGCTCTGCGGGGGCGTCGGGCTCGGGGACGCGCCCGGTGTCGCGCTCCCACTCGGTGTGGGTGTCGGAGCGGCGAACGCCGTGCCGGGCGCCGCCAGCACGGTCACCGCGCAGACCACGGTCACGGCGGCCATGAGCAGGCCGCGCTTGCCCGTCCCCATACAGTCCCCCAAGCTGGTTAACCGTCAGTAACTTGCGGTCGTCCGATGGATCGTGCCATGGCGGCACGCGAAACGACAGAGGTCATGGGAAGTCGGGTTTCCGCCCGCCCTCCGCGCCCTCGTGCACGTCTCGATCACTCACCGCCCCCTCCGCGCGTCTCCCCTGGCCGGCGTCGCGTACGACGATCTCCTCGCCGATGTGACGAACGACGCACCGAGATCGTTCCCGGCGGCCGCCGCACGCCGGTTCGCGGAGGTTCAGTGGGTGCGCGGCGCCAACGCGCTCCAGTCGACGGTCACTTCCCCCTGCCGCCAGCGCGCGACCGAGTCCGTCACGGGCCAGTCGGCGGTGAGGTCCCGCACCGCGCGGATCCAGCGCTGGCGGGCGCCGTACGAGGCGTACGGCGCGGCGGCGGCCCAGGCGCGGTCGAAGTCGCGCAGGAAGGCGTGCACCGGCTCGCCGGGGACGTTCCGGTGGATCAGCGCCTTCGGCAGCCGCTCGGCGAGGTCGGAGGGCCGCTGAAGCGAACCGAGCCGGGCCGCGAAGGTCACCGTCCGCGGGCCCTGCGGGCCCAGCGCCACCCAGACGTGCCGTCGGCCGATCTCGTCGCAGGTCCCCTCCACCAGCAGACCCCCGGGCGAGCCGCCGGCCGCCGGCGCGAGCCGCGCGCACAGCCGCTGCCACACAGCGGCGACCTGGTCCTCGTCGTACTGCCGCAGCACGTTGGCGGCCCGCACCAGCACCGGGCGCCCGGACACGGGGATCTCGAAGCCGCCGTGCCGGAAGGCCAGCCCGTCCCGCTCATAGGGTCGGGCGGCCGCGACCCGCTCCGGTTCGATCTCGACACCGACCACGCGCGCGCGGGGCGCGACGGTGCGCAGCCGGCCGAGCAGTTCCACGGCGGTCCAGGGCGCGGCCCCGTACCCGAGGTCGATCGCCACCGGGTCGGCCGCGCGGCGCAGCGCGGCACCGTGCGTGGCGGCGATCCAGCGGTCCATGCGGCGCAGCCGGTTGGGGTTGGTGGTCCCGCGCGTCACGTTTCCCACGACGGGGGTCCCCCCGCTCGAGCGAAGCCGAGAGGGGGGGAGGGTCGCGGCGCGGGCAGTCATGCCTACGAGGGTAAGCGGGGCCGTCCCGTGGAGCCCGCGCCCGTTGCCGTCGGCCGCCCACGCACCACGCTGTCGAACGGTTGAGCGAGATAAGGTCATGATTCGGTAAAGGCGCCTGATCGGGAAATGGCGGGGCACTCATCGGCTGTTGCACCCCCTGGAGGGCGCTGTCGGTCCTCCGGCAGGCATGGCCGCACCGAGGAGGAACGCCACGTGAGCCAGTACGTCAGCAGGCTCGGGCGTCGCTCCCCGGCGGCACCCCCGCGGCTCAGGCTGCACCGCAGGCCCCGCCGCGTCGCCATGCTCTCCGTGCACACCTCGCCGCTCCACCAGCCCGGAACCGGTGACGCCGGCGGTATGAACGTCTACATCGTGGAGCTGGCCCAGCGGCTGGCCGCGATCAACATCGAGGTCGAGATCTTCACCCGGGCCACCGAGGGCGGCCTCCCGCCCCGCGTCGACCTCGCCCCCGGCGTCCTCGTCCGGCACATCGACGCCGGTCCCTACGAGGGTCTGGCCAAGGAGGACCTGCCCGCCCAGCTCTGCGCCTTCACGCACGGCGTGATGCAGGCGTGGGCCGGCCACCGTCCGGGCCACTACGACCTCGTCCACTCCCACTACTGGCTCTCCGGCCACGTCGGCTGGCTCGCCGCCCAGCGCTGGGGCGTGCCGCTGGTGCACGCCATGCACACCATGGCCAAGGTCAAGAACGCCAACCTGGCCGACGGCGACACCCCCGAGCCCGCCGCCCGCGTCATCGGCGAGACCCAGATCGTCGCCGCCGCCGACCGCCTCATCGCCAACACCGAGGAGGAGGCCGGCGAACTCGTCCGGCACTACGCGGCCGACCCCGCCAAGGTCGCCGTCGTCCACCCCGGCGTGAACCTCGACCGTTTCCGCCCCGCCGACGGCCGCGCCGCCGCCCGCGCCCGCCTCGGCCTCCCGCAGGACGCCCTGATCCCCCTCTTCGCGGGCCGCATACAGCCCCTGAAGGCGCCGGACGTGCTGCTCCGGGCGGTCGCCGCCCTGCTGGACGAGCGCCCCGAGCTGCGCTCCCGGATGGTCGTACCGGTCGTCGGCGGGCCCAGCGGCAGCGGGCTCGCCAAGCCCGAGGGCCTGCAGAAGCTCGCCGCGCGCCTCGGCATCACCGACGTCGTGCAGTTCCGCCCGCCGGTCGGCCAGGAGCAGTTGGCGGACTGGTTCCGGGCGGCCTCCGTCCTGGTCATGCCGTCCTACAGCGAGTCCTTCGGTCTGGTCGCCATAGAGGCGCAGGCGGCCGGGACCCCGGTGCTCGCCGCCTCGGTCGGCGGTCTGCCGGTGGCCGTTCGCGACGGCGCCACCGGCTTCCTCGTCCAGGGCCACCGTCCGGCCGAGTACGCGCGCGTGCTGGCCCGTTTCGCCGACCAGCCCTCGCTGACGGACAGCATGGGCGCGGCCGCCGCCCGGCACGCGCTGGGCTTCGGCTGGGACACCGCGGCGGCCGCGACCGCCGACGTCTACACGGCCGCGACCCAGTCCCACCGCCGTCGCGTACGCTCCCAGCATGGGTGATGTCGAGAAGGCCACACAGGTCGTCGAGGACGTCCTGAAGGACGCGGAGCTGGAGTGGGAGAGCCCCGAGTCCGGGACGTACGTCGTCAAGCTCCCCGGCACCCGCAAACTCTCCACCACGGTCAGCCTCATCGTCGGCCGCCACACCCTCTCCCTCAACGCCTTCGTCATCCGGCAGCCCGACGAGAACGAGGCGGGCGTCCACCGCTGGCTGCTGGAGCGCAACCTCAAGCTGTTCGGCGTGAGTTACGCCGTGGACCGGCTCGGTGACATCTACGTCACCGCCCGTCTGCCGCTGGCCGCCATCACGCCCGAGGAGACCGACCGCCTCCTCGGCCAGGTCCTGGAGGCCGCCGACGGTGCCTTCAACACCCTGCTGGAACTGGGCTTCGCCTCCGCGATCCGCAAGGAGTACGCCTGGCGGGTCTCACGCGGCGAGTCGACCCGGAACCTGGACGCGTTCAGCCATCTCATCGAGCGCCCCGCCGACTGACGGGACCGAGGCCCGGGGTTCGAACCGGCGTCGGCGCGCCGCATCCGGCGCCCGGCCGACTGACGGGACCGGAGCCGGGGGCCCGAACCAGCGTTCGCACGCCTGCTGTTAGCCTGCGGCGGCCCGAATTCTTACCGGGCCCTCACCTTTCTCTCACCAGCAAGAGGTTGTGCATGCGCGCAGGCAGATCCGGCTCCGCGGTCGCGCTCGCGGGAGTGCTCGCCCTGGGGGCGTACGCCGCGCCGCCCGCGGCGGCGGCGGACACCGGCATCAAGGTGTCGAACCTGGTGGTGAACCGCGGCAAGCCCATCATCGTGGGCACCACCGCCGAGGTCACACCGGACTTCACGTATTACATGTCCTGGCCGTCCGGCCCCAAGCTGCCGGACGTGGACGCCTTCCCGTTCCTGTACCACGACACCACCGCCGCCAAGGGCGCCGACGACGGCGGCATCTACACCGGCTCCACCACCTGCTACGAGGACGGCACGCACGCCGCCGACTGCGACGGCGAGCTGTACATCGACCCGCCCTACCGGCTGGACTCCAACAACGACGCCACGACCTGGAAGATCGCGGTCTCCGCGCGCATCTGGGGCGCGGACGGCCAGCCGAAGAGCCAGGAGTACCTGACCGGCTTCGGCTCGGTGCAGGTCAAGCGCGCCGGGAAGGCCACCGTCAACGCCTCGCCCGAGCCCGTCGCCAAGGGCAAGAAGCTCACCGTGTCCGGCCGGCTCACCCGCGCGGACTGGGTGAGGCACACCTACACCGGCTTCGGCGGCAAGTCGGCCAAGCTGCAGTTCCGCAAGGCGGGCTCCAGCACCTACTCCACCGTCAAGATCGTGCAGGCCGACTCCGCGGGCTACCTGAAGACCACGGTCACCGCGGCCGCGGACGGCTACTGGCGCTGGACCTACGGCGAGACGTCCACGACCGGCGGTGCCACAGCCGCCGACGACTACGTCGACGTCAGGTGACCCGGCGCGCCCTCACCGGGCACTGAGCCGGTAACGCCCCGGCGGCACACCCACCAGCTTCTTGAAGTGCCGGGTGAGATGGGCCTGGTCGCAGAACCCGGTCGCCACCGCCACCTCACCCGGCGGCAGCCCGTCCAGCAGCAGCCGCCGGGCCCGGCCGACCCGGCGGGACATCAGGTACTGGTGCGGGGGAATGCCGTAGGCACCGCTGAACGCCCTCACCAGGTGGGCCGGATGGGCGTGCAGCAGCCGCGCCGCGTCGGCGAGCGCCAGCCCCTCGGTGACGTGCTCGTCGAGCAGCTCGCGCAGGGACCGGGCGAGACCGGGGCCGCGGCCGGGACGGCGGGCATCGGTGTCCCGGCCCCGCAGATGCTCCCGCAGCCGCTCCCCGACCAGCGCCAGCCGGCTCTCCGCCTCCAGCTCGTCGCCGGGCCGGGCCAGGACGGAGTGCAACTGCCCGACCCGCAGCCGCAGTACCGGATCCCGCAGATCGGGGCCGTCCACGGCCGGGCCGATCAGCTCGTCGCCGAGATGGCTGCCGTCGAGGTACAGCACCCGCTTGCGGAAACCGTGCGGGGTGGCGGGGGAGCCGTTGTGCGGCACGTGCGGCGGCAGCAGCGAGACGGTGTCGTGCGGGGTGCCGTGCTCATGCCGGTCGAGGTCGTACCGTACGGCGCCGTCGTCGACGATCAGCAGCGTCCAGGCGTCGTGGACGTGCATCGGGTACGCGTACTCGGTGAAGTGGGCGTGGAAGACCTCCACGACACCCGGGACGCGCGGGCGCCAGGCGGAGACGTCGGGCTGGTCGGCGGCCACGCAAAAAACGTACAAGACCGCGGCGCGCCGCGGTCGGCAGTCTCACTCCATGAACACCGAACCGCATGCCGAGCCGGCCGCCGCCCCCGTCCGCTTCGACACCAAGATCGCCGTACTGCTCCGCGAGGACCTGGCGCCCTGGCAGCGCCTGAACGTGACGGCGTTCCTGGTCAGCGGCCTGGGCAGTCAGGTCCCCGAGGTGATCGGCGAGCCGTACGAGGACGCCGACGGCGTGTCCTACCTGCCGATGTTCCGTCAGCCGGTACTGGTCTTCGAGGGCACCAAGGAGACGCTCACGGCGGCCCACGCCCGGGCCCTGTCCCGCGCCCTGCCCAGGTCGGTGTTCACCTCCGACCTGTTCGCCACCGGCAACGACCGCGACAACCGCGCGGCCGTACGGGCGGTGGGGACCGCCGACCTGGACCTCGTCGGGCTCGCCGTGTACGGGCCGCGGAACGGGGTGGACAAGGTGCTGAAGGGTGCCCGAATGCATCGGTGACCGAATCTGCACAGCACATGCGCAAGCCCGCGCGCGCGAGCGCGGTTGGTGCGGAGTTGTCCGGATCGGGGCCGCCCTGGCAAGAGCTACGGCCCCTGCGCGCCGAACCGCTTGTGGAGAAGCTGCCCTCAATCGATGACCAGGTGGGCACGGATGAGGAGCCGGTGCCCTCAACTGCCCCGTGACGCAAGCCGGTCGACTGGATGCCGGACACGCTCCGTGATTTGATCCATCGCGCCGCCGGGTTCAAGCCAGGGCGTCCGGAAACGGATGCCCCACGCCCGCGGTCGCGGCCAAGCCGTCTGTCCCCAGCGGGGCCGCTCCCCCCCTTGTGGAACCTCCAACGAAGGGCAGTTTCGACATGACCTCCGCTCCCCAGGTCCAGACCGCCGAAATCTCCGACGCCGAGCTGGACGGCGTCTCCGGCGGCCTGGACCCGCAGGCCGGCATCGTCGCCGGTCCCGCCGCGCTCAACAGCACGGACCTGCTGGCCCAGCTCGGCACCGTCACGGACACGGTACAGGGCGCCGTCGGGCAG
>Ga0308176_10001037_pt1 | contig 17485 bp, 24 predicted proteins | sample PhyCR2_3_FD_203890 | JGI IMG/M metagenome (GOLD analysis project Ga0308176, IMG submission 203890) | Soil microbial communities from UC Gill Tract Community Farm, Albany, California, United States - DLSLS.C.R2 | ecosystem: Environmental > Terrestrial > Soil > Agricultural land | place: USA...
ACAAGGGCGTCAACCTGCCCGGCGTTCCGGTCCCGATTCCGTCGATCACGCGCAAGGACATGGACGACCTCGAGCTCGCGCTCGACCTTGGAGTCGACTTCGTCGCGCTCTCGTTCGTGCGCTCGGCCGCGGACGTGCGCGACCTGCGCGCGCTGATCGAGCAGGCCGGCTCGCACGCGCACGTGATCGCCAAGATCGAGAAGTCCGAGGCCGTCGACTCGCTGGACGAGATCCTCGAGGAGACCGACGCCGTGATGGTCGCGCGCGGCGACCTCGGCGTCGAGATCGGGGTCGCGCTCGTGCCGCTGTTGCAGAAGCGGATCATCATCGCCGCGCTCGAGCGCGGGAAGCCGGTGATCACTGCGACGCAGATGCTCGAGTCGATGGTCCACCAGGCCGAGCCCACCCGCGCCGAGGCGAGCGACGTCGCCAACGCGATCCTCGACGGCACCTCGGCGCTGATGCTGTCCGGCGAGACCGCGGTTGGCGAGTACCCGGTGGAGTCGGTCGCCTACATGGACCGGATCGCGCGGGCCGTCGAGCCGAGCCTCGGCTACCGCCACGAGCTGCCGGAGCGCGCCGACGAGCCGACGGTCGGCCAGGCGATGTCGAACGCGGCCTGTGACCTCGCCGAGGCACTGCGGGCGAAAGCGATCCTGGTGCCCACCTACACCGGCCGCACGGCGTCGGTGGTCGCACGGTTGCGGCCTCGGCGGCCGATCATCGCGCTCACCCACCACGACTACGCGCTGCGGCAGATGGCGATCGAATGGGGAGTGACCGCGTTCCTGATCCCGGAGTGCGACGACGTCGACACGCTGCTCGCGACGTCGCGTGCTGCCGCGCGGGAGAGCGGGCTCGTGGACGAGGGCGACCGCGTGGTGATCACGGCCGGCACCGCGGTGAACCTGCCGGGAACGACCGACCTGATCAAAGTCGACGCCGTTTGAATCTCCGGGCTCGACGCAACGACGGCTGAGCCGCCGGAACGCGCTGCTCGCCCCGAGGCGGCGTCCTCAGTCGCGCCCGTAGCCTCCGGCTACGAACACTCCCTGCGTCCTTGCCGCGGAACGAGCATCGCGCCCCGGCGGCGAGCGACGTTACGTCAATCCCTCCGGGGAGGGCTGCGAGGTTGGACGGCGAAACGCGCCGCGTGGTCAAGCGTTCCCGCAAGCCGCCGCCTCGCTCGCGCTACCTGCTGCGCTGGGTCGGCCTCGGCGCGATCGTGCTCGTCGGGCTCCTGTACGCACGCCCGCTGCAGAGCTATTTCGACGCGAAGCACGACCTTGCGCGCCGCACCGCCGACGTGCAGGCGCTCAAGGCCGAGAAGCGTGAGCTGCAGCACCGGCTGGCGGAATCGAGCACCGGTGAGGCGCTGACTGAGCAGGCCCGGCGGCTCGGGCTCGTGCGGCCCGGCGAGAAGCTCTACATCGTCAAGGGCCTCTCCGCGTGGGTTCACAGCAAGGCTACGACTCCTGCGCCTTAGGGCCACGAGTCGCCCTCCATCCCAGACGGTGCGTTGGACGGCCGCGCCGGTGAAGCCGGCACGGCTCTGGTCGGCGTCGCAAGCGAGCGCCTAAGATCGCCCACGGTGGACGATGACCTCGCGATCGTGGAGCGCCAGCTCGGCCGGCCCCCGCGGGCGTTCCGCCGGGTGGCCGTCCGCTGCCCTTTCGGCCGGCCGGCGGTGACCGAGCAGGCCGCGTTCGACGAATCGGGCGAGCCCTTTCCGACGAGCTACTGGATCACCTGCCGGCACCTCGCGACGACGATCGCGCGGGTCGAGGCCGGCGGCGGCGTGGAGCGCTTCGGTCGGCTTGCCCGCGAGAATCCGGCCCTGGCCGAGAGCCTCCAGCAAGGCCACGAAGAGCAGCGCCGCCTGCGGCCCGAGCTTCCCGGCGGGATCGGTGGCCAGACGCGCACCGGCGGGCTCAAGTGCCTCCACGCTCACGCCGCCTTCGCGCTCGCGCGGCCGGGCTACGACCTCGGCGAGCGGATCCTCGCCGAGGTGGAGCCGCTGTGGCCCGCCCGCTGCTGCACCGACTAGAGTCGCCGACGATGGAGGGGACGCTCGAGAGCACCCGCGGCGAGTGGGCCGAGGGCTACCGCCGCCTGCAGGCGGCCTCGTCGGACCGTGTGCAGTACGAGCGGCTGCTGGCCGAGGTTGCCCTCGTGCTCGATCAGCTCCGGCGACGCGTCGGCCAGAGCTTCACACTGCGCGAGCTCGCCTCGGCCTACGGCGACGCCGACCGCTGGGTGCAGGAGGCGCTGTTCGAGGCCGAGCCCGCGCCGGGTTGGCCGGCCCGTTCGACGATCGTCCAGGACTCGGCCTTCCACCTCTACTCGCGCGGCGCGCTCGACTACAAACCATGAACGCCTACCAGCGGCGGCGCAGGAAGAGCTCGACCGGTCGCCGCGTCGTCTGGGGGGTCGTCTTCGTACTTGTCTTCGCCGTCGGGATCGCGCTCGGGCAGGCGCTCGAGGACAACCCGCCGCCGGCCTCGACCGTCACGCACGACCAGACGATCACGCTGCCGCCGGAGTCGGCGACGGTGACCGTCACCACGCCGTGAGCAGAGGGATGTCTCAGAAACGGGAGCTTTGGGTAAGTTCGACCCGAAATGCCCCGTGACAACCCAGGGAGGCAGCCGCCGCTTGGCGAAACCGATTGGCTCACGTTGGGCCAGGCCGCCCGCTACCTCGGCGTTGCCCAGAGCACGATCCGCAAGTGGTCCGACAGCGGCCGTGTGCGCGCCTTCAAGACACCTGGCCGCCACCGCCGCTACCGCCGTGACGATCTCGACGCTTTCCTCCAGCGCTCCGCGCCGCCCGAGTCCCAGTCGGGCCCGATCGTGCTGATCGTCGACGACGACGAGCGGCTGCGCGAGTACGTGCGCGTCAACCTCGAGATGGAGGGCTACACCGTCCACGAGGCCGGCAGCGCCGAGGACGGGATGAAGGTGCTCGACGAGTTGCGCCCCGACCTCGTCCTGCTCGACGTGATGATGCCGAAGGTGGACGGCTGGGAGATGCTGCAGCTGATGCACGAGCGGCATGGCGTCGGCTCGATCCCCGTTGTGATGTTCAGCGGCAAGGTCGACGAAGCGGCGGCCGACGAGGCCGCCGAGCGCGGCGCGCAGGGCTTCATCGGCAAGCCCTTCGACCCGCAAGAGCTGATCACGCAGACCAAGCAGCTGCTCCCGACCTGATCTGGCTCGACCACCACCTCCAGCGCTGGGTCGTCCACCATCGCGCCGACTGGCTGAACCCGCTCGTCGTCCACTTCACCCACATCGCGACCGACGGGCTGCTGTTCGTGATCATCGGCGCCGTGCTCGCGCTGCTCTGGCGCCGGCCCTGGTTCCTGGTCCTGCTGGTGGTCGCCGACCTCGCCGCCGATGGACTCTCTCTTGCCCTGCGGCAGTGGATCGGGCGCCTGCGCCCGCCGCTCGTCTACCCGGACCCGCGGCCGCTCGTACATACACCGCACACCGGCGCGTTTCCGTCCGGCCACTCGGCGTCCGCGTTCGCCTGCGCGACGGTGATCGCCTGGGCGTCGCCGCGCCTGGCCGTGCCGGCGTTCGTGCTCGCCGCCCTCGTCGCGTGGTCGCGCGTCTACGTCGGCGTGCACTGGCCGCTCGACGTGCTCGGCGGCGCGGCGCTAGGCGTGCTGGTCGCTACAGCTCTTCTGAAGCTCGCAAGAGACCGGCCACGATTACGGCCAGGCTCGCCAGCAGGCTGATCCAGATGCCGATTCCGCGGCCGGCGGGCGGCGGGATCGAGTCCGGGATCGAGATCAGCCGGATCAGCACGAAGATCGTCGAGAGCGAGCCGAGCGCGATCACGACCAGGCTCTCGGGCACCGACGGTGGCAGCTCGAAGCCGAACTCGCGCGCCACGGCCAGTCCGAGCAGCACGAGCCCGATCACGAAGACGAGCTTGCCGAGCGTGCCCGTGTGCCAGGCGATCACGGCGAGCGTCGGGCCGGCGGTGTTCGGGCCGGCGTACCAGTCGGTGAAGGCCGAGATCGTCAGCACCAGCCCGGCGACCCAGGCCAGTCGACCGCCGAGCGCCCAGAAGCCGCTCGCGGCGGGGCGGACGAAGACGTCCTCGTCGATCTCGACGAACGGCTCCTGCTCGGCAGGCGGGAAGGGCTCGGGCGGCTGCATCACAGGCCGAACAGCTGCTCGATCTGGTTCCAGATCACGACCGCCAGGCCGACGCTGACGCAGAGCACCGCGAGGAGCACGAGCCAGAAACGCAGGGCCGCGAGGGTCTTCTCGCGGGCCCGCTCCTCGCGGGCGCGTCGCTTGATCCGCTGGCGCCGGTAGTTCCGGGGGATCGCCGTCGGGTCGAGCAGTTCCTCGTCGACGCGCTGTCGCTCCGGCAGGGCCACGCGCGGAGTTTAGTAGGCCCGTGCTTTGATGCGGTCGGACGATGGCGGTTACAGGGGAAACGCGTGATCTTGCAGGCCTGGACGAGGCGCTCGGCGCGATCGCGGCGCGAACCGCCGAGGTGACCGGTGCGGACGTGGTCGTCGTGCGGCTCGTGGACGACTCGGGCGCCGCCGGCGCCCGTGCGGTGCACGCCGAGTCCGCGGCCTTGCGGGCCGAGCTCGAAGGTTCGCGGGTCCCGGCGCGCGCGGTCCCGGCAGAGCCGCTCGAGGAGCTCGACAGGCTGCCTCCGCCGCTGCTTCGTGCGGCCGGGCAGCTCGGCGCGAGCGGCGTGCTGCAGCTTCCGGTTCGCGAGGGCAACGCGGTCGTCGGCTCGCTGGAGCTGCTTCGCCGCCGGGGCGAGTTCGTCGGGCATGACCGCACGCTCGCCCTCGCGGCTGCCGACGAGATCGCGCTCGCCCGGCGGGCCTTCGGCGACGGGCGCGGGTTGGAGGCCGCTGTGCCCGACCTGCTCGGCCTGGCTGGAGACGCGCTGGCGGCCGGTTCCGACGAGGCCCGCGCGGCCGACCAGGTGGCGACACTCGCGGCCGAAGCGACGGGCGCGAGCGCCTGCGTCGTCTGGCGCTACGAGCAGCAGGGGCCGGTGTTGGCCGCGCTCTCGGGAACTGCGCTTCCGGCTGCGGTGGCGCTCGAGGCCGTCGGCCGGGCGCGGAACGTGCCCGGCTCGCTCGCGGTCGAGTCGCTCGAGGAAGGCGGCGCCGTCGTGACGCTCCAGCTCGGCGAGCCGCCGCAGGGCGCCCTGCAGCTGCTACTCGCCGACGAGCCGCACCCGAGCGACCCGCTGCTCGACCGGCTCGGCATCTTCGCCGTCCGCGCGACCCACGCGCTGCGAGCCGGTGAACGGCGGCAGACGCTCTCGGTCGAGCTCGAGCGCACCCGCGCGCTGCTGACGATCGTCGGCCAGGCGATCGCGCAGCTCTCACTCGCCCACACGCTCGACACGGCGATCGAACACGTCTCCGGCCTGCTCGGCGCCGAGCGGCTCGCGGTCTACCTCACCTCCGAGCCCGGGCGGCTCGAACCCGCTGCCGAGCGTGAGCTGACCGGCCCGCACGCGCGCGTCGCGGAGCGCCTGCTCGAGCTCCTGCTCGGGCCTGCCCGCGGTCGCGGGCTGCTCGGTATCCCGTACGCGGCGAGCGATCCACGCCTGAGCGGCGTGCTCGACGTGCTCGAGGAGCTCGGCCTCGAGGCCGCGATCGCGGTCCCGCTGCGGGTGCGCGACGACCTGATCGGCCTGCTCGCCGTCTACCCGGCGGCCGGGCGGGAGCTGACCGAGAACGAGGAGCAGCTCCTGCGCTCGCTCGCCGCGCAGCTCGCGGTCGCCGTCCAGAACGCACGGCTGCACGAGGAGACGAAGCTGGCGGACGAGGAGCGCAAGGTCGCGCTCGACGCCGAACGTGAGGCGTCGCGTCGCCTGCAGGCGCTCTACGAGATCTCGCGCGTCTTCTCGGAGAGCCTCTCGCTCGACCTGACCCTGGAGGCGGTCACGCGCACGATCGTGGAGACGCTCGAGGTGGACGCCGCCTCCCTGCGCATGCCCGACGGACGCGGTGCGTTGCTCGAGCCCGTGGCAATGCACGTGCGCGAGGAGCGGCTGGCCGAGCCGCTGAAGGCGATCCTCTCTTTGCCGCAGCCGCTCTCGCCTGTGCGGCCCAACGTGTTCAGCAGCGGGCGGGCGGTCCTCCTCGACCCCCGCAGCGCCGCGTCGCTCGGCTCGGCGCACGAGCCGCTCGTCCCATTTCTGGAGAAGGGCTCGACCGCGGCGGTGATCCCGCTCGCCACGCAGGCCGAGATCCTCGGGACGCTGACGCTGATCTCGCTCGACCCCGACCGGGCGATCGACAGCGAGACGCTCGAGGCCGCCTCCTCGATCGCCGGCCAGGCCGCGCTCGCGCTCGACAATGCACGCCTCTACCAGCAGCAGAAGCAGTTCGCCGACTCGATGCAGCGCTCGCTGCTGCCGCGCGAGCGGCCGCACGCCGCCGGGCTCGACGTCGGCGCTGTGTACGCCTCTTCGGCGCGAATGGACGTCGGCGGCGACGTCTACGACTTCCTCGAGCTCGCCGACGGCCGGCTCGCGGTGGTGCTCGGCGACGTCACCGGCCACGGGATCGACGCTGCCGCCGACATGGCGATGGCGAAGTTCGTCTTCCGCTCACTCGCGCGCGAACACTCCGCGCCGTCCGAGTTCCTCGCCGCAGCGAACGAGATCGTGCTCGAGGAGATCGGCGACGGGAAGTTCATCACGATGCTCTACGTGACCGCCGACGGCCGCGCGGGCGAGCTTGCCTGTGCGAGCGCGGGCCATCCCTCGCCTCGGATCGTGCGCGCCGGCGCCGTCGAGCCGCTCGGCCTGCGTGGGCTCGCGCTCGGGATCGCGGGCAGCCAGGCCTACGAGGCCGAGCACGTGACGCTGGAACCGGGCGACGCCGCGGTGCTGTTCACGGACGGCTTGCTCGAGGCTCGGCGCGAGGGCGAGCTGTACGGCGAGGAGCGGCTTGACGCCTCGCTCGCCAAGCACGCCTCACTACCCGCCGAGGAGCTGGCCGTCGCGCTCGTCGAGGACTGCCGGGCCTTCGGGGGCGAGCTGGCGGACGACTGCGCCGTCGTCGTCCTCAAGCGCACGTGATCGAGCTCGCGAGGCGCAACGGCCGGCCTCTGCGGATCGGCCATCGCGGCGCGGCTGCGCTAGCTCCCGAGAACTCGCTCGAGGCGATCGGGCTCGCCGTCGAGCTCGGCTGCGACCTGGTCGAGTTCGACGTCCACGCGCTGGGCGAGACGCTAGTCGTCGCGCACGACCGGCCTGTCTCGGCAGACGGGCTGCCGACCCTCGACGAGGTGCTGGAGTTGCTGGGCACCGCGGGCGTGGGCGTCCATCTCGACCTGAAGGCGCAGGGCGCGGAGCAGCCGGTGGCCGAGGCACTGCGGCGGCACGGGCTCGTGGAGCGGACGGTCGTCAGCTCGTTCCGCCGCCCGACCCTGAGCGCCCTGCACCTGGTCGAGCCGGCGGTGCGGCTCGGGCGCACCTACCCACAGGACCGCATGGGCCTGACCAAGCGGCCGGTCTTCCACCCGCCGGCGCGGGCGATCGTGCGCGTCCTGCGGCGGGCGCTCCCGCGGTACATCGACTCGTTGCTGGCGCGCTCGAACGCAACGGCGGCCGTGCTCTACTGGGAGGTGGTCAGCGAGGCGGCCGTGGCCCGCTGTCACGCGCTCGGCGCGCCGGTGCTCGTCTGGACGGTGGACGACGCCGCGTTGCTGCCCTGGCTGGACGAAATCGGCGTGGACGGCGTGATTACGAACGATCCGCGGATCTTTCGTGACTAGACTTTCCGCCGGATGAAGCGGGTTGGTCTGCTCATGCTGTTCGTGCTCGGCCTGGCCGCCGCTGGGGGCCTTTCCGCGGGCGTGGTCGCGGCCACGACCACGACCGGCACGACGACCACGACCGCGCCGGTCACGATCGCGAGCGGCGTGACGATCTCGGGCGTCGACGTCGGCGACCTGACCTATGACGAGGCCTTTGCAGCTGTGAAGGACTCGTTCGCACGGCCCGTGACGCTCGTTGTCCCCCGCCACCGGCTGGCGATCGAGCCCGCCCGCATCGGCGCGATGGCCTATGTGCGAGCGTCGGTCACCCGGGCGCTGACCGTCCCAGAGGGCACGGCGCTCAAGCTACGCGTGATTCTCAGCAGGAAGGGAACCCAGCGCTACCTCGACGCCGTCGCCAATCGCTTCGACCGTGAGGCGGTGGACTCGGAGCTGCTGCTGCGCAACCTGCGGCCGGTGATCACGAAGGAACAGGCCGGCCGAACACTGCGCCAGGTGCGGGCGATGAACGGGATCTTCACCGCGCTGGTGACGAACACGCGGCCGGAAGTCGCGCTCCAGTTCGCCGAGCTGAAGCCGTCCGTGACGCGCGGCTCCTTCGGCCCCGTGATCGTGATCCGCCGCGGCTCGAACCGGCTCTACCTCTACAAGGGCATGCGCTTCCAGCGCGTCTTCGGAGTTGCCACCGGCCAGTCGGCGTACCCGACCCCGCTCGGGAGCTGGCACGTCGTCGTCAAGTGGCGGAACCCGTGGTGGTACCCGCCGAACTCGCCGTGGGCGAAGGGCGAGAAGCCGGTTCCGCCGGGGCCGGGGAACCCGCTCGGCACGCGCTGGATGGGCCTGTCGGCGAGCGGAGTCGGCATCCACGGCACGCCGGACGACACTTCGATCGGCTATTCGGCCTCCCACGGTTGCATTCGCATGCACATCCCCGACGCAGAGTGGCTGTTCAACCACGTGACGGTCGGCACGCCGGTCTTCATCGTCCTGCAGTAGTGCTTCTCCCCGCAATGAACGCCGGTCTCTCGCCCGCTGACACACTGCGCCAGAGACCGCCCTCGCCCTTGCCCTTGCAACCAGCCTGGGCCGCGGACGAGTTCGTCATCTGGCTTGGTGTCAGCGACCGAGAGCCGCGGCACCATCACTGGAAGAACCACTGATGAGCGCAAGGCTGAAGCTCGGCGCGCAGGCACTGGCGGTCGGGCTTGTCGCCCTGCTGCTCGCGCTACTCGTCTGGAAGCTGGCCAAGGGCAGTGGCAAGGAGGCGGCAGTCGGCAAGGCGGCGCCGAACTTCACGCTCGAGCGGATCGGCGAGCCCGGTTCGCTTCAGCTGGCCTCGCTGCGCGGGAAGGTTGTCGTACTCAACTTCTGGGCCTCCTGGTGCTACCCGTGCAAGCAGGAGGCGCCCACGCTGTCGGCCGCCGCGAAGCGCTGGCCCGGCCGCGTGGTCGTGCTCGGCGTGGACGTGAACGACTTCGCCGGCGACGCGCGCAAGTTCGCCCGTAAGTACGGCCTTGACTACCCACTCGTGCACGACAACCACAACGTCACCTCGCCGAAGTACGGGCTGACCGGCCTGCCCGAGACGTTTTTCCTCGACCGGACCGGCAAGGTCGTCGTCCACGTGCCGGGCGAGGTGAAGGCCGCAGACATCCGGGACGGCGTCGCGCGGGCGCTGAAGTCATGAGGATTGCCGTCGTCGCGCTGGTGGCGCTGGTGCTAGCCGCGCCAGCAGCGGCGAGCCAGCAGCACCCAACGCTCGCCGAGCTCGAGGGCCAGCTGATGTGCCCGATCTGCGAGGGCGAGACGCTGGCGCAGTCCGACTCGCCGGCCGCGCAGCGGATCAAGGCGTACATCACGCTCCGCATCGGGCAGGGCGCGACCCGCAGCCAGATCAAGGACGAGCTCGTCGAGCAGTGGGGCGCGCGGATCCTGGCGGCGCCGCCGCGGCACGGCTTCGACCTGCTCGCCTGGCTGCTGCCGATCGTCGGCGTGCTCGGTGGCGCAGCAGTGCTCGGCGTGCTCGCCTGGCGCTGGACGCGCGAGCGAGAGCCGGAACCGGCGCCACAGCGCTGGTCGCTGAACGGGCACCCGCTCGGGCCGGACGAGGAGCGCCGGCTCGACGAGGAGCTCGCCCGTTTCGATGGCTGAACGGATAGCCGCGGCGTTCGCCGCCGGCCTGGTCTCGATCGCCTTCCCCTGCGTGCTGCCGCTCGTCCCCGGCTACCTGTCGGCGATCACGGCGGTCGAGGTCGACCGGCTCGGCGAGCGGGGAATCGCTCGGCGCGTGATCGCCGCGAGCGTGCCGTTTGCGCTCGGCTTCACGGTGGTCTTCGTCGTCCTCGGCGCGGGAGCGGCGGCGCTCGGCGGTTGGGTCGACCAGGAGACGCGGACGAAGATCGCCGGATTCGTGCTCGTCGTGCTCGGGCTGGCCTTCATGGGCCTCCTGCCCTGGCCGGAGCGCATGCTCGCGCCGGGTGCGCTGACCCGGGCGCGGGCCAGCGGCTCGCGGGCCTTGCTGGGCGCGGCCTTCGCTGTCTGCGCGGCTCCCTGCGTCGGCGTCTTGCTCGGCGCGATCCTGGCCTTGGCGGCCGACTCGCGCACGGTCGTGCGCGGCTGCATCCTGCTGGCTGCCTACTCGCTCGGGATCACAGTCGCCTTCGTCGCGATCGGGATCGCCTTCACACACGCGATGACTGCCTTCCGCTGGGTACGCGACCACTACGACCTGATCCGCTACCTCAGCGGCGGTACGCTCGTCTTGCTCGGCCTGCTGCTCTTCTTCAACCGCGACTGGTGGCTGCGCGTGCTCCTGAACCGGGCGCTCGACTCCCTAGGCCTCGGGGGGCAGCTCTAGCGCCGGCAGCTCGAGCGACCCTCCCTCGACTACACGCCGGGTCGCTGTGACTTGCTCGAGCAGCGAGTCGATGTCCACGCCGCGGTGCTTCGGCGCGAACGGCCCAAGCCGCCGCGCTGCCTTCTCCAGCTGCCGCTCGCAGCCGACGCGGTTGCCGCGGCCCGCCTGGTACCAGGCAACCGCCACGTGCACGAGCCCCTGGTAGAAGTCGCGCTCGGCCGGCTCGGCCGCACGCCAGGCGTCTTCCAGCTCCTCGTGCGCCGCGAAGAACTCGCCACGGCGAATCAGGTCGAGCCCGGTCTCAAGATGGCTCACGCGTTGGAGACTAGGGCGGAGGGTGGTACGTTTGCGGCGTGGCGACGATCCTGCTGGTGGGGGTCGACCTGTTCTTCCGGGGGAAGCTGGAGGGCCTGTTGCCGGGCCATCACTTGATCACGGTCGAGAACGTCGACCCGCCCGACTGCGTGATCGCGGACATCGCCCGCATCGACCCGGACGAGGTCGCCGACGCCTACCCGGAGATCCCGATCCTCGGCTTCACCAACCACACCGACACGGAAGGGCTCCGCCGCGCGCACGCCGCGGGCTTCGACCAGGTCGTGGCCAAATCGGCGCTGGACGAGCGAGCGAAGGAGATCGTCGAAGAGCTCACGGCCTGACCGGTACGTCTGACTAGACTGATCGCCGCTGTGACGTACATCATCGCCGAGCCCTGCATCGACATCAAGGACCTCTCGTGCGTCGACGTCTGCCCGGTCGACTGCATCCACGAGTTCGGGCGGATCCTCGTGATCGACCCCGAGGAGTGCATCGATTGCGGGGCCTGCGAGCCGGAGTGCCCGGTCGAGGCGATCTTCCCGGAGGACGCGCTGCCGGCAAAGTGGGAGCCGTTCGTGAAGATCAACTACGCGTATCCCGAGGGCGCGGACGTGATCAACAAGCTCACGGACGAGTACGCGACCGAGCACAACGTCCAGAACGAACCACTCGAGTAGTTACATATCGGGCGGGGCGGGGATCCAGTTTCTCGGAACCAACCGAGGAGGGATCTGGATGCCACAGAAAGCATGGAGCGCCAAGCGCGAGCGGCAGTACGAGCACATCGTCGACAGCGAGAAGGACCAGGGCCGCTCGACGAAGCGGGCGAAGGAGATCGCCGCTCGCACGGTCAACAAGGAACGCGCCCGCGCCGGTGAGGCCAAGGAGTCGTCGCGGACCTCGCGGCGCGACATGTCGTCGGGGCAGCGCGGTGGCCAGCGGTCGGGCACGAACCGGCCGAAGGGCCGAACCAAGGAGCAGCTCTACAACGAAGCCAAGCGGATGAACATCTCCGGGCGGTCGCAGATGAACAAACACCAGCTACAGCGTGCCGTCGACCGCCGCAAGTAGGCCTGTGGCTATGCTCCGGCCGTGACGCCGGAGACGCTCGATCATGTCGCGCTCTGGGTCGCCGACCGCGACCGCATCGCCGACTTCGCCACCTCTCGCCTGGGCATGCACGTGGTCGATCGGACGGACGCTTTCACGCTGGTCGGCTCGGACGCACGGCGCGGGAAGCTGACGCTGTTCGCGGCCGAGGGGCCACGCGAGCAGGGCGCGCTCAAGCACGTGGCGCTACGGGTCTCGAGGCTCGACTCGGCGCTTGGTTCGCTGGACGGCACGCAGGTCGCGCGGCCGCGCGAGGGTGAGGCGTACATGGACATCTCCGAAGGGCTGCGGCTCGGCCTCGTGGAGGCGCCGACCGAGGTCGAGTACGACCTCGACCATGTCGCGCTCTGGTCGCACTCGCCGGAGGAGACGGCCGAGTCCTACCTCGAGCTCGGGTTCTCCACGGCCACGCCAGGGCCGTCGCGCGCGCCGCGGGTCGAGGTCGGCGGGGCCTTCGTCGAGTTCCACCAGGGCGAGCCGGGCGACCCGGAGCGACCGTTGCTGAACCATCTCGCGGTTCTGGTCGAGTCGGCCGAGGAGCACATCTCGGAGGCCCGTGAGCGCGGGATCGAGATCGACAACATCGTCGACGCTGCGAACACCTACGCGGTCTTCGTCTGGGGCCCGGAGCGGGTCAAGATCGAGTACGTCGAGCACAAGCCGACGTTCTCTTTGACTTAGTGCTGATCGCGGGAGCCGGGCTGGCCGGGCTCTGCGCGGCCGCCCGCGCACGCGAGCTCGGCGCTTCGCCGACCGTGCTGGAGAAGGGGAGCCGGCCGGGCGGCTCGATGCTGCTCTCGAGCGGCGTGGTCTGGCGCTACCGGAGCTTCGAGGACTTCCGGGCCCAGTGCCCGGCCGGCGACGAGCGGCTGCAGCGCCTCGTCTTCGAGCGGCTCGACGAAGGGCTCGAATGGCTCGAGTCGCTCGGCGCGCCGGTGGTGGCGCGCGAGACGGAGAACCCGCTCACGACCGGCGCCCGCTTCGACACCGAAGGCCTGACCGCGGCGCTCGTACGAGCGGCCGGCGACGTCCGTTTCGAACAACCGGTGACAGTCACAGTGACAGTCACTGGGAATCCGCTCGTGCTGGCGACCGGCGGTTTTCAGGGCGACGCCGAGCTGGTCGAGCGCTACGTTCGGCCGGCGGCGGCGCTTCGGCTGCGGGCCAACCCGTGGAGTACCGGCGACGGCTTCCACATCGGGCTCGAGCATGGAGCCGCGCTGACTCCCGGCCTGGACGAGTTCTACGGCCGCAACATGGCCGACGTCGGCTTCGACGATGCCGGCTTCGTTCCGCTCGCGCAGGTCTACGGGCGCCACGCGCGGATCTTCAACGAGCGCGGGGAGGAGTTCTTCGACCATGACCAGGTCAGCTGGTCGGAGCTCGACCTCGTTCAGGCGACCGCCCACCAGCCGGGCGCGCGAGCCTGGTACCTGCTCGACGACGAGGCCCTCGACCAGCAAGTCCGCTACGGCACCGTCCGCGACCTCGTCGCGTCAGCGCCCACGCTCACCGACCCGGGCGAGCTGCCCTTCGAGCCGCCCCCCGGCACTGTCGCCGCCGTCCGCGTCGCGGCGGCGATCACGCACACGATCGGCGGCCTGCGCGTGGACGACCGGGCTCGTGTCCTCGACGAGCACGACGAGCCTGTTGACGGTCTCTTCGCCGCGGGCGTGGATGCAGGCGGGATCTCGACCGGCGGCTATGCGAGCGGGCTCGCCTCGGCACTCGTCCTCGGCCGCACGGCCGCCGAGACCGCGCTCAGCTGAGCGGCTGCAGGTACGCGCAGCGGCGCATGTCGCCCGGGAGCGGAGAGGGCGCGACCTTGGTCACGTACAGGCGCTCCTCGCCCTCCTCGACCTGATCGCCGAGGCCCGGCGCCTCGCCCTCGCGCTCCCGCAGCTCGTAGCCGTTCGTCGTCCAGACGAAGCGCAGGTGCGTCGGGCGCTTGCCGTTCTCGTCCACGACCCTGATGCTAATTGCTGGGCTCAGTGGCCAGCGGTTCGACCGGTCATTTCAGACGGACACGCAGTCAAAGCCCGCGCGTCCTGAGACCGGCACCGCAAGCGGCGCCTCAACGGTGGGCCGCGTACGAGGGCAGCACGATGCGAAGCGCCGTGCCGCCGAGCTCGCCGGCCTCGATGTCGAGTTGCCCGTTGAGCGTCCGCGCCCGCTCCTCGATCTCCTCGAAGCTCGCCCGCCGCCGCTCGCCGGCGCCGTCGTCGGCGATCACGGTCTCGACCGTCCCGTCCTCGCGCTCGGCGACGCTGATCGAGATCCGCGAGGGCGGCCCGCGCCTGATCGCCTGGTTCACCGCGTCGCGGATGATCTGGTAGATCGCCACGCGCGCGTTCTCGGCCAGGCCGTCCGCGGCCTCGACGTCGAGGTCGACCTGCATCTGGTACGACAACCCGACCTGCTCCGCGAAGGCGCGCACAGCCGGGCCGAAGCCCTGGTCGCGCAGCACGACCGGCTCGATGTTGAACGAGAGGTCGCGCAGCGAGCGGATCGTGTCGCGATGCCGTTTGAGCGCGGAGTCGAGCACACTGGTCGCCTCCTCGATTCGCCCGCCCTCGAGCGAGTCGATCACCGCGTCGAGCATCAGGCTGATCCCCGAGAGCGACTGCACCGGGCCGTCGTGGAGGAAGAGCGCGAGCCGGCGGCGCTCCTCCTGCTCGGCGATGATCAGCTGGTCCGAGAGCCGCGTGCGCTCGGCCTCGCGCTCCTTCGCCTCGGCGAGCAGTCGTGTGTTCTCGACCACGCGGCAGGCGAAGTCGGCGAGCAGCTTTGCCCGCGCGAGCTCCTCGCGATCGAGCGGCCTCGCGCGCACCAGCTGCAGCGAACCGATCTTCTCGCCCCGGATGATCAGCGGCAGCTCCACGGCCCCCGGCGTTCCGCTCGCGCCCGGGCCGTTCACAGTGGCCTTGGCCCCGAAGAGCTCCTTCGCCTCGCGCCGCGTCCGCTCGAGCGCGCGCTCGGGCTCGTGCGTGGCGGCGATCTCGCCCATCGACTCGATCAGCGACTCGAGGAAGCTCGACTGCGCCGTCAGCTCCTCCTCGGCGACCTCGTGCCGGCGCCGCTCGGTGACGATCAGGTGGAGCGCGAAGGCGGCCGCGCCGACGATCGCCGCGCCGAGGCCCGCGAACGCCAGCCAGCTGGAGTCCAATGCGAGCCCGACCAGCGAGACGATCGCAGCGATCGCGACCGCCGCGACGATCGCAACGGCCCGTGTGGCGCTGGAGGAGAGCCTTCGAACGCGTCGACCGGTCATTTCAGACGGACGCACGAGCAAGCTCGCGCGTCCTGAGACGGCATCGCAAGCGACGCCTTAGTCGATGATCGCGTCACGAAGCGCGATCGCAACCGCGTGCGTGCGCGTGTCGGCCTCGAGCTTGGTGAGGATGTGGCGCACGTGGCTCTTCACGGTCTCCTGGCTGATGAAGAGCCTCGCGGCGACGTCTGCGTTCGACATCCCGTCGGCCAGCAGCTGCAAGATCTCGCGCTCGCGCGCGGTCAGCATGTCCTCGCGGTCGCCCGAGAGGAAGGCCGGCATCAACGCGGGGTCGACGAAGCCTTCGCCGGCCACCACCTTGTCGATCGCCTTCAGCAGCGTCTGGTGCGGCGCCTCCTTGAGGATGTAGCCCTTCGCGCCGGACTCGAGCCCGCGGCCGAGCAGGCTGCGCTCGCTGTAGGCGGTGAAGATCAAGACGGCGGTCTCCGGGACTTTCTGGGTGAGGATCTTCGTCGCCTCGAGCCCGTCCATCCCGGGCATGCGCACGTCCATGATCACCACGTCCGGCTTGCGCCGCTCGGCCAGCGAGACCGCGGTTGCGCCGTCGGCGGCCTCACCCACGACCCGGATGTGCGGCGCGCGCGAAAGCGACAGGCGCAGGCCTTCGCGGACGACCTCGTGGTCGTCAACGATCAGGCAGGTGATCTCCCCCTGCGCGGCTCTCTGCTCTTCCGTGGCTGCCTGCTCCGTCAACGCACGCGGATTGTAGGGCGGAATGCGGTCGTCAGCCGAATCCGCGCCAGGGTCACTGCCCGAACCAGCGCGCGCGGCGGCTCGAGCCGAACGCACGCTTCTCGGCGACGAGCTCGAGCGACGGCTCCTGAAACGTGCCGGTGGGCCTCGGGCCGGAGAGGAAGTCGACGTCGACCCGCCCGATCCGGCCGGCCCCGAACTCGACGTAACAGGAACCACGCCCCTCGTACGGCGAGGGCTCGGGGCCGGCGTCCATCCGCGCCAGTAGCTGCGCAGCGACGACGCGGGCGGCGCCCTCGGAGAAGACGCCCGCCTTCGGGGTGCCGGGCGTGGCCACGTCGCCGACGGCATAGACGTCCGGGAACCGCGTCGCGAGCGTTCGCGAGTCGACCGGCACGTACCCGTCCTCGGCCATCCCGCTAGCGACGACCACGTCCGGAGCGCGGTGCCTCGGGACGCCGAGGAAGAGGTCGCACGGGAGCTCCTGGTCGTCGTCCAGCACCACCACGGCGCGGGAGGTGTCGAAGGCGCGCACGCGACGTTCGGGAACGAACTCGATCCCACGTTCGGCGAAAGCCTCGAGCAGTGCGGCCGACGTATCGGGCGAGGGTGGGACCGGCGTGCCGAACGGCATCACGAGCGTGATCTCGCAGGCGCCGCGCACGCCGCGCTCTGTCAGGAAGTCGTGGAGGAGCAGCGCCGCTTCGCTCGGCGCCGGCGGGCACTTGAACGGCGCCCCGCAGACGCCCACGACCGCGCGGCCTTCGGTGAACGTCGGCAGGATCTCCCTCAGCCGCTCGGCGCCGGCAACCGAATAGAACTCGTTCTCACCCTCGGCCAGGCCGGGCGTCGCCTCGAAATCGTAGTCAGCGCCGAGCGCGACGACGAGCACGTCGCCTTCGCGGACGCCCTCCTCGGTCGTGACCCGTCGCGACTCGGGCTCGATCGCCGTCACCGTCTCGCGCAGGAACCGGACTCCTGGCTTGACGAAATCTGCATAGGGCAGCCGGATCTCCTCGGGCCGCACCCGTCCGAACATCACGTCGAGCTTCGAGTAGCCAAAGACGAAGGCGTCGCTCCGGTCGACGATCACGACCCCGGCGTCTTCGCCGAGGCCCTCCGAGAGCATGGTCGCGAGCTCGAGACCTCCGAACCCGGCTCCCAGGATGAGAACGCGCGCGTGCATGGGGCGACCGTACTCCCTAGACGCCGAGTGCGAGCTGCTCCGGCTCCGGGTCCGGCTCGAGAGCGGTCTTGCGGCGGTCGCGGATGCCGTGCTTGCGGGTCAGGTCGGAGACGAGCTCCCGCACCGGCTTCGTCTCGGCTGCGCCCAGGTAGGCGCGCCGGGCGTAGAGCCGCTCGTAGGCCGGGAGCTGCTCCGGATAGTCCTCGGCGAGCGCGGCCAGGAAGTGTTCGCGTGTGCCCGGCTTC
>Ga0308176_10001039_pt1 | contig 17448 bp, 16 predicted proteins | sample PhyCR2_3_FD_203890 | JGI IMG/M metagenome (GOLD analysis project Ga0308176, IMG submission 203890) | Soil microbial communities from UC Gill Tract Community Farm, Albany, California, United States - DLSLS.C.R2 | ecosystem: Environmental > Terrestrial > Soil > Agricultural land | place: USA...
GCGCACGAACTACCTCGGGCTGGCCCTGCGCAACCCGCTCGTCGCCTCGGCCTCACCGTTGTCCCAGACGCCCGAGGGCGTCCGGCGGCTGGCCTCCGCAGGGGTGGGAGCCGTCGTCCTGCCCTCGCTCTTCGAGGAGCAGATCCGGCGCGAGCAGGTGCGCGACCTGCAGGTCACCGAGCCGTACGACGACTCGTTCGGGGAGGCCCTGTCCTACTTCCCCAGCCGGGCCGAGAGCCCCGGTGGGGCGGCCCACTACCTGCACCTCGTGGAGCGCGCCGTCGCCGTGGCCGAGGTGCCGGTCATCGCCAGCCTCAACGGCTCGACCCCCGGTGGGTGGGCCGGGTTCGCCACCTCGCTGCAGGAGGCCGGGGCCGCCGCGATCGAGCTCAACGTCTACCTCGTGCCCGGCGACCCGCACATCTCCGGGCGCGACGTGGAGGACTCGCACCTGCAGATCCTCCGCCTGGTCCGCGAGAGGGTCTCCGTCCCCGTGGCGGTCAAGCTCAGCCCGCACTTCAGCTCCGTCGGGCAGATGGCCCTCGAGCTCGACGACGCCGGGGCCGACGGGCTCGTGCTCTTCAACCGCTTCCTGCAGCCCGACATCGACGTGGAGTCGTTCTCGGTCGTGCCGCAGGCCTGGTTGTCCCAGCGCGAGGAGGCGCGGCTGCCCCGCACGTGGATCGCCATGCTGCGCAACCGCGTCCGCGGGTCACTGGCGGCCACCACCGGGGTGGAGGCGCCCGAGGACGTGGTGAAGTACCTGCTCGCCGGCGCCGACGTGGTGATGACCGCGTCCGCCCTGCTGCGGCACGGCGAGGAGCACGCCACTGTGCTCCTCACCGGCCTCGAGCAATGGCTGCAGCGCAAGGGCTTCGCCTCGGTGGACGCGATGCGCGGCCTCCTGGCGGTGCCGCGCGCGACGGACGCCACGGCATACGAGCGCTCCGCCTACGTCAGCGCCCTCGACGGTGCCCGACGCACCTACGGCGACCTCCGGATGCGCGATGGGGCCTAGCCGAGGTCGCCCAGCACCGCCTCGCGGAGGGTGTCGAGCCCGACGCCGCCGATGTCGAGTGCACGCCGGTGGAAGTCCTTGAGCGAGAAGGCATCGCCCTCTCGCTCGCGCACCTCGTCACGCAGCTGCATCCACAGCCGCTCGCCGATCTTGTACGACGGCGCCTGCCCGGGCCACCCGAGGTAGCGGTCGAGCTCGAAGCGCAGCCACGCCTCACCCTGGTTGGCGTGCGCGTCGAGGTAGGCCCACGCCTTGTCGTAGTCCCACGCGCCGCCGCCGACCTCGTCGGGCGCCTCGAACCCGCAATGCACCCCGATGTCGATGACCACACGAGCGGCGCGCAGCGACTGGCTGTCGAGCAGCCCCATCTTGTGGCCCGGGTCGTCCATGAAGCCCAGCTCGTCCATGAGCCGCTCGGCGTAGAGGGCCCAGCCCTCGCCGTGGCCGGAGGTCCAGGCGGCCATGCGCCGCCACTCGTTGAGCAGCTCGGAGCGGAACACCGTCTGGGCGACCTGGAGGTGGTGGCCGGGGACGCCCTCGTGGTAGACGGTGGTGAGCTCCTTCCACGACCCGAACTCCCCGACGCCCTTCGGCACCGACCACCACATCCGGCCGGGGCGGGTGAAGTCCTCCGACGGGCCGGTGTAGTAGATGCCGCCGGTGTGGGTGGGCGCGATGAGGCACTGGATGGTGCGCACCGGGTCCGGGATGTCGAAGTGGGTGTCGGCCAGCTCGGCGATGGCCTCGTCGGCGCGTTCCTGCATCCACGCCTTGAGGGCGTCGGTGCCGTGGAGCTGGTATGCCGGGTCGGCGTCGAGGGCGGCGATGGCCTCCTTGACGGTGCTGCCGGGCTTCACCTGCTCGGCGACGGACTGCATCTCCTTGGTGATCCGCGCGACCTCCTCCTGGCCCCAGCGGTAGGTCTCCTCGAGGTCCACCTCTGCACCGAGGAAGGCGCGGGAGAGCAGTGCGTAGCGCTCCCGTCCGCACGCATCGGAGCTGGGTGCCGCGTCGAGCAAGTTGTCCCGCAGCCAGCCCTCCAGCTCGGCGTACGCGGCCGAGGCCGCGTCCACCGCCGCGACCAGCTGCTCGCGGGTCGTCTCCGCGAGGTCGCCCCCACCGTCACCGTCCGCCAGCCTGGCCTCCTTCACCAGGGTGGCGAAGTACCCCTCGTCCTCGACGAGGTCCTCGCACTGGGCGATGCACTTCTCCACCTGCCGGCGGGGGGCCACGTTGCCCTTGGCCTTCGCGCTGGTCAGGCTCTGCTTCCACTGCTCGAGGGCCTGCGGCACCTTCGCCATGCGCCTCGCGACGACGCCCCAGTCCTCGTCGGTCGCAGTGGGCATCAGGTCGAACACGCCGCGGATCTCCTGCAGCGGCGAGGCGATGACGTTGAGGGACATCTCGTCGATCCCGGCCGCGTGCGTCTCCTCGGCCACGCCGAGCCGTTCGCGCATGGCGGACAGCGTGACCTTGTCGACGTCGTCGACGGGGGTGGCGCGGTCGAGCTCGGTCAGGGTCCGCGCGCGCAGCTCGGCGTGCGCGGCGAGGCCGGCCGGCGAGAAGTCGTCGAGGTCCTCGTCGTGGCCGGGAATGCCTTGGTACGTCGCCGTGATCGGGCTCAGGGCCACGTACTCCTGCAGGTATGCCTCGGCGATGCGGTCGATGTCGGTGGCCGGTCGGGGGGCCGTGGTGTCGGTGGTCACGGCAGCGAACCTACCCCGGCGGGATGTGGTCCCCGCCACCCTTTACCTAGGCTGCTGGCCATGCCGCCCCACGTCCTGTCCCTGAACGTCGGCGCAAGGGAACCCAACGGCGCCAAGGGAAGCCTGCCGACCGGCATACACAAGACGCCCGTGGCCGAGGTGATGGTCCGCGCCCCCGGCCCGAAGCACGGGGGCCTCGGGAGCGGGCTGGAGGGCGACTTCATCGGCGACCCACGCCACCACGGCGGTGACTACCAGGCGGTCTACGCGTTCGCGCGCGAGCAGCTGGACTGGTGGGAGGGCGAGCTGGGCCGCGAGCTGCCCGACGGCGCCTTCGGCGAGAACCTGACCACCCTGGGCCTCCCGGTCGACGACGCCGTCATCGGGGAGCGCTGGGCGGTCGGCGACGAGGTGGTGCTGGAGGTGTGTGGGCCGCGGATCCCGTGCGCCACGTTCCGGGCCCGGATGGGCGAACGGGGCTGGGTGCGCCGGTTCACCGAGGTCGGGCTGACCGGGGCCTACCTGTCGGTCGTCACGCCGGGGCTGGTCCGCCGGGGCGACACGGTGCAGGTGGTCGAGCGGCCCGGCCACGGGGTCACGGTGCCCGTCACGTTCCGCGCCTTCACCGGCGACCTCGAGGCGGCCGACCGGGTGCTGGCCGCCGAGTGCCTCGTCGACGTCGAGGCGGCCGAGCTGCGTGAGCGGGTGGCCAACCGCCGCCGAACGTCGACCGAGCTGGACGCCTGACCCGCACACAATCCACCCAAATGGAACGACATTCACAGGAACGGCGGGCCACCGTACCCTCGTAGGTATCTCCCCAAATGGAACGAGATTCGCACGCGTCACCCACGCGCCCTGTGGAAAACTCGGCCGGGTCCCGCCACAAGGCTGCACAGTGCTGGGATGCCAGCCGAACTGGACCTCACCAGTCCCTTCACACGCGCTGAGGCCCGCGCCGCCGGCATCACCGACCGCGCGCTTTCCGGGCCGGGGTTCCGCAAGGTGTTCACCTCGGCATACGTGGCCAGCGAGGTCCCCGACACGCTCGTGGTGCGAACCAAGGCGGCGCTGAAGGTCGCCCCGGCGGGCGCGGTCGTGAGCCACCACACCGCCGCCCGACTGTGGGGCGGCCTCGTACCGGACAGCCCGAATGTCCACCTCGCCTTCGTCCGCGACGTCGGGACGACCGTGGCCGGCATCAAGACCCACCGGTTCCGGCGGCAGATGGCCGTCCACCGCCGGCACGGCCTTGTCGTCACCACTCCCGAGCAGACCTTGCTCCACCTCGCTCGGCCGCTCGACCTCGTCGACCTCGTGGCATGTGCCGACCAGTTCGTGCGGCGTCGGCTCACCACGCCGGGCGACCTCGCTGCCTTCGCACACCAGTACGGCGGCCAAGGCAGCCAGCTGGCCGGGCGCGCCGCGACGCTCTCACGGCCCCGGGTCGAGTCGACGACGGAGACGCGGCTCCGGCTGCTCATGGTGCTGTCCGGCCTGCCCGAGCCGACGGTCAACCACGCCATCGAGAGGCCCGACGGCACGGTGGAGTACCGGCTCGACCTGGCGTTCGAGGCCGTGAAGCTGGCCATCGAGTACGACGGGCGCTGGCATGACACGCCGGAGCAGCGGGCGCTCGACGAGGCGAGGCGCGAGGACCTCGCCGCCCGGGGTTGGCGTTTCGTCGTGCTACGTGCCGAAGACCTCTTCGAGACACCAGAGCTCACGGTTGCGGCCCTGCACCGGGAGCTTCGCGAGCGGGGCGTTCCCGTTCCCGAGATGCTGCGCGACGAGTGGCGCCGCCACTTCATCCCCAGGGCACTGACGGCGTGAGGGTGCGCGCCGCCGTGAATCTCGTTCCATTTGGGTGAGATGCCTGCAGGGGGCGGGGGCGGGGTCAGGAAGGCCAGGCGGAGGCGCGCCAGGCGCCTGGGCCGGGGTGCAGGGGGCGACGCACCCCGCGTTGGCGCGAGGACCACTCCGAGGTATGCCGCGGGGCCGGCTGCTGTTCGCCGCCCGCCGAGGCGGCGGACAGCACCGCGAGCAGGGCGGCCACCTCCTCGGGCGTGGCGTCGCCCCGGACCAGCCGCAGCGGCGGCCTCTCCTGCGCCGTCACAGCGGAATGTTCCCGTGCTTGCGGGGCGGCAGGGTCTCGCGCTTGCTGCGGAGCGCACGCAGCGCCTTGGTGATGTTCATGCGGGTGTTGGACGGCGTGATGACGCTGTCGACGTAGCCGCGCTCGGCCGCGACGTAGGGGTTCGCGAGGGTGTCCTCGTACTCGGTGACGAACGCGCGACGTACCTCCTCGACGTCCTCGCCGGCCTCCTCGGCTGCCCCCAGCTGGCGGCGGTAGAGGATGTTGACGGCACCCTGGGCGCCCATCACGGCGATCTGCGCGGTCGGCCAGGCGAGGTTGATGTCGGCGCCGAGGTGCTTGGAGCCCATCACGTCGTAGGCACCGCCGTAGGCCTTGCGCGTGATCACGGTGACCAGCGGGACCGTCGCCTCGGCGTAGGCATAGATCAGCTTCGCGCCGCGGCGGATGATGCCGTCCCACTCCTGGTCGGTGCCCGGCAGGAAGCCCGGCACGTCGACGAAGGTCAGCACGGGGATGTTGAACGCGTCGCAGGTGCGCACGAACCGCGCAGCCTTCTCCGAGGCGTCGATGTCGAGGGTGCCCGCGAACTGCATCGGCTGGTTCGCCACCACCCCGACCGAGCGCCCCTCGACCCGCCCGAAGCCGCAGATGATGTTGGGCGCGAACAGCGCGTGCACCTCGAGGAACTCGCCGTCGTCGAGGACGTGGTCGATGACGGTGTGCATGTCGTAGGGGGTGTTCGCCGAGTCGGGGACCAACGTGTCGAGCTCGCGGTCCAGGTCGGTCACCTCGAGCGAGTCGGGCTCGCCACCCTCGTCGTATGCCGGTGGGTCCTCGAGGTTGTTGGAGGGCAGGTAGGAGAGCAGCGCCCTGACGTAGTCCACCGCCTCCTGCTCGTCGCTGCCCATGTGGTGGGCGACCCCGGACTTGGTGTTGTGGGCCCGGGCGCCCCCGAGGTCCTCGAACGAGACGTCCTCGCCGGTGACGGTCTTGATGACCTCCGGCCCGGTGATGAACATGTGGGACGTCTGGTCGACCATGACGGTGAAGTCAGTGACGGCGGGGGAGTAGACCGCGCCGCCGGCACACGGCCCCATGATGAGCGAGATCTGCGGGACCACCCCGGAGGCGTGCACGTTGCGGCGGAAGATCTCGCCGTACAGCCCCAGCGACACGACTCCCTCCTGTATCCGCGCGCCGCCGGAGTCGTTGAGCCCGACGACGGGGCAGCCGACCTTCATGGCGAAGTCCATGACCTTGCAGATCTTCTCCCCGAAGACCTCGCCGAGGGAGCCACCGAACACGGTGAAGTCCTGTGCGAACACCGCCACCGTGCGGCCGTCGACGGTGCCGTACCCGGTGACCACGCCGTCGCCGTAGGGCCGGTTCTCGGCCTGGCCGAAAGCAGTCGAGCGGTGCCGGGCGTACTTGTCCATCTCGACGAAGGACCCCTCGTCGAGCAGCATCTCGAGGCGCTCGCGCGCCGTCTTCTTGCCCCGGGCGTGCTGCTTCTCCACCGCGCGCTGCGACCCGGCGTGCCCGACCTCGGCCACCCGGCGCTTGAGGTCCTTCAGCTTGCCGGCCGTGGTGTGGATGTCGATGTCCTCGGGGACCTCGGTGCCCCCCGTCGCGGTGAAGCTGTCGAGGGGATCGGTGGTCTGCGCCATGGCGGCGAGCCTAGCCTTGCGGCCATGCGCGAACCCCTCGACCGTGATGCGTTGCACGAGGCGTTGGTCACGCCCGGCTCGCCCTGGACCGGTGTCGACGTCCACCCCGAGCTCGGCTCCACGAACGCGGAGGCTGCCCGCCTGGCGAGGCCGTGGCACGTGGTGGTGACCGACCACCAGCAGGCCGGCCGGGGCCGGATGGGCCGCGCCTGGCAGACCCCGCCGCGCACCTCGGTGACAATGTCGGTGCTCCTGCCCGCGCCGGCGCACGGCCGCGGCTGGGTGCCCCTGCTCACCGGGCTCGCGGTGCTCCGCGCGATCGAGGACGTGACCGGCCTGGCCGGCCGCCTCAAGTGGCCCAACGACGTCCTGCTGCCGGCCGACGGCGACCGCAAGGTGTGCGGGGTGCTCTGCGAGCTCCAGCCGGCCGGCGTGGTGGTCGGCCTCGGGGTGAACGTGAGCCAGGACCGCGACGAGCTGCCCGTCGAGACGGCCACCTCGCTGGCGCTCGCCGGTGCGCCCGACCTCGACCGGCAGCAGCTGGTGGTGGCCCTGCTCGGCCGGCTGGCCGAGGTGCACGCCGCCCTCACGGGGGGCGAGGCGCGCCGGGAGGCCGCCCGCGCGGCATACCGCAGCGCCTGCACGACCGTCGGCAGCGACGTGGACCTGCACGTGGGGGGCGCCGCGCCGCGGCGCGTGCACGCGGTGGGCGTCGACGACGAGGGGCGGCTCGTGGTCCGCTCCGGGGACAGCGAGTATGCCGTGGCTGCGGGCGACGTGGTCCACGTCAGGCCGGCGGGGTGAGGACCCGGCGTGGTGCCCCGGCCGACACGGCATGATGCGAGGGTGACCACCGTGCTGCCACCGGACGACGGTGAGCGGCTGCCGCTCGACGAGCTCGCGGCCCGGCTGCTCGGCAAGCCCGCGACGATGGGTCGCCGGGACGTCAGCCGGGGCGCCCACGTCTCGCAGCGCTCGGCCCGCAAGTTCTGGCACGCGCTCGGCTTCCCCCAGGTCGAGGACGACGACGCGATGTTCACCGAGGCCGACCTGCTGGCCCTGCAGGCGGTGGCCCGCCTGGTGCGCGACGAGGAGCTCGACGAGGACACGGCGCTCGCGATGACGCGCGCGTTCGCCCGCACCACCGACCGGCTCGCGGTCTGGCAGACCCAGCTCATGGCCGAGGCCCTGGCGCCCCCCGAGCTCTCCGCAGCGCTCGACGAGCCCGACGCCCGGGCGGTGCCCGACCTGCGGACCGCGGAGGCGTCGGCCGCCAAGCTCGCCGACATGGCCGACGCCCTCGAGCCGCTGCTCATCTACGCGTGGCGGCGCCACCTGACCGCCGCGATCTCCCGCATGCTGGCCGACTCCGACCCGGGGCAGGCCAGCCAGGGCGTGCGCCGGGTGGTGGGGTTCGCCGACTTGGTGAGCTTCACGGCACTGGTGCGGCGGATGACCGAGCGCCAGCTGGCCGTGATGGTGCAGCGGTTCGAGGCCTTGGCGACCGACATCGTCACCGCCCACGGCGGGCGGGTGATCAAGACGGTGGGCGACGAGATCCTGTTCGTCACCCTGGACGCAGCACCGGCCGCCGCGGTGGCGCTCGACCTCGTGGACACCATGGCCGAGGACGACCTGCTGCCCGACGTGCGGGTGGGCATGGCGTTCGGGCCGGTGATCTCGCGGCTCGGCGACGTGTTCGGCACCACGGTCAACCGGGCCAGCCGGCTGACCTCGGTGGCACCCGCGGGCGGCGTCCTGGTCGACGACGCGGTCGCCGCCTCCCTGGCCAGCCTGTCGGGCTTCGAGACCCGCGCGCTGCGGCGGCGTGCGCTGCGGGGGATCGGGCAGGTCACCCCCAGCGAGCTGCGGCGCTCGGCCGGCGCCCGCCGCACCACCAAGCCACGCCCCGACGAGGAGGACGCATGACCGAGACCACCGGCACCGACCTGGTGCGGATCGAGCGGCACGGCGACGGCGGGCACGTCGCCGAGCTGGTGCTCGACCGGCCCGAGGCCATGAACGCGGTCTCGACCGCCATGGCGCACGCGCTCGGCAGGGCGACCCGCGAGCTCGCCGGCGACCTCACGGTGCGCGCGGTGGTGCTGAGCTCGAGCAGTCCCAAGGCGTTCTGCGTCGGCGCCGACCTCAAGGAGCGCAACTCCTTCACCGACGAGCAGCTGAGCGCCCAGCGCCCCCTGGCGCGGGCGGCCTACGCGGGAGTTCTCGACCTTCCCGTGCCGGCCGTCGCGGCGGTGGACGGCTACGCCCTGGGTGGCGGGTTCGAGATCGCCTTGTCCTGCGACATCGTCGTGTGCGGCGAGCAGGCGGTGGTCGGGCTGCCCGAGGTGAGCGTCGGGGTGATCCCCGGCGGGGGTGGCACCCAGCTCCTGACCCGGCGGGTGGGCTGGTCCCGAGCCGCCCGGATGATCTTCACGGCCGAGCGGTTCAGCGCGCGGGCCGCCCTCGAGCTCGGCGCCGTCGACGAGGTGGTGCCGGCGGGCACCGCCCGTGAGCGGGCGCTCGAGATCGCCGAGCGGGTGGCCGCGAACTCGCCGGTCGGGGTCCGCAACGCCAAGACCGCGATGCGTCGCGGGTTCGACACGGACCTGCACTCCGGGCTGCAGGTCGAGGACGACTGCTGGGCGGCGACGGCGTTCTCGGGCGACCGTGCCGAGGGGGTCGCTGCGTTCAACGAGAAACGCCGCCCGAACTGGCCTGGTCGCTGAGCTGGCGTGCTTTTGCCTACGATCACGTCATGACCCGTGTGCTCCTGGCCGAGGACGACCCCGCGATCTCCGAGCCGCTGGCGCGCGCGCTGCGTCGCGAGGAGTACGACGTCGACGTCCGCGCCGACGGACGGGCGGCCCTGGAGGGGGCCGCCGAGAACCCCGACCTGGTGATCCTCGACCTGGGCCTGCCGCTGATCGACGGGCTCGAGGTGTGCCGGCGCATCCGCGCGGACGGGCGCACCATCCCGGTGCTCATCCTCACCGCCCGGGCCGACGAGGTGGACACGGTCGTGGGGCTCGACGCGGGGGCCGACGACTACGTCACCAAGCCGTTCCGGCTCGCCGAGCTGCTGGCCCGGGTGCGGGCGCTGCTGCGTCGGACCCCGTCGGAGGCCGGGCCGGCCCAGGACCTGGTGCGCATCGACCCCGAGGGCAGGCGCGCCTGGTTCAAGGACGAGGAGCTGCAGCTGACGGCCAAGGAGTTCGACCTGCTGCGGGTGCTCGTGCGAGAGCAGGGCAAGGTCGTCTCCCGTGAGCAGCTGATGCGCGAGATCTGGGAGACGGCGTGGTTCGGCTCCACCAAGACCCTCGACATGCACATCTCGGTGCTCCGCAAGAAGCTCGGCGACGAGGCCGGCCAGCCCCGCTACATCGCCACGGTGCGCGGGGTCGGGTTCCGCTTCGAGCGGGGCGACGAGGGCTGAGTCGGGCCGATGCGACACCAGCTCATCCGGTCCACCGCGGCGGCAGTGGCCATCGCGGTGCTGATCACCATGCTCCCGGTGGCGGCCGCCGTGTGGCGTGCTGCCGCGACCGGGCACGGGATCGTGGCGGACTGGATCTCACAGGGCGCGACCGCCGGGCAGTCCCTGCAGCTCGCCGGCATCCTGGTCGCCCTGGCGGTGGTGGCCCTGGCGGCCGGTGTCCTCGTGGCGGCGCGGCAGGCCAACCGACTGGTGCTGCCGGTGACCGAGCTGGCCGACCGCGCCGAGCGACTCGGGGCCGGTGAGTCGCGGATCAAGCCGCTGCACTCCGGCATCGCCGAGCTCGACCAGGTCTCCCAGGTGCTGGCGCGCAGCGCCCAGAGCCTGACCCGCACGATGGCCGCGGAGCGCGACTTCGCGTCCGACGCCTCGCACCAGCTGCGCACCCCGCTCACCGCGCTGCTGATGCGCCTCGAGGAGATCGCGGTCACCGACGACCTCGAGGTGGTGCAGGAGGAGGCCGGCATCGCCATCGCCCAGGTGGAGCGGCTGACCCGCGTCGTCGACGACCTCATGTCGCGCACCCGACGCCGCGGCGACGAGCCCAAGGTCACCGTCTCGCTCGACTCGGTCATCGCCGCATTGCAGCGCGAGTGGCAGCCGGCGTTCGAGCAGGCCCGGCGCAGCGTGCGCGTGCACGGCGAGCGGGGGCTGGTCGTGCAGGCCACCCCGGTCGCCCTGTCACAGGTGCTGTCGACCCTGCTCGAGAACTCGCTCGCCCACGGTCGGGGCACCGTCGACGTGCACGCCCGGCGCTCCGGCCCGTCGGTGGTCGTGGAGGTCAGCGACCAGGGCGAGGGGGTGCCGGCCAGCATCGCCCCGCACATCTTCGAGCGCTCGGTCACCACCAGCGGCACCGGGCTGGGGCTGGCGCTCGCCCGCGACCTGGCCGAGTCCAACGGCGGCCGGCTCGAGCTGGTGCAGGCCCGTCCGGCGATCTTCGCGCTGTTCCTCAGCGAGTCCGACGCCGCCTGAGGTCGGGTGTCCCAGCGCTCAGGGGTGGTGCGCGCGGTGCTCGGCGAGCGGTGAGGTGTCCTCGAGCGGCTCGGCGCTGAAGACGAACTGGCGGTAGGCCCAGAACCGGAACAGGGTGCCCAGGCCGATGCCGACGACGTTGGCGACGTTGTCGGCGGCCAGCGTGGTCAGCCCGAGGACATAGTGCGAGAACGCGATGCTTCCGGCCCCGATGAGCAGGGCCACGCCGTTGGTGAGGGCGAACAGGCCCGCCTCGTGGTGCGCCGGGCGGTTGCGGCGGTGCCGGAACGTCCACGCCCGGTTGCCGACCCAGGCGAAGGCGGTCGCCACACTCGCCGAGACCACCTTGGCGCCGGTGGGCTTGTCCTCCATGACGGTCTGCCGCAGCAGGTTCATCAGGCCGACGTCGATGACGAACGCGGCGGCGCCGATGACGCCGAACTTGATCATCTCCCGGTAGAGCACGTCGACCGCGCCGCGCAGCCGGTCGAGGACGGAGGGGGTGGCTGGCACGCAGGGAGCCTACCGGCGCCGGCTGTGCGCGGGTTGAGCGCGCGCACCGGCCGACGTCGGTGGCCGCTATCCTCGCCGCGTGACCTCCCCCGTGCGCGCACCTGGCGGCTTCCCGGTCGTGGGGATCATCGGCGGCGGACAGCTGGCCCGCATGTGCGCGGGCCCCGCGGCGGAGCTCTCGGTCGCCCTGAGCGTGCTCGCGGAGGCGCCCGACGCCGCTGCCGCGCAGGTGATCGCATCCGCACCCGTGGGCTCGCACAGCGACACCGAGGCGGTGCTCGCGTTCGCCCGCGAGTGCGACGTCGTCACCTTCGACCACGAGCACGTCCCGCCGGACGTCCTGGCCGCCCTCGTGGCCGAGGGTGTCACGCTGCACCCGTCCCCGGAGGCGCTGGTGTTCGCGCAGGACAAGCTGGCGATGCGCCGGCGGCTCACCGAGGTCGGCATCGCCTGCCCCCAGTGGGCGCGGGCGACGACGGCGGAGGAGGTCACCGCGTTCGGCGAGCAGGTCGGCTGGCCGGTCGTCGCCAAGACCCCGCGCGGCGGTTACGACGGCAAGGGCGTGCGCGTCGCCGGCTCGGTGGACGAGCTGTCCGACTGGCTCGGCGCGGTGGGCGAGCCTGGTCCCCTGGCCGACGGGCTCCTGCTCGAGGAGAAGGTCGACTTCGTCCGTGAGCTCGCGGTGCTGGTCGCCCGCAGCCCTTCGGGGCAGGCCGCGGTGTGGCCGGTCGTCGAGACCGTGCAGACCGACGGCATCTGCACCGAGGTGCTCGCGCCGGCGCCCGACCTCGACCCCGAGCTCGCCGCCGTGGCGACCGAGGCGGGGCTGCGGATCGCCCAGAACCTCGGAGTCACAGGTGTTCTCGCGGTCGAGATGTTCGAGGTGAGGCACCCCGCGAGCGGCCACCCGGCCTACGTCGTCAACGAGCTCGCCATGCGGCCGCACAACTCCGGGCACTGGTCGATGGACGGCGCGGTGACCGGCCAGTTCGAGCAGCACCTGCGGGCGGTGCTCGACCTGCCGCTGGGGTCCCCGCGCCAACGCGAGCCGTTCACGGTGATGGCCAACGTCCTGGGCGGCGACCACCCGCAGCTCTACCCGGCATACCGGCACGTGATGGCACGCGACCCGGCCCTCAAGGTGCACCTCTACGGCAAGGGCGTGCGGCCCGGCCGCAAGATCGGGCACGTCAACGTCAGCGGGAGCGACCTGGCCGACCTGCGCGAACGGGCGCGGCACGCGGCCGACTACATCAACGGAGTGGTGACCGAGTGAGCGACCAGCAGCCCCTTGTCGGCATCGTCATGGGCAGCGACAGCGACTGGCCGGTGATGGAGCAGGCGGCCACGGCGCTGGAGGAGTTCGGCATCCCCTACGAGGCCGACGTCGTCTCGGCGCACCGCATGCCCGAGGAGATGGTCGCGTACGGCAAGGAGGCCGCCGGGCGCGGCCTGCGGGTCATCGTGGCCGGCGCCGGCGGCGCAGCGCACCTGCCCGGGATGCTCGCCGCCGTCACACCACTGCCGGTGATCGGGGTGCCGGTCCCGCTGAAGCACCTCGACGGCATGGACTCGCTGCTCTCGATCGTGCAGATGCCGGCGGGGGTGCCAGTGGCGACCGTGTCCGTGGCGGGCGCCCGCAACGCGGGGCTGCTCGCCGTGCGGGTCCTCGCCGCCGGCGAGGGGGAGTATGCCGCGGGGCTGAGGCGGCGGATGACGGCCTTCCAGGCGGACCTCCGCGACCAGGCGCACGCCAAGGGCGCCGCCCTGCGCGGCCGCCGCCAGTCCTCCTAGCGCGCCATCCCGCCGGAGCGCACGGACCGCCACTCGATCTTCGGGCAGGTGTCCATGACGACGTCGAGGCCGGCAGCTCGGGCGCGGGCCGCGGCGGCCTCGTCGACGACGCCGAGCTGCATCCAGACGGCGTCGATCTGCAGGCGGTCCTTGTTGGCGATCGTCTCGTCGACCACGGCGCCGACGTGCTCGGAGCTGACGAAGCAGTCGACGACCTTGACGTCGGTGCCGTCGGGGATGTCGGAGATCGTGGCGTAGCCCCGCTCGCCGTGGACCGTCTCGGCCTTCGGGTGCACCGGGATGATGCCCTTGCCCTGCTCGACCTTGAGCCACCGCGCGACGCCGTAGGCAGCCCGTGCCTCGTTGGTGGACAGCCCCACCACCACCCAGGTCCCCGGGTCGTTGAGCAGCTCGCGGACGAGATCCGGGTCGTTCTGGTGGCTCAGCGCGGTCATGCCCCCAGCATCACACCTCGCCGGTCAGACGCAAGGCGTCACCCGAGAGGCCGTCACCCGCGTGGTGACAGCCCGGCCGAGCCGATAGCGTCGCCTGCATGAAGTTCGGACTGTTCATCCCTCAGGGCTGGAAGATGGACCTCGCCGGCATCGACCCGGCGCAGCACTGGGGGGTGATGGCGGGGCTGGCGCGGCGCGCCGACGCCAATGACGACTGGACCTCGATCTGGGTCTACGACCACTTCCACACGGTGCCGGTCCCGAGCGAGGAGGCCACGCACGAGGCCTGGACGCTGATGTCGGCGTTCGCCGCGGTGACCGGGCGGGTTCGGCTCGGCCAGATGTGCACCTGCATGAGCTACCGCAACCCCGCCTACCTCGCGAAGGTTGCCGCGACCGTCGACGTCGTCTCCGAGGGGCGGCTCGAGATGGGCATCGGCGCCGGCTGGTACGAGCACGAGTGGAAGGCGTACGGCTACGGCTTCCCCCGGGCCGGCGAGCGGCTGGCCAGGCTCGACGAGGGCGTGCAGGTCTTCCGCCAGATGTGGACCGAGGGCAGCTCGACCTTCTCCGGCAAGCACTACACGACCGCCGGAGCCCTCTGCCGCCCCCAGCCGCTGCAGGGCACGTCGTCGCCGGGCTCGCCCCACAACGGGATCCCGATGTGGATCGCGGGGGGCGGTGAGAAGGTCACCCTGCGGATCGCGGCGCAGTACGCCGACTACACCAACTTCGGGGCCGGCGAGCCCGAGGACTTCCAGCACAAGAGCGAGCTGCTCGAGCAGCACTGCAAGGACGTCGGGCGCGACTACGGCGAGGTCACGCGCACCACGAACCTCGACATCCTCATCGGCGCCACCGAGAAGGACGTGCAGGACCGGATCGCCTGGCTGCAGGACCACTTCCGGAAGGTCGGCGTGCCCGACAAGCTGGTCGAGTCGCGGGTCGAGGACTTCCGGCGCAGCCCCGGCACCGGCACCCCGGAGCAGATCGTGGAGCGGCTGCATGCCCTGGAGAAGCTGGGCGCCAAGTACCTCATCACGTACTTCTACGAGGCCGCCTACGACACCACCGGCATCGCGATGTTCGAGCGCGACGTCATCCCCGAGCTCGTCGACAAGGAGCAGCACGGCCACCTGTGGCACCTCGGCCGGTGAGCCCCGCCCCGCGTGGCGGGGGACACACGACGAAGCGGTGAGCCGGCGGCATACCAGCGGGTAACCTTGGTGTCCGTGAGCGGCAACCCTGACTTCCCCCTCTTCACCACCTCCGAGGACCACGAGGCGCTGCGCGAGGCCGTCCGCGCCGTGGCGGAGGACAAGATCGCGCCGTTCGCGGCAGTCGTCGACGAGGAGGCGCGCTACCCGCAGGAGGCGCACGACGCGCTCGTGGCGAGCGACTTCTTCGCGCCACACATCCCGGAGGAGTACGGCGGCGTCGGCGCCGACGCGCTGGCCACCTGCATCGTCATCGAGGAGGTCGCCCGGGTCGACGCGTCCGCCTCGCTGATCCCGGCGGTCAACAAGCTCGGCACGATGCCCCTGATCCTTGCCGGGAACGACGAGGTGAGGAAGCGCTACCTCACGCCGGTGGCGGCGGGCGAGTCGACGTTCTCCTACGGGCTGTCCGAGCGTGAGGCCGGGTCGGACACCGCGGCGATGAGGACCCGCGCGCGGTTGGACACGGCGGCCGGGGACGGGAGCTGGGTCCTCAACGGCCAGAAGTCGTGGATCACCAACGCCGGCGTCTCCGACTACTACACGGTGCTCGCGGTGACCGACCCCGAGGGCCGTCGTGGCGCCAACGTCACCGCGTTCGTCGTCGAGAAGTCCGACGAGGGCTTCACCTTCGGCGAGAAGGAGCGCAAGCTCGGCATCAAGGGCAGCCCCACCCGTGAGCTGTACTTCTCCGACGTGCGCATCCCCGGTGACCGGGTGGTCGGCGAGGTCGGCGACGGCCTCAAGATCGCGCTCGCGACCCTCGACCACACCCGCGTCACCATCGGCGCGCAGGCCGTCGGCATCGCCCAGGGCGCGCTGGACCACGCGGTCGCCTACGTCAAGGAGCGCAAGCAGTTCGGCAAGCACATCGCCGAGTTCCAGGGCGTGCAGTTCATGCTGGCCGACATGGCGATGAAGGTGGAGGCCGCCCGCCAGATGGTGTATGCCGCGGCCGCCAGGTCGGAGCGCGGCGACAAGGACCTGCCCTTCTTCGGCGCGGCCGCGAAGTGCTACGCGAGCGACGTGGCGATGGAGGTCACCACGGACGCGGTGCAGCTGTTGGGGGGTGCGGGGTACGTGCGGGACTTCCCGGTGGAGCGGATGATGCGCGACGCCAAGATCACCCAGATCTACGAGGGCACCAACCAGATCCAGCGCGTCGTGATGGCCCGCCAGCTGCTCAGGTAGCCGGTCACGCGGGTGCTCACCCGCGTGACAGCGTCGCCCCCAGGACGGCGGGGCGCGGGTAGCTGTACCGCGTGTTCCCCGATGTCGCCGGCGGGTAGGCCACGAACCTGCCGCCCACGTCGAACAGCGCGTTCGTCGACCCGGCGTGGTTGTAGAGCGAGAACGTCGGAGACGCCGTCCCCACCCCCGCCAGGGGAACCACTGCGGCGTTGGCCACCACCTGGCCTGCCGCCGCGTTGAGGGTGCTCGTCGCGGGCCGAGTGCCGGAGGCCCAGGCCGTCAGGTAGGTCGACAGGTAGGTCGACAGCTGCGGGGCCACCGCGGTCAGGTTTCCGACCAGCGCCTCGGTACCGGCCACCACGGAGGTCAGCGGAACCGGGATCGTGCTGATGGTCCGGTGGCCCAGCGGCGAGGCGCCGAGCCGGGATCGCGTGTCGAGGATCCGCTGCTGCGCGACGGCCGAGTACCGCAGCCCGGCCGGGTGGTTGGTGTAGTAGACGCCGACCACGTCCACGAGCACGTGCGTGGTACTGCTCGAGCCGTTCTCGATGGCCAGGGTCGGTGGGCCGTCGGGGTGGACCTGCACCGGGACGATCGCCGCGCTGGCGACGGTCTGGTTCGCGGCGAAGGTGACGGAGGAGGTGGGGCCGGAAAGGAGCCCGTCCCAGGCGTGGAGGAACCCGCCCCGCGCACCGCTCAATGCGGTGAGGTTCACCGCGACCGCCGTGACGTCGTGGTTGAAGCCGTCACCGAGGTCGAGCGCCACCGTGGCCGTCGACCTCGGTCCGAGCGGGGCGGTGCTTCGGGTGTCGACGACCCGCTGCGGCGACACCAGGTCGAACTGGCTGCCGTACCGGCCGGAGCCGTCGGCGTAGTAGCCGACCCAGTCGACGACCACGTGGGTGGTGGTGCTCGTGTAGAGCCGCAGGCCGCTGCAGGCGACCGGTGCCGGCACGGTCACCAGGTTGGTGCGCGTCTCGCCCTTGACGACGTTGAGGCTGGAGGTGCCGGGGCGTTGCGCTCCCGCGAAGGCGGTGACGAACCCGTTGCGCTCAGGCTGGGTCACCGTGATCGCGAAGACCTCGGCCGACTCGTACCCGCACCCCCCGGCCGGCGGCCTGTTCCCCAAGGGGACATCGAGGGTGGTGCCGGCCTGAAGGGGGCGAAGGGTGCCGTTGGACCGGCTGTCGAAGGCCCGGACGCCGTACGGGTGGAAGGTGCCGTCCGCGACCTGCCAGCCGTCGGCCTCGACCGTCGTGGCGACCGTCGACCCGAAGCTGGTGCCGTCGGGGAGGTCCAGGGAGGCCCACAGGTCGTC
>Ga0308176_10001040_pt1 | contig 17433 bp, 15 predicted proteins | sample PhyCR2_3_FD_203890 | JGI IMG/M metagenome (GOLD analysis project Ga0308176, IMG submission 203890) | Soil microbial communities from UC Gill Tract Community Farm, Albany, California, United States - DLSLS.C.R2 | ecosystem: Environmental > Terrestrial > Soil > Agricultural land | place: USA...
TACCCCGGCCAGGCACAGGATCCCGTCGTTCCCCAGTTGCACGATGGCTTCGACGATCACGGATGCAACGCCGGTGCATTCAATCACAATATCCGGGCAAAACCCGAGGTTCTTCAATGGTCCGGTGTGATAGTGCGCTCCCAGATCATGCACAAGCTGCGGCTTCGGGCCACTCTCGACACGATCGAGGACGTGAACCTCCAGGTCGCGTTGGACTCCGATCATAGCGGCGAGCAACCCGATTGGTCCGGCTCCGGTGATCAACGCTGTTTTCGGCTTCCAGGCGGCACGTTGTCCGATTTTTGTGACATGATCCCAAGCTTTTGAAACCACGCTCGTCGGCTCGGTGAGAACACCTACAGCTCGGAGTGAGGGATCGAGGCGAACCGAGTATTCGGGCTCAACACGCCAGATTTCCGATCCGAATCCATTTCGTTCTTTGATTCCTCGCTCTGTGTACTTGCCATTCCGGCACATATCGAACTGCCCGACTGCACAAGCCGAGCAGGGTACGGGGTCGGGTCGGCGGACGATGCCGACAATGAGATCGCCCTTCGAGTATCCGCTTCCTTCCGGCGCTTCCTGCACCTGGCCCAAGGACTCGTGACCGATCACAAGCTGATTACTCCCGGGCGGAGCCCAGCCATACTCAGCTGAAATGAGTTCGAAATCTGTTCCGCAAAGCCCAAGATCCAGGGCTTTCACCACTACGCTTCCATCATTGGGAGCCGGAGCGGAGACGTCATGCAGTTCCGCCGAATTTGCCTTACCCGGCTCTATTGTCAGGGCTTTCATGTGTTTGTAATCGGGTTGTCGAGTGCTTTCGACTCACGAGCGAGTGCACCTCGCGTTCGTACGAACCGAGGCACGCTCCGTAGACGGAGAAAGAGCTCGATTGGTAACACGTCGGGACGCCATCCCCGTGTGAAGGTTCAGGGAAGGATTTCTGCCGGACCGTCATTTCGCCCCGATTGAAGCGTAGAAGGCTCGAAGCCGGGGCACATACTCGTCGCCCGCAACGTACAGCAGATCGTTGTGCCGGGCATGCCTCACGCCCCAAAAGGTCTTTGGCTGATTTGCTCGTTCGAATACTGCCTTGCCCTGAGAGAAGGGCACGATTTCGTCCGCATCCCCGTGAATGATTAGGAGGGGTACGTGGATGTTGCCGATTCGATTCTCCGTGTTGAATCCCCGCGCCAGTACCGGACCGAGGACGGGAAGCACCTGTCCGGCCATGCGACTCAACGACGCGAGTGGCGACTCGAGGATGAGAGCGGCACATTCCCGACGCGAAGCCAACTCTGTTGCCACGGCCGTCCCCAGTGATTCGCCCTGGAGGATGATCTGGGTCGATGGGTAGCCGCGCCGTATGAGCTCGTTGTAAGCTGCGTCCGCATCCTGGTACAGACCACGCTCGGTCGGACGTCCTTTACTCTTCCCGTATCCCCGATAATCGAGAACCATGATGGCGGATCCAGCCTGACGGATAGCTTGCGCGTGATCGACGCGATGAGTTACGTTGCCGGCATTCCCATGCAGGAACAAGGTTACGTACTTTGCATCGGATTGCGGAAAATACCATGCATTTAACTGCACTCCGTCGTTCGAAGCGAACGAAACGTCCTCCGCACCCGCTCTACGCTGCATGTCCCAATCGCCGTCCGGGTATCGCATCGGGAAGTAGACAAATTGGTCGACGAATCTCTGCAGCATGGCGGGGGCGATCGTTGGCAAGACCAGTACGGCGGCGACGAGAAACAGCGTGCGGCCTGAAACCCAGGTGTCGCGAGATCTCGGCGTAAACGCCATCCGTCAATCAGACGCAAGGTGCCGGACGATCGCTTCGATTCCGGTAACCGCGCGCGCTAACCGGTCATAGTCCAGCTTTTCCGGAGTGTCTTCGGCCGAGTGGTAGTACGGATATCGATAGGGCGCGGTGTCAGTGAGCATCAGCGCCCTGTACCCGAATTGCCAAAACGCCCAATGATCGGACCAGCCGATCCCCGGGATGGAAGCCGGCGCGGCTGCCCCCACAGCGGGCAGGGAAGTGGCAGATCGGAAGCTTTTGAGAGCGGAGCGAAGGAGCGACGCGGACCTGAAGTTCGCTACAAATCCGAGGAAGTTCCCTCGATCCGGATAACCAGGATGGAAACCGATCGGGTAGGTTTGACTCCCAGGTTCCTCGGAGTAGTAGCCGATTGCTTCGAGCGAAAGCATGGCGGCGACGCGCTCGTTTCGTCCATGACACCGCTTTGCATATACCACGCTGCCCATGGCAGCGCTTTGAAAATAGGGAGGCTCTTCATTTGTGAAGAAAACCCAACGTACCGTGGCCTTCTGTCGCTGCCCGGCAAAGCTACGCGCCAGACGAAGACAGGCAGCTACGCCGCTCGCGTTGTCGTTCGCTCCGGGAAGTCCTCCAGCGGTGTCGTAGTGAGCACCTACGACGATCACACGCCCGGTGTCGGCGGTGCCGCGCAGTTCGGCTTCGATGTTTTGAAAGTCCTTGGCATCTGCAGAAAAGAGCTGACGTTCAGGTGCATAACCGCTGGAACGTAACTCGTCCGAAATGTAATCTGCTGCCCGTCCGAGCGCACCGTGTTTGTTGACATCCCTTCCTCCTATCGTTGTAGCAAGCATCGTGACGTCAGCCTGAAGCTGATGCCGAGCCGCCTGTTCTTTCTCTGTGAGCGGCTGGAGTTCTCGCTGGTGCTTTCTCGAAGGCATGAATGTGTATCCGAATGTCAGGAGGGCGAGAAAGGCGCTCGCTGAAAGCAGGACGAGCCAGAACTTTCTCACCAGGGTTGGACACGCCTGGAGCCGAAACAATACCTGTTGGGTCCACAGTGTGAGACGCGTGCATGCTGGTGCCATACTGACTAGCAACCCACGAGGATTCCATGCAGAATCGATTTCTTCCCTTTACCCTCACGTTCCTTCTTGCGCTCGCCGCTTCTGCGAAGGAAAAAGTTGCGATCATCGCTGATGCCGCTCCGAACTCACCGGCAGGGCACGGGATTGAGGTTCTGCGTGCCGCGATCCGAGCGAAGAATCTGGAAGCCGTCACTTCTCCGGAGGGAGCCGACTATTTCGTGTTCGCCGGGGATAGCCGGGCCATGTCGAGGGCGCCTGTATCGAAGGGCAGAGCCGTGACAGTGCCGCAAGTTCCCGAGTCTTTTTCCGTGTTCCGTGGCCGGACAAGTGGAAAACCCGCCGTGGTCATTGCGGGGAGTGATACGCGAGGAGTTATGTATGCGGCTCTGGATACTGCGGAACGCATCGCCAGGAGCAAAGGCACGGATCTGTTCGAACACATTCAGCAAAGATCCGAAACTCCGTATCTGCAAGTAAGAGGTGTATCCACCTACACTATGCAGCGCGCGTATTTCGAAGCACGCCTCTACGATGAGCGGTACTGGACGCGCTACTTTGATCTCCTCGCGAAGAGCCGGATCAACAGCTTCGTCCTGATCTTCGGATATGAGAACGGCGGCTTCATGGCTCCCCCGTATCCGTATTTCTTCAACACACCGGGATTTCCTGACGTGGAATTCGTTGGGCTCACGCCGGAAGGGCAGGCGAAGAATACGGCGGCTTTTAAGAAGATGCTGTCGCTCGCGCACGAACGAGGCATTGCGCTTACGGCGGGAATCTGGGACCACATCTATCGCGGTGGCGTGCAGGGCGGAGGCATCCCGGGCGCCTCAGCTGCTGCGGGAAAGCGGGTGCCAGGGTTGGTGTGGGGCGTGACGGCAGACAATCTGCCGGCGTACACCAAGGCGTCCTTACAGCAGTTCCTTCAAGTCTTTCCGGAACTGGATGCGATCCAGTTCCGAATGCACGACGAATCGGGCCTGAAGCGCGAGGAGATCGTCCCGTTCTGGCATGACGTGTTTTCCGCGATCAAGCGTGATCATCCCAATCTGCGTCTCGACCTTCGAGCCAAGGATCTTCCAGACGCGGTGATCAACGATGCCGTGAATCTCGGCTTGAACTCGGAGATCTCGACGAAATATTGGATGGAGCAGATGGGGCTCCCATTCCACCCGACGCATATCAATGTGCAGAACCAGAAAGATCGGCGTCACGGCTATGCCGATCTCTTGCGGTATCCACAGACCTACCGTGTTCACTGGCAGCTCTGGAACGGGGGCACAACGCGTTTACTGCTTTGGGGTGACCCGGAATATGTCCGGAGATTTGCCGCCAGCATCAAGATCTACGGAAGCCAGGGATTCGAACTGAACGAAATGCTCGCGACGAAGATGTTGGGCGAACCGCAAGACGAAAAGCCGCTCGACATCCTGAATCCGCAGTATCGCTACTACGACTATGAATTTGAGCGTTACTGGCATTTCTATCAACTCTGGGGGCGGTTGACCTACGATCCGCAAACAGATCCGGCCCTTTGGCGAGACGATTTCAACGCACGCTTTGGGGCGGAATCGGGTCCGCACGTGATGGCAGCACTCCATCTCGCGAGCAAGGTGCTACCTCGCATCGTTGCGGCCAGCTATCTGTATAAGAATTTCCCAACGACGCGTGGGTGGGCGGAGATGAACCGGCAGGGCAGCCTCCCTCAATATGCGGGCGAAGACGGGAGTGACATTCAGCAGTTTATGAATGTCCGTGATGAGGCAAAGAGCATCCTGGCAGGAACGGAAACTCCTATGCGGCGTCCCGAGGAAACCAGCCAATGGTTCGCTCAAACAGCAGGGGCAATTGAACACCACGTGAGCGAAGCGCAACGAACGATTGGCGACCGTGCTGGAAACGAATACCGGTCCACGGTAGCCGACCTGAAAATCCTTGCCGGGTTGTCGCGCTACCATTCCGCTCGCCTGCTTGCAGGAATCAGTTATAACCTGTACAAGCAGTCCGGCGACGTTCAGGCCTTTGACGACGCGATCGCTTCGGAAAAGCAGGCGCTCGGGTCCTGGAAAAGTATGGTGGAGGCGGCCGGTGATATCTATAGCGACAATCTCGCCTTCGGTGTTCACCAGGTAGGATTCAGCCGGCATTGGAAGGAAGAATACGAGCTTCTCTCGCGTGATTTTGAACAGCTCAAGAGAGAGCGTGAGACTGCAACGGGCAAACCCGGCGCAGTGCACCATTCACCTGTCGCGACCATCCTTGCCGCACCTGCAGCCAAGATCCTCCCGGCTGGCACGGCAGAGCCCGGAAAAGACCTTCGTGTTTCGGCTCATGTCGAGTCGCAATCAGGGATCAAGTCCGTGCGCCTTCGGTACCGCCACATGACGCAAACGGAGGACTATCAGGCAGCAGAAATGACGCGCGACTCTCCTTCCTCAGACAACTTCACCGGTACCATCCCCGGTTCCTTCATCGACCCTAAATGGGACCTGATGTACTTCGCCGAGACAATCGGGAACAACGGCGGAGGACGCATGTATCCAGACCTCGAGACCGAACAACCGTACGTGATCGTTTCGGTAAAGCGCTAGGAATCAGACGGGCCGGCAGTGCATTGCAAGGCTCGCTTTGAGCAAGGAACAGAGTAGGTACCGAAGTACGCTCGTACCGTCCTGTTACCACGCTCTACAAACGGGTTGGAGTTAAACTTGTGAACCCGTTGGCGTCTATCTAAGGATGCAATTCATCGTCACAACACGTGACTACTCAGGTCTTGGGTTTGCTACGCGGCTCCAAGATGAAGGACATGATGTGCTGTTGGCAACGAACCCACCCGAGGCGGATCGCACACCAGAAAGGCTTGCGATCTATAACCGGGTCGGTGAAGGAATGATATGTAAAAAGCTACTTGCATACGTATTCGAGAACCGGCGCGAGTACCGGGATGCGTACTGGATCTGGGATCATAACCACTCGGTCGAAGAAAATCAAACGCTTCGCGCTGAAGGTTTCAAAGTCCTCGGCGGCGGGCAATATGCGAACACCATGGAACACGATCGCAGTGCGTGTATCGACCACGCGCGCTCGTACGGCCTGCTATCGCCGCCTTCGCATGCTTTCGCGGACACTGCTGCGGCCATCGAGTTCTGTAAGCAAAACAGCCGCACAGCCTACGTGTACAAACCGGATGAAGGTGCGAATTTTGAAACCTTCGTGCCTGAATCCGAGGACAGCACGGACGCAAACGAAGAGGTGCGTCTGTATCTTGCTTCGATCGAGCCGGCGAGCACGTTCATCTTACAGGAGCGCAAGGAAGGCATTGAGACAAATGTCGAGGTGTGGTTCAATCGCGGAGAACCCGTGTTTGCCTTCATGGCGCTCGAATCCAAAAAGCGATGCGCGCTCGATTTGGGTGAAATGGTGGGCTGTGCCTTCGATTTCGCGTTCGTCATCCCGCTGTCTTGCAGGGCCGTCACCGAATCAGTCGGCAAGCTGTTTCCGGCCTATCAGGAAATGCGCTACACGGGATTCGGCGATGCGAACTTTATCGCGTCGCGCGATGGCGTCTGGTTCTTAGAGAAATGTGAACGATTCGGCTACAACGCGCATCCGAATCTGCTGTTCAATCTTTCCCGGGAACCGGTTGCGGAAGTATTCGCTTCGCTGATCGACGGTTCATTCAGGCCCAAATTCTCCGGAGGATTTGGTGCTACCGTCCTGATGTCGACCAAGGCAAATCCACGCGGAGGGAAACCGATTCTCTTTCCCCAGAGGCTTTGGCCCAATATTTATTGGTGGGACGTTTACAAGAAAGGCGGCCTCTTTCTAACGGCCGGATACGATCGCGAGGGCTATGTTTTGATCGTCAACGGCTTCGGTTACACGATTCAGACGGCCTGGGAGGACGTTATGAAGAAGGCTCCTCAGATTCGCTTTCCCTACAGGCAATACCGGCCTGATGGCGGACGCACCGATTTCCCGTCCTCCCCCTTACGGCGATGGCAGGCGCTCGGGGCTATGGGGTACATCTAAAGTACATGCCACTTCGAATGGAGATCAAAACGATCCCGCACTCAGAGCAACGTTACGAGACGTGCGGCGATTACTGGGTGGATGAGAACGGCGTACAACAGGTACGTGTATCAGAACTCAGCGACTGGCGGTATGAGGTGCTCATTGCCGTACACGAAATCGTGGAGCTTTCGCTCGCGCGAAACCGCAATATCGACGAAGGTGAGATCACGAAGTTCGATATCAATTTCGAAGCGGCCAAAGCGAGGGGCGAGTGCTCCGGTGAGGCTGGTGATCACGTGCATGCGCCGTATCGCAAAGAGCATTTCTTTGCGACGAATGTCGAAAGGCTATTTGCGGCGGAACTGGGCGTCAATTGGTTTGAGTACGAGACTTACGTGGATGGCCTTGGATCGAGAAAGTAAGGTTCAGGTAGGCTCTAGCTCATAAATGGGGGCAAGCCCGGAAATCTGATTGATAGAACATTCTTGCGAGGTTTGTTTTGATCGGATCAGAAGTTGTATTAGGCTTGCCTGAGTACGAGGTTACCTCTGTCGATGAGAGAGGGCAGGGTATGGATCAGAGCGCGGTTCATGGGAGTAGTGAGTTGTCCGGATTGCGGAGGAACGAAGCTGCGGCTGAAGGACCGGCGCCAGCGTTGCTTGCGGCACGAAAGCTGGGGAGTACGGCGCTGCGTGGTGGAACTGGAAACGCGGAAGTGGTTATGCCGCGTCTGCGGCCGCAGCTTCTGGCAGGGGTTTCCGGGGATTCAGCCTCGTCTGCGGGCCACCGAGCCGTTTCGGCGTAGCGTGTGCCAGAAGCACTTTGATGGCATGAATCGGAGTCATCTGGGCCGGCGCGAGGGAATCTCGAGCGCCACCATCGAACGCTGGTTTTGTGGTATTTGGGGCTGCTCGCCCAAGCCCGAGGCTCGCCGGATCGGTGTCGAGCGTGCCCAAGTCTTGCATGCGCTTTTCCCTGGTCCAGAGAAAGCCGTGGAACGTGACGTCATCAGACAAGTTCGAGTGACCCACGACCTGCCCGCGATTGTTGAGAGAACACGCGTGATTCCCTGCGCCAGCACCGTCGCCGCCCAGGTTTCCCAAATCAATGGCGCGACCCTTCTCCCACATCACCGCATGCTCCTCAACCGTGGCGGAATCAACTATGGGTCACGGGATGGGAATCCAAACGACCGCACTCACGGCACATTTTTCCAGATTCTGCCAACCCCTCGCACGTATGCAAGATTCCCGTTCTTCAACATGATGAACACTGGGGACGATTTCGCAGAACTGATACTTCGTCCCCGTAAGTCCCTGGTTTTGCGTACCGACGTACATGCGATCGAACTGGCGAGCGCTGCGGACCTCTGGTATACGGGCGTAGGCGTCTATCAACCGTGGACCTTTGGCTAGGTAGGCCGTCCTTCCAATGGACATTCCGGCCTGGCGACGCTATACGACGTAAGCGCCGATTACACGCTGGACCCTCACCTCACATTCGGAGCGTATTACGGACATGCCGGAGGGAAACTGATAGCGCAAGCGGCTTATCCTGCCGGGGCAAATGCCAACTTCGGGTATCTCGAGCTTAACTATCGCTTCTGAGGGTCGTGACTGCATGCGGGCCGGAGCACTGCATCCGTTTGGCGTATGAGCGTCGGCCGTGTACGGATCGCTAGCTGGCCAGCACTTCCATACGAATTGGCAGCTCTCGGTATCCGAAGAACTTGCGGCGTTTGATCATCGTAGCGACCTCGTTAGGAACCATTTCCTCCCACGATGAATCGTGATCTTTGATTCGCTTGAGAACATCCCGGGAAAAGATGTGCAGCACGGTTTTGTCGAAATTTTCGAGTTGCCGGATCTTGCCTCGATCCATCAAGTGGTGGTGCAGATGGCATAGATCTGCCCGCAGGGGAAGGTTCTCGGCGGCGATGACATGTGTGGAGAAAGGTTCCCCGAGTGGGTAGACATAAATCCGAAGGTTCTTGGTAAAGAGCCTTCCGAACGCTTCGAGAATGCCGCCCTCCAGTCCGGCATAATACTGCTCGCGGTATAGTTCCTGAAGGCTCCCGGCGCCCATCGTCACCGCGATGGGCTCGTTGGTGTACCGGGTCAGGTAGGCGGCGAGCCGGTAGTATTCAGAATAGTCCGAGATCAGCACTGTTTTACCCGTGGTTGCCAGCAGATCGGCCCGGGCGAGAAAGTCGTGCAGATCGATTCCGCCTTCAGCCAGCAGGTTCCGCATCGTGATCTCCATCAGCTCGACGATCTGGTTGCCGTTGACTTCCGGTTCGGCGGAGAATTGCTCCCTAGCGCTTCTCATCATGTCAACATTGACCTTGGTGAGCGGGCGGAAGCTGCCGCGCTCCACCAGAATGGGCCGCTTGCGTAGAACTTCGGAAGGCTGCAGTACCTCGCCGGACGGGCCGAACATAGCAGCACCGCTGAGCCCAAGCTGGACGAGCTTCAGGCTCATCACGCGGTTGTCGACGCAGCGGAACTCGACGCCAGAGAACTCGATCATGTCGATCTCAATGCGTTCAGTTGATAAGTTGTCGAGCAGCGATTCGATCATCGACTCGGGCGTGCGATGCAGATAAAATGCGGCATACAGCAGGTTTACGCCGACAACGCCGAGCGCTTCCTGTTGCAGGCCGTTCTCGTTGTCGAGCATACGGACGTGGATGATGATCTGGTTCTCCTCATCCCGCGGGTGGGCTTGGAATTTCACGCCCATCCAGCCGTGGCACTCGTTGGTGCCGCGATAATTCCGGGCTGCCACCGTATCGGCGAAGGTGAAGAAGGCGGTACTCTCGCCCCGAGACGAGGCAAGCCGTTCGAGGTTGAGCTGGTGTTCATGCTCGAGCATGCGGTGGAGACGTTCGCGGGAAACGTACCTTTTGCACTCCCCGTAAACAGCGTCGCTGACCGTCATGTCGTAAGCGGACATAGACTTAGAGATGGTTCCGGCAGCCGCGCCCACTTTGAAAAACCAGCGCGCTACCTCTTGTCCGGCTCCAACTTCCGCGAACGTTCCGTACCGGACCGGGTCCAGGTTGATCTTCAGCGCCTTCTCGTGGGTGCTTAGCTCCAGACGGTCATCGGCCGGGGTAGTTCTGATTACGCTGGACATAAGGTCTTTTGGTCGTGCTCGGTGAAAACCGAGCCCACGATCAATAAAGTGGACGCCGGGACGCAATCCTCTTAGAGACGATGAATCGGATCGTCGACTTTACCGAGGACTTGGGCGATGTCCCAGTGGAGCCTGGGGTCACGCAACGCCGTTTACTGATACCGGATGCTGATCTGAACTCAATCGGAGGAACGAAGGCGTTCTACGTCCTCTCCTCAGGGTCGCTTTCGCCGGCTACTTACTCGGAAGAGATCAGGTCAATACCGAATCGTTTCCTCAATCGCACGGATCAGATCTTGCGTCGAGGGTAGTACCAGCGATTCAAGTGTAGGCGCGGAAGGAACAAACGAGTCTCTCGCTCCTACGCGCGTGACCGGCGCATCGAGCGCATCAAGACAGTTTGAGGCAATGCGGGCCGCGACCTCAGCCCCGAATCCCATGAGCAGCGAGTCTTCGTGCGCAATGACAACCCTGTTCGTCTTGCGCACACTGCTGTAAATCAGTTCTTCGTCCAATGGAACGATCGAGCGTAAGTCGATCACTTCGACCGAGCGCCCCTCGCGTTCGAACTGGCGCGCGGCATCGAGCGCCTGGTAAACGGTGGCGCCCCAGGTAATTACCGTAACCTCTCGCCCTTCGCGCAGCACACGTCCGCGTCCGAACGGCAGAACGTAATCCGCATCGGGTTCAAGCGTTTTCGCCTGCGGCTTACGGTAGAGCCCTTTGTGCTCCAGGAAAATAACCGGATCTTCAGAGCGCGCAGCCGCCTTGATGAAGCCCTTCGCGTCTTCGGCACAGCTTGGAAAGACCACACGCCAGCCAGGTATGTGCGAGAAGAAGCTTTCCACACAGCTTGAATGCCAAGGTCCGCCTTTGATGTATCCACCAACGGCGATGCGCACCACAACAGGACAGATCCAGACGCCATTGCTACGCCAGCGCACGGTAGCGATCTCGTCCCGCAACTGCATGGCCGCAGGCCACAGATAATCGGCAAACTGAATTTCCACAATCGGCTTATAGCCCGCGATCGCCATGCCGCCCGCTACGCCTGCGATACTCGCTTCGGCCAGCGGCGAATTGCTAACGCGCTCGCCAAATGCCGCCGTCAGACCGCGCGTCACGCCGAAGACACCGCCTTTCGGATCGGCGATATCTTCGCCCCACATGTAGATTCGGGGATTTCTCTCCAGCTCTTCGCGCAGGCCATGATTGATGGCATCGATGAGCGCGATGGGCTCTTGCGATACATAGCGCGGCTGCTGGGAAATCTGCCCAGGAGCGCTGACCCCATAGATGTGGGCCATCAGATTCTGCCCGTCGGGTTCCGCCTGCGCGTCCGCCCAATCGGCAGCAGCATCCACTTCGGCCTTGACTTCCCGCCGCAAGCGATCGATATCGTCCTGCGTCAGGTCGCCTGTCTGCAGCAGCCGCTTTTCCATGTACAACACCGGATCGTGACCGATGCAGCTCTCCAGATCTTCTGCGCACCGATACTTCCGGTGATCGTCGGAAGAGGAATGCGGATCGATGCGCACTACATGTGCTTCGATGAGTACCGGCCCCTTACCGTCTCGGATGCTATCGACCAGCCGCGGCACGGTACGGTATATCTCTTCGAACGAAGTTCCATCGAGCGTGACTGAACGAACGCCGAAGCCCTCCGCAATGCGCGCGACGGACGAACTGGTTTGGGTTTTCTGCGGCACGCTAATCGCATACCCGTTGTTCTGGATGACATAAAGCAGCGGCAGCTCCTCCCGCGCCGCCCAGTTCAGCGACTCAAAGAATTCGCCTTCACTCGTCGCGCCTTCACCCGATTCCACATAGACGAGTGCGTTGCTCCGCTCGGCTTTCACCGCCTTGGCCGCGCCCACCGCGGGCAGATACTGCGAGCCGGTGCAGGCGGTTTGCGCAACTAGCTTCAAGGCGAGCGAAGAGAAGTGCTCCGGCATCTTGCGGCCTGAGGAATTCGGGTCGCCGGCGCGCCCCAACATCCCGAGAAAGATATCTTTCAGGGGCAGCCCCAGCCCAATTGCAGTGGCTTTGGACCGGTAGTACGTGAAAAACCAATCGGTACCCGGCTTTAGCAGGCTCGCAATGCCCGCCTGTGTCACTTCATGTCCACGGCTGGACGCGACAAACGAACATTTCCCCTGGCGGGAGAAACTTCTCATGCGCTCTTCCACGTAGAAGACGGCGAGCACTTTGCGATACAAGTCTAGGCTGAATGCTGCGGGCACGGCGCTCACCAAATCGAGCCGATCCCTAGCTGCGAGCGTCATGCTTTACTCCTGTTCCGATTCTCTGCTTTCAGTTTCCAGGAAGGGCGGCCAAGTACCCGGTGACTTTGGTCACCTAAACTGGCAATTTGATGGAACCCGATAAACTTCCGGCGATATTGGCCACCTTACGAGCCACGCAGCTGTTTTCCGCCTTAAGTCACGAAGAGCTTACGGCGTTTGCCGAGCGCACTGTGGTGCGCCGTTTCGCGGCCGGCGAACTGTTATTCAGTGAAGGCGAACGCTGCGCGGGTCTGTATGTCGTAGCCGGCGGACGCGTGCGCATCTTCAAAACGTCTTCTGCGGGTCGCGAGCAGGTTCTCACCATTGAAGGCCCGGGCAGTTCGATCGCCGAGCTGCCGGTATTCGATGGGGGCCCGTACCCGGCTTCGGCCTCCGCAGCGGAGGAGGCGCAAGTTCTCTTTGTGTCGCGCAACGATTTTCGCGCCTGCTGCATGGAACATCCGGAAGTTGCCTTGAAAGTTCTTCAGGTGGTGGGCGCGCGTTTGCGCCGGCTCGTGGGAATCATCGAAGAGCTTTCATTCACCACGCTGCGCCACCGTCTGATCGCATGGCTTTTACGCGAGGCCGAGGCACACGGCCGCTTTACTCCCGAGGGGACCACCTTTGAGCTGGGCATGACGCACCAGGAACTCGCCGCCCATATCGGCACGGTGCGCGAGTTGGTTTCGCGCAACTTGGCGCGGCTGCAGGCACAAGGATCCATCCGTGTACAAGGCCGCGAAGTTACGATCCTGGATCGCAAGGGTCTGGAAGCCGATCTTGCTTCGACCGTATAAGGTCATCCTTGTGCATAGAGCAGGTCAACCACCAGGCTCCACAGGGGCATGGGTCCAACCGCACTGTTTCGCCGCGCCAGTCTCAATGTTCGTCAGCATTTCCGCGCAGTTTCCGGTTATTGGCGATTGCGGTGACCAAGGTCACTGGCGTTTCCGCGCGTCCAGCCTACTTTCAGATCAGAGGTGACGAGAGTGAATTTTGACGGCACGCAGACGGTAGCTGAAATCGCCAGGCAATACCCGGGGGCGGTTGCGGTCTTTGAAGCGTTAGGGATTGATTATTGCTGCGGTGGTAACAGGCCGCTCGAGCAGGCTTGCGCGAAAGAGAATGTCTCGCTGAATCTGGTTCTTTCCCTTCTTTCAAGTGCCCTCGTGACGCGCCCGACCGGAGACGATCGCCATTGGATGATTTGCCCGCTAACTGAGTTGTCGGCCTATATCGTGGAACACCACCATGGCTATACCCGGCGGGAACTGCCGCGCCTGGCGGCGCTCGCCGCGAAAGTGGAAACGCGGCATGGCCATATGTTTCCCGAAGTTCACCAGATCCGGGAATTGGTAGACGCAATGACCTCGGAGATGTTCACTCACATGGTGAAAGAAGAGCAGGCGCTATTCCCGCGGCTGAAGATGGTGGAAGCAGTGGGGCAATCGGGCCCGACACGCCCTCCGGCGTCGTGTGACGCGCTGATCAACCCCATCCGGCATATGATGAGCGATCACGACGATACCGGACAACTGCTGAAAACGCTGCGTCGCCTGACGCGTGATTATCAGCCGCCCGAAAACGCATGCCTGAGTTTTCAGGCGCTCTATGGTGGCTTGGAAGCACTGGAGAAAGATCTGCGCCACCACATCCATCTTGAAAACAACGTCCTCTTCCCGCGCGCGCTGGCTTTCGAACAGATTCACTAAGGGTCTCGGCCACTGCCATCAGCTCTGCCGACCGCAAGCCAGGCGATGGGACGAGGATCCGACGCGCGAAAAGGCACTGCAGCAAGTTGTGACGGACAGCACAACGGCCGTGTCACCCGCGCTTCGCGTCATGCTTTGAGAGTTGGGTTGCTCGGCATAATGGTTTCTCGACCGGCCGCCGCGTTCTGCGGGATGAAACTTCTCTTCAGCCAGGGCTGATGCTTTGGGCACTAGCTCTTCTGATTGCGGATGGTACCTGTCGTCGGCTTCGGGGCGTGCTGAGCTGAACGCCGTTTGCGCTCTTTGTCCTCAATTTGCGGGGACGCTTCCTCACCCGGCGACCCATCTGGCCGACCGTGGTACCGTTTTCTGATCCCGAGAAGTTTACCGAAATATGAGCGATAAGAAACTGTGGATTGCCCTCCCTGTGGTGATCGTTGGCTCCTTTCTCGTCCTTGGCGGCGCTTGCTACCGCATAATCAGCCAGCCCCGGCCTATCTCGACCCGCGTCGTCGCAAGGGATGGCCGCATACTTCCCAGCAGGGAAGTCGTTCCGAAGCGCCAGAATCTGGTGATCGATCGGCGGCCAGAAGATCGGCTCCATCTCGGCCACGTCGCTTACGTTGCGCCTGATTGGACCTCGGACCGGCTGCATCGCGAGGAGCTCGGCAGACCCGAAGTAGGCGAGGCCGAACTCCTCAGAGCCAGGCTATGAAGCCGAACCGTCGCACTTTCCTGGCTACATCTTCAGCCGGTCTGGCCCTCGCGCAGCAACCCGCGCCGCCGGCGCTGCCACCATTTCACACGTTCGATGCCGCTCTTCCGGCGCTCTCACCGGGGCGCGTCAAAAGTATCCACATCACTTCGCAAGAAGTGCCGGTCTGTATAAAGCCCGGGCTAGTCGTGGCGGGATGGACCTTCGATGGCGACATTCCCGGTCCCGTGATTCACGTGCGCGAAGGCGACACGGTCGAGTTCACTCTGACGAATCGCGGCATGATGCCGCATTCCATGGACTTCCATTGCGCGCTTGTTAATCCGAAGGCGGCCTTTCGCAACGCAAAGACAGACGAGTCAGTTTCTTTTCAATTTACGGCGCGTTATCCCGGTGCATATCTCTATCACTGCGGCACGCAGCCGATTCTGATGCACATCGGATCGGGCATGTTCGGCGCGATCGTGGTCAGCCCGGCCAAGCCCCTAGCGCCAGCCCGCGAGTTCGTGCTGGTGCAGAGCGAATACTACCTGAACGAAGCGATAAATGGGGTGGCATCACCCAGCTTCACCAAGATGATGCGCGAATCGCCGGATATCGTGGCCTTCAACGGTCGCCCCGGCCAGTACCATCAGTCTCCCTTGCGCGCGAAACGCGGCGAGCGGGTCCGCTTTTACGTTGTCGCGGCCGGCCCGAGTCACCCCTCCCACTTTCATGTTGTCGGGCAGCAGTTCGAAACCGTCTTCCTTGGGACACCCCCGGCCAATGCCATCCACGGCGTCCAGACTTTTAGCGTTCCGCCGGGCGGGGGCATGATTTTCGAGCTCACTGCCGAAATCCCGGGCGAATTTCCATTCGTGAATCATGGCTTCGGACATGGCCAGAAGGGTGCAACCGGCGTTCTTCTGATCGACGAGTAAATGCTTCGCAACCTTCAGTCTCTTCCAGCCAAGTAAGTCCAAGGACCGAAGCTGAAGCCGCGCCCTTCTACAGTTAAGCGAGGCGCGACCCACTATTGCGGCGACACATCGCGCCTCGCTCGACGATCGATCTAATCGGTGTGTTGGGTTTTCGGTACGTCAGTGGCGATTTATGCAGGAGAAATCAAGTTTCGTCTGCGACATCGCCATTCGTAACGAAACGGCCGAAGAAGCAAATCCGCACGATCATGAACTATGCCACTTGCAGTTCGGAAAAAGATTGTTAGCCAGCGTCGAAATAGATATTTGCCATTTGCGTTGAATTCGATATCACGAATAAGTCCTTCTGGATGAAGAATGCAAACTTCGTCAATGCAAGGCCGACTTTTTCAGGCTCTCGGCCAGCCTACACGGATCGCGATTGTGGAGCAGCTACGAAATGGTGAGTCGTCGGCCGGCGCGCTGTTGAGCGGCTCGGCGTCGAGCAGACAAACGTCTCGGCATTCCTGCGTGCGAAAAAAAGTCTCGTTATCGGTAAGGTGGGCAATCAGGTTTTCTACTCGGTGCGTGACCAATCATCATTCAGATTCTCGATCTCATCCGGCGCTACTTTCATATCCATATGAGCGAGATGTTGGCGATTCTTGACGGTATCGATAAAGTCGGAAAGACATGAATGAACCTTTCAGAGCAATGGTTGCCAGAGTCGGTGCGCTGCTTTCGCGCCTATTCACGCCGGGATTTTGGGGCAGGCTTGCTGGCGGGCGTGACGGTTGGACTGGTTGCCCTACCATTCGCGATGGCCTTCGGCATCGCATCGGACGTGACGTCGCAGGCACGGCTATTGTCGCGGGCGGTTTGATTTCGGCTCTGGGCGGTTCGCGCATGCAGATTGGCGGCCCGACAGGAGCGTTCGTCGTGCATTGTTACGAAATTCGGCACGTCTGGCTTGGCGTTAGTGACCTTGATGGCTGGGGTAATCCTCGTTCTGATGGTCTGAAGGGATCATTGTCGAAGGTAAACACATCCCGACTAGCCAGGATCTGTATTCGCCGGGAGTCTACCTTTCAATCATTCGAGCAGAGCCCCGAAGCCGTGATCGCCGTGCCCCCGCCCATTTTCGCGGGAGAATTGTGTGGCAAAAAGTGCACGGAAGCGAATGCCATCCCGCTCGGTCCGGGTGATATGCCTCTACGGAAGCCATGTAGACGCAGATGCCCGCAGGCCAAGAAAGCTCCCCCAAATGGTGCGCTCGAATTATGGGGAACTTGAAGGTCGGTAGGCCGATCATCTCAATTAAAATGCATAGAGCAAGAATTGACCTGAACCCCGTCGTTTGGTCCGAAATCAGGTAGGATTTCGAGACAAGTGACCCGCCAAAGGAGAAGGGATGAAAAGCGGACGGTTCAACGAGGAGCAGATCGTAGGCATTTTGAAGCGCTACGAAGCGGGACAGAAGGTGACGGAGTTAGCGCGTGAGGTGGGTGTCAGTGAGGCAACGATCTACACCTGGAAGGCCAAGTACGGCGGGCTGGAAGTGAGCGAGGCGCAGCGGCTACGTCAAATCGAAGAAGAGAATCGGCGGCTGAAGCACTTGGTGGCGGATCTCAGCCTGGATAAAGAAGTTCTCAAAGCGGTGATCTCAAAAAACGGATGGAGCTCGCAGCTCAACGGCAAGATGTAGGGTTCGCCGTGACCACGTTTCCTATTAGCGAACGAAGAGCCTGCGAGTTGCTCGGAGTATGGCGCTCGAGTTGTCGATACAAAGCGAAGCC
>Ga0308176_10001045_pt1 | contig 17398 bp, 16 predicted proteins | sample PhyCR2_3_FD_203890 | JGI IMG/M metagenome (GOLD analysis project Ga0308176, IMG submission 203890) | Soil microbial communities from UC Gill Tract Community Farm, Albany, California, United States - DLSLS.C.R2 | ecosystem: Environmental > Terrestrial > Soil > Agricultural land | place: USA...
GGTCCACTCGGTCATCCCCGTTCGGATGGGCCGTATCGATCCAGGCCGCGACACCTCTTCCAGCTCAGCTTCTTCGCAAATGACGTAGAGCTCGCCGTGAGGATCGAACCAAAATCGAAGCCGGCCCCCCGCTATCTCGGCATGAAGTAAATTGATCTCTGAAAAATCGGCGCCCTCTTGTTCGAAAATTGAAAAATCCGAGACGCCCTTCATCAGCAGCTTGGCGACCCGACTGACCGAATAGAGTCCTTCCACGCCTCGAATGGCGATCTCGTAGCGGATGATCGTGGAGATGACGGTGCCCGCTGTGATTTCACGACCCGACGTTTCATCAAAAACACGTTGCTTCTGGATGGCAAGATTCGTGATCTGACCGCCAGGAAATGCTTGTGTATGGTCCAGCAACCACACTAGATCTTCAGCGGTTCGTAGAAGCCGAATCATATGAATTATTTTAGCTGAGAGCGTGAGAAAGCGCTACCCAATGGCTCCTCTTGCTATCTTTTCTGCTTCGACTAACAACGGATGACAACCGTCTCCGTAATGCTCCGGCCATCGTTCGCCGTTGATTCATCCCCACCCGCTGAAGTACCCTAGCGACCAAGTTTGAACGGTGTATTCCGTGGAACAAGGTCCCGGCAAGGTCCTTGTGTCGCTGGACGCGGTATAGGACAACTCCTGGGAAGAATAGAAAGGAGCGCCATCGCATGGCAGGCTTTCCGATTGAATATGCCCGCAGAATTAAAACCCTTCCGCCCTATCTCTTTGCCGCCATCGATGAAATGAAACAAAAAGCGATCGCGCGTGGCGTCGATATCATCAATTTGGGAATCGGCGATCCCGATCTTCCGACCCCCACTCCTATTATCGAGCGCCTCAGAGAAGCCGCCGGAAACCCGAAACATCATCAATATCCCTCGTATGAGGGGATGCTGTCTTTTCGCTCGGCAGTGGCCGACTGGTACAAACGCAGGTTTGCCGTCTCGCTGGATCCGGCATCGGAAGTTTTGACGCTCATCGGGTCGAAAGAAGGCATCGGCCATATTCCATTGGCGTTCATCGACCCAGGCGATGTCGTCTTGGTCCCGAGTCCCGGCTATCCGGTTTATCCTGTCGCGACCGCCTTCGCCGGCGGAGAATCGTATTTCATGCCGCTCTTGAAGCAGAATGGGTTTCTGCCCGACCTCCAGGCAATTCCGAAAGATATCGCCAAACGGGCCAAGCTGATGTTTATTAATTCTCCCAATAATCCCACATCGGTCGTCGCGAGCAAGGAATTCTTTCAGCGTGTCGTGAACTTCGCACACGAACACCGCATCATCGTGTGTCACGATGCCGCCTATTCGGAAATCTACTTTGACGGTCAGCGCCCGGCCAGCTTTCTCGAAGTCGATGGCGCCAAAGATGTGGGCATTGAATTTCATTCCCTATCCAAAACGTACAACATGACGGGCTGGCGTATTGGCTTCGCAGTGGGCCATAAGACTGTTCTCTCTGGATTGGGAAAAGTGAAGAGCAATCTCGATTCCGGTGTCTTTCAGGCTATCCAAGAAGCCGGGATGGCCGCCTTGCACCTAGACGATCAGGTCACGGACGGATTGCGCAAGATTTATCAGGAGCGACGGGATGTGCTGGTGCCCGGATTGAGAAAGCTCGGGCTTGAGGTGGAGATGCCGCGCGCGGCATTTTACGTGTGGGTCACGACTCCCAAGGGCTATACCTCGGCCTCGTGCACCGCGCATATTTTGGATCAGACCGGTGTCGTCACCACCCCGGGCAATGGCTTCGGTCAACCGGGCGAAGGCTATATTCGGATGACGGTGACGACGTCCAAGGAACGGTTGGCGGAGGCGGTGGAACGAATCGGGAAGGTTGGATTTTAGGCTCGGAGGAAGGAAAGGACGGACGGGACGCAGTGCTTGCTCGATGACGCAAGGCGACAAGTCCGTCCTCCAGAGCAAGGGAAAGAGCAGTGGCGCGTGAGACCGCGTATATTGGGTTTGGGTCGAACCAAGGGGATCGACTGGATTATTGCGATCGAGCGGTGACACTGTTAGGTCTTTTGCCACATTCCCAACTCATCGCCGTGTCCTCCTTGTACGAGACAGAGCCCATGGTCGATGACCGGACGAATCCGGGGACGGAACTATTTCTCAATGGAGTAGTCTGCCTAGAGACCGAGATCGCGCCGCGTAGCCTGTTGGAGATTTGCCGCGAGGTTGAGCAGGCATTAGGGCGCGATCACGATCAGCGCCACGGACCCCGGACGCTGGATCTGGACATTTTGTTTTACGGGTCGCGGATCCTCCACGAAGGCCATCTGATTATTCCGCATCCTCGGCTTCATCTCAGGCGTTTTGTCTTGGCGCCGATGGTCGAGTTGAACCCTGAATGGAGACACCCAGAACTGAGGGTGACCATGAAGGACCTGCTGGATGACCTTCCGCCGACTCCTACCGTTCTGCGCCTCATGCCCCAGCCGAACTCTCGCTATGGGTCGCGCCCCGCGTGCAGTGAGCGTACGCCTTCAGCCTAATGCGACTCATCCGTTCAATCTCCGTCATGAATGCCTATCGCCTCGCTCTTCTTCGTGAAGGCGTGCGCATCGGGCTCGTCCCGACCATGGGCGCGTTGCATCAAGGACACCGTACGTTGATCCGAACCGCACGATTAGCATGCGACGCGGTTGTCGTCAGCGTCTTTGTCAATCCTACACAATTCGGTCCGCACGAAGATTTCTCACGCTACCCTCGACAATTGAAACAGGATACCGCAATGTGCCGCGACGAAGGTGTCGATGTCGTCTTTGTGCCGTCTCAGGAAGCGATGTATCCGTCAAGCTTTCAAACCGGGGTCACGGCGCAGGCGGTGTCCCAACGTTGGGAAGGCGCGCATCGGCCCACGCATTTCGGCGGCGTAGCGACCGTCGTCACCAAGCTTCTCAACATCGTCCGTCCGCACATCGCATTCTTCGGGCAAAAGGATTATCAGCAAGTCGTCGTGGTCCGGCGACTCGTTGCGGATCTGAATGTCGGGACACTCATCGTGTCATGCCCGACTGTTCGCGATCCTGATGGACTCGCGATGAGTTCTCGCAATGTCTATTTGACGGCAGCGCAACGTCGCGCGGCTCCCATCCTGTATCGAGCCCTGCGGGCGGGAGAGACGGCGATCCTCAAAGGAAGCCGCGATGCCGCTCGCGTACGACATACCGTGCTGATGAAGCTCGCCGACGAACCGTTGGTCCAGATCGACTACGTGTCCGTGTGCGATCCGGATTCATTGGAACCGCTCACGCGAATAATCGGAAAGGTCGTACTGCTTGGTGCGATCCGTCTCGGGCCGGTTCGTCTCATCGATAATCTGCTGGTGAAGGCGAAGATAAAGGGGCGGCGCGCGAAGAGCCGTTAGCCCATCGCGGGGGATGCCTGGCGCGTCACGAGCAAGCTGCGCACAAATCGCGCAAGCCGCTCTTTGTGTTCCCCTTCAAATTCGAGGAACTGCAATCCCACACATTCGGAGCGGACCGAGCGAACCATGGCGGTTTCGACCAGGATTGTCGAGTCGTGGTCCGGTGGGTTCAGATTGAGGTGAAGAAAAGCGCCCTTGGAAAAAGCGGTCGTTGTGTGCAACGTACAGCCGCCCATCGATAGATCGGTGATGACGTCTTCCGATCGCCCTTGGGCTCCAATGACAATCGCCCGGACATGGGTGGGAAGACGTTCAAATTGCCGTTGATCCGGAGAGATCGCTCTGTGGTCGGCGCCGACGGTAAGACTTCGATAGCGATGGGCGCACAATTGGCATCGAAAGGAATGGATCGAGAAGAAATTGATAAAACGCTCGACCGCGCCTGATCGGAAGATCCGGCGAACGAGTTCAGTGTGGCACTGCGGGCACTCTGGCTTCATCAGACCTCAAGCTGATGGCAGCGCTGCCTAGACATACGTTCAGACTTGGTGCTCTGTAAGCGGGCGCACCAATATCATGGAGCGCCTTGCGCCGTCAAGATCGGTTCAATCGATGCCGGCGAGTAATGCGCGGGCTTTACCCATTTTCCGTCCTCCCTCTTATGTCCTCCCACTTTGCTCATGTTTGAGCGATGCACCTCACGAAACACCGGCTCCATATCGATGCCATATGAGACGGCCGTGCCATACACGACGTACAACAGATCTGCCAGCTCTTTCGCCATGGCTGGCAGGTCCCCATGGTCCATCGCTTCTTTGAGTTCATCGAATTCTTCCTCAATCAATCGAACGCGCAACGTCCGTGTATTCTCATCCGGTACGGTAGGCGCCGTGGCTGCCAGGATCCCAAACGTCCGGTGAAATTCAGAGACCATGTGTTGTTCATCGGTCATTGCCAATCCTTTCCCTGTCGCGTTTATTCATCTATAGCGGGCGCGCGCGGCGCGGCTTCTATGGCTTCCAGAAGCGGGATATCTTTATCCGAGGCGATCCCCAGTTCTTTAAACCTTCGAGCGGCCGGCAACACACGCGTTTCAAGAGATCCGACGGCCTTATTGTACACCTGCACGCTTTTGGTCAACGCTTGCCCTACGCTCTCCAAATATTCGGCCAACACGGACATCCGTTCGTACAAATCTTTCCCGAGCTGACCGGCCTGTTGCGCGCTTTGGCTCAACTGCTCCTGTCGCCAGCCGTAGGCGGCGGCATGCAGCAGCGCGATGAGCGTCGTCGGCGTGGCTACGATGACCCGTCGGGAAAAGCCGTCTTCGGTCAAGGTCGGATCATGCTCTTGCGCGGCCGCCAGAAAATGTTCCCCTGGGAGAAAGAGGACGACAATTTCGGGCGTCTGCGCAAATTGATTCCAATAGGCTTTTGCACTCAGTTGATCCATACGTGTGCGAACTTGGGTCGCATGCTTACGGAAGTGCTCCAAACGCAATACATCGTCCGGTGTCTCATGCGCTTCCAGATAGGCGGATAGCACGGCTTTGGCATCGACGACGATCTGCCGGCCGCCCGGCAACCGAATGATCATATCCGGCCGCAACCGCCCATCGTCGGTGGTCACGGTCTCCTGTTCAAAAAAATCGCAATGGGCAATCATGCCGGCGAGTTCCGCCACGCGCTTCAATGTAATCTCGCCCCAGCGGCCTCGAACGTTCGGCGCCCGGAGCGCCTTGACCAGATTGCTCGTTTCCTGCTGCAACCGCTGATGGGAATCGGCAAGCTGCTTGAGATGCTGATCGAGTCCGCCATAGGCTGACTGGCGTGAGCGTTCCATCTGGTGTACTTGATCTTCATAACGTTGCAAGGCGCCATGCAGCGGCTTGACGAGATCGTCGATGGCTTGTTGTCGTTGAGACAGTTCCCCCTTCGCCTCGGCTCGCAGCGTTTCAAATGAGGATTTGGCCAAATTCAAAAACGCTTCATTGTTCGTTTTGAGTGCTTCCCCCGAGAGGGCTTTAAACGTCTCGGTCAACTCGTGGCGCGCTTGCGCAAGCAAGGCTTTTTGCTCGTCCAAATGCTTGGTCGTCTCTTCGACTCTTGTTTCTGCCACGGCTTGAGCATGGGACGCGGCAGCCAGCGTGTTGCGAACTTGCAGGAGTTCCGCTCGCTCCAGATCGGCTTGTTTCCGTAATTCGGCAGCCTCCACCTCCGCGCGCTGCGCGCGCTCAGCCGCATCGATGAGTCGAGATTGGACTTGCCGGCGCAGCCGTGCAGAGACGAACAGGCCGGTCAACAGACCGCCTAGAGCAAGGCCCACGGCGAGGCCGATAGCGAGAGACATTGTATCCATCTATCTCTAGTGAATTGGGGTGGAGAAGAAGATCGCTGGTCGGCAAGAGTACGGGAATCGGAAAGGGCCGTCAAGGAGTGATCGTACGGACTGGCCGCCGTCCTCGGTACTGGATGGTACCGAGGACGGAAGACAGTGGTCCTACCGAAACGTATATTTCACGCCGAACAGAATATTGATAGACGAGGCATCAAAGGGGCCGGCATCAACACCGTTCGATTCAAGACCTCCGCGATTGCGCTTCCAAGCCACTTCCGTGTTCAGCGCCAATTTATCGCTCAGCGGATAATCCACGCCGCCGGCCAAGCGAAACGCAAACGTATTCGGGGTGCTAAGCGTTCCGACATTGCGCTTCGATGCGTTGTCTTGACTGAGCGAGTTGACATTGACGCCAATGCCGACCGACCCATAGGGAATCAAGCGGCCGTAGCGGCCGGGACGAAATTCCACGGTCGGCAACAATGATACGGTGTTCACCGTTCCGATATCTTGAGTGCCTTCAGTACTGACTCCATGACGGTTATACTCGAGCATGAGGCCGACGTTCATCCACTTATTGATACCATACATGCCCATGAAGTTTAATACTGGCCCGACACTCGTATCCGAACCGCCGAACATTTCCTGCGTCAGGGGGCTGAAGCCGGCTCGGAACCCGGCCGTCCATCTGCCTTCAGGCGCTTGACCTTCCGCCACCCACTGAGCATGCGCGGAAATCGGACTGAAGTATCCCCATGCACAACACACCGCCAACGCCATCCAAAAATAAAGATTTCGCTTCTGCATCGTTCCTCCTCAAATGGTTATTGACCTAGAAGCTCCGATAGCTCAGCAAAACTTGTACCCTATCCGTCATCGAAACAATATACAAAAGCTTCGATTTACGCTTGGAGAGATTATCTTGCCAATAGTCCGACACCTACTACGCGCTGTCACAATTGCAGAAAAGCTACGCTTTGCACATTTCAATACACAAAACCTCGCCATTGTTGCCCATACCGGAAAGCCGTCCTAGTGCGTCCTCGTGAGAAGCCCTGTCAGTATTTATGGAATCAAAGAGCTAGTTGAAACATGACTATTGGAGATCTATTGATCTTCGCTGGAGATGATCACCTGTCCTGTATCGGCATTGAGGGTAATCTGCTGCCCATCCTGCACGAGGCAAGTAATTCCATGAACATTGGCCACGGCTGGAATGCCATACTCCCGCGCAATGATGGCCCCATGGGAAAGAGTTCCCCCCATTTCCGCAATGAGTCCTCCCGCAAGCCCGAATAGTGGCGCCATGCCTGGATCGATGACAGAGGTGACGATAATATCTCCCTGCCGGACGTCTCGGAAATCCTCTTGGGAACGAACGAGACGTACGGTCCCGGAGACCACCCCTGAACTGATGGAGAGCGCCGGTAGCACACGCCCAGAAGATCGTTTCATGGAGCCTGTCGGATCCAGGGTCGATCCATAATCATCCATGACGAAATCAGGAGCCGCTTGCACCGCGTTTCGCGCGCGCTCTGCGCGACGAGAGGCCACCAGAGATATTGCATGTTCGGTCTTGCCGGAGACCAACGCTCTGACTTCCTCGTTGGTGAGGAAAAAAATATCGTCCTGCCGATTTAGGACCCCACATGAGGTGAATTGTCGGCCCAGCATGAGAAGAAGGTACCGCATGGCAGCGGTGAAATACATCAGATGATGTCGATTCGCTTCACGCAAGGCTAGCAATCGGCTCAAACGCCTGTGCCACCAGGTCAGGTACACCCATTTATGATAGCGCCATCCAAATACCAGGCGAATGCGCTGAAGGGATTGCGCTCGTGCGGTCGCTTGCCGCCTGCGAACCTCCCGCATCGACAAGGGCGGCGGAGCGATCACGTGTCGTCTGATCACACCGAGGACATAATGTGGCACTTCAGAGAATCTTGGAGACATCACGTCCGACTCTCCCACAGCGCGATGGCCGTACTCAGTCAGGTAGGCGTTGAATGCGTCAAGGAACCGTGTGCCGACGAGTGTGTCTCGAAACTGTTCCGGCTTCCACAGATCCGCATAAAAAAACTCGACGGCGGTCGGTTCTTCTCTGGCGATGTCGGCACATTCGGCAAGCCATACAATCTGCCGCGCGCTGACGACAGTCCCCGAGCCTTGCAGCGCGGCATTGAGCAGCGGCCTCCAGTTCTTCCCCGCCCTTCGCTCCAGCAGGCGTTGCAAAGCATAGAAGCCTTGGGACACTCCCGCGACAATGGCGAAGGTAAGATCATGGGATGAGAGCCGTTCGCCGAGTTGGTCTAGCCGGATCAGCAACTCAGCCGGCGACACGGAATCGGTCGAGTTATCGTTGTGCGTTTCCGCCATGTGTTTCATCTCAGCAAACCAGCGAGGCGCTCGCCTTGCCGCTTGTCTGATTTTCCATTCCATCATGAGACCCGCCCTAAGCAGCGTCCACCATGGCAGCCGTTTCACCGCAGGTGGCGCCGGCGCGTTACCCCCCATTTGTTCCGCGACGAGGGCAGGATCTCCGCCAAGCTGAGCCATAAAAGATTGGAACAGCGTCACATTAATATAAGGACGTCCAACGATGGTGCGGACCGATGAGAGGCCGGAAGGAATAGAGCAGCCGAGCCGCAGATAGTGTTGCAGGATGTTTGTCTCCATAAACTGCCGAAGAAAAGACAGCCCCAACGGACTCGGCTGATCGGGGAGCGTCTCTTTGAAATTCGCGCGGGACCAGGCGCACGTCGCATCGGTCAGTGCACCAAGCGCCGGCTTTGTCGCAGTCTCCGGAATGGATCTCGCTTGAAGCAGCCAGATGCCCTGCTCATCGATCGCCCATTCGACATCGACGGCGTGGTTCATCGCGTGTTCGACTTGTGTTGTCAGGCGGGCCACTGCGAATACCTCCTCATCCGCGAGCGACGGTTGGTCTGGGCCGCCAGCGGGCGCCGGGCGGTCGGCCTCCGTACCGGTCGGTTGCCGGCGTTTTGGGGCGAGGTGTCGTTCCAGCAGGTGAAACGAATCTGTATCGGGGTCACTGCGAACGATGTAATAATCCGGTGTGACGGTGCCCTTCACGAGCGGTTCGGCTAATCCCAGCACAGCGTTGATCACGACGTCATTGCGCTCTCGCGTCACGGGATGATGCGAGTAGGCGACGCCTGCTGCGCGGGGAACGAGCAAGGGTTGGACAATCACAGCCATGGCGGGAGCATCTGAGAGAGGCTCTCCTCTCGCAGAATACGACCATGCGTCAGTTGTCCAAAGAGAGGCCCAGCATGCTGTGATCGCGGCCGGTATGGAGGCACGGGGAACGCCGAGAAGTGTTCGATACAGTCCTGCGAAGCTGCGCATGGCATCATCTTCATTCGTCGCGGATGATCGAACGGCCCAGAGTGCAGCAGGATGGGGTGTGAATGCCTGACTGATCGTGTCCAGCGCGGATTCTAAGGACCGAAGAACCTCATGAGGAATGGTCAGTGACGCGATGCGCGTACGGTATTCTTTAAGAATCTTCTCTCGGTCTGTCTCCGAAACATGTTTGGCCTGTGCCCATTGTTCATCAGGATTCAGCTTTGCGGAGGCTAATGTATCCGCATAAGCCCGCGTGGTGACGCATACACCGGGTGGAACGCGAAACCCGTGGTGGAGTAATGCGGCCAAGCCGGATGCCTTTCCGCCACAGAGGGCTCGGTCGTCGCTGGATTCCAAGGAGACGAGGTAGGGTAGGTACATGGAGCACGCTACGGGACGATCAGCAGATAGAGGTCATTGACGTTGGTGCCGGTAGGACCTGTATGGATAAGCCCCCCGGCGGTCTTGAAAAAATGGTACGCATCGTTGCGATCGAGGTAGTCCATCGGATCGACATCGAGTTGAGCCGCGCGCGCGAGCGTGTGTCCGTCTACAATTGCGCCTGCCGCATCGGTCGGGCCATCGGTCCCATCCGTCCCGAAACCGGCAATCCACACGTTCGGCAGGCCGGCGAGTTCGCGGGCGGCGGCAAGCGCAAATTCCTGTGCGCGTCCTCCTCGTCCGTCGCCGCGCACGGTCACGGTGAGTTCCCCTCCTGCAATCAGGCACGCTGGCCGCCGAATCGGTCGGCCGGTGGTGATGATCTCCCGTCCGATCGCGCCAAACCATTTGGCGGCTTCCCGGGCTTCCCCTTGCAATGAGGTCGTGAGAATAAGCGGATGCAGTCCGCTTTGTTGCGCCACCTGGGAAACGGCTTCTACCGCAGCCTGATTATTTCCGATGATCTGGTTCTGAACTCTTCGAAAGATGCGCGCCCCCGGCTTCGGCGATTCAGGATACGCGCCTCGTCGGCCGTTGAGAAGATGCGCGCGTGTGCTTGCGGAGACTTTCTTCCAAAGGCCGTAGCGGCGCAAGGTCTGAATCGCATCGACATACGTGGTCCCATCCGGAGCAGTGGGTCCCGATCCGATCGTGCCAAGGTCGTCTCCGAGCACATCGGACAGGATCAAGGTAACCATGCGCGCCCGCGTGGCGGCCGCCAGGCGACCGCCTTTCATCGTTGAGAGATGTTTCCGGACGGCATTGATCTCATGGATCGTCGCGCCGCTGCGTAACAACAGAGCCGTAGCCCTCTGTTTATTGGCAAGGGTGATACCAGGCGCCGGAGCGGGCAACAGGCTCGACGCGCCACCGGACAACAGCACAAAAACAAGATCGTCGGCGGTGAGTTGGTTGAGCAAGGTCAAGATCTGTCCCGCTGCTCGTTGGCCTGCCAGATCGGGAACCGGATGCCCGGCTTCCTGTATATCGATGAACGCAGTCGTCGCGCTGTGTCCATATTTCACAATTACCGCTCCGCCGGTCAACGTCGTGCCCAGGCGCTGTTCCAAGGCAACGGCCATGCGAGCCGACGCTTTACCTGCTCCGATGGCGAAAATCCGCGTGTACCGATTAAGGTCGTACCGATGCTCACCAACCTGAAGCGTCATGCCCTTGCGCCTCACCGCGGCTCGCACCGCCTCAAACGGATCGACCGCCGCGAGCGCAGCGGTCAGTATGCGCTCAAAGAGCGCCTGCACCCGCGGCTGCTTGACGCCGATGTGCATGAATTAGGGAGTCGTGCCTTGCTTGAGGCAGCGGAACGGACAGGCTTGCTTCGGCACGCGAATGGAGTGGATGCCTTTCGGGAGGTATTCTTTGCTGATCTCGGGGTTCAACATTTTCAGTTCCAGGAAATAAGAGCCGTAATCCTGCGCAATGGAGGCCAGATGGCGTTGGCTCTCCTTGATCGTCACGGCCACCGTCTCCGTCTCAAGTTGTGCATACAGATCTTTCTTGGTCAGCCCCAAGTATTTTTCAGACTGTGAATAGATTTCTTTCGCGGCAATGATCCGGGGAACGTAGCGCATGGTCTCACGGACATAATGCAGCTTCCAATAATCGGTGATCCGCTGCTCTTTCAGCAATTTTCTGATCCGATCTTCACCGGCGTTGTAGGCCGCCATGGCAAGAAACCAGTCGCCCAGGTCCTGTTTAAGGTAGCGGAGATATTTAATCGCCGCCTCGGTGGACATTTCGAGATTCCGGCGATCATCGCGCCATTGATTGCTATAGAGCTTATAGCGTTTGCCAGTGGACCCGATGAACTGCCAGGGGCCGGAGGCTTTCGCTTTGGAAAACGCGGCGGCGATGCATTTGCTCTCCACGAGCAACATGTATTTCAAATCGTCCGGCAGGCCCGATTGCGCCAACTGCTTTTCGACCGGCGGAAAACAGCGCCCGGTCCGCTTCGCCATGATAATGCTTTCGCCCTCTTCAGCCAGAAACTGATAGAACTCGTATTCGATGCGCTCGCGCACCTGCCAGTTGTCCATGGGAACCGACACACCGGCAAAAGTCAGTTGAGATGGGAGCTTGAAAGAGCTGAGGAAGTAGCGTTGGCTCGGCCGCTCGATTGGCGGCACGACGATCAGGGGCGTGTCATTGCCTTGGCCGGGATCTTCCTCTCCTGGAACCGGGAGCAGTTCCTCCATGGAGCCGTTGGAGCCGTTTTTTTCTGGATCGAGAGCCGGCTGCGTTGGACTTGTAATGGAAGAGGGCATGTCATGCGCCTCTGGGGCACTCGCATTGTGGAGATCCGCGCTCGCCGCTGGACTGATCACGAGAAGTCCGATGGTCACGCTGGCGAGAAAGCCGGTGATGATTCGACGTAAACGCGAATAGCGGATTGGGGAATGAAAGTGGGGTATCACAAGTATCTAATGAACCATCGTGAGAAAGGTCACCATGCTAACAGGAATGTTTTCGGTGGGCAAGTTCAACACGCCACAGAGAGGCTTTGTGATAGACTCCCGGTCCATGCGTTCACTCGTCCTGCTTAATCAGTCTATCACCGAGTGTCGGAAATGTCCCCGTCTCGTCGACCATCGTGAAGCGATCGCTCGCATGAAACGCAAGCAGTATCGAGACTGGACGTATTGGGGACGCCCTGTTCCGGCATTCGGCGACCCATCGGCCCGCTTATTCATCATCGGTCTAGCGCCCGCCGCACACGGTGGCAATCGGACGGGACGGATTTTTACGGGAGATCGCAGCGGAGATTGGCTGTATGAAGCGCTCCACCGTTATGGGTTTGCCAACCAACCTCACTCGATTCATAAGGACGACGGCTTGACGCTCAAGGACTGTTATATTGCCGCCGTCGTTCGGTGCGCGCCTCCCGACAATAAACCCGCTCCGGACGAATTCGACCGCTGCCGTCCCTATCTCAGAGAAGAGCTTCGCCTACTCAAAAATGCCCGTGTGGTCGTCACGCTTGGAAAGATTGCGTTCGACCAATATCTTAAAGCGTGCCGCGAATTGGGCCATGGTCTTCCCTCACCTGCCCTGCGCTTCGGACACGGAGTCATCTATCGGCTTTCATGGGGCACCACGCTCCTCGGCTCCTACCATCCAAGCCAGCAAAATACATTTACAGGCAAATTGACCGCTTCCATGTTTCATGGAGTGTTTGAACGGGCCCGAGCGGTTATTTCGGATGTCCCGGAAGGACTCAACGTTGATACGGGGGCCGACTTACAAACGTCTCGCCGCAGTCAACCCCCTGCTCAACGGATCAACTTGGGCGGTGGGCGTTCCAGTCGGCGAGGAACTTCTTGAGGCCGATGTCGGTCAGGGGATGTTTAATCAGTTGCTGATAGACGCTATACGGCATCGTGCAAATGTCTCCCCCTGCCAGCGCAGCTTCAACAACATGCATCGTGTGCCGAACGCTCGCAACCAATACTTTGGTCTTGAAATCGTAGTTGTGGTAGATGGCGATGATCTGCCGAATGAGCTCCATCCCATCGGTGCCGACGTCGTCAAGGCGGCCAATAAATGGCGAGACGCACCAGGCGCCCGCTTTGGCGGCCAAGAGCGCCTGTGTCGGCGAGAAGCATAAGGTCACGTTGACGCGGATACCTTCAGCCGTGAGCCGCTTCGTGGCTTTGAGTCCTTCGGGAATCAGCGGGCACTTGACCACGATGTTCTTATGGAGCTTGGCCAGTTCGCGGCCCTCTTTGACGATCGCATCGGCTTCAATGTTGATGACTTCAGCACTAATTGGGCCGTCAACTAAATTACAAATTTCGAGGAGGAGTTCCTTGAAGTCACGGCCTTCCTTCGCCGCTAAAGACGGGTTCGTCGTCATGCCGTCAATGGCGCCCTGGCTCATCGCGTCTTTGATCTCCTTTACATTGGCAGTATCCAGGTAAATATCCATGATCATTCCTTTTCCCGAGGTTGTCGAAGACGATGACTGATGGATTTATTGTATGAGTAACGACAAATGAATGCAAACGGACTCTGCTTTTGACAGGCGCTTTCTCAATGACTACAATCCTTGCACTAAGGTAACCTAGGCGAATACGGCAATGCTCAGTAAGCGGCATAGAGGAGGGCACGTATGAGACAACGACTGATGTGGCTTCTGGTTATGATGGCCACCATCGCAGGGTGCGGCGGCAACCCCTATCTCGATGCGTCACTCAAGCCCGCTGAGATGGAGGGGAAAGACAAAGCATGGTTCGAAAACAAATGGGGTCCCCCAAGCGGGAAAGCGCCCCGATTTTTTGGCGGCGAAGAGTGGACCTATTTTCGAATCGCCGGCGGCAAAAGCGGTTCGCCTTTCTTTAATTTCGCGCCGAATCAATGTCAGATTACCTTGAAATTCGACAAGGAAGAGAAATTAAGTTCGTACAAGTATTCGGGATGCTAACCGGACAATTGCTTGTGGAAAGTTTGCGCGCAATCCGTGCTACAGAAATAATAGTTCTGGCCGCCGATGCTCGCACTCACGGCGTTGGCTCTGGGAATATAGGTACGGCACACGGGATCTTGGATCATCGAATCATACCCCGAACTCCCTTGGCTTGGGAGCGAAGGTTTATTGAATTCCCGCAGGGCTTTCCTGACTAAAAAATACAGGATGACCAACAGGCCGAGTATCAGCAACAAACGATACATAGAATCTCCCACCTAGCAGGCATCATCCTATGGCAGCTACCGCTGACTGTCAAGAAACCCCACGAATTGTGGTCCTTGTTTAATCAAGCCTTATTTCTGACATGCCTGTCATCGAAGTCCCCGGGCCCAAACGACTCATCAATGGATCGTCTGAAGGGTCTTTTTCTTTCCACCAAAAGGGACTTTCGGCCGATAGTCTCCTCTTATACCGCGTGTTACGGTGAGCTTATGAATACTTGCGATAAGTGCCAAGGAACCATGCTGTACGAACGGGCTGTGGACCTCAATGCGGGTCTCGTCATCACCGTGTTGGCCTGCTTGAATTGCGGCAGGCGCCGACCGGTGGAACAGCAACCACGCCCTATCACTGCGCGTTGCTGATACGGTGCTGCCCGTTTCTTTACACAGACCGTCGCCGTGGCAAGGCCTCGCTGAACAGGTGGGACGATGAAACCATCCGTGACAAGAGTGTCTCGTTCGCCATGGACTGCCTTGGCTTCATGCCCACACTGTTACCGGCTTATCAGTTATGAGTCGGGGCGGACGAAGGTGCACTGCCACGCCTGTGGTGCAGCCGTGATCGGACAAGCGGCATTGACCGCCGATCAATCGCCGCTCTCGGAAGAGTAATCGTTCTTCTTGAATGAAACGTACCTCCCTCGTGGACGACCGGTCTGCGAGGGCGTTTTTATTTGCTGTTCCGAAGGAGACATTAGGCGAGTGACCCGCTGAAACAAGCCACGTTGCTATCGAAGGCCCAGTACGTCGAGCATCTCGTAAAGACCGGGAGGTTGCTTGACCGCCCAGCGCGCGGCTCGGAGCGCACCGCGTGCGAATGTATCGCGGCTTTGAGCGCGGTGTGTAATTTCGATACGCTCTCCCATGCCCCCGAAAATCACCGTGTGGTCGCCGACAATATCCCCCGCCCGAATGGTCTGAATGCCGATTTCGCCGGGCTTGCGTTCACCGATCAGCCCCTTGCGCGCATAGACTCCGGCCTGATCGAGATTACGGTTCATGGCCTTCGCTAAAACCTCTGCCAATTTAAGCGCAGTTCCGCTCGGGGCGTCTTTTTTTAAGCGATGGTGAGCCTCGATCACTTCAATGTCGTAGTCCTCCCCTAATGTTTTAGCAATTTCGGCGACGACCGTGAAGAGCAGGTTAACTCCGACGCTCATATTGGGAGAAACGACACATGGGATGTGGCGGGCTAACGCGCGCAACTCGCTTATGTCTTCCGCTGTAAACCCGGTGGTGCCGAGGACTACTGCGCGTCGATGCTGTGCGGCAAGCCGCATGTGCTCGAGGCTCGCTTCGGGCGTCGAGAAATCGACTACCACTTCCGCGTGCGGCAAGAGGGATGACAAATCTTCCGTGATGCGAATGCCCGTATAACCACAGCCCGCTGCTTCTCCGGCGTCATCGCCGATCGATCCATGCCCTTTTCGTTCAACCGCCCCCGCGAGGGTCAATGCCGCTGATTCTTTGGTCAGTGCAACCAATCGCGCCCCCATTCGGCCGGCGGCTCCTGTAATGATTACCTTTATCATAGTCGTTGAAGTCATTAAGAAAGTTGATCGGCGGTTGCTGACATCAATTACTTATTTGCTCAATTACTCTCCATTCAATCCGTGAAGAACGCATAACGCCCTCAGATGAGGCCGTAATCTTTCAGCGCCCCAGCGAGCTTCTCTCGGTTCTCAATAGACATGGGACAGAGGGGCAAGCGGAGTTCCGGCTGGATCTTACCCATCATGCCGAGGGCCTCTTTCACCGGGATCGGATTCGTCTCATAGAAGAGAGCGGTAAACAGCGGATAGAGCTTGTAATGCATCGCCTTGGCTTGATCGAGCTTGCCTGCCGCAAAGGCATCGACTAACGCCGCCATATCGGCCGGTGCAATATTCGCCGTCACGGTAATCACGCCCTTTGCTCCCACGGCCATCATCGGGAGGGTCAACGGGTCATCGCCGGCGAGAACGGCAATGCGATCCCCGCAAGCTTGGATGATCTCGGAGACCTGTCCAAGTGACCCGGCCCCTTCCTTGATCGCCACAATGTTGCGAATGGATGACAGTCTTGCAATCGTTGGCGGCAGTATGTTGACGCTCGTTCTACTGGGGATGTTATAGATGACGAGAGGGAGATCAACCGCCTCCGCAATGGCCTTGTAATGCCGGTACAACCCTTCTTGCGTCGGCTTGTTGTAGTACGGGCAAATCAGCAGCGCGCCGTCCGCCCCGGCCTGCTTAGCATGCTTCGTCAGTGTGATGGCTTCGCCGGTGGAATTCGATCCCGTCCCGGCGATGACCGGTACACGGCGCTTGGTGGCTTCGACGGTGAATTCAATGACCCGGTCGTGTTCGTCGTAAGTCAGCGTGGCCGATTCACCGCTCGTGCCGCACGGAACAATCCCATCTGTCCCATTCGCAATTTGAAATTCAATAAGATCACCGAGCGCCCGCTCGTCGACGCGCCCATTCTTAAACGGCGTAACGATTGCAACTAACGACCCTGTGAACATATCAAAACCCCTTCGCTCATACGTTCCGCGCTTGATGAAGACGCTCAAAAAAGGTCGATACTGCCCCTGCCTACCCCGCGTGCCGGAGGCGCTCCTTCCCGAGAAGGCCGCCGGCGAATCAAGCCCGCATCTTTTTCAGCATCTTCTTTCAATACATCCAAGCGTCCGGCAATATCTTGCCTTCAGATACTGCGCGCGCGTCGCCTTGCAAATATACATCCGTGAACTGTTTCCCATCGGACTGAAAATGCACCATGAGATTGAGCTTACTTTGTGGAATCAGCGTCACCGGCGATTCCGCTTTTCCGACGAGACTGGCGATGAGGGCGGATGCGATTGAGCCGGTGCCGCATGCGAGTGTTTCGTCTTCGACACCACGCTCGTACGTGCGAATTCTGATGTGATGGGGGTCAAGGATGGAAATGAAGTTGACATTGGTCCCAGCCGGCTGAAAGAGGGGATGATGCCGCGTCGGTCGTCCAAGTCCAACGACATCGATCCGATCCGGGTCATCGACGAGGTACACGCAATGAGGAACGCCCGTATCGAGGAAATGCACCTCTCGCTCCGTTCCGTCGAGAGGCACGCGAAGATTGAGGCGCAGTCCTTTTGGGTCCGGAAAACGGACTT
>Ga0308176_10001046_pt1 | contig 17397 bp, 13 predicted proteins | sample PhyCR2_3_FD_203890 | JGI IMG/M metagenome (GOLD analysis project Ga0308176, IMG submission 203890) | Soil microbial communities from UC Gill Tract Community Farm, Albany, California, United States - DLSLS.C.R2 | ecosystem: Environmental > Terrestrial > Soil > Agricultural land | place: USA...
ACGCACACCAGGCCGAGCTCATCGGCGAGCGCCTCGAGCGCCGCGTAGCGCACCGTGCGTGCCGCCGCCTCGAGCGAGCCGCGGCGCGGGACCTCGACGCGCCGGACCACCGCCGCGGCGCCTCGTTCACGCGCCCACGCGGCCACGGCGGCGGACGCCCCGGCACCGGCGGGTGTGAGCCCGTGATCGATCGACAGGACGACGACGTGGGCCGCCCCGGCGGCGCGGATCGCTACATCGGCCAGCGCCAGCGAGTCGGCGCCGCCCGAGCACGCCACCCCGTACAGCCCGGGCCCCACCCGCCTGATCTGCGCGTTGACCGCGGCGATGAGGAGATCTACGGAGGCCGTGGTAGTCATGACCGCAAGCAATCTACCCATGTCCGCACGCGACGTCTCATCTCGGGGCCCCGGTGGCTCCGGCCCGCTCGGTCCGCTGGGGCCGCTCGACCGCATCCGCGCCCAGCTCGCGGGGCCGCGCGGGTACCGGCGGATCGACGCGCTGCTCTCGTCGGATGACGCCGCGGGCGCGATCGCCGCCCTGTCGCCCGGCGAGATCTTCGAGCTGGTCCACGAGGTCGGCTTCGAGGACGCCGCCGACCTGATCCACCTGGCGACCCCGGCGCAGATCCAGGGCTGCTTCGATCTCGACGGCTGGACCAAGGATCAGCTCGACGTCGCGCCGCTCCGGCCGTGGCTCATGGCGCTGCTCGACGCCGGGTTCGAGAAGTTCGGCCAGGTGTGGGGCCAGCTCGACGCCGAGCTGCGCGCGCTGATCTTGCAGCGCCAGGTCAAGATCTACGACGTCTCGCTCGGCGAGGAGCCGGCCGAGGACAACGAGGGGCAGATCATCCCGACCGTCGACACCTTCTTCATGCTCGAGCTCCTCGGTGACGACGACAGCCAGCGGCTCGTGATGCGGGTCATCGAGGATCTGTACCGGGCGGACGCCGATCTCGCGCGCCACACCATCATGGCGGCCCGCTCGGAGCCCCCGGCCGAGCTCGAGGAGAACAGCTACCGGTGGCGGTCCGGACGGCTCGCCGACTTCGGCTACGTCGACTTCTACGACGCGCTCGATCTGTTCCGGCCGCTCGATCCGGCGCAGGTCCAGATCGGCGAGGGCTCGCAAGATCACGTGCTCGGCGAGGACACCCGGCTGCCGGTCGCGGTCGCCGAGCAGGTGATCGGCCGCTCGTTCCTGGCGCGCGCGCTCGCCGCGATCACCGATCCCTCCGAGGCCGAGCGGCTCGAGGCCGGCCTGATGGTGCTCGTCAACAAGGTGCTCGCGGCCGGGCGCGCCAAGCCCGGGCAGGCCGAAGTCGTGCGCCGCGGCGCGCTGTACGCGACGGCGACCCTGTCGCTCGGCCTCGAGACGATCGCGCGTGGGGACGTCGACCGCTCGACCCACGCGCTGGGCTCGATCGCGCTCGAGCGGCTGTTCCGGGTCGGCTACACCGTGACGCAGAAGCTCGCCCGGCTCGCCGTGGCGCTCGCGCCGCGCTCGATCACCGCCGGCTCACCGGTCAAGGAGCTGGTCGCCGCGCTGTGCTCGCCGCGCCCGCTGTTCGCGTGTGCCGCGGACGATCCCCCGGCGGTGGGCGTGCGGCCGTTCGAGGCCACGGCGGACCTGCGGCGTGCCGGCGAGCTGTTGACCGCCCTCACCGTGCGGATCGCCCTGGTCGAGGGGCTCGGCGTCGATGTGGTCGCGGCCGGCCAGGCGCCGGAGCCCAGGCCCAGCCTCGACGACCACATCCGGACGGCGCTCGCCCGCGCGGTGGTCGGCGGCGAGCTCCGCGGCGAGGCGCTGTCGCAGCCGGAGCTGACCGTGCTGCGCGATCGCGGCATGATCGAGGGGCGGATCCACCCGGCGGCCCGGGCGGCGGGCCTGGCCGCGATCTCCGGCCGGCTCGGCGCGGCGCAGCTATCGGCGTCGGGGCCGATCGTCGCCCGGCTGGTCGATGGCTGGCTCGACGATCTCGCGGCGATCCTCGGCTCGGTCAAGGACGCCGAGATCGACCCGCGCTACGTCGAAGGCGTGCTCGTGGAAGTGAAGCGCAGCTAACCCCTGCCCGGGTGTGGTAACGAACCGGGATGCTCGCCGTGACGCCCCCACCCTATCGCTCCGGGATGGCGACGGGCCTTGGCATCGTGCTGCTCGCCGGGCTGATGCTCGCGGCCGCCGATGTCGCGCACACCGGAGGTGGGCTCGGCCCGGTCCCGCCGCTGGCCGCGCTGTGGTCGTTGATCACGTTGCCGGTCGCGCTCGGGGTCGGGCTCGTGCTCGGCGCCGGCAACGCGACGTGGGGCGCCGGCTGGGTCCGCGGCGTGTTTCGCCGGCTGCGCGAGGACCGCGAGCTCGATCGCGCGGTCTCCGCGGTGCTGATCGCGGCGGCGCTGCTCGGCGGCGTCCTCGTGCTCGGGATCGCCCGGCTCTCGATCGGCCTCGTCGGCGACGTCCAGCGCAAGTCGGTCGGCGCCCTCTTGCTCGGCGTCGTGGTCGCCGGCACGCTGCCGCTGCTCGCGCTCGGCGTGCTGCCGATCTATCGCGTCGCGCGGCGGATCACCGTGCTGATCCCGGCGATCGGGCCGCTGTCGCGCGTCGTCGTGCTCGTCATCGGCGCCGTGCTCGCCGGTACCGCCACCGGCCTCCACATCGTGTTCCGCAAGCTCGACTATCAGGTGCTCGACCTGGCCTCGCTGTTCGTCCCGGCGCTCCTGCCCGTCGTCGCGATCGCGCTGGCCGTGCTCGCGTACGGTCCGCTCGCCGGGCTGCGCGAGCGGATCCCGCTGCGCGGCGCCCTCGCCGGCCTCGGGTTCGCGATCGCGGTCGCCTTGCCGCTCGTGGCGCTCGGCACGCCGTCGGAGGCGACCAGGACCGCGGTCACCGAGCGCTCGTACGTCGGGCCCCGGATGATCGCCCTGCTCCGCCAGCACATCGACCACGACGGCGACGGCTACTCGGCGTTCTTCGGCGGCCCCGACTGCGACGACCATAACCCCAACGTGCACCCCGGCGCGATCGAGATCCCGGGCAACGGGATCGACGACAACTGCGTCGGCGGCGACGCGCCGGTCGAACCGGCGCACCCGCCCGCCGCGCCGCCCGATGCCGGGACCGCCGCCGCGCCTGCGGACGACGGCCTCGGGGGCGGCAAGAACGTCCTGGTGATCTTCATCGACACGCTCCGGTTCGATCGGCTCGGGATCGCGGGCTATCAGCGCGACGGCAAGTCGCTGACGCCGCGGCTCGACGCGTTTGCCAGACAGGCGGTCGTGTTCAAGCACGCCTACGCCCAGGCACCGAACACGCCGCGCTCGGTGCCGTCGTTCATGACGTCGCGCTACCCGTCGCAGGTCAAGGTCGACAAGAAGTTCAAGGACTACGCGACCGTGCTCGACGACAACGACACGCTGTTCGAGGCGCTCAAGGCCGGCGGCTTTCGCACCATCGGCGAGAGCTCGCACTTCTACTTCTGCGACCGCAAGAACAACCCCGCGGCCTGCGGCGACGTGGTGTCCTGGATGAACAGCAACATCACCCAGGGCTCCGACGAGTGGGACAACACCGGGGCGCTCAACATCCCGGAGTCGAACCACGATACCGCCGGGCCGCGGATCGTCAAGAAGACGCTCGCCCGGCTCGGCGAGCTCGCCAAGGCCGACACCAAGTTTGCGATGATCGTGCACCTGTTCGAGCCGCACTCGACGTACATGGAGCACGCGGGCTTCACGTACACCGCGCACGGCACCGCCGCGCTCGCCGAGAAGTACGACTACGAGATCGCGTTCGACGACCAGCTGATCGGCCAGCTGCTCGACGCCCTCGACACGACCGGGCTCGCCAGGACCACGACGGTCGTCGTGATGGCCGACCACGGCGAGGCGTTCGGCACGCACCTCGTCGCCGGCAAGCCGGCGTTCTTCCACGGCGATACGCTGTACAAGGAGCTCACCAATGTCCCGCTGATGTTCCGCGTCCCCGGCGGGCCGCCGTGCATGCGCGACGACGTCGTCCAGCTGATCGACCTCGCCCCGACGATCACGGCGCTGTTCGGCGTGGCGCCGGCGCCGACGTGGCAGGGCCGCAGCCTGGTCCCGGCGCTCGCGTGCAAGCCGCTCGACCCCCGGCCGGCGTTCTCGGAGCTCCTGCCGGCGCCCGAGTGGAACCACGAGGCCAAGGCGATGGTGACCGCCGACGCCAAGCACCACGTCTACTACCGGATCAGCGATTCGAAGTGGGAGATCTACGATCTCGAGCAGGACCCCGACGAGAAGACCAACCGGGCCCACGACCCCGGCGCCAAGGAGCTCGAGCAGGCGCTCGGGCAGTGGATCGAAGGCCCGCTCGCCGCGGGCGGTGGCAAGTGAGCAGAACAAGCCCATGACCGAGGCAACGACCTACAAGAACCCCAAGCCGACCGTCGATATCGTGATCGAGCTCGCGAGCGCCCCCGGCAAGATCGTGTTCATCGTCCGCAAGAACGAGCCGCGCGGCCTCGCGCTGCCGGGCGGCTTCGTCGACGAGGGCGAGTGGGTGGCCGACGCCGCCGTCCGGGAAGCCAAGGAGGAGACCGGGCTCGACGTCGAGCTCGTCGAGCTGTTCCACGTCTACTCCGATCCGGCGCGCGACCCGCGCCAGCACACCGTATCGACCGTGTTCCTCGCGCGCGCCACGGGCCAGCCGGTCGGCGGTGACGATGCCGCCGAGTGCATCGTCTGCGCGCCCGACGCCGTACCGCAGCCGCTCGTGTTCGATCACGCGACGATCGTCGCGGATTACCTGGCGTACAGGCGCCACGGCACCCGCCCTCCCCCGCGCCGCTGATGCCGCCCGTCTGCGCCGCTGATGCCGCTCTCGCTCACCCGCCTGCGTCACCGCGCGTCGCGTGATGTCAGCGCAGCGCGGCGACCGCGGCGCGCCGCAGCGCGGGATCGCGATCGCCGGCCAGATCGACGAGCTCGCCGGTGATCACGGCGTGGCGCGCATCATCGGCGGTGGTCGCCCCGAGCAGCGCGGCGCGGAGCTCGATGTCGCGCGGGCTCCACCGCGAGGCGACCCACATCCGCGCGATCGTGCTGCCGCTCGGGTGCCGCCGGTACGCCTCCAGCGCGGCCGCCGCGTCGGTCGGATCGGTATCGCCGGGCGCGCTCTTACCCTGGGCGATGCGGGCGCGCTGGGCGGCGAGCGCCGCGGCCTGGTCCTCGCGGCCCAGCGCCCGGCTGGCCGAGATCGCCACCTCGAGCGCCGCCGCGAGGGTCTCGGGGCCCGACAGGTCGATCGCGCTGCGGGCGGCGTCGAGCGCGTGGACGTACTTGCCGGCGCCATCGAGCGCGCGCGCGACGCTGGTCCACACGACGGCGGGATCGCCGGACGCCGCGGCCGCGATGGTCGCGGTGATCAGCGCGGCATCGGGGTCGCCCTGACGCGCCTGGGCTTCGGCGAGCCCGCGCAGGAACGCCGGCTCGGGGCTCCCATCGATCGCGGCTTGCCAGGCCGCCCGCGCGCGCGCCGGATCGCCGAGCGCATCGAACAGCGTGGCCAGGGTCGCGTGCATGGCCGCGGCATCGGTCGCGCCGGCGACGGCGTCGCGTCCGAGCCGATCTCCGATCGCCGGATCGCGCAGATACGCGACGACGATCGCGCGTAGCTCGTCGAGGCGCGCCGTATCACGGACGGCCAGGCTCGCGTGGCGGGCGGCCGCGACGGTGCGGGCATCGCCGGTGAACGGCGCGCGCGTCGCGACGACCCGGCGCAGCTCGTCGGCATACGGCGCGGTCCCGATCAGCGGCGCGATCTCGGCGACCCCGGCGCCGGCGAGCACGCGCTCGGCGGCGATCACGAGCCGCTGGTCGAGCGTCGCCCCCTCGCTCGGGATCGGCGCGTCCCGGCCGGCGAGCCGCGCGAAGATCGGCTGGACGTAGCGCGGCAGCTTCGCGAACAGCTTCGGATCGGCAACCGCCGCCAGATCGACGCGCGCCGCGAGCGCCGGGCCCCACGAGGCCTCGCCGCGCAGCGCCTGGTGCAGCGTGATCACCGCGAGGGCCGCGGCGTCGGCCGGATCGCGCACCGGCGGCGGCACCGGCGCGACCACGTACGCGCGCTCGAGCAGGTATTCGCCGGCGATCTCGTGCGGCGCGCACGGCACGAACGCACAGCGCATCCGGCCGACGAGCTCATCGGCCGGCGGCCCCGGGAGATCGATCGGCGTCCACCACCTCGCAGCGGCGAGGTAGGCGTCCTGCAGCGCCTGATCGCGTGGGGGAGGCGCCGCGGCATGCCACGCCGAGAGTTCGTCCCACGCCGCGCGCCGCGCGCCTTGGCCCCACAGCCACGCCCCGAACCGGCCGCGTTCGCCGGGTGAGGCGCCGGTCCGCGCGCCCCGCCACGTGTCGCTGCCATCGCTGGGTTCCTGGCCCTCCGCGCCCGCTGGTCTTGCCGGCGCCGCCAGCGCCGCCAGCGTGCGGCGCCCCTCGTCGCGCACCTCCTGGTCGCTGTGGCGCAGCGCGACCATCGCCGCGGCGCTCCGCGCGCCGCGCAGCTCCTCGTCGGCGATCACCGCCCCGAGCCGGCGGGCGCGCTCGAGATCGACCAGCGCCGCCTTGGCCCCGCGCGCCAGTCGCACCCGGCCGCGCGCCGCGATCAACCGTGCGAGCCGCGCCTGATCCTCCGCGTGCCAGCGCACCCCGAGCGGCCCGCCCAGCGCGACGACCGCCTCGAGCGCATCGATCGCCTCGCTCGGCCGATGGATCCGCTCGTCGAGCGCCGCCAGGGCGAGCCTCCCCGCGACATCGCGCGGATCGCCGATCACCCGGATCTCGAGGTCGCGGCGCGCCTCGATCGGCCCGCGCCTCGCCAGCAGCGCATCGACGTCCAGCGGCGCCGGCGCTCGCCCCCCCCCACAGCTCGCCAGGCAAGCCAGCACGAGGCACGAGGCACGAGGCACGGCCCATCTTGGCCGGCCCGCCCGCCGCGATCAAACGCCCGCGCCCTGGATACCGCGCTGCCGCCGGCAAACCTCCCGACCTGCTAGCCGCCCCGCTTCGCGCAACGGGTCCGCGGCGCGGCCCCTACAGGATCGTCGCGCCCAGGCGATCGATCGGTTCGCGCTGCGCGGCCAGGGCTTCGGCGAGCGCTCCGGGTACCGGCGCCGGGCCGACAGCGCGCTCGATCGCGTCGGCCATCGCCTCGGCCGCGAGGTAGGCGGCCTGGGCGCCCGGATCGTGCCAGAGCGCCCAGGGCGGCCGCTCGGCGGGGCGATCGGCGATCGCCGGCGGCGCGTGCGCGATGCGCCGCTCGATATGATCCAGCACGCGCGCGAGGATGCCGCGGCGCAGCCGCGCGGGACCGGCCGCGGCGCTGTGCCAGGCGCCTTCGGCGTCGTCTACGCGCTCGATCGCGCGTGCGAGGTAGGCCGCGGCGGCTTCATCCACGACGCGCGGGATCCCGGCGGGCATCGCGAGCGCCGCGAGGACGTGGCCAAGCTCGTGCAGCACCATGAACCGATCGGCCGGGGTGGCGATCTGCGCCGGGATCACGACGACGACCTCGCCGCGCGGCTGGACGACGAAGGTTCGGGGCCGCGCGCTGTCGGTGTGCTCGAACCGGACCGCCCCGGAGACGCCATGACGAGCGCGGATCGCATCCCAAACGTGCGAGATCGCAGCGTTGTCGAGCGTGATCCCGTCGGGCTCGGCCCACCCCGCGATCGGCGGTGGCAACACCGGTGGCGGGGTCGCAACCAGGTTGACGTCGACCGTGGCGGTGCCGTGGAGGCAATGCAGGAGCTCGATCGCGCCATGACCGAACCGCGCCGTGGCGGCGGCCTCGCGCGCACGTGCAAGCGCGGCGAGCGCATCCCAGGTGGGCCGCGCGGCGCGTGCCGCGGTGACCGCGGGATCCGCCTCGAGCGCGATCGGCACGACCAGGCGGAGCAGCGCGAGGCCGCGGTCGGCGAGGATCGGGTGCGCGAGCGCGTCACGCGCCGTGGCGAGCGTGACGGCACGATGCACGACATCGGGCGCTGGTGGCAGCTCGGTACCGCGCGCGTAGGCACGTGCCACGGCACGCATGTGCGGCGGCAGCTCGTTCGCCAGCTCGGCCTCGATCCGATCGAGCCGGAGTTCGACCGACACCAGGTCGCAGGGCTCCATCAGGTGTGGCTGGGTGCGGGGATCCCCAGCCGCACCAACTCTGCCATCACCAGCTTGAGATCGGCCCACGCCATGCGCTTCTTGTCAGGATCGCGCAGCAGGTAGGCCGGGTGAAACGTCGGCATGATCTTGAGGCTGTGGCGATCCAACGTGAACCGCGGGTAGTCGTGAAACCGGCCGCGCAGCGCGCCGATCGGCGCGTCGATGCCGAGCAGCTGGTTCGACGCCGGCCGCCCGAGCGCGACGATGATCCGCGGGGCGATCGCGGCGATCTGCGCGTGGAGGAACGGCATGCACTGCTCGAGCTCGTCGGGCTCCGGGTTGCGGTTGTTCGGCGGCCGGCACTTGGTGGTGTTCGCGATGTAGACGGTGTCGCGCGTCCAGCCCATCGCCTCGATCATCTTGTCGAGCAGCTGGCCGGCGGCCCCGACGAACGGCTCGCCGCGCTTGTCCTCCTGCTCGCCCGGCGCCTCGCCGACGAACATCAGCGGCGCATGCGGATCGCCGACGCCGAACACGATCGACCGGCGCGTCGTGTGGAGCTTGCAGCGGGTGCAGTCGCCGAGGTCCGCGCGGATCTGGGGCAAGGTTCGGCGGCCGAGCGCGATCGGCGCATCGTCGGCCGCGATCGGCACCGCGTCGCCGCCGGAGGCTCCCGGGTCGACCGGGTCAGGCGAGGCCAGCTCGCCCGGATCGGCCGCCGCTGCCTCGCTCGTGTCCGGCAACGTGACCGCGGGGCGCGCGGTCGCGCCACCGGGGGCTGCCCATGCTCCCAGGCCGGCGTGGCGCAGGAGCTGGCTGCGCAGCTGACGGGTCAGGTCGTACAGCTCGCCCGCCAGCTCGTCGTCGGCCATCCTGTCCATGGATCGGGTATGCCATCATCGCGGCGATGGACTCAACGGCTGTCATGGGCGTTGGTGATCTACGCCCGCCGCTGCGACGCGCGGTTCCCGTGGGCGATGTCACAGGCGCCTGACGCGCCTGCTCGGCGCGCCCGGCGCGCGGTAGCGCTTCGTACAACTTATCTGGAGCAGCATCGCGCAGGAAATCGCGCTAAGGCTTCGGTTCATCCGGCGTGGCAAGCGGTGCGGGCGGGTCGTCGGAGTCCGGCTCACCGATGGCCGGGGTGGCCGGTCGTGGCCCGCCGGTTCCTTCGGGAAACGTCAGGTAGGCATAGTACATACCGTCGGCTTCGGTGGCCGTCCGCACCGTGGCTTCCCGGGCGTCCCTGGCTTTCTTGAACGCGATACGCGCCTCGATCCCGGCGCTACGAGCGGGGCGATCCTTGGTCGCGCGCGCCGCCCCGACGGTCCTGGCGACGATGCCTGCGAGCGGGTTGTCGAAGAACCGCGTGTCGACCTGGCGCCAGGTGTTGTGCCCCAGGCGCTGGAGGCCGAGGTGTACGACGAGGTTGGCGCCCTCGACGCGCTGGGTGAGCTCGAACGGCGCGACCGACTGGAAGAACACCTCGGCGCCGCCGTCCTTGGCCTCGAAGCCGATCCAGGTCAACGTGCCTCTCGGCGGTGGCCGCCTGGGTTTGGCCGGCTTGCCGGCGCGCTCCTGGGGCGAAACCTCGCCGGGCGTGACGCCGCCGTATTGACCCTCCTTGTGCGGCGTATCGGCACCTGCGGGAGCCGCCAGCAACAAGATGACGAGGACGCCCCGCATGGGGTGATCGTACGAGCTGGGCGCTCACGGCGCAAATTCGCGAGCTATGATGCTCGTAATGCGCCAAGTTCGCGGCGTCCTGTTCGTCGACTACGTCCGCATGCTGCGGTCGCAGAAGAACGTCGACTGGACCAAGCACCTCACGATCGACGACCTGCCCTACCTTCAGATGAAGATCGACCAGGACGCCTGGTATCCGATGCCGACGTTCGAGCGCATGGGCAACGCGATCCTCGCGACGGTGACGCGCGGCGAGCTGTTCCCGGTGCAGCTGTGGGGCCGGTACTCGGCGGCGCAGCTCCGCACCACCAACCCGATGCTGCTCGAGCCCGACGATCCGCCCGAGACGCTGGCGCGGTTTCGCGTGCTGCGCGAGACGTTCTTCGACTTCAACGCGCTCGACGTGCCGCTGCTCCACGACGACGAGGCCCACATCGTGGTGCGCTACTACATGGGGATGCCGGCGGAGGAAGCCGCGGCCTATCAGACGATGGGGTTCTTCGAGGGGCTGCTCGAGCTCGCGGGCGCCAAGGACGTACGCGCGGAGTTCCGCGACAAGTCGTGGGTGGGCGATCCGCGAACCATGCTGGTGATCCGCTGGAAGCCGCCCGCGAACGGTCACCACGGCGCGCGCTAGCGGCGTCTTCCTACCGCGCCGGTGGATCGGTGACGAGCATCGGATCGGTCGGCGCCCCGAGCAAGAGCGTGCGGGCTTCGCCGACCAGGAACAGCGAACCGGCGATGAGGATCGGCGCGCGGTACGCCGCGGCTGCCGTGACCGCCTCGCGCAGCGAGGGCTCGGACGTTGTCGACGCGCCCGACCGCGCGAACAGCGCCGCGAGCGCCTCGGGATCCATCGCGCGATCCTGCTGGAAGCGGGTCGCGATCACGGCGCGCACGACCGGCACCAGCGCCGCGGCGATGCCGGCGACGTCCTTGTCGGCGGAGACCGCGACGACGAGCACCGGGCGCTCACCGCGCTGGCGCAGCGCCTCGGCGAGGGCCTGGGCGCCGTGAGGGTTGTGCGCGCCGTCGAGGATGACGCGATCGACGCCGCGCGGCGTCGCCGGCGGGCCGATCACCTCGAACCGGCCGGGGTGGCGCACGGTGGCCAGCGCCGGCGCCACGACCGGCAGCCCGAGGGCCTGGATCGCCGCGATCGCCGCCGCGGCGTTGCGCCGCTGATGGGCACCCGGCAGCGCGATCGGCGGAACCGCCGCGATCGCGGCGTCGTCGATCACGGTGACGCTCGCTCCGGCCGCGTGGGCCTGCGCGACGAGCCCCGGCACCGCCTCGGCGAGCCCCGACGCGCCGATGATCGCCGGCCGCCCGGGCTTGTAGATGCCGGCCTTCTCGGCCGCGATCTTGGCGAGCGTATCGCCGAGGATCGCCTCGTGATCCATGGCGACGCCGGTGACGACCGCGACCGCCGGATCGACCACGTTGGTCGCGTCGAGCCGGCCGCCGAGGCCGACCTCGAGCACGGTGACATCGACGTGCGCGCCGGCGATCGCGACCATCCCGATCGCGGTCACCTGCTCGAAGAACGTGAGCTCGTCGCCGCCTGCGCTGCGCACGCGATCGGCCGCGGCGAGCATCGCCCCCTCGGAGATCATCGCCCCGTCGATCATGATCCGCTCGCGCAGGCACGACAGGTGCGGGGACGTGTACGTCGCCCCCCGCTGGCCCGCCGCCGCGGCGAGCGCCGCGATCATCGCCACGGTCGAGCCCTTGCCGTTGGTCCCGCCGACGTGCACGATCGCACCGAGCCGCCGATCCGGCGCGCCGAGCCGATCGAGGATCGCGCGCATGCGCTCGAGCCCGAGCACGACGCCGAACCGCCGCGCCGGGAGCAACTGGGCGAGCAACTCGGCGTAGGTCATGCGCGCCTCAGTCGGTCGCCGGGATGTCGGCGTCGTCGATCACGACGCCGGTACGCCGCTCCGGCGCGCGTCCGCGCTCGAACCAGCGCAGCGCCCGCGCCAACGTCGCCTTGAGATCCTTGCGGGCGACCACCATGTCGACCATACCGTGCTCGAGCAAGAACTCCGAGCGCTGGAAGCCGGGTGGGAGCTGCTGGCGGATCGTCTGCTCGATCACGCGCGGGCCGGCGAACCCGATCAGCGCATCGGGCTCGGCGATGATGATGTCGCCGAGCATCGCGACCGACGCCGCCACGCCGCCGGTGGTCGGGTGGAGCAACACCGAGATGTACGGCACCTTGGCCTCGCGCAGCCGGCTACGTGCCGCCGACGTCTTGGCCATCTGCATGAGCGACAGCACGCCCTCCTGCATGCGCGCGCCGCCCGAGGCGCAGAACATGACGGCCGGCCGCCGGTGCGAGACCGCGCGCTCGAACTGCCGCGTGATCTTCTCGCCGACCACCGAACCCATCGAGCCGCCCATGAACTCGAACGCGAAGAAGCCGGCCTCCACGGCGATCCCGCCGACCGCCGCCAACCCGGCGCGATACGCGTCGCCCGGCCCGACCTTGCGGGTCGTCGCCTTCAGCTGATCGATGTACTTCTTGCCATCGACGCGAAACCCCAGCGGGTCGCTGCTCTCCAGATCGCGGTCGCACTCCTGCCACGTGCCGTCATCGACGACCAGCTGGATCCGACCCTCGGTCGACATCCGGAAGTGGTGTTGACAGTTCCCACATACGCGGAAGTTGGCGTCCAGATCGGCCTCGTACAGGGTCGTGCTGCATCGCTCACACTTCGTCCAAATACCTTTAGGTACTGACTTTTTCGACTCCGCAGCCAGTCCTTGCGTACGCGACCACCAAGCCATGGCGCGCTAGATACCAGAGGGGCAACCCCCCGTAAAGCCGCGTTTGATCGCGAAGCGATGAATTCTCGACGACTTCCTCTCGCGGGCCGCGCGTGAACCTGGTAAGCAGCAAGGGGAAAAAATGCAGCCTTTTCAGGGGGCATAGAGCATAGTTCTCTATGTCTTCTGTGTTGTGAGGTCTCCGATGTCTTCGGTCCTAATCGTCAACGAAATCAGCACGGAGCGCGAAGAGATCACGCGCGCACTCGAAGCCGAGGGGTTCACGGTGGTTCAAGCGGGGTCGGCTACCGAGGCAGTTCGCGAGATCTGGGGTGGCTCCTTCCTGGTAGCGATCATCCCGACGCTACTCACCGGGACGACGAGCACGTCGTTGCAGCAGCAGCTCGTTCAGATGGCCCCGGAGATCGAGACGCTCATCCACGGCAAGAACGACGAGCTGCCCGCGCTCGTTCGTAAGGTCATCCAGATCCGCGACGGCGAAGCCGCTGCCTGAGCCGTCAGGCAAGCCAGCCTCACGGTCACCCTCGACGGTCCGAGCTGCTCGTCCCGTACGCGGTTGCGTGAGCTTTGGTCGCAACTTCTCGACGAAGGCGATACGGCAGAGGCGCGCACCTGGAAGGACAGCTCCGGCGGCCACAACAAGGCAGCCGTGATGACCAAGTAGTGCCAATATCGTGCGCTCACACGTCGGGGGGGGACATCGCCGTAACGACTCGAAGACCAGCCGTTCGAGCGTCACCTCCATGTCCTGTACTGCAGCAGCGGCGACCGCCGCGTGTGCGATGGCAGGCTTCCATCCGAGTCCTGTCAGCGCCGTCTTCGCCTGGGTACGGAGGATCGCGGCGTCGAGCTTGCGGGCCGCGCCCACGTGGCCGCCTGCTTTCACGGCTGGAGTCGTCTCGTCGTTCGCCGCCACGTGGGGGGCCGCGCTTGTGCTGACGGCGGCCGTGTTCGTCACGTGTATGCGTGCGCCAGTAATAGAGGGCGTCACGTGGGTTGCGCCCACGTGGGCGGCCGAAGCCGGCTGCCCAGGGCGACGGATCACGAGATGATCGGCAGTTCCGGCGATCGTCAGTACTCCGGCGTGATGCGACTGATGACAGGCCGAGCACGCCAATATGAGATTTGACGCATCATGGCTGCCACCGTCAGCTCGATGAATCACATGATGGAGCTCCAGCCCTCGCGAGGAACGGCATCCGTCCACTCGGCAACGACCGCCATCGCGACGCCATACGAAGCGCGCGACGCTCGGCGGAATGTCCTGGTGCGCGCGGTCCGGCGCAGCGCCGTCGATCGAACCGATGTGCTGGGCATCGCACATGGCGCGGTCGACCGCCGCCGGGCCGATGGTGATCTGTGCGCCAGCGCCCTCTTGCCAGCCCTGGCGGCAGCGCTGGCACACCGTGACCGCGATCTGAAACTTCGCGCGGCCGGTGGGCTCGCTCGCTGGCGCACTGTCGAGCACCGCGCTACACAGCGCACCGATGAACGCGTCATCGGGCAAGCTCTCGCCGTGCTCGTCGTCAAGGACCGTGCGAGCCTGGCGCAGGAGCGCGAAGGTCTCGGCCGAAAGCTCGTAGCGGACCACATGCGTACGCGCCGCTGGGTCCGGCGGATCCTCGGGGCGGTCGCCAGGGCGATGGTCAGCGACGAGCTCTTCGATCTGCCGCAGGTTCTTGCCGGTCGAAGCCGCGATCCAGGACGCCTCAGTCGGGGGCGTCGCCACGCGCGTCAACTCGCGCACCGCGGAGAACGAAAGCTCGCCGCCAGCGAGCGCAGCGGTGAGTTGCGGCAAGGCACCGAGTGCACGTGCGACCCGCAGCCGGTCCTGCGCCGTACGTGGAGCGTAGCCGAGCACGCGTTCGAGGTAGTCCATGGCGGACACCATGCCGAGTGGCCGCCAGATCTGCAGCGCCTCGGCCTCACGCAGCCAGCGCGCCTCGTCGGCATCGAGCGCGGCGCGACGAACCGAAATGTCTCGCAACGCGCGATCCACGGTCCTCCACCTCGGCTCAGCTTGGTCGTGATTCTTGGGCGCCCACGCGGGCGTGCACCCAGCCTCGACGATGGAGTTTTCGACTGCATCACGTAGCATGACCACTCCCCTACTCGTTGTCGCGCATCGCTTGTAGCACATAGCTTTTCGGCGCCATGGTTTGCGCCGTGAGCAACGATTCGTGGTCTCGTCGAAAAATTCGCGAGAGGTGCACGTTTTCGCGTTCACAGCGCAAGCCAATGCGTCTCATCGAAGATCAACTCATGGTTCTCGATACCGCAGGAGATAGCGGTCAATCATGCCTCAAGGAAAATCGACAACGAGCACCTGAATTCTTCGCGGGAAGATCGATACACTTGTGTTCACACCCCGAACTGGTCGCTGAGGTGCAAGAACTCGAAAGCGCGAGCAAGCCCCGACACCAACCTCAGGGGACGAACCCATCGTTGTCCGTCTCGGTGCTCTCCACCCCACGTGGGTGCCAGGCATTGCCACATGCGCTGAATCGCCTCGCGCACTCTCGTCGGTGTGCCTGCCCACGTGGGCGCCAGTCCTTGCTTCATCTGTACGGCTCGTCATGGCCGCTCAGCCCTGCTGAAATGCCTTGAGTAGAAGAACGCGAGCAAGTGCCCAACCTCAGCGAGCACGCCCATCGCCTTCGATGTCCGGGGAAGTGATCGCCTCCACGCTGCGAGGTTTGTAAAGAACACACCAGCACCGGCACTTCGCAGATCACGAGCCGGTCTGTGGACGGCGGTCGGACTGTGACCTGCGAGGGCAGCTGCCGTGGCAGGCACAGACGCAGCTCACAGCCCTCCTGTCGCCGTCCACAGCCCTGGCCCCCGCACATGGCTCCGTAGATCAATTTTTCATAGATGGATGAGATCCGGAGTGAATTCCAACAAATCAAAAATAAAATCAAGGGAGACCGGTGGGTGGCACAGGGCTGTGGGCAGCGCGAACGAGGTCAGTGAGCTGAGCGTCGGGACCGCCCGATCCAGCCTCGGCGCTCAGGTCACGGACCGAGGCGCTGTCCACAGGCCGGTGGTTGATCTGCACAGCGCCGCTTCGCGGTCTGCACAACATCGCATCGGCGGACGCCGCGGTGCGAGCATTAGTTAGCTCCGGCGTGCTCGATGCCGAGATGGCCACTCGCCTGGTACCGATCAACTCGGTGCGCTCGCGTTGTTCCGCCCGCCCCCACGTGGGTGCCGGGCTTTGCCACCGTGCCGCGGTCGGCGCGACGGCTCAGCCTCGTTCACGCGCGTCGAACTGGTCCTTGAGGTTCAAGAACTCGAGGAACTCGAGCAAGCGCCCGACCTCCGGGATGACGAACCCGTCGCTCTCGATCCCGGCGTCCCGGGCGGTGAGCACGAGCCCCGCGGCGCGCAGCCGATCGACGACCTCGGTCACCTCCTCGGCGCCGAGCCCGACCCGCTCGGCGATGCCGACGACCCCCGTGGGCACGAGGATCGCGACGCCGTGTCCCATCCCCGCGAGCTGCATCTGCTCCTCGGCCATGTGCCGGAGGCATTGCACCACGCGGTGGTTCGCCGTCGGCAGCAGCAGGAGCTCGACGTGGTGGTTGGCACGATCGAGCCGCGACGCGAGCGCCTTGATCAGGCGCAGGGCGATCTCGGGGCGGGCGCGCAGCATCGCCTCGAACGTCGTCCCGTCGATCACGAACAGGCGTGCGGTCGTGCGGGCCACGGCGGTCGCCGACCGCGCGCGACCGTTGAGGATAGCCATCTCGCCGAAGAACTCGCCCGACGGCAGCACCGCGATCACGCGCTCGGACCCGCCGACCTGACGGCGGATCTCGATCTCACCGCTGACGATGATGTACATGTCGCGGCCGGGCTGGCCCTCCTCGAACAACACGGCACCTGCGGGGAACTCTCGGGCAAAGCGCTCCAGCGCGTCGTTCACGCCACCATCATCGCATGGTTGCGTGGCGAAGGATGTGCAACAGCGCGCGCCCGAGCGCCTTGGGCTCGGCAGGCGCATCGGCCGGCACCGTGACCTCGTCGCAGCTGAGCCCGAGCTTGACCGCGCGCACCAGCATCTCGACGTCCCAGCCGTCGCCGCGATCGCGCATGGCCAGCGCGATCAGCGCCGGGAACCGCATCGCGCGGACCGGGCCGACGCCCGACCAGCGGTGGCGATAGACGGTGTCGATCAGGCGGGTGACGAGCACCTCGCTGAGGTGGCGGCGGCGGGGCTCGATGCCGAGCACGATCTCGACGCTGCGCTCGGCGATCGGCGCCACGAGCGCGGGGATCACGGGCGCCGCGGCGGGACGGTCCGCCGGGAGGAAGACGATCACGTCGGGCACGCGCGGCAGCGCCGAGAAGTGCGCCTGCGCTCGCAGGCATGCGGCACCGTAGCCTCCGGTGGGCTCGCGTAGCACGAGCGCGCCGGCGTCGCGGGCGATCTCGGCCGTGCGGTCGGTCGACGCGCGATCGACGACGACGACCGAGCGGATCACGCGGTGCGGAAGATCGCGCAGCAGCGTACCCAGGCTGGCCGCGTGGTCACGCGCCGGGACCACGACGTCGATCAGCAGCGGCGGCGGCACTTGCCTCAGCATACCCGGTTTGCGGCCCGCTCGGCCGCCGCCCGCGCGCGTGAGTGTGGTACACGGTCCGCGATGGCGATCACGTACAAGGATGCGGGCGTCGACATCGATGCCGGCGAGTCCCTGGTCGATCGGATCAAGCCAATGGCGCGGTCGACGCTGCGGCCCGAGGTGCTGGGCGGTATCGGGGGGTTCGCCGCGCTGTA
>Ga0308176_10001048_pt1 | contig 17385 bp, 15 predicted proteins | sample PhyCR2_3_FD_203890 | JGI IMG/M metagenome (GOLD analysis project Ga0308176, IMG submission 203890) | Soil microbial communities from UC Gill Tract Community Farm, Albany, California, United States - DLSLS.C.R2 | ecosystem: Environmental > Terrestrial > Soil > Agricultural land | place: USA...
TGGGGATAGAGAGTGGCTGGAATCAGCGGAACACTGACGAAGGCGGTCGTTTCGAAGCTGACGTCGACGAGTGAGGGAGTGAATATCCGGATCGGCGCAATTACGCAAGGCGATGCGACGCTTGCGCCGGTCGCGGTGAAGTCTGTGCTGGCGCAGAACGTCAGCGTGGATATCAGCGACAACGCGGGGCACACGCAGTATCCGTCGATTCTTGTGTATTGCGACAAGCTGTCCAACGCCATGACGGAAAAGTTTCGCGAGTTTTCCGGACACGCACGGATGAACGCCGAGGTGCGGCATTCGGAGGACAGGCTCGATCGCGTGCAGGCGAATCTGCAGACGACAGTGGATGCCGTCTGCGCGCTGCTGGCGGATTCACGCGGCGACTGGGGGAACGGCGCGTTTTACGCAGGTGGATACGACGTGACGTATGAACCCGTGGCGCGGGGCGGGAGGAACTTTCTGCAACGCGCGAAGGTGAGCTTCGAACTGGAGGTCAGCAGGTAAGGCATGGCGTATATATCATCAAACGCGAACCGCTGGTACTGCGCGAAAGAGGCGAGTTACGGGGTGGCGCCGACGATCTCGGCGGCGAACCGGATTCCGGCGGTGAAGCTGAGCGCGCACCAGCAGGTGGCGCGGAGTCAACGGAAAGACAAGACCGGGAGTCGTACGTGGGCTGGCAATCCCACGGGAATGCGGCGGCAGACGACGTTCAACCTGACTTCATACATGCGGGACTGGCCGACCGGCACAGGGCTGCCTGCATATGGACCGCTGTTCGAAGCAGTAATGGGTGCGGCCGGCGTGCTTTGGGCCGGAGGCAATGCGGCCGGCGGAAGCACGGCGACAACTATCCGGTTTACTTCGCCCCACAGGCTTGCGCCGGGACAGGCAGTGAGTAGCGGAGCGGAGATTCGATTCGTGGCGGCAGTTGCGGACTCGATGACGGTGGTGCTGAATGCGCCGTTTACGGCGGTACCGGCCCCGGGCGCGCCTCTCGGGCCGACCGCGACTTACGCGCTGGGTTCGGAACTTCCGAGCGTGACTCTGTTTGATTACTGGGACCCAGTGACAGCGGTGCAGCGAGTTCTGGCTGGCGCGGCCATGAATACGTTGAGCGTAAAGCTGAATGGCGATTTCCAGGAACTGCAGTTCGGTGGCATGGCGCAGGACATTATCGACAGCGCGTCGTTTCAAAGCGGTGAAGGCGGATTAACGTCCTTTCCCGCCGAGCCGGGGCTTTCGAGCTTCAGTTATTCGCCGGTTCCGGGGAATCTCGGCCAGGTCTGGCTTGGCGTGCTGCCGACCGCATTTCTGACGGTGAGTTCGGCGACGGTCGATCTGCATAACAACATCAACATGAGAGCGAACGAGTTCGGCTCGTCTCTGCCGCGTGGTATCGCGCCGGGAGCGAGAGAGGTGACGATGGCGCTCGAGCTGTTCGGGCAGGACGACGATGCGACTACGGGGCTTTATCAGGCCGCTCGTCAGGTTTCACCGCTCAGCGTCATGTTTCAAACAGGCCAGGCGAGCACACAGCTGATGGGCGTTTATGTTAAGAGCATCGTGCCCGATCTGCCACAGTTCGATGATACGGATCACCGGCTCAAGTGGAGATTCAGCAGTTCCAGGGCGCAGGGTACCGCAAACGACGAGCTGGTGGTGGCGTTCGCATAGCTATGCATTGGGAAGGCAAAGTGGTGAAGCCCTCGCAGACGCGGCCGGGGGTGGAGTTCGTGATCGCGCGGATGACCTTTGGGCGGCGGCTCGAACTGATGCGACGAGTCCGGGATCTGGCGGCTCGGTTGGAGTATTTCGAAGCCGGCCATGAAGAGCGGCACCGTATGGAGGCCAGCATCCTGGCTGGTGAAATCGACACGCTATACGTGCGGTGGGGCCTCGAAGAGGTTCGAGGGCTCGAGATTGATGGCGTGGCGGCCGATATTGACGCTCTGATTGAGCGCGGCCCCGAAGACCTGTTCATCGAGGCCCTCACGGCCATCCGCTCCGAGTGCGGGTTGACGGAAGCCGAAATAAAAAACTGATAGTCGCATTCCACTTTCAATTTGCGAACCGGGCCGGGTGGAATTGCGACGAATGCAGGAAACACGGCCTGGAGAAGAAGCGGCGATGTGGGTTCATCGCTGAGGAAAAGCGCGGAAAGCCGGTGGTGGTATGGGGGCGAAAACGGGCGCGCACCGAAGAATGCCCGAAATCGTTTATCACGGGCCAGAGCCTTGCGTGGATGGAAGAATTTGTTGCGCGCCGGCGGCTTTCGATTCCGGATTCGCTCGAGGTGGACGCGCGCAAAGTGGATGCATTCCTGATTCTGCAGAGAGAAATGGAGATCGAAATACGCGATGGCCAAACGGAGCATTGAAGAGACGTTCAAGACAATTGCGCCTTCCCGTTTGCGGGGAGTGCCGAATCCTGCGACGATCTCGGGAGCTTTCAGCGCGGGAGGCGATTCGGGTTCTTCGATATCAGAGGCGACGAGCGAGATCTCGCAGCTCAGGACGGCTTATCAGCAGCAGGCGCAACTGATCGCGGCGAATACGCAGGCGCTACAGAGCAACACGTCGTCACAGAGTTCGCACTCGGTGGCCAGCACAGTCGGAAATGTGGCATCGGGTTTTCTGGGCGGATCGCTGGGATTCTTATCCCCGATCGTTTCGGGGATCATGAGCCTGTTTGGCGGGGGTGGTTCGACGCCGGCTCCGTTGACGACCTACACAGCGCCTCCGCCGATTGCGATTGATGGATTTCTGCAGCCGCAGAGTTCAAGTTCGACTCAGAGTACAGCGCAAAAGGCAAGCAGTGCGGCACCGACCGCTCCCACGCAGGTAACAGTGCATGTGAACGCGATGGACAGCCAATCGTTCATGGATCGCTCATCCGACATCGCAAATGCGGTGCGTGAAGCCATGCTGAACCTGCATCCGATCAACGATGTGATTTCGAATCTCTGAACATGGCAAGTTTTCCAACTCTGAAGACAGGCGCGGTGGCGCAATATCCGCTGCAGACCGGGTCGCGATACTCGAGCCAGGCAATCCAGTTTCTCGATGGCAGCCGACAGTCGTATCGGATACAAGGGCTGGCCTTGCGGCGCTGGTCGATACAGCTTAACGGTCTGGATGAAGGTGAACTCGCGGACGTGATCGCGTTTGTCGAGCGACAGTGCCTTGCCCCATTTTCTTTTACTGATCCGGTAACGGGGCAGACTGCGGGCAAGTGCATCATCGCCGGTCAGAAGATGGACGCGGCGATTAAGCAAGAAGAAAACGGGCAGGCGATGCTCATTATCGAGGAGATTCCGTGACGTATTTTCCGCAGACCGGCGCAGGTTCGATTGCGCAGTTCCCGGTGCAGCGAACGCGCCAGTGGCGATGGATTTCGAACCAGATGGAAAGCGGGGAGATGATTATGCTTCCCGACGCGCCGGCAGGGCGGATTGCGTGGAACCTGAAGTACACGGATGTCACGACAGCCGAAGCCGCCAGGTTCAATGCGCTCTTTGCGGCTGCGCAAGGCCAGTATGGCTCGTTTCTGTTTGTGGATCCGATGGCGAATCTGCTGGCCTGGAGCGAGGATTTTGCGCGGCCGGACTGGCAACCGGGGCTGCTACAGATTTCAGCCGGAGCAAACGGTCCGCTCGGAGCAACGCGAGCATGCGTAGTGAAGAATCCGGGCCAGGCCGAGCAGTTGCTAACGCAAACGCTGAACGTTCCCGGGGATTACGTGACGTGTCTCAGCGTGTGGGCTCGGAGCGATTCGAGCACGGTGTTCGCGCTGACGCGAGATGGGCTGCGATCGAATTTTGCGGTGAATTCGGCATGGACCCGGTACAGCATCAGTGGAACAGGCGCCGCCGGAGCGCCGAACTCGGTTTTCTCCGTCGTGATCGGCGCTGGTCAGACGGTTCAGATCTTTGGACCGCAGCTGGAAGCCCAGCCGGCGGCGTCCTCGTACAAGCAGACGAGTGCGGCTACGGGCATCTATCCAGAAACATATTTCGCGAGCGATGAATTGGCTATGACCTGTACGGGTCCGGGGCTATTCGCTTTTGAAATCGATTTGATATCTCGAGTGCAGTCCTGATGCAGAACCCATTCACAGCAAAAGAACAATCCTCGGCCGATACTCCTCTGCTTTTGTTCACGTGCACGACCGCGGACGGCGCGGTCGGGCGCTGGAGCAGCCGCACGATTACATGGAATGGAGAGCAGTACGAAGGGCGAGTTGTTCGACAGAGCCTCTTTGAAGCGCAGGGGGCGTCGGACACGCAGGTGGGCGGGGCGCCGAAGCTAACTTTTGAACTGGCGAATGCGGACTCGGAGTTATCCGAAATAGAGGCGCAGAGCGGGTTCAAAGGCGCTCAGTTGACGGTTCACCTGATGTTCGTGGACGTGAGCACGGGAACCGTGACGAGCGATCCGGTGGTTGTTTTTCGGGGATTGATGAACCCGCCCGAGCTGATTACCGAGACTACTTTCCGGCTCAGCGCGATGAACCGCATGTCGCTGCAGCGCGCCGTACTGCCGAACGTGCGGGTGCAGAGGATTTGTCCATGGAGATTTCCGGCGACGGCGGCGCAGCGTCGCGAGGCGGTGGACGGCGGGCCGGCGCGGGGTCGATACTCGCCGTTCTTCGCATGCGGTTATTCGCCGGATCAGGACAACGGCGTCGGCAACATGAACGGCGATGCACCGTTCAATTCCTGCTCGTATACGCGGTCTGACTGCGAAGCGCGAGGTATGTTCGCGAAGGATTCAGCCGGGCGGACAACGGCGAGGTTCGGCGGCATTGAATTTGTCCCCGCCTCGATTCTGGTGCGCGGGGCGGGGCAGAAGAATTTTCAGCTTTCCGCGGTCCAGGACAACGAAGCCCGGTATAACGATTTCGTTCCTCTCGTGTACGGGACGCAATGGGTAATGCCGGATGTGGTGTTTGCACGTAATGACGGCAATCTTACGCGGATGGAGGTGCTGCTGGGGCTGGGCGAGATTCAGGGCGTTCTGAAGGTTCTGGTCAACGGCATTGAAATTCCGCAAGGCGTCGCAGGTCAGAACATGACGTCCACGGGGTGGTACAACCTGATTGCTCCGGGAACGCGGACGGGCGCGGCGGATCCGAATTTCACAGATGCAAACGGCGCGGCGCAGGGCGATCCATATGGCAGCATGGCATATCTATCGATCGTTTTGCCCAACCGAATCAACAATGGGACGAATCTGCCAAGTGTGCAGGTGCTGATGCAGGGTCTTAAGCTGCTGCAGTTCGATAGCAACGCAAACTACCTCGGCACGTTCTTTTCGAACAACCCGGCGTGGGTGCTGATGGACGTTTTGATGCGGATCGGTTACACGATCGACGACATCGACCAAGGTAGCTTCGCGCGGGCGGCGGCGTATGCCGAAGAACAGATCGGCGCCACCGATCCAGTGGCCGGGCAGGTCCAACTGGCCCGTTTTCAGTGCGATTTCGCGATCAACCGGCCGACAAGCGCGGGGGAATTGATTCGGGCGATTCGCAATGCCGCCAGAATTTACGTAGTTCTTAACACCGCCGGGAATCTGGAGGCGCGAGTCGAAAACACCTTCGCGCTGCAGCAGCCGTCGTTGCCCTATGGGAGTAATTCGCAGAATACGTTCAATGGCGGCTGGCCTGCATATGAATTCGATGCGAGATCTATTGCACGCAATTCGGATGGGAGCAGCAGCGTAAAGCTCTCGTCGCGCGGCGCACAGGATACTCCCAACCGCCTTTCGATCGAGTTTCAGGACAGCTTCAATCAATATCAGCAGGACAGTCTTTCGCTTGCCGATCAGGACGACGCCTATCTGTGCGCGCAGGAAGTGGCCGTTCAATGGAACGCCGTCGGTATCTCTAATTTCAACCAGGCCGAGAGGATGCTGGCCCTGGGATTGAACCGTGCTCTTGAAGGCAACGTGTTCATCGAGTTCCAGACGAGCGTGAAGGGCCTGGGCATACTGCCTGGCGATCTGATCACGGTGACTTACGCAAAAGAAAACCTGCAGCGGACACCGTTTCGCGTGACTAAGATTGCTCCGGGCCCGAACTACCGGACCCTCACCATTACGGCGCAGTTGCATAACGACGGGTGGTATTCCGATACTGTCACCGGAATGGTGGGAGGGCGGGGGTGGCGATCGGGTGAATCGAGCGGCCTCCCCGCTCCGGTGGGCGGGACAGTAATTGATTCGAACGGCAATCCTCAGCTTGGAATCTCGGAATCGGAGATCACTGGAAGCGACGGTTCTTCGCAGGTCCAAATGCAGGTGTCGTTTGCCGCGCCTGCAAACAATCCGGGAATACTTGCAGCGCCGCTGCTTGGGCTCGCACCGGAAATCAGCACGAGCGGAGGGACGCTCGCGGGAGGGACCAGCTATTACTACGCAGTAAGCGCTGTGGATAGGGGTGGGGGAGAGAGTCCCCTTTCCTTCGTAGCTGAGGCAAGCCCCAACGCCGCCTCGAATGCGAATTCGGTGATGCTCGGTGGGATCGGCTTGCCGTCCGGTACGGTAAGTTGGAATGTCTATCGCGGAGCGGCGCCGCAGCAACTCCTTCGAATTGCTTCAAATCAGCCGTCGGCATCATCGTTCGTCGATTCCGGGCTGCCATATCAAACCGAATTGCCGCCCGACCCGCAGTTCGACCACGTCAACGTGTACTGGCGATGGGAGTTGCTGCCGGAAACCGGAGCCGCGATCACCTCGGGGAATACGATCGGGAACGGTACTCTGCAGATGAAACCCAACGCGTACGCGGGCGCAATAATTCGAATTACGCGAGGAAAGGGAGCTGCGCAGGAAGCGACAATCACGAGCAACACGAGTACGACGTTAACGATACTCACGCCCTGGGCGATCGAACCTGACGCGACAAGTTGGTTCTCTATTGCCGAGAGCTCCTGGAGGTACGGCGCAAAAGGAAGCAACAGCCCGTTGAGCATCGACGTGCCGGAACGAATTGGCGCCGGCGTACACGTGATAGCCCGCGCCGCCAATGTGGCAAATATCGAAGCTGCATATCCGCTTTCACCGCTTACCCGCTGGGTGCTTGGCCAATCCGGCGGTCTGGCGGCGGACTCCGATGTTCCGCCGGCTCCTGCCTTCGGTTTGGGCATATCGAACGCGGGAGGCTCGGTTCAGCTGGCTCAGATTTCATTTGAAAGGCTGACCAACACGCGCAGTATCACCGCTGGGACGTTTACGTTCAACTACTATGACGAATTGAACGGCCCAGCGCCGATGCCGATCGCAGCGCCAGTGGGAGTTGGAGATATATCCATATCCGTTCCGGTTAGCGTGGCGCCTGGCATGTTACTGCAAATCGAGCAGGAAATCCTCAGCGTAACGGGCGCTGCGGGAGACGGGACAGTTACGGTCGCGCGAGGTGTCCACAATACTACGTCGGCCAGTCACGGACAGGGATCGCTCGCGTATCCGCTCTCGCAGAAAGTCATCATCGCTCCTTTCGTAAAGAACTTCTTTGGAAGCCCGGCAAGCGGAGGCTGGCAGAGCACTGTCCAAATTCCGAATGTGCGAATCGCGAGCGTCACACTTTACATGACCAATTCGCTGGGAGATGGCGCTGTCTCCGTGAATCCGTACACGAGTACGATCGACGGCGGTCTCCGTACTATGGCGGGTGGTCAATATACGTTCCAGATCAGCGGCTATCTTGCGGTCCAGACGGGTGCGGCGCCTGATATCGTAGTCGATTCCAATCGCTCGGTACGGGACATGTACGCAATCATTCGATCGGCTCCGGTCGGAGGTCCTATTACGGTGCACATCAATCACAGCGGGCAGGTCTACGCGATATTGTCTATTCCTGCTGACCAGACTATATCGAACGTTGTGAGCGGTTTTGGGCTGCCGCCTTTGATTGCGGGCGATTCCTTGAGTCTCGACGTAACCGCCGTTGGGCTAACGAGCCCTGGAAGCGATCTGAACGTGATCATGCGCCTGTAGACTGGTGGGTTGCTGCTGGTTCAGAACGTCTCCAAGCTTTACCGCCTTTACCGGACGCCATTTGACCGAATTCGCGAACTGAATCCGTTTCGGCGCACGCCGCTGCACACAGATTTCTGGGCCCTTCGCGATGTTTCATTCTCAGTGGATCGCGGAGAAATCGTAAGCCTCATCGGACCGAATGGCTGTGGGAAGAGTACGCTGCTACAAATCGTCAGTGGAATTCTGCAGCCGAGCAGGGGAAGGGTGGTCACGCGAGGAAGAATTGCGGCGCTACTGGAGCTCGGCGCGGGATTCAACCCTGAATTCTCGGGCCGCGAAAACGTATTCATCAATGGCGAGATTATGGGCATCAGCCGGGCTGAAATGGATCGAAATCTTTCTTCTATCGAGGCCTTTGCCGAGATAGGGGAGTTTATCGACAGGCCAGTGAAGGAATATTCGAGCGGCATGTACGTTCGGCTCGCGTTTTCGACGGCGATACACGTCAATCCGGACATTCTCGTGGTAGATGAAGCGCTTGCCGTCGGTGATGCGGTATTCGCGAACCGATGCGTGAGGAAGTTCGAAGAATTACGCGAGAAAAACACTACCGTTCTTTTTGTTTCGCATGATCTCGGTCTGGTAAAGCAGCTGTCTCGCCGTGCAATTTTCCTGCTCAACGGACAAATCGCGGCGGAGGGCGAGCCAAGGCATGTGATCGATAAATACATTGGACTCGTTCTCGAGCGGCAGAAAGCTTTTCAGACGAATCGGGACGCTCGTCTCGCGGCCAGCAACCGTCACGGTGACGGATCGAGCGAGATTGTGGACGTCGCGCTGCTCGATGCGTCAGGCAAACGCTGCGGCGTCGTTTCCAGCGGAGAGCGCGTGACCATCCGAATTCGAACGGTGTTCCATCGCCCGCGGCTGGAACCAATGGTTGGCATTTTGATTCGAAACCGTATCGGGATGGACGTGTACGGGACGAACACCAACATTGAGAACTCGCATCTTGGGTCGTTCGAAGCCGGCGAAGAGGTCGAGATCGATTTTCAATTCGCGTGCTGGCTGACTCCCCAGCACTATACGATCACGGTCGCCACACAGCATGGGGATGGAAGCAGTCACGACTGGCTGGACGACGTGGTCTCATTCGAAGTGCTTTCAATGCGACAGGCGGCGGGAGTCGCGGACCTGCGGGCGAACATCTCCTGGCGCAAGGCGGTTGCGACTGAAAGCGCATATCCAGCTTAAAGTCAGGCCCGGCGCAAAACAGACGAGCGTTACCGGCCGCTTGAGCAATGCCTGGAAACTCGATGTATCCTCGCCACCTGTCCACGGGAAGGCGAACGAGGAGATCATCCGCTTCCTGGCTGAGCTGTGCGGAACGCCGCGTTCGTCCGTGCGGATCGTCCGCGGGGCGGGCAACCCGCGCAAGCTCATCGAAATTATCGGCATCGATAATGGAACTCTGGCGCGAGTTATTCTCGAATCGCATGGATCTCGATCGCATACAGGAAGCCCTCCGAAGAGAAAACGTTGATGGATGGCTGTTCTTCGACCATCATGAGCGCGACCCGCTCGCGTATCGGATCCTGGGATTCCGGCCTGGCAGCCACGTAACTCGGCGGTGGTATTACCTGATTCCGGCGTGCGGTGAGCCGCGAGGCCTCGTCCATCGCGTGGAGCCCGGAATGCTGGATGCGCTCCCCGGCGAGAAACTGCTCTATTCCCGCTGGCAGGAGCAACATGCGCTCCTCGCGAAACTGCTCTCGGGTTCGAGACGCATCGCGATGCAGTATTCGCCCGATTGCGCGATTCCCTACGTTGCAATGGTCGACGCCGGTACGGTCGAGCTGGTGCGAAAACAGGGAATTGAAGTTGTCAGTTCTGCTGAGTTTGTTCAATCGTTCGAAGCGGCGTTATCCGGGCGTCAGTTTGAAACGCATCTCGAGGCAGGGCGGCGTGTCGATCGAATTCGCGCCGGCGCATTCCGGTTCATAGGCGAAAGGCTTTCGGCTGGCGTTGACGAGATAACTGTTCGCGACTGGATTTTGCAGGAGTTTGAGAATGCGGGGCTGGTGACGGACAGCGGACCGATCGTGGCTGTCAATTCCCATGCTGGTAACCCCCATTACGAACCGTTGCCTGAGACGAACCGGGCAATCCGGCGCGGCGATTTCGTTCTGCTCGATATGTGGGCGCGGCTCGACGAACCCGGTTCGATTTTTTACGACATTACCTGGACCGGTTTTTGCGGAGATCCTCCTAAGCGGATCCAGCAGGTTTTCGAGATTGTTCGTGACGCGCGGGATGAGGCGGTTCGGACAGTTGAGCAGGCGTCGGCTTCCGCAACCGAGATCAGGGGCTATCAAGTGGATGACGCCGCCCGGGGCTACATCGAACGCCACGGTTTCGGAGATCGTTTCGTTCATCGGACGGGCCACTCGATCGGAACCGAAGTTCACGGGACGGGCGCGAATATGGATAATCTGGAAACGCACGACGAACGGCGGATCGTGCCGGGCGCGCTCTTTTCAGTGGAGCCAGGCATTTATCTCGAGGATTTCGGCGTCAGATGCGAGGTTGACGTTTTCATGAGAGGCGGGGCGGCCGGGATTACGGGCGAGGTGCAGCGGGACCTGGTCCGGATTGGATGATATCCCTGGCTCGAAGAAAGACGTCATCGAGCATCGATTGCGTCAGTTTCCCCGTAGATGTGTTCTGCTGGCTGGGATGGTACGAGCAGAGAACGGCGGGGTCGAGCGGATGCAGGACGTTGTGGCCGAACTGAAAATCCCGGATCCGTTCAATGCCGGACCGAAGCTTCAGAATCCGCAGCCAGGTATCGAATGCGAGCTTGCCGAGCACGACCACCACGCGTAGATTCGGAAGAGAATCCACTTCCCGTTCGAGGTACCGGCGGCAATTCAGCAACTCTTCCGGTAACGGCTTATTATCCGGTGGAGCGCAATGGGCCGAAGCGGTGATCCAGGCATCGCGCAGAAAAAGACCGTCCGAGGCCGAGCGACTCTCCGGCTGGGAGGCAAACCCGGCACGATGGAGGGAGCGATAGAGATAGTCGCCGGAACGGTCTCCGGTGAACATGCGTCCAGTACGGTTAGCTCCGTGCGCCGCAGGAGCAAGCCCCAGGATCAGTAGGCGGGCGTACGGATCGCCGAACGAGGGTACCGGTTTGCCCCAGTAATCCCAATCGCGCCAGGCCCGACGTTTTACCTCCGCGATTTCTTGGCAGTATCGAGTGAGTCTTGTGCAGCGATCGCAGGAAACGATCTCCTTATTCAATAGGACGAGGGCGGACGGCGCGTCCGGCGAAGGGGTGTTGTTAGAATTCACGCGATGAATGGACCTTTTCGAATTGATGGACGGATTGCTCTGGTTACCGGCGGCGCGAGCGGGATCGGCGAACAAACGTCGAAGGTGCTTACGGCCGCAGGCGCGAAAGTCATAATCGTGGATATCGACGAGGCCCGCGCGAAGCGTCTCGCGTCTGAACTTCCGGGCGCCTCGTACCGCATTTTCAATATTACTGACGAAGCGGCCGTTCGGTCCGGAATCGAAGGAATAGAAAGGCTCGATATTCTCATCAACAACGCTGGGATTGGTCTTGTCGGGGGTATTGAAGAAACAGAAGCCGACGATTTCGACCGCATTTTTCGAGTGAACGTTCGCGGGATGTACCTGGTAACAAAGTTTTGTTTGCCGCTCCTTCGAACGGCGAAAGGTTGCATTGTCAATATCGGCTCCGTTGCCGGTCTGGTCGGCGTGAAGCGACGCTTTGCGTACTGCGGTACCAAGGGAGCAGTGGTGGCGATGACCAGGCAACTCGCAGTCGACTACCCGGCCGAAATTCGCGTCAACTGCATCGCGCCCGGAACGGTCGACACGCCATTTGTCGAGGGCTACCTCGAAAAATATCATAAACATGAGAAAGATAAGGTCCGCGCAGAACTAAATCAGCGGCAGCCGGTCGGCCGCTTGGGCAGGCCGGATGAGATCGCGTATCTGGCGCTCTATCTGTGCTCCGAGCAGGCCGCATTTGTAAACGGCGCTGTGATGAACATCGATGGGGGTTGGACGGCGGCCTGAAATCAAAAAAATGGAAGGAATTCAGATGCTGGAATTGACCGGAGCTGTCGAAAGCGACACAATAAACTTTCCGGCTGCTCCCCGGAATCTGGTTCTGGCGCTCCCCATTGCGGCCCACAGGCGATCCTGTCTTTCGCGCAGAAAAATCCCATGAAGCGCTGCTTCACATTCGCATTTCGTTTACTGGTGCTGACCCTTGTTATCGGGCTCGCGAGCCACTCGGCTTTTGCTGCAAAGAAACGCCACCACAAGCGTGTCAAGGCTGGGAGCCACTCGGTTGCTCGTAGTCACGCTACTGCCGGAACAAAGGTGACGTACACCCGCAGGAGGGCCCGGCGGAGGGTCTGGGTCCAGACGTGGGACGAGCCAACCTACAAAGATTCAACGATTGGGGACGACACTGCTGGCGAGGATCCGCAGGTCCGCAAAGCGGCTATCGCGGCGCTTGGGCCAATGAACGGGTCCGTCGTAGTTGTCGATCCAGCAAATGGCCGAATTCTTACCATGGTGAACCAGCAGCTTGCACTGGGTGGTGGTTTCCAGCCCTGCTCGACTATCAAAGTTTCGGTCGCGCTTGCCGCTTTGCGGGAGGGTGTGGTGGAACGAACCGGACCTCTGCGCCTCGGCTTCTACAGCAAGCGGTCGATGGATCTGACCGACGCTCTGGCGTACTCGAATAACTATTATTTCGCCAACCTGGGCATCAAGCTCGGTTATCAGCGGGTCAGCTATTATTCTCACCTGTTCGGATATGGGGAAAAAGCCGGCCTGAATATCGAGGGTGAGCACCCCGGTTATTTCCCGCCCGCACCGCCGAAGAACGGCGGAATGGGTATGTTGACCAGTTTTGGAGAAGAGATCTCGCAGACGCCGCTCGAGCTGGCGGGCCTGATGACCGCGATCGCCAATGGCGGCACGCTCTACTGGCTGCAATACCCGCGAACCCCGGAACAAATAAGCAGCTTCCAGCCGCAGGTCAAGCGGCATCTTGACATCGCGAAGCTCATCGACGAGATCAAGCCCGGCATGAAAGGCGCCGTGCAGTTTGGTACCGCCAGACGCGCCCAGCAGGATGAAACAATCATGGGAAAGACCGGTACGTGCAGCGAAGGCCGTACGCACCTCGGCTGGTTCGGATCGTTCAACGAGAGCAACGGTAGAAAGCTTGTCGTGGTTGTTCTGCTTACGGGCGGGCGTCCTTCGATTGGTCCAATGGCTTCCGGCGTGGCCGGCGATGTCTATCGGAAACTGGCCGCCGACAATTATCTGAAGACCGCCTCGGCTCCTAATCCTTCCTCTCTGATTTCCACGCAAATCTGCTGTTCGCGCTAATCAGGCGCATCGCACCGCCTCATCGATATGGGCCGTCTCATATCATTGAGGCGGAGCGCGCCTGAATGTCTGAACTGAACCGCCGCGAATTTTTTCAAACCACCGGTATTACGTTTGCCGCTGCTTCGGCCGTTACGTCGGCAGAAGCCCAGACGGCGTCGTCAGCCGACTGGTACGGCCGGCCTATGCGATGGATGCAACTGGCGTTCGTCGAAGACGATCCGGGCCGCTACGATCCCGCATTCTGGCTGGATTACTTCAAACGCATCCACGCGGACGCGGCGTGTCTATCAGCGGGCGGGTGCGTCGCGTTCTATCCGACGAAGGTTCCTCTGCACTACCGCAGCAAGTTTCTCGGTAACACGGATCCGTTCGGGGAAATGGTGGCCGGTTGCCGCAATCTGGGAATGAATGTGATCGCGCGGACCGACCCGCACGCGGCCCATCAGGATGTTTACGACGCTCATCCGGACTGGATTGCAGTGGATGCCGGCGGGAAGAAACGCAGGCACTGGGCTGATCCGGAACTCTGGGTCACCTGCGCTCTCGGTCCCTACAATTTCGAATTCATGACTGACGTCATGCGGGAGATCGTACGCGAGTACAAGGTGGACGGCATTTTCAGCAACCGATGGTCGGGATCCGGAATGTGCTATTGCGAGCACTGCCGTGAGAATTTTCGGAAGTTTTCCGGTCTGGATCTTCCGCGCACCACGAATCCGCAGGACCCCGCGCGGCGACAGTACATTGTCTGGCATCAGGCGCGGCTCTTCGAGTTGTGGCGGCTGTGGGATGCGGAAATTAAGAAACTGAATCTGAATGCGAGCTTTATCGCCAATGCGGGGGGCGGGGCCCTCAGCGCATTGGATATGAAGACGATCGGCGAACTCGCCCCGACACTGTTCGCCGACCGGCAGGCCCGGCACGGACTGATGGCGCCATGGGCAAGCGGCAAGAACGGCAAGGAATATGGAGCCACTCTTCAGGGGAAGGCAATTGCGGGGATCACGAGCGTCGGGCTGGAGGAGCCGTATCGCTGGAAAGATTCAGTGCAGACGGGCGACGAGATCCGGCTTTGGTTCGCCGATGGAACGGCCCACAATCTCCGGCCGTGGTGCACGAAATTCAACGCCAAGCCGATCGACCGGCGCTGGCTGCCGGTCGTCGAGGAATACTTCAACTGGCACTACCGGAACGAAAAGTATCTGCGGAATGAACGATCCCTCGCTGAGGTTGCAATGGTCTACTCGCAGCAGACCGCGGCTTTTTACGGTGGCCCTCGAGCGGCAGCGAAGGTCGAGGATCACGCGCGCGGCTTCTATCAGGCATTGGTCGAAGCGCGTATTCCGTTCGACATGGCGCATGACAAGCTGCTGGATGCGGAACACATCGGGCGTTATCGCGTTCTGATTCTTCCCAACATCGCAGCGCTTTCCGACGCGCAGTGCCGGCAGATCTCGGATTACGTTCGGCAGGGCGGCAGCGTGGTCGCGACATACGAAACGTCGTTATACGACGAATGGGGCGTACGGCGGCACGACTTCGGTCTCTCGGAGCTGCTCGGAACGTCGTTCGATGGCAAGGTCGAGACGCAATTGCACAATTCGTATCTGAACGTCGAAAAGGATCCGGCGAACAACGAATTTCACCCGCTGGTCCGGGGCATCGAAAACGCAACCCGCATTGTCAACGGCGTCAACTGGGTGAACACGAAACCCGCAGCGGCGCCCCGGTATTCACCGCTTACGCTGGTGCCTTCGTATCCAGACCTGCCGATGGAAGAAGTTTATGCGCGCGTTCCGAGAACAAACATTCCGGGAGTTTACGCGCATCAGGTGGGGCGTGGCCGAGTAGTCTATTTTCCGTTCGATGTCGATCGAACATTTTGGGAAGTGCTTGCGAGCGATCACGGTCTTTTGCTTCGCAACGCGGTCACCTGGGCCCACGGGGGAGAACAACCGCTCACAGTTAGCGGAAAGGGAGTGATCGATGTCTCGCTCTGGACCCAGAAGCAATCAATGACCGCGCACCTGGTGAATCTCACAAATCCGATGATGATGAAGGGTCCGGTTCGCGAACTGATTCCATCTCCTCCGCAACACGCGCGGGTACGCATTCCGCAGGATCGACGAATCGCCAGCGTACGTCTTCTGGTTCGGGGCGAGCGGCCGCGGTATCGGACGAGCGGCTCGGCAATCGAGGTCGAAGTTCCACCAATAGAATTGCACGAAGTGCTTGCGCTCGATTTTGCGTAAACGCGCTGTGCTTCCAATGGGACGGCGATCCTTCGCGTTGCGTTCTTTACAGATATCCTTTCCTGTGCGTTCGCGGCGCGGAATGTACTGCTGATTTCATTGATGGTTCGGTTGCGCATCTGAAACTGGCCCGTTCGAATTTCTTCCTTCGAGTTGGGCAAAGCACTGCGGCGCGATCCGGCGCTGTGGCGCCTGCTGGGCAGAGTCGCCGAACAGTTCGCGGCTTTCGATCCGGACATTATCCCGTGGTGAGTCCAGACGACGTGAGCGACACTGGGGCGTTCCTCGCCCGCAGCCTGAAGCTGCCGCTCGCGAGTTGATCACACAACCTGACGACTTCGGGGGCGATGAGGCCGCCGCGGATCCTGGGCTGGATGCCGGAACGACTCGCCAGAGGATTGTGGCCTTCAGCGAAGCGCAAATTCTCGCCATCGTGGGATTTGTTTCGAAACGGTCGTCTATAAACACCACATACAAGTGGTGCTAATATGTAGGCGGAGACAGGCCGTGGTTCAACAGGACGTATGCGGCTTAACAACCGGGCAGGCGCAGTTTATCGAGCAGGCCCGCAGCAGCGGACATCTTTATATCGAGCAGCCGTACGAACTCTATTCCGAAGAGAATCACGAAGCATGGCGGCGTCTTTATCACCGGATGGTTCCGAAGTGGGAGCGCCACGCGAATCCGCATTTTCTGCGCGGCGTGTCTTCGCTCTGTCTCGATGCGGAGCGTGTTCCGCGAATTGAGGATGTAAACCGGTTTTTGAGCCCACTGACCGGCTTCAGGGCGAAACCGGTGAGCGGCTATATACCGGCGTTCCTGTTTTTCGATTGTTTGCGCAATCGGGAATTCCCGACCACGATCACGGTGCGCGACCTGAACCGTCTCGATTACCTTCCCGAACCGGATATCTTTCACGACATCGCGGGCCACGTGCCTATGCACACCGATTGCGCTTTCGCCGACACGCTGGTGCGGCTCGGGGAGTGCGCGCACACAGCGGCGGACCTTGTATCGCGGATCAGGGATGAACATGAGCGGCTGCTCCGGCTGACCAGCATCCTGAAGGCGATGGCGCGTTTCTTCTGGTTCACGATCGAATTCGGACTGATGCGCGCGCGGGGGGCCGTGAAGGCGTACGGCAGTGGACTGCTGAGCTCATTCGGCGAACTGAGCCATGCGATTGAATCACCGGAAGTACAGCGGTATCCGCTCGAACTCGAGTGGGCGATCAATCAGGCGTTCGAGATCGATCATTACCAGCCGTTACTGTTCATCGTGGACGGGTTTGATCAACTGTTCGGTTTCGTCGACCGGCTGGAACAGTGGATGCGCGAAGGGCGATTGAATAGCGTCGCGCCCGGAGAGCCAGAGATTCGGGAAGCGGACCTGAGAAGCTTCCTGGAAGCGGCGGTTCGTTGAAATCAGGACCGCGGCAGTTGGGCGGCTGCGGCTTCGTCGACGAACCAGTCCGCCTGGTCAGCAGCGATCTGGCAAGGGTACTTCATCAGGTCTCTGGGTTCCGTGAGCACCTGTTTCAGGGCTTCAGCTTTATCGTCGCCTGAGATCAGCATTACGGTGTGTCTGGAGCGTTCGAGCACTCCGCGCAGCATCGTTACACGGTGGTGCTGTATTTTCTCCACCCAGACGGCCGCGGCGATTCCGGTCACGTTTTCGATGAGAGGCTCGCCCGGAAACAGGCT
>Ga0308176_10001049_pt1 | contig 17351 bp, 13 predicted proteins | sample PhyCR2_3_FD_203890 | JGI IMG/M metagenome (GOLD analysis project Ga0308176, IMG submission 203890) | Soil microbial communities from UC Gill Tract Community Farm, Albany, California, United States - DLSLS.C.R2 | ecosystem: Environmental > Terrestrial > Soil > Agricultural land | place: USA...
TCGAGGAGTCCGGCGGCGGCGAGGACGTACACGCCGGTGCAGATGGAGGCGAGGCGGGTGCCGGGACGGATGCGGGCGAGCGCGGCGGCCAGCTCGTCGGTCAGCCTGCCCTCGTCGTAGAGCGGACCGAGTTCGTACGACGCCGGGACGATCACCGTGTCGGCCGTCTCCAGCGCCTCGGGGCCGTGCACGACGTGCACCGCGAAGTCGGCGTCGGTGTCGACCGGGCCGGGCGGCCGGACCGAGCACGTCACCACCTCGTACAGGGGCCGGCCCGCGGCGTCCCTGGGGCGGCCGAAGATCCGGTGCGGGATGCCGAGCTCAAAGGGGAGCAGGCCGTCCAGGGCCAGGACGACGATGCGGTGCGGACGAAACTCCTCGCCAACGGTCATGGCCCGATCCTAGCGAACGCTGTCCTCCGGGCCACTCGTTGTGCGGGACCGGTTCGAGGACGCTCTATGACGTGACTCAGACAACCGAAGCCGCCGCTCCACACCAGGCCCCGCCCGCCCGGCGCCGCCGGGTGCACCGCGCCTGGTACGTCGCCGCCGTCACGTTCGTCACGATCATCGGCGCGGCGGCCTTCCGTTCCCTGCCCGGTCTCCTCATCGACCCGCTGCACCAGGAGTTCGGCTGGTCGCGCGGCACGATCGGCGCGGCCGTCTCGGTCAACCTGGCGCTCTACGGGCTCACCGCGCCCTTCGCCGCCGCGCTGATGGACCGCTTCGGCATCCGCCGGGTGGTGGCCGTCGCGCTCACCGTGATCGCGATCGGCGCCGGCCTGACCGTCTGGATGACGGCGCCCTGGCAGCTCATGCTGTGCTGGGGCCTGCTGGTCGGCCTCGGCAGCGGATCGATGGCGCTGGCGTTCGCCGCCACCGTCACCAACCGCTGGTTCACCGCGCGGCGCGGCCTGGTCAGCGGCATCCTCACCGCGGCGTCCGCCTCCGGCCAGCTCATCTTCCTGCCGGTGCTGTCCTGGACGGTGGAGAACCACGGCTGGCACCCGGCGGCCGTCACCGTGGCACTGGCCGCCCTCGCCGTGGTCCCGTTCGTGTGGATCCTGCTGCGCGACCACCCGGCCGACGTGGGTCTGAAGCCGTACGGCGCCGAGGAGTTCGTACCGAAGCCGCCCCCGGTCACCGGCGCCGCCCGCCGCACGCTCGGCGTCCTCGCCTCCGCCGCCCGCACGGGCCCGTTCTGGCTGCTGGCCGGCACCTTCGCGATCTGCGGCGCCTCCACCAACGGCCTGATCCAGACGCACTTCGTGCCCGCCGCGCACGACCACGGCATGCCGGTCACGGCGGCGGCCTCGCTGCTGGCGGTCATCGGCGTGTTCGACGTCGTCGGCACGATCGCCTCCGGCTGGTTCACCGACCGCTTCGAACCGCGCCGGCTGCTCGCCGTCTACTACGCCCTGCGCGGTGTCTCGCTGCTGTTCCTGCCGATGCTGCTGGGCCCGTCGGTGCACCCCCCGATGGTCTTCTTCATCGTCTTCTACGGCCTCGACTGGGTGGCCACCGTCCCGCCCACCCTGGCCCTGTGCCGGGAGCAGTACGGCGAGGACAGCGCCATCGTCTTCGGCTGGGTGCTCGCCTCCCACCAGGTCGGCGCGGCCCTGGTCGCCTTCCTCGGCGGTGTCGCCCGTGACGTCTTCGGCTCCTACAACATGGTCTGGTACGCCTCCGGCACCCTGTGCGCGGTGGCGGCCCTGATGGCCCTGGTCATCCGCCGCCACCCGGCGATCCCGGTACCTGCCCTCGCCCAGCCGGTCTAGGGAGATCGTCGAGGGCATGGGCGGTGGTGAGGGCCGCGCGGGAGCTTCGTAGGCTGCGCCCATGGGGTGGGGAGAGACACCGGGAAGACCCGGCGGGAACGTGTACTGGTCGGCCGCCGACCTGGGCGCGGCGGCCGCGATGGGCGGGGCGCAGCTTCCGGCGGCGGGGCTGCTGTGGTGGATCGTCGTCAGCACGGCCCACGACGACTACGGAGCGGGCTCCGTCGACGCCCTCGGGGCGCTCTGCGTGCTCCTCTTCGCGCCGCTGCTGCTGCCGCTGCTCGGCATGGCGCTGACCTTCGTCCTCACCCTGCCCGCGGTGGTCCTCGCCCGCCTGGCCGGCCGCCGCCCCGGCGGCCCGTCCTGGCTCTGGCACCTGGTGACGCCGCTCGCCCCGGCCCTCTTCTGGGGCGGTGTGACGGTACCGCTGTGGTCCCTCACCACGTCCGTGCCGGTCCTGACGGCCCTGGGCGTCCTGCCCACCCTCTGGGTCGGGTGCGCGCGCAGGCGCGCCTGGCGGCAGTGGGGCGTGTGGTGGCGCGCGGCGGTCGGGTCGGCGGTCCTGTTCTTCGCGGCCCTGGGCGGCGGGTTCCTCGCCACCGAGACGGGCGTCATCGAGCAGTACGAGCCCCCGGAGTTGACCACCGCCCGGCTCGCCGGGGTCTGGCACGGCGACGGCGGGGCGGAGCTGCGGCTGAGCCCCGACGGGCGGGCGACCGCGGTGCGGCTGCCGGCCGAGCCCCCGGACTACGACTGGCTCGCCCACGAGTACGTCAAGTGCGCGGGCGGCGGCAGCTGGAAGCCGCACCACCGGGACGACCTGGGCCGGAACGGCATCCTGCTGAGGCTCGACGGCGACTGCGGTGAGGACACCGAGTGGTCCTTCGGCGGCACCGAGGAGGACCCGGAGCTGTACGTCCTGTTCGGCGATCCGGACGCGGGCCGGCTGTGGATCCTGAAGCGGACCGGGTGACCTGAGCCGACGTCAGAGGAGTCCGAGCGGTGAGGTCACCGCCGGTCGCCCGCCGCGAGCGTCCTGGCCACCGCCCTGGCGACCCGCTCCGCGTCGATCGCCAGCTCACGGAACATGCCGCTGATCGGATTGGTGAACCCGGTGAAGTACAGGCCGGGGGCCCCGTCCGGCGTGCGGGGCCCGTGCACCACGGGTCTGCCGCGTCCGTCCAGTACGCCCAGGTGCCCGACCAGCCCGTCCAGCGCCCGTTCGTACCCGGTGGCCGCGATCACGGTGTCCGGCGTGAGACGGCCGCCGTCGGCGAGGACCACCTTCCCGTCCTCGAACCCCTCGACGGCGGCGACGATCTCCACCTTGCCGTCGCGCACCGCGTCGACGATCCCGACGTCCTGCACGGGGATGGCCCCCTCGCGCACCCTGCTGTACAGCCCGCTGTCCGGGCGCGGCAGCCCGTGGGCGGAGAGATCCGGGGTGATGAACCTGCCCAGGGCCCGCGCGAGCCGGTCCACGAGCGGCACCGGCAGCCGCCGGACCAGCACGCCCGTGTACTGGGCGGCCCATCCGGCCGTCGAGCGGCGCACGATGTGCGGGGCGGTGCGCACGGCCAGGCGCACCCGCGCGGCGCCGCCCTCCACCAGGTCGACGGCGATCTCGGCACCGGTGTTGCCGATGCCCACGACCAGCACGTCCCGGTCCGCGTACGGCCGCGCGTCGCGGTACTGCCCGGCGTGCAGGAACTCCCCGCCGTAGCCGTCCAGGCCCGGCCAGTCGGGCACCCGCGGGGTGTGGTTGTGGCCGGTGGCGACGACCACCGCGCTGCCGGTCAGCTCCCGCCCGCCGGAGGCGTGCAGCACCCAGCCGTCGCCGTCCCCGGCGCGCTCGACGCGGAACACCTCCACGCCGGTGACGATCTCCAGCTCATGGTGCTCGGCGTACTTCTCCAGGTACCGGACCACGTTGTCCCGGGACACCCAGCGCCCGAACCTGCGGGGCATCGCCAGGCCCGGCAGGGCCGACAGGCGCCGGGTGGTGTGCAGGTGCAAGCGGTCGTAGTGCCGCCGCCAGGAGGATCCCACCCGGTCCGACTTCTCCAGCACCACGGCCCGCACCCCCCGCGCCCGCAGCGCGTAGGCGGCGGCCAGTCCGCCGGGGCCGGCGCCTATGACGTAGACGGGACGGTCGGCGGGGGGCGCGGAGAGGCGCGCGGAGGAGGGACGGGAGTCGGCCATGAGCGCGAGCGTAATCACACACCCGGTTGATGGGTCTCGGTCAAGACCGGAATTGGTTGCGGATTGATCACGTGTGTAGGGAAAGTGGGTGGGATCGGTGGCCGAGAGGCGCCCCGACGGTCCGGCCCGCTGCTCAGCCCTTCGTCTTCCTCCGATACCCGGAGATCCTGGCGACCCGTTCGACGAACTCGCCCCCGGCGATTCACGGCGTGGCCACGGCCGGGCTTCCGTCGCGGGTCGCGGGCCACAACGGGAAAAACCGCTGTTCCCGCCGGACGGCCGAGCCGGAACATGGGCGCATGCGCCCTGACGACTGGCACCTGACCGACGACCCGGACGAGTTCATGGCCCGCGCGGGCGGCTTCCTGCGCTCCCGTCCGGCCCTGCACACGGTCCCGCTGACGGTGCTGGACGCACTGCGCAGCCGGGGGCGGAACCTGTACAGCGACGAGACCCCGCTGTTCGGCCTGCTGCGGGACGAAGCCGACGGCATCCGCGCCACGTTCCTCCACACGCCCCCCTTCCCGCTCCACCTCACCCCGCTCGGCCCGGAGGGCACCGAGGCGCTGGCGACCCGCCTGGCCGACGCCGGCCACCCGCTCACCGGTGTCTCCGGCGAACGTGACACGGCGGCGGCCTTCGCCGCGTCCTGGCAGCGGCGAACCGGCACGACAACCCGGCTCGCGCAGCGCCAACGGCTCTACGAACTGACCGAGTTGAGCACTCCGCAGCCTCCTCCCGAAGGCCGGGCCCGGGTGGCCGGCCCGGCGGACCGGGACCTGCTGACGCGCTGGTACGACGAGTTCAAGGACGCGGTCGGGCAGAGCGCCGGCCAGGGCGCGGGCCCCTGGGCCGACGCCCGCATCGCCCACGGCGGCCTCACCCTCTGGGAGACCCCCGACGGCACGCCCGTCTCCATGGCCGGTGCGACCCCGGAGACGGCGGGCCAGGTCCGGGTGGCCCCGGTGTACACACCGGCACACCTGCGCGGCCACGGCTACGCGGGCGCGGTGACGGCGGAGGTGAGCCGCACCGCCGTGACGGCCGGGGTGGCCCACGTACTCCTCTTCACCGACCTCGCCAACCCCACCAGCAACGGCCTCTACCAGCGGATCGGATACCGGGGGGTGGCGGACTTCGCGGTGTGGGGGTTCGGGGGCCGAACCCGCCACGGGACGGGGTGAGTCACGGCCACAGGAGGTTCTTGCTCCAGCCGAATTCCGTGCGCCGGTATTCGAGGCGCACGTGGCGGCGGTCGGGGTCGCCCTGGAAGAACTCCACCGTCTCCGGGCGCAGTCGGTAGAGGGTCCAGGTGGGGGAGGGCTCGGACGGGTTCTCCCGGGCCCGTTCCCAGGCCGCTTCCGACACCTGCCGCAGCTCCTCCAGCGAGGACAGGTCCTCGCTCTGCCGGCCGGTCAGGGCTGCCGCCAGCGCGCCTGTCGAGCGTGCGTGCAGGTCGGCCAGGCTCTCGTGCGACGGGGCCGACGCCACCGTGCCGCGCACCCGCACCTGGCGGCCCAGCGCCGGCCAGTAGAAGGCCAGGGCCGCGTAGGGGCGGGCGGTCAGGGCGCGGCCCTTACGGCTCGTCGAGTGGCTCGCGAAGGACCAGCCGTCCGCGTCGGCGCCGTGCATCATGACGATCCGTACGTCGGGCCTGCCCTCCTCGTCCGTCGTCGCCAGCGACATCGTGTGCGGCTCCGGCTGGCCGGCCTCCACCGTCTCCGCGAACCAGCTCGTGAACAGGGGCAGTGGCGTCGGGGGAGCCGTGTCCGGGTCGAAGGGGCGCAGCTCGGTGGCCCCGGGGGCCCAGACCCGCAGGGACCGCAGCATGTCGTGGAGATCCTTTTGTGCCATGGGGTGAGTATGGCCCGGGCGGCGGCCCGTACCCCCCGGACGCTCCTCGGCCCCGGCCCGGCGTCACCGGGGTCACCGGGGCGCGCTCGCCGAGGAGCCGCCGGCCGCCCTCAGAGCGTCGCCAGCCGCTCCACCAGCAGCAGCGCGCCGATGCCGAGCATCGCCGCGCCCGAGGTACGGGTGACCGCGCGGGCCGCCGCCGGGCGGGCGTCCAGGAGGACGCGGGCGAGGGCGCCGACGGCGAGATAGACGGCCGCGCAGCACGCCATGTGGAGCAGGCCCAGCGTCGCCGTCTGCGCGGGTACGGGCAGCCGGTCGCCGGTGAGGGTGAGGAACTGGGGGAGTACGGACAGGTAGAGCAGCAGGCCCTTGGGGTTGAGGCCGCTGATCGTGGCACCCCGCAGGAAGAGCCTTCCGTCGGCCGGCGGGCCGGTGTCCGCGTCCGGTACGGCCGGGCGGCGCAGCACGCCCCAGCCCAGCCAGAGCAGATAGCCCGCGCCCACCACGGTCAGGGCCGTCAGCAACCGGGGCGAGCCCGCCACGAGGACCGCGAGGCCCGCTGTCGCCAGGACCGTGTGCAGGGCGTACCCGCAGACCAGACCCGCCACCGCGCGCGGTACGCGGCCGCCGCGCAGGGCGGTCGCGATCACGTACGCCCAGTCGGCGCCCGGCACGCACACCAGCAGCAGGTCGACGGCGAGGAAGGAGCAGAGCAGTCCCGGTTCCATACTGGCGACATTAGGCGTGAATGGCCCGAAAGTGTTCCTGTTGTTTGCCCTGCATCGGGGGTTGAGAGGGAGAATCTTGCTCATGGACGACGTGGACCGGAAAATCCTTGCCGAGCTTCAGCAGGACGGGCGGCTGACCGTGACCGAGCTGGCCGCCCGGGTGCGCCTGAGCGTCTCGCCCTGCCACCGGCGGCTGCGCGAGCTGGAGCGCTCCGGTGCCATCCAGGGCTACCGGGCGGTGGTGGACGCGGGCGCGCTCGGGCTGAACTTCGAGGCGCTGGTCTTCGTCTCCATGCGGCAGGAGGACCGCGACACCGTCGCCGAGTTCGAGCGGGCGGTCGGCGAGCTGGAACATGTCCTGGACGCCCAGCGGCTGTTCGGCGAGCCCGACTACCTGCTCCGGGTGGCCACCGCCGACCTCGCCGCCTTCCAGCGGCTGTACGACGAGCGCCTGGCGACCCTGCCCGGGGTGCAGCGGCTCACCTCGACGCTGGTGATGAAGCACGTGGTGCGGGACCGGCCGCTGCCCGCGACGCGGGGTTAGAGCGGGGCCCAACAGGCTTACGGGCAGAAGCTGTTCGTTCTGTTGGGCGGCGATGCTCCTGTGGTACACCGGAAACCGGAGACGATCGCGGGAACCGGTGAACGGGGGGCGGAGATGACGGGGGTCTACATTCCGGTGGCGGTGGGTGACGTCGAGTTCCTGGTGGAGGCCACCCCGGTGCGGCTGCCCGGGGACGAGCCGACGGCCGGGGGACTGGGCAACCTCTCGGAGCGCGTCCGGGATGCCTTCGGGCAGGCGCAGTCGGCCATCGTGGAGATCGCGGCGTCCACGGCGACCGCCCTGGGACAGGCCGGCCAGGCGGTCCGGCCGGACACCATGGAGGTGGAGTTCGGGATCAGGTTCTCCGCCAAGGGCGACATCATCGTGGCCGGGGCGAGCGGGGAGATGACGCTCAAGGTGAAGCTCACGTACGACCGGAGGGGAGTACAGCCGGCCGGCGACGACGACAGCAGTGACGGCGAGGCCGACGACGAGGCGTCGTGATGCCCGCTCCGTCCGGTGTCCCCGGCTACCTGGCGAGCGTGCTGCACGGCTCCGGCGACACCCCGGTCGGCACCTGCTTCCAGCTCACCCCCGGTGTCCTCGCCACCGCCTGGCACGTCCTCGGCGACCAGGGCCTCGGCACCCCGGGTGACGAGGTGCGCTTCGCCCCGCTGACGGGCGGCCCGGCCGCCGTGGCCGTGGTCGAGCGGGTGGACCCGACGAACGACCTGGCCGTCCTGCGCACCTCCAGCCCGCTGCCCTCCTCGGTGACCGCGGTGGCGTCCAGCGGGCAGCTGACGCAGGGCACGGACGTGATCGTCGCCGGCTACGCCGCCAGGGCCGAGCACGAGGGCGCGCACGCGTACCGGTATCTGACGGTGGGCGGGCAGTGGGGCGGCCCGGCCGAGCGGTGGGACGACGGAGTCCGGATGGGCCGGCTCAGCACCAAGGACCTGCTGCTCGGGATGAGCGGCGCCCCGGTGCGGCGCCGCTCGGACGACGCGGTCGTAGGCGTGGTCACGGCCCGCTACAACAGCCCCGACGGCTGGCTGCGCGACTCGGTGTGGACGGGCCGGACGGAAGACCTCGCCGCGCTCGCGCCCCGGGCGCTGTCCTGGTTCTCGCCGCACCTGCGCACCCACGGGCAGCTCCGCCACGCCTTGGCCGAGCAGGGGCGGTCCCTGACCGAGGTGGACTTCGTCAGCCCCGGCACCGGCAGCAGGGCCGCTCCGTCCAGCCTGCTCGACGTGCTCGAGGCGGGGTACGAGCGCGGCGGCTACGCGGAGCCGCGACGCGGGGTGCTGCTGGAGGGCGTGGCCGGCGCCGGCAAGACCCGCACCTGCTTCGAGGTGGCGGAGCGGGCCGAACAGGAGGAGCGCTGGCTGGTCCTGCACGCGGTGCCCGGGGCCGCCGTGACCGCCGACGGCCTGGTGCCGGCGGTCCTGGAGCATGCCCGGCTCGCGGACGCGGTCCGGGTGCTGCTCGTCATGGACTACCTGGACGGCTACTCCCGGCTTCGGTTCTCGGACCTGGCCCAGGACCTGCAGGACCGTGACCCGGAGGGACGGGTGGCCTGCCTGGCCTCGGCCCGGCCCGGTGCGCTGGAGGGCCGGGAAGCGCAGGCGGTCTTCACCCGGGTGCCGCTGGAGGACGGCGAGAAGTACCGCAGGGAGGTGGCCGCCGCGATCTTCCGGAAGGTCGCCCCCGTGGCGTGGGACAAGTGGGGCGAGGACCGACTGGTGGCCGCCTGCAGCGACCGGCCCGTCCTGGCCCTGCTGATCGCGCGGGCGCTGGAGGGGCCGTTGGGGGCCGGAAAGGAGGCCCCCGACCTGTCCGGTCTACGGCGCGGAGAGCTGTTCGACTGGCTCCGGCGGCGGCTCGAAACGGACTTCGTCGACGTCCCGGCCGGTGCGGACCGGGGAGCCGCGCTGTCCCGGCCGCACACCTGGCTGCTGGCATCCACCGTGTCCCTGCTGGCCTGCCCACAGGACCGCCCGTCGGTGGAGTCGGCCGTGGACGGGGCGGTCGACCGCCGCGCCGACGACTTCGCCTACCGCGGCTTCGACGTGGTCGCCAAGCTGCGCCGCCAGGGCTGGCTGGTCGGGAGCGGCGACAGGCTCGAACTCGTCCACGACATCGTCGCGGACGGCCTCCTCGACGCCACGCTGATCCCCGGCGACACCGTCCGGAGCCGCACCGCCGAAGAACTCCTCGACGCGCTCCTCGACGACGGCCCGGTCTTCACCCAGGCCGTGCGGCACCTCACCCGCTGGACCACCGACCAGGAGCCGAACCGGCGGAGCGGCATCGAGGCCGCGTGCACCGGCTGGCTGATCCGGCGGGAGAGTGACATCGCCGACCTGCTGGCCGCCGGCGCCCTCGGTGAGACGGCGTTCGACATGATGGCCCGCACGCCGTGGCAGGCGGGGATGCTGCGACGCTGGGACGAGCTCGTCGTCCCGTGGCTGGACCGGATCGGGGAGGAACGCCCCGAGGCACTGCCCGCCGTACTCGCCCAGGCGGCGCAGGCGATCAGCGACCGACTGCCGGAACAACTGCTCGGCAGCGTGCTGGCCTGTCTGGAGTCCCATCCGCTCGCACCGGAGACGGGCACCTTGCTGCAGGCCCTGCTGCAGGGGAGGCGACTGCCACCGGAGCGGCTGGAACCGGTCGTCGACCGCGCTCTGGCCTGGGTGCGGCAGCACCGGGGCGAGCGGCGTGCCCTCCAACTGCTGGGCGCCGCGCTGGGCCGCCGGGAGTTGACGCCCCAGGCCGCCCGGCCGGCAGTGGCCGAGGCATGGAAATGGGTACGCCGCAATCCCGTGCACCCGGCCGGGTCCATGGTGCTCGGCCCGCTGCTCGAGCGCGACGACCTCGGTCCGCTCGGCAACAAAGTGCTCGACGTCGCGATGACCTGGGTCGTCCGGCAGAACGGCAACCCGGGCGTCTCCTTCGTCCTGCCGCCCCTGCTGAAGCGCCCGGACCTCGGGGCGCACCGGGACCGTGCGGTGGGCCTCGCACTGGCCTGGCTGCGCGGCCATCACTCCGGCGGGCAGGCCTCCTTCGTGCTGCGCCCGCTGCTGCGCATGGACCTCACCGAGAGCGAGGCCGACCAGGCCGTCCGATACGCCCGCAGGTGGCTTTCGGGCGACCGCGACGAATCGCCCGCCTTCGTCGTCGTCGCTCTGCTGCGCTGGGACAGGTCCGCGGCCGGGCGGATCCGGAAGCTGCTCGAGGAGCAGCCGGTGACCGAGCGGCGCCAGCGCCTGCTGCTCGACCTCCTGCGCGGGAACCTGCCCCAGCCCCTCTTCCGGGACGTCGTCGACGCGTGCCTCGGCTGGCTGCGGACGTACGGAACGGGCCCGGACTGCGAGCTGCTGCACCTGCTGCTGGGCAAGCTCTCCCCACGGGACGAGGCCTGGGAGGAGGCGTCCGGCCGTGCCGTGCGCTGGTTGAAGTTGCACAGCGGTTCCCCCGACGCCAGCTACCTCCTCGACGATCTCCTCACCGCCCGGCCCGCAGACGCGGACCTCACCCGGCGGGCTCTCGACTGGCTGGCCCTGCCCGGCTCCGCGCCACGCGCCAGCTACGTCCTCAGACCTCTGCTGTGGCACCTCGGCGACCTCGCCGGGGACCAGGCCGAGTGGGTGGTGGACCGCGCGCTGAGCTGGCTGGAGGATCACGCCGCGTACGACGAGGCGGGCTTCGTCGTCGAGCCGCTGCTTTACCTGCGGTCCCTCGATCAGGGCCGGGCCGACGCGACGGTGCGGGCGGCCGGCAGCTGGCTGCGGGCCCATGTCGCGAGCGCCAACACCGACCGGGTGCTCCTGCCCCTTCTGGCCCGCGAGGGCGTGCCGCCCGCGCTGCGCACCGAGGCCGAGCTCCTCGCCGTGGTCCGGCTCGAGCGGCATCCGAACGCCGGCGGCAGCAGGGCTCTGCTCTCGACACTGATCGCCAAACCCGGCCCCGGCCCGGAGTGCGCCACCGCGCTGCTGCCCCACCTGCTGAAGCGGACCGCCGAAGGCGGCCCCGCGACGGCCCTCTTCATCAGCCTGTTGCACGCCGTACCGGCCGGCACCGAGCAGCGGGCGGCATTGATCGAGCACACGCTGGGCTGGCTCGCCCGGCGCACCCCACTCAACGACGACGCCACCAAGGTGCTCACACATCTGCTGGGCGGGCCCGATCTCACCGACGAGCAACTGGCCCGCGCCGCCGGGTCGTACCTGGCCGGCCCGGACCGGGCGCTCAGCCTCGCCGGGCTGCTGCACCACACCCGGCCGACCCCCTGGCGGACCGCGGTCGTCGGCCGCGCGCTCGACTGGCTGTCCGGCAACGTCACCCGGACCGTCGCGAGCGAGGTGCTCCTCGGGCTGCTGCGCGACCCCGACCCGGCCGTGCGTCACGCGGCTGAGGTGCGCCGGTGGGCGAGGGAGTGGCTGGTGGTCAACGGCTCCGTGGACTACAGGTGGGCGGCCGTCACCGAAGCCCTGGAGGAGAGCCGGCCCTGGCCCGGGGAAAAAGCAGGCGGTGGCCCACTCGGGTGAGCCACCGCCTGCCAGACAGGACCTGGAATCCGGATAAAGGTACGTCCGCTATTTGCTCGGCTTCTTGCCGGTCACACCCAGGTGGACCAACAGCGCCAGAGTCGGCTTGAGTTCGGCCTGTTTGACGCCCCAGGAGGAGAAGCCCTTCTGGTGCGCGGCCACCGAGGCGAGCATCGTGACCAGCGAACCCGCGATCGCAGCCGGATTCACGTCCTTGTCCACCCGGCCCTTGGCCTGCAGTTCGGTGATCGACTCCGCGAGGGAGCCGTTCACCGAGTTCAGGATCTTCATGCGGATCTTGTAGAATCGTTTGTCCCCCTCGGCCGCACCGAGGTCGATCACGCGCAGGATGGCGTCGTTGCGCCGCCAGAACTCCAGGAAGCCGTCGACGAGTTCCTGCGCGGTCTGCCAGCCGGACTTGCCGGCCCAGGAGCGTCCCTCGAGCAGTTCCGTCAACCCTGCGCCCTCGGTCGCCATTTGCTCGGCGACCTCCAGGACGGCCCCTTCGACGTCCGGGAAGTACTGGTAGAAGGTCGCGGGCGAGGTGCCCGCCTTCCGGGCGACATCGATGACCTTGACGTCCCGGTAGGGGGAGGAGCTGAGCATCTCGCTGAGGCAGTCGAGCAGCTTCTGCCGGGTCGCCTGCCCACGCCGACCGGCCACGCGGCCGTCGACGGTACGCACTTGTCCTGTCATGTCGTCAGCTTACCGACGGGTGATCGGAGCGCGATTCGGCCGACTGCAAATGGGGTGCACGGGGGAAACGGGCAGGGTGTGGCTGGTCTGCGGGCTGCGCGCGACCCCGCTACTTTGACGACATGGCCGAAAACAGGGCATCCGCGAACGAAGAGGCGTACCCCGAGGGCGTCCCCTGCTGGGTGGACGCCGAGCTGCCCGACGTCGAGGCGGGCAAGCGGTTCTACGGCGAGCTCTTCGGGTGGGACTTCGAGGAGTCGTACGGCTCCTCGGTGTGGGCCCTGCTTGGGGGCGAGCGCGTCGCCTCGCTGGCCCCCAAGACCGACGGCCGCATGCCCACGGTGTGGACGGTGTCCTTCGCGACCACGGACGCCCGGGCCCTCGGCCGGCGGATCATCGCGGCCGGCGGGCAGGTGGTGATGGCCCCGTTCCCGGTGGGCGACCTCGGCACCGCCGCCCTGGCCACCGACCGCGAGGGCGCGGTGTTCGCCCTGTGGCAGCCCGGCACCCACTCCGGCTTCGGCCGACGCCGCGAGCCGAACACGTTTGTCTGGGTCGAGCTGTACACCCGGGACACGGCCGCCGCCAACACCTTCTACGGCGACCTCTTCCACGAGGCCCTGTTCGGCACCGGGACCGAGCCCGACTTCGGCCGCGCGGAGGTCACCGAGGTCTTCCCGGCCGAGATGCCCCCGCACTTCCTGGTCCACTTCCGCGTCACCGCCCTCGACGACGCCCTCGGCGCCGTGCGGCGGCTCGGCGGCCGGGTGCAGAAGCCGCCCTTCGACACGTCGTACGGACGAGTGGCCGTCGTCACCGACAATCAGGGGGCGTCGTTCGCCCTGCTGGAGCGGTGAGGCAGAGCGCCGCGACGATGAAATGACCTTATTCGGCATGAGACACCCCGATTCGTCGCCGGGTTCGCAACCGGCCGCCCGGCCAGGAAGAATCAGGGTGCGTGCCGCCATGGCGGTGCGGTGGTGAGACGCTGCACTTCGGTCGCGTACATATGTGGGTGGCGCGGCTCGTACGGGGAGGTGGCAGGCAAGTGGTGGATCAGCTGACACAGCACGATCCGCGGCGGATCGGGCCGTTCGAGGTGCTGGGCCGGCTGGGCGCCGGCGGCATGGGGCTGGTCTATCTGGCACGCTCGGCATCCGGCCGGCGCGTGGCGATCAAGACCGTCCGCACCGAGCTGGCCGAGGACCAGCTCTTCCGTGTCCGCTTCACCCGCGAGGTGGAGGCGGCCCGCGCGGTCTCCGGCTTCTACACGGCGGCCGTGGTGGACGCCGACCCCCGTGCCGCCGTGCCCTGGCTCGCGACCGCCTACGTCCCCGCGCCCTCCCTCGAGGAGATAGTGAACGAGTGCGGCCCGCTCCCGGCGCAGGCGGTGCGCTGGCTGGCGGCGGGCGTGGCCGAGGCCCTGCAGTCCATCCACGGCGCGGGCCTGGTCCACCGTGACCTGAAGCCGTCCAACGTCCTCGTCGTCGAGGACGGCCCCAGGGTGATCGACTTCGGCATCGCCTCCGGTGTTTCGAACACCCGTCTGACGATGACGAACGTCGCCGTGGGCACCCCCGCCTATATGTCCCCCGAGCAGGCCAAGGACTCCCGCAGCGTCACCGGCGCCAGCGACGTCTTCTCGCTCGGCTCGATGCTGGTCTTCGCCGCCACCGGCCATCCGCCCTTCCACGGCGCCAACCCGGTCGAGACGGTGTTCATGCTGCTCCGCGAGGGCCCGGACCTCACCGGCCTGCCGGACGAACTGCGCCCGCTGATCGAGTCCTGCATGCAGATGGAGGCCACCGGCCGGCCCAACCCCGCCGACCTCCAGGCCCAGCTCGCCCCGCACCTGTTCGGCTCCGGCTCCGACGACAGCGGCACCGCCTCCGCCTGGCTGCCCGAGAAGGCGGTCGGCCTCATCGAGACCCGCCGCGGCGGCCGCCCCACCGCCAAGCCGGCCCCCACCGCCCCCGGCCCGCGCAGCGGCGGCCGGGCGGCCGTGCCCCCACCGCCTTCCTACGACCCCGCGGTCCCCGCCGCCGCGCAGACCGGAGCCCCCGACACCGGACCGGTCCGGCTGGCCGGCGCGGCGGTGCCCATCGGCCCCGGCCCGCGCGTCGCCGACGCCCGCGCCGCCGCCGTCAAGGCGCCCCCGCCGGAGGCCGGCCTGGTCGCCGGCTGGTCCCGGCCCCGCCACGGCGTCGCCGGCGCCGATCCCGCCGCACCGCCCGTCCCGGCCGCGCCCCCGGAGACGGCGAACGGCTGGCGCCCCTGGCGCTTCCGCATGTCCAACGACGTCTGGGGCACCCCCTCGGTCGACGGCGAGCTGGTCTACGTCACCTCCTTCGAAGTGCACGCGCTGGACGTGGCCACCGGCCGCCGCCGCTTCAAGACGCGGGACGTGGCCTGGTCCATGGCGGTCGCAGACGGCCGGATCCACGCCTCCGACGGACCCACCCTGTTCGCGCTGGACGCCCGCGAGGGCGGCGACCTGTGGCGGCTGAACACGGACGCCTGGGTGTACTCCCTGCAGGCCGACCACGGCACGGTCGTCACCGGCACCCGGGGCGGCGGCGTCCAGGCCTGGGAGGCGGCGAACGGCCAGAAGCTGTGGGAGATCAGCGGCTGCCAGACCGACTTCGAGTCCCCCGAGGCCGGCCCCGCCGTCCACGACGGCACCGTCTACGTCTGGCAGGACGCCCGGCTGCGCGCCCTGGAGGCCCGCACCGGCGAGGAGCGCTGGTCGTACCCGATCGGCGACGCGGCCTCCTGCGGCGGCGTACCGGTCCGCATCACCCCGGCCCCCGACGGCTACGTGTACGTCTCCGCCGGCACCCGGGTCCTCGCGATCGAGGTGGCGAGCGGTCTGGTGCGCTGGCACTTCGAGGCCCCCGCGGTCTTCCTCTGCCCGCCCGCCTTCGCACCCGGCCCCGCCGTCACCGGCGGCGGCATCTACCTCGCCGACTACCTCGGCACGGTCTACGCCCTGGACGCCACCGACGGCCGCGACCGCTGGCGCATCGCGACCGAGGCCCGCTCCTCCGTCGAGCCGGTCCTGGTGGCGGCCGGCCATGTGCACGTGGGCAGCGGCAAGGGCCTGTACACCCTGGACGCCGTCACCGGCACCCCCAAGTGGCGCTTCCAGTCCGGCGGGGACGTCGTGGGCACCCCCGTGGTCGCCGAGGGCCGCATCCACTTCGGCTCCACCGACCACCTCCTGTACACCCTCAAGTCCGACGACGGCCGCCTGCGCTGGAAGCTCGCCACCGGCGGCGAGATCACCGGCTCCCCGGTCGTCAGGGACGGTGTGGTGTACGCGTGCAGCAAGGACCGGTGCGTGTACGCGCTGGACGCGGAGAAGGGGACGGGGACGGCTCGGACCACGTGACGTGCGTGGTGGCCCCGCCGGGCACGGGACGGCCGCTCTGCGGTGACATGGCCGTGACAGTCGGCCGATAGGTTGACGGTATGCAACGACGGGGTCACACACTCAGGCTCACGGCGGTGTCGGCGCTGGTGGTGCTGGCGCTGACCGGCTTCTCGACCGGGCGGCACGGACACGGTCACAGCCACTCGGGCGGCGGAGGCGGCTGCAGCAGCTCCAGCCAGGACCACGACTCGTCGTCGAGCGTAGGGAAGACGGGCTCCGGCCACTACCACGACTACGACGACGACTACTACGGCGACGACACCGGCGGAAGCACGTCCGGCAGCGGCGGCGGAACCTACGACACGCCCACCCCGACGCCGTCCCTGAAGGCCGCGAAGGCGAAGCTGGTGAGCTGCGCGACGGAGAAGGCCCAGTACGCGACCGTCGAGGTCACCAACCCCAACGCCGTCGAGGGCGACTTCACCGTGCGGGTCGAGTTCGACGACAAGCAGGGCACGGCCGTCGCCGACAACACCACGACGGTCACCGTCCCGGCCGACGGCACGGCCCGCGCCGAGGTGAAACTCGTCGACAGCTACGGACACCCCGACGACGGGCTCATCTTCGAGGTCCACCACTGCAAGGCGAACCCGGTGGCGGAGCCGGCGGGCTGACCTCACCGGGTCCGCAACCGCATGTGCTGCGGACTCGCGCCTGATCGGCGACGAGTCGCGCGCCCGCCGGGACGCTGCCACGGAACGGGAGCGAGCCCGGCAGCCCGGATGCCGGAGCCGGGCCCCCGGATCGCAGGTTGACTCTGTTCGCCGTCCCCTCGTCCCCTGTCCCCTCGTCCCCTGTCCTCAGTGGACCGGACGCCGCCCCCCCGGCGGGCCAGGCCCTCTTCGAAGTGGTCGGCGTGGCTGGGTACTTGAGCCGGCGGCGTCCGGGTTCGTTGCCGTCGGGCCGCCCGCTTCCCGGCAAGTGTCGTGCTTCCGCGAGGCGAGTCAAGGGCGCTCCCGTTCCGCTTCGCTCCACTCCCGCGTCGCCTTCGGCGATGGCCCTACGGGCCACCCTTGACACGCCTCGCTCCAGCACGGGCGAGAAGCGAGCGGGCGGCCGGGGAAGCAGTGGGCGACTCAGCGGTGCCGGTCCCTCGGGCGAGCTGCGTCCGCGCCCGGGGTGAAGGGCCGGCCCCGCGCCTCGTCGGCACGCCGGGCGGACGCGGCCCCCTGCGGTGAGCGGGTGAGGCGCGGGGTGGGAGCCGGGGCCCGCGGGGCGGTTGGGCGGCTTGCGGTGGGTGGGTGGCTTGGGTGGGTGCGGCCTCCTGGGCGGGTGCGGGTGCGGGGGCGGGGGCCGGGTAGGCGGGGAGGCTTGCGGCCGGTGGACGGTGCCCGCGTGGGCTGCGTCCGCGCTCACGTCTCGCGCGGGGTGCGGGCCCGGCTCGGCCTGCCCGCGTTGCCTCGTCCGTCACAGGTCACACGAACCCCACCAGCCACGCGGCAAGGAGCGATTGGAAGTTTTGGGCCACACGTCGCCTACAAAGTGGCCGTATTACCGAGCGTTGCTTCGCCCGAACCTTCCAACCGCCACCCGCCACCCGCCAACCGCCAGCCGTCGGCGCGCGACC
>Ga0308176_10001050_pt1 | contig 17349 bp, 12 predicted proteins | sample PhyCR2_3_FD_203890 | JGI IMG/M metagenome (GOLD analysis project Ga0308176, IMG submission 203890) | Soil microbial communities from UC Gill Tract Community Farm, Albany, California, United States - DLSLS.C.R2 | ecosystem: Environmental > Terrestrial > Soil > Agricultural land | place: USA...
CTGCAACGCGTGAGAACGTCATTCTCTCCGTAGGTGCGCTGCAATTGAGAAAGAACACCGGCCGCCTCGTGGAGGCATTCGAACGACTTAATCGCCCGGACTGGCACCTTGTGCTTGCCGGATCACCGAATGGATACGGCGCCGGGCAAATTCTCGAACGGGTCGAGAGAAGTACGGCGCGTGAGCGGATCGAGATCGCCGGGTACGTTACCGCGCAAAGGTTGCAGGAGCTTTACTCGATCGCGAAACTTTTTGCGTTTGTTTCTCTCGATGAGGGGTTTGGGATTCCCGTTCTCGAAGCGATGGCGCACGGAATTCCGGTACTCGCCTCCGATCGATCAGCTCTTCCGGAGGTTTGTGGAGACGCTGCACTATTGGTGGATCCAATCTCAACGGACGCAATCGCTTCATCGCTAGAAGCTCTGATCGCCGATGAACAATTGCGAGATACGCTTTGTGAGAAGGGAAGGAGACGAGCAGCGGGATTTAGTTGGGAAAACTGCGCTCGCGAGACTTACAAGGTTTACGAAGAGGTGTTGGCGTAAAGGGAGCTTACTTCCTCTCGTCTTCCACCGAGATCTTGAGGGCGCGCAAGAACTTTTGGTCTTGCGATGTTAAGCTGATCTTGCCATTGGATTCCACGTGAACGGCACCCGTGCCGTCCGCCAGATCGTCAACCTCATTCTCATCCCGTTTATTGAAGCCGATTGTGGCTTCCAGGACCAGGAACACGTCGTATCCGGCTCGCTTGATTTCGCCGATAGCGCCAGCAATGCGATCGGAATCAGAAAGTGATTCGTTGATGGCGTTGCCAAGCTCTTGCATCAGCTCTTTCAATCTATCGTCCAAATCGTCCCCTTTCCCGGACACCTTAAGAGTAACACCGATTTTCGACTTTTCCGGTTCCTGCAGTTTGGGTCGATTCGGCCTTTCTAGCGGTCTAATAGCCTGAGTGGCGGCCATGCTAGAAGCCTCCCTGAGAATCTCCGGACGAGGCTCCAGGATTTCTCCCATCCTCTGCGACACACCCGGATGGTCGATGTCTCACATGGGAAAACTACGTCTCTGAGCTCTTTCGCTCGTATGCCTTGGTGGAATAGCGAGCAGCCTCTTCCTGTGCTCCGGATGTGTTGTCGCGAGTACGTATTGCTTGTTTGTACTCATTAACGGCCCGGTCGCGCTGTCCTGTCACATCGAATATTTTTCCGAGGTTCACGTGAGACCAGACTTCCGTCCATTTCGGATCTAGGTCGCCGTTGATGGCCGAGCGAAATTCATTGGCGGCCTGCTGGTAATTGTTCTGCTTAAAGAAAAGCTCTCCAATCCGGTAATGCGCGAGAGAGCTGTTCTTATTTACCTCGAGTGCCTTCTCAAACTCCCGCAGGGCGCTCGAAGTGTCGTTCACTTCTTCGAACTGTTCACCGCGGCGGATCGCAACAGAGATCTGAATGGTCGGATCCAGCCGCAGCAATACGTGTGAGGGATCAAGCGTTAGTTTCTTTGGCTTTCCGAACGTATCGACGCTGAACTCCGACGAGGTACCCGTAACTTCCACCTTTTTGTCTTCGGGATTTCCCTCGGTTTCGATCCGAAGGTCGACCGGCATCCGGAACGTGTCTAGATCCTGGGTCACCTTCCCGACTACGCGGAATCCCTTCTGAGTCCGGAATACCGTGTAGTCAAGTTTGAATTCCGGCGAACCGCTCGATTCGAGCCATTGCACAAAGAAGTACCTGAGATCCTGGTTCGAGACGCGCTCGAAGACCTTCCGGAAGTCTTCACTGCTCACGGATTTCCAGGCATACGAGTCAACGAATGCTTTTAAGCTCTTGACGAAGTTGTCCGGGCCGACCACATTCCGGAGCATATTCAGAATCGCGGCACCTTTCGCCGCAGTCAGCGCCCAGTACTCTGGCGAGTAGTCTTCCAGTCGTGCAGCCTGCAGCACCGGGGGATCTTTGACCGTGAGCGCTTCAACGTACGTGGCGCGCATGTCCGTATCCGTTGAACTTGAGCCGCTTGCATGTTCCTGGTAAAGAATCTCGGAGAAGCGCGCAGGCCCGTTCTCGAGCCAAAGGTGATTGCGATTGATCGGCGAAACGAGCATGCCCCACCACTGCCGCGACAGCTGATTTGCAAGCACGCGACTGTTGACTTTCTTTGTGATCGAACCAGGTGCCAGGAAGATGATCCCAGGGGCGGAGTATCCGTTGACCGCGCCGTCCTCCGTTTCAATCAGGGTGAGACTGGCTTGTGGCGCAAGCCCGTACAGACCGGTGAGGAACGTCATGATCTTCCCGGCTTCTTCGCCGTAGGGCTTCGCGTCCGCAGCCTGAGCATCTCGGAAGAAGACGCCCGAGTTTACACCTTGCGAGGAGACACGAACGGCGTCGCCTTTAACGATTCCGATGCTTCCCGGGAAGCTGGCCTTTTCGTAGTTGAACGAGTAGATAGTCCCCTTATTTGCGGACGGCTGTGTTTTCAAGTCGCCGCTCCCGATTACCTTGTATTCAGATGGGACGGTGATGTGCAGTTCGGCAGCGAACCGGTTCGCAGTGTACCCATTCACTGGAAACCATCGCGCCGGATACAGCAGGTAACCGAAATCCGGATGCAGCGCCGCGAATTTGATACCCGAGATGGGCGAGTCCTCTGAGCCGCTGAATTTGCCGTCATAGCTCAAGGTGATCTTGGCGGGCTGTCCCTTCTGCAGAGGGACGGGTGAAACCATTGTCACCGTAAAGTCCTGCGCATTGCGACTCGTCGTCAGCGTCTGACCGCTTCCATCTACGGCTTTTGAGACGGTAAGCGCGTTATTCAGTTCGAAAGAAACGTCGCTTCCGGCTTCAGCGGGAGTAAATTCGATCCTGGCGGTTGCGGTGATCGACTGCGTTCTCGGATTGATATCGGCGTCAATCGTGTACTTCTGAACTTCAATCCGCGTGTGCTTCGTTTGCGCGAAGGCACTGACCGCCATGAGCGGCAGGACAATCCACCTGAGGCTGCCCAACAACATTACTCTATTTTCTCCCGATGGCGTCCACGATCATGCGGGCGCCTAACCTGCTTTGTAAGGACTCGCCGATGATCTCCGCGGCACGGTCCAGAGGATTCCCTTCAGATGTGAGCAGCGCTCGTACCCGCGCCAGATCCTGCCGCATACGATCCGCTTTGGCGGTGTCAGTCAAGAGCTGTTCGGCCGCGCCCGCAATTTTCGCAGCGGTCATGTCGCCCTGGATCAACTCCGGCACGATCTGACGCTCCGCGATCAAATTCACCATAGAAAGGAAAGGAACTTTAACGAGCCTGCGACCAGCCAACCAGCTGAGCGAGTTGACCCGATAGTACGTGACCATGGGTGTCCCGAGCACAGCAGCTTCGACCGTTACGGTGCCGCTCGCCGCCAAGGCGAGGTCAGCGTGGCCAATACAGTCCCAAGTGTCGTTTTCTATTACTTGGATGGACAGCGCCGCAATGGGTTCCCGAAATCTTTCTAAAGCGGCGGCCTTACTGAACCCCTTCGGGGTGGCGAGCACGACCGTGAGCGGCGACCGGTTCTGTAACAGTCTTACCGCCTCCAGCAGTATCGGAAGATGACGGGTGGCCTCCCCCGTACGACTGCCAGGGAGCAGGACTATCATCCGGCGATCGGCAGGAAGTGCGTAGCGTTCGAGAAACTCAGGGCGCGATGACTTCACCTTTGCGAGATACGCGAGCGGATGTCCTATATATGTTGCGTCGACGCCGCGGGCACGGAACCACTCTTCTTCAAAAGGAAACAGGCAGAAGAGCTTGTCCACAAGCTCGCGGATGATTTTCACCCGACCCTGGCGCCAGGCCCAGACCTGCGGAGCTACCAGGTAAAAAACCGGAACCCCCCGCCGTTTCATCTGACGCGCAACACGCAAGTGGAAGTCGGGGCTGTCCGTCAGCAAAGCGGCAGATGGGGGATGTTCAACGGCGTACCGGCACAGTCGGCGGTATTCGCCGTAGATGCGCGGAAGGTGGCCGACAACTTCGGCGAGTCCCACCACGGCCAGACTTGCCGCATCGATCACCGGCTTGACTCCGGCCGCCTGGAGCTTCGGTCCGGCACAGCCGTAGAACCCCAGACCGGGTAAACGGCGGGCGAGGGAGGCAACGACACCGGATGCGTACAGATCGCCTGACGCTTCACCCGCAGAGACCAAGAGCTGCACTTTTTGCCTCAAGTTTAGCAGCGAAAGGCAGGCCGGTTTCGCCTGATTCAGCCCCAATGCCCTACCCCGAGCGACCGGGGCCGGTCCGGGCGGAACCGCCTACTTTGCTAGAATCGAGGTCGAAAAGTAGATGTCCAGTCAAAGAGAGCCGGTTCCGGTAAGCCTGGCTCCGTCCACCCCTTCCAAGGTCACCGTAGGCCAGTTTGCAGAACGGTTCCGCGGGGAAGTGATCCCCCTGAGCAACACGTTCGGGTATTTCTGCGCTTCCGCACCAATGAGTGAAGAGGTCGTCAAGGAGTACCTGGAGGAGCCGATCGCCGCTCTACCGCCTAGCCTTGCCGCAACGCTGCCGCGGATATCGATCCTGCTCGTTCCTTATCTGGAACGGTCTGGCGACCGCGGTGCCGGGAACAAGAAAAAGTCGCGGAGCGCAGCCAATCTGGACCGTATGGCCGATTTTGTGGTGGCGGAACGCCCGGCCGAAGGTCATCAGTCCTGGGCATCGCAGGTAAGCTTCGAAAACGAAACGGTCCTTGTTTTTGCTCTGAAAGAGCAGGACGTCGCGGAATATCACTACCGGCTGTACCGGCGTCTGGCAGAGATCGTCGCGAACTCGTGGTCGGAAGATGCGAAGAGCTCGTACATGTCTCTCGTTCGGGAGGAACTCGGCGCGTTAGTGCATGGCGAGGTGGACGATGAGAGCTGGCAGGCGAAGCAGACGCTTTTACGCCGCCAGAAAAACGTAAAGCGCGCGAGCCCGCTGTTTGAGGCGTACGTCCGGCAGTCCTTCATCGATACGCTTACGTTGTATCTCCACGGCATTTGTTGCGACATCGACGTGGAAACGGGGCCGCGTCAATTGCCGAGCCGGTATCTTCGGAGGCGGTTGAACTTGCTGAAGTCGCTGTACCCCCCTCCGTCAGGTCACGCTGTTTTTCCCGAAGACAACGATCCTTCGAAGCCAGGCGCTTCGGACGTTGCCCGGGCCTGACCCAGCTCTTTACTTCGCTTCGGCGACTCCCACCGCTCTCGTCCGCGCCTTAGACATGCTCTGATCGCCGGCACTCGGGCGTTGGTGACCAATCCTGTCCACGTGCCTGCATCACCAGCACAAAGTTCATCGTTCTGCAGTGCTCGCGGCCTTGCGATCGATGGTGTCTTTCAGTATCGAGGTATTTCCGATGACTCGTCGGGCGTAGCTCGCCACATTCTCGACGCCCGACGCGTAATTCAGGTTTGGACGGAGCTTGGTTCCGTTGTAAGCGGCTGTAGCAAGGAACGCGTTCCCGTCGAAGTAGTCGAGCAACTCTCGCAGAAGGAGGGCGGCGTATGTCGTCAGAAGCCGCGAACTGAGAAAGTTCATGTCAAGCTCTTGCGTCGGACGGAACTCGAGCGGCAATCTCGAGTAGTCACGGGTATCGCACAAGAACAATTCGTGCGCATGACGCAGAGACTGCCGTGTAATCTGCCAGGTCCCGATCGAGCTATTGAGAACCCAAGCCTTGCGGCCTCGGCGCCTGAGCACAATGTCGTCTCTTTCTACATCGTTCTTCCAGATTGCGTTGTTCAGATCGCCGGGTGCATTGAGAAAATTGTTTTCCATCGCGCCGATACCGAGCAGAACATCCACCGGTATCCCGTAGAAACTCGCGAGCTCCACGATGTCGGCAGCGAGATCCTCTGCTCTTTCGGGGCTGGGGCGGGAAAGAGGGAATGAATTCCCCGGCCAGGTTCTCGGGTCGACACTCGCCTTGAAACAGATAAACTGCTGCACGTAGCGGCGGAGCGCCTCTGGCGGTATTTCGGTCAGAGTTGGGAAATCCGGGCTGTTATAGGCCTGAACGAAAGAGTTCGTCTCGAACAAATCGCGAGCATATTGATCCGCCGTGATCCAGGACTCTTCGCCCACGGATAGAAGAGGATTCTGTTTCAGCACGGCTGATTCCTCCACTCCAGTCAACACGTCGTCCGGAAGCTGTACCCAGATGCTGTACCGCGCGTGGCTCGAAAGCCCTGCCGACGTAAGTAAGACCTGCCTGCCTTGAAGCGGCCCGTGTGATCGGATGTAATCGAACATCAGGTATGCCGGGAGTACGTCATCGAAGTCCCCAACCTTAGCGACGAAGACGCGGCCGGGCCAGGAGATTGAGGTGTGCCCAGTGTCCGTGCTGATTACCTGTGGAACCGGGGCTTCGGGTCGTTGCAGGGACTGGGGCCAGTAGTAGTAAGTAACTGCTCCCGCAATGGACAAGAGGAGCTCTGCCGACACGATCCAATGGACTCGCATGCAAATGTGTGCGAACCCCAATTACAGCAGTATGGATTTCAGAAGCCCCGAGCTTCAACGTTACTAGCTTCGAGAATCTCACGCAGGATCCGGACAGCGCCTTCCTTGCCCCGTTTGCCGATTTCCGTGTAAGGCCCGACGCAACTCGGGCAACCCGCTTCGCAGGGACAGCCGTTCGCCAGGTCCAAGGCAGCACTCACAAGCTCTTTGCTGCGCCGGAACAACGGATCGCTCTGACCGATCCCGCCGGGGTAATTGTCATACAGAACAACGTCAGGCTCGAATGCCGTCTTCTTTTTGGCCGAGTCATCGAGAACCGCTACCGCCAAATCTCTAGGGTCACTGAGCAGAAGCACTGTGCCGGCGGTCTGGAGCGCGTTGCCGAGTGCTCGCAAAGCATCCTGAAGCTCTGCGGTTGAGAAGTCTGCGAAACTCCCGAAGAATTCGGAAGAGAAATGCAGGGAGAAAGCTGTTGTGTGCATTTCCTGTTCGGGCAGGGAAAGAAGACCGGAGCCGATGTTCTCGAGCGTGTAGAACTTTAGCTTCTTAAAGCCGACTACCTGCCTCTTCACGCGAACTTCGCCGTGGACTGCCTGGGCAAACTCGTGCTTTGCGCATGCATCGGACGCGAACTGCGCCAGTTCGCTCACTTGGGTATACACGATGGCATCGGTGAAGTAGTCCGAATCGACGCGCCGGACGAATGCCTTTCGACCATCGAAATCCAGCCGCTCCACTTGGAACTGGCGGGCGTCGTGGAGGTAAATCGCCTTCTCGTGCAACGTGGTCAGAGCGGACGGGAAATCGACCTCGCCGATGATCCGGTGATCGTCCGTTACGTCTACTACCAGAAAGTTATCGCTTGTCACTGCGCGAAGGCTCACGGTATCGGCCGGGTAGCTATCGCTCACCCAATGCCAGCAGTCACCCGAGTGGTGAATCAGCTGAAGATCTTCGGTGAGAAACTGGCACGTCTTCGCCAGGTCATGGTTTCCAAATCGCTCACCATCTTTAAGAGGTAACTCAAAGATTGCGCACTTCAGATGGCTCAGGAAGATATCCAGATTGTCGGGGTTGATGTGCGCTTCTTCGGGCGAGCGACCAAAGAAGTAATCGGGATGCTCAACGATGTATTGGTCGAGTGGCGCGCTTGAAGCAACTAACACCGCGAGTGACGACGTTTGACGGCGTCCCGCTCGTCCAGCGCGCTGCCAGCTGGAAGCAATGTTTCCCGGATATCCCGCAAGTACCACGGTGTCAAGCGAGCCGATATCGACTCCTAGCTCAAGAGCGTTGGTCGCAACAACCGCTCGAATGTCGCCGCTCCGGAGAGCTCCCTCAATCTGGCGCCGTTCTTTGGGAAGATAGCCGCCTCGATAACCGCGCACGGCTTCGTGAGAAAAGGGCAACTGCGAACAAGCATCTTTCAGATAGGTCGTGAGAATCTCGGTAGCAAGACGATTGTTCGTGAAGACCAGCGTTTGCTGATTCTGCCGGATCAGTTCAATCGCAATACGGCGAGTCTCGCTGAGATAACTGCGGCGAATGCCGAGTTGTCGGTTCACAACGGGCGGGTTATAAAAAACGAAATACCGGTCTCCCGAGGGCGCACCGCTCTCCCCGACTAGTTCGAACGGCTCTTCCGTGATCGATTCAGCTAGGTGTTTGGGATTGGCGATGGTCGCCGAGCAGCAGATGAACTGTGGCTTCGAGCCGTAGAATTGGCAGATCCGTTTCAGACGGCGAATCACGTTTGCCAGATGACTCCCGTACACCCCGCGATAGAAGTGAAGCTCATCGATGACGAAGTATTTCAGGTTCTCGAACAGCTTCACCCATTTCGTGTGGTGAGGCAGGATGCCGGTGTGCAACATGTCCGGGTTCGTAAGGACGATGTTGGCCCGCTCGCGAATCGTTCGCCGTGCATCGGAGGGCGTGTCTCCATCGTAGGTGTGGCAGGAAAGCTGGCCGCCAACCGCGTCGTTCAACCGCTGTAGTTCCAACCGCTGGTCTTCGGCAAGAGCTTTCGTCGGAAACAGGAAAATGGCACGCGCCGATGGTTCGGCAAGGATGGCATGAACGACCGGGAGGTTGTAGCAGAGGGTCTTGCCACTGGCGGTTGGGGTGACAACAACCGCATTCTTTCCCGCGAGCGCGTGATCGACAGCCAGGGCCTGATGCGTATAGAGTTGCTCGATGCCGCGTGCTGCGAGGGCGGTTTGCAGTGCAGGATTGAGCTCGTAGGGAAACGCTCCGTACTGTGCTTCACGAGCAGGTATCCGGTGGACGGCCCGGACCGGCGATTCGTCTCTTTCGAGCGCGTTCGAGAATTTATCAATTACGATCTGCAATGCGCTCGATGCGCCGTCCCGTACTTCGAGCGCTAGCGTCGCCGGAAGATCAGTTCGCGGCCGGACAGCCGAGGAGGACGAGGGAGCTTCTTCGAAGCCAAGCGAAAGATTCACTGTTCTCCTTTTGTTCTACCGTAGCCGAGATCGACGGCGAGAACAAGAGGAGTTGAGAATGTTTCGACTACGCGCCGGCGATCGCACCCGCCATCTTTTGCACGGTCTGAAATGTGTCGGAGTCGGCGGCTGATTTGTCCGTGCGATACCGTTTCACACGTGCAAAACGCAGCGCCAATCCGCTCTTATATCGCGGGCTGACCTGGATCTCGTTGAATGCAATCTCAACCACAATTTTGGGCTCGACATACACGGTGTAACGGTCGCGCGCGATTTCGAGCTTTAACAGCTCCGCAGTCTGCCAACGAAGCATCTCATCCGTAAGTCCTTTGAAAGTCTTGCCCAGCATCGCGAAGCCGCCGTTCTCGCTGTCACGAGCTCCCAGGTGTAAATTGCTAAGAAAGCCTTGACGTCGTCCATTGCCCCACTCGGCGGCAAGAATCACGAGATCCAACGTGTTGGCTCGCTTGATTTTCAACCAGCTCTGCCCGCGTGCCCCGGCCGCATACGGCGAATTCCTCCCTTTGGCCATGATGCCCTCGTGCCCGCGCGCAAGAGCCGCATGCAGGAAATCCTCGGCAGCATCGGCATTCGCCGTTACCAGGTGGGGCACGACCAACTCCTCGGGCGAGAGACCTCGGAGTTCTGCGAACCGCGTGGACTGCGGCTCATCGAGCAGCGGAGAGCCATCCAGGTACAAGAGATCAAACCAGAACGGCGTCATCGGAAGCTCTGCTTTGATGCGCTCTACGTCCAGCTTCCGGCCGAATCGGCGCATGGTGACCTGAAACGGCTGGGGACGGCCCGTCGTATCAAGGCTTAGCACCTCACCATCGAGAATCAGGTCGTGCGCCGGAAGACTTCGAACCGCCGCGACTACCTCGGGTATCGCATCGCCTACCTCGTTTAGCTGACGTGAGTAGATCGACACCTGGTCGCCGGACTTGTGCACCTGGATTCGTGCACCATCGAACTTGTATTCGAGTGCCGGCTCGCCAAGATCATCCAGTGCCTCACTCACGTCATCGGCCGTGCCCGCCAGCATAGGCTGAACAGGCCGGAATAGCCGGAGATCAAACTGTAACAGACCGTTTTCGCCACCCTCGAAGACAGCTTCGGCAATCGCGGGTACGCTTCCGGCCATCATGGCTGCGCGGCGCACGCGATCCTGGGAGATGCCGGAGGCCTTGGCGATCGCATCGAGCATGATGCCCTCCAGTGCGCCCTGTCGAAGCTCGCCCACGATGAGACGGACGAGAAAATCTGCTTCCTCCCCCGTTGCGCGTGCGAGCATGTCGGAGAGGATTTCGCGCCTTCGCCGCTCCGATCCGGCTCCGGAGACTCCCGCCAGTTCGTCCAACTTCTTGTCCACCTCGAGGATGGTCAAACTGGGAAGCTCGCTGTGGACTCCGTTCGCGCCACTCACGGTCGCGTACCCGACTCCAAGCTTGCCCTGCCGTGTCAAACCAGACAGAAAGGAAACGGCGATCTCCGCTTCGTCAGGCGCCAATTGCCTCAAAAGCGAGGCGATCAGTTCCGTTTTTTCCAACCGCTTGGTGGTCTCCCGGACCTGACGTGATGTCTCGACCACGTTCGCGAATAACATGAAACCCGTTATCGAAGGCTGCTGCCCTCCTTGTCAAGCGTAGGCCATCTAACCTATGCTCCAACGGAAGATTGCCCAAGACGTTCGCGCTACTGAGGCCACTCTATTGGCAACGGGCGTGCTAGCCCAAATTCATTAGCCTGCTTGATGCACGGCTCGGCACAAGGAAAACCCAGTTTCAATGCAAATCGATCTGCGGCGGGAGCCGCGCAGGCGTTCCAGGCGGGTGTACTCGATTTCCTGGCAAGACGAGGACGGTACTACACATTCGGCCCAGGTAACGGGCATTGACGAGTCCGCATCAGGCATCGGTTTTCGGTGCCCCGTCGAAATTCAGAAGGGTACGGTTGTTTACATCCAAGCCGAGGATGAGTATCCTACAGGCTACAGTGTCGTCCGGCATGCCGCTTCGCGTGGAAACCGGTATGTGGTTGGCGTGGAATTGGACGAAGCGACCAAGGCGGCCAATCCCCAAATACCTGACGCGACGGTCGACTTCTACGAATTCCTTCAGATTAATCCGAAAGCGCAGGCAGAGACCATTCAAAGGGTCTACCGATTCTTAGCGGCACGTTATCACCCGGACAATCCGGAGAGCGGCGATCCGGAGAAGTTCCTACGGCTGAATAAAGCCTACGAAACGCTGTCGGATCCGGTGCGCCGGGCGCGCTATGACGATGAACTCAAATCCAAAAAGCCTAAAACCACCGAAATCTTCGAGTCCGTCGATTTCCTTGATGGAGTTGATGGGGAGATCAATCGCAGGCTGGCTGTGCTGTCTCTGCTCTACAGAAACTGCCGGAACAACATACACAATCCACAAGTTTCGCTTCTCGAACTGGAGGGGCAAATGGGATTCCCTCGCGATTACCTGGATTTCACCATCTGGTATCTCCGAAGCAAGAAGCTGATCAAGCAGGAGGACAATGCCGCGCTTTCTTTGACCTGCGAAGGCGTGGATTTCGTTGAGGAGAACTTCGACAAGCTGCCGCTTCTTGGAAAGCTTCTTACCGAAGGCAAAGGGCCTATGCCACGCGCCGAGTCTTCTCATCAACCGGACCAGGGACGGCCACATCACGCAGATATCGCGCACAGGCTTACCGCCGGCACGCCAGCCATGGATACTGCCGAGCTCACCTAGGGCGCAATTTCAATTCGCCGCGCGCGAGTGGCGATCGTACAGTTGTCCCGGGTGCCCTAGGCGCTCTGAAGCACCAGCGTCTCGTGGCCCCGCGCCGAGACCCTCTCCGCCGGTCCGATCCTGCCATCCTCCACAAAGAGGGCTTCGTCGAAGTTGTTCACGGTCGGGCACACGTGCCGGGGCAAAAGATACAAGTGATCGCCAACTGCCGGACGCGCATCCGGCGTACCACAATTGATCGGCAGATGCTCCTCGCTCGGCTTTAGGGGCATGAAGCCTTCGTGTTCGAGCACCGTGCAGGTCGGCACTCCTGCATCTGCGGAAACACTCTTGTGGCCTGCATCGCACGTCACCGTATCGGGGGTCGGATGGCTGATCACGGTGGTGAGCACGAGCGCAGCGGGTGCATATCCGAAGCCCGACAGTTGTTCCAGACTACTCATGTCGTTGTAGACTACCGTTCCCGGCGAGATCCGATGAACAAAGGAGGCGTTCTTGAAGCCGGCGAAAGAAAACGCGTACGGGGCAGCGGGCGTTCCGGAGGTGATGACCTCGTCGGGTGGCAGACCGGCCTTGTTCAGCGTGTCAACAAGGCGCAGAAGCCAATCGTATCCTTCGTGCGTCTTCCGTTCGCGTTCCGGAGCGGCAACTCCGGACATGTGCCCATCGTAGTAGTGCAGCCCTCGAAATTGCCGGCCGGCCAACTTTGCGAGTGCGACGATCTCTCCGATGCGTTCCTGGCTCATGCCGGTCCGATTCATGCCCGAATTAATATCGAGAAAGATCCCCACGGCTTCGCCTTGCCATGCGGTGAGTTGTTCCTCGGTTTCGACCAGGACCGAAATGCGAGTCTTGCCGCGATAGCTCTCCGCAATCTGGAGCACGCGGCGGGCGTTTGCTCCTGTGACCGAGAATGCGAGCAGAACGTCGGCCGCACCCTCCTGGCAGGCAACCAGCAACTCGAGGGTAGTGGAGCATTTCACGTTGCGCACTCCCGCAGCGATTAACATTCGGATAACAGCGGGAATCTTCGCGGTCTTCAAATGTGGACGCCAGCGATTCGCATCCCCTCCGGCCATTCTGAGTGTTGCCTCTATGTTCGCGCGGACGACCGCCGGATAGATCAGCAGAGCGGGCGTCATGACCTGTTCAGCCTGCCTGGCATCGAGCCGATACGGATGGAGTGATAGGAGCACGACGCCTATTTTCCCAGAACATCGATCCAGCGCTCATATCCGAGTGAACGGGAACGGGCTCGCCCGTAGTCCAGAGTACGAGGAACAGAATCGTAACATGACGGATTTGGAGGTCTACGGAGGCGCTGCGGTGCTTGGTGCCGTATCGGGCATGCGCAGCATGGCAGCGCCAGCGATCGTCAGCAGGTTTGCACATAATGGCCTGCTCCCATTGGAGGGTTCGCAGATCAAGTTCCTGGGGCATCAGAGGTCCGCCAAGACAATGGCTCTTATGGCTGTTGGCGAAATGGTCGCGGACAAGCTGCCATTCATCCCGAATCGCACGGCCGTCTTTCCCCTGATTGCACGCGTAGCTTCGGGTGCGCTCAGCGGCACAGCTTTCGTGAAAGCAAGGAAGCGCTCCGTGGTGCTTGGTGCCTTGATTGGTTCGCTGGCCGCGGTTGGGGCGAGCTACGGTGCTTACAAGGTGCGCAAAGCGATCGGGGAGAAACTCCATGTTCCGGATCCGATCGTCGCTGTTGCCGAGGACGCGTTAGTTGCCGCGTGTGGATTTGCCCTTGTGAAAGCTCTGAAGGCCGCAGAAGAAGCGGTCTAGTTCCGGCGCCTATTCGATTTCATGGCGGTACTCGCTGGTTTGCTCGGACTCGTCCTGCTGGCAGCAGTCGCGGGCGACGCGTTCGAAGTGATGCTGCTGCCGCGGCGGGTCCGACGCCAGATTCGCCCTGTCCGCCTGTTCTTTCAGACGTCCTGGGCGGGCTGGGCGTTCGTTGCCGGTCGGATGAAGCGCGGGCGGAAACGGGATGCTTTTCTCAGCTTCTACGGTCCGCTCTCGATGGTCCTGCTCTTATCGTTCTGGGCCTTCGGGCTGGTATTGAGCTTCGCGTTTCTGCATTGGGCGATTCGCGGCGGCACGGGTACATTCTGGGGCCCGCTTTATTTGAGCGGGTCTACGTTCTTCACGCTCGGGTACGGCGATATCGTTCCGAATAATCGTTGGGACAAAACGCTTGCGGTCATCGAATCCGGCGCGGGTCTCGGCTACATTGCGGCGACTATCGGATACCTGCCGGTTTTGTATCAGCTGTTCTCAAAGCGAGAGACGCGCGTGATTCAACTCGATCCGCGAGCCGGTTCGCCTCCGGCGCCCGCCACGTTACTATGCCGTCACAGTGAGGCCGAAGCCGTGTCGGAACTCTATTCGCTCCTGAAAGACTGGGAGGAGTGGAGCGCCGAATTGGTGGAAAGCCATCTGTCATACCCCATGCTCAGCTATTACCGGTCGCAGCATGATAACCAAAGTTGGCTCGCGGCATTGGCCTGCATCCTTGATTCATGCGCCATTTTGCTGACGGGCGTAAAAGGGATCCGAACGTTTCAGCCGAGGATGACGTTCGCTGCCGGGCGCCTGGCAGTTGTCGAACTCTGCCGAGTATTTCATCTGCGGCCGAGAGGTCCGGAATCAGACCGCCTGCCCGCCGAAGAATTCCGTTTGCTTAACCAGGACCTGAGCGATGCCGGGTTGGTGTTCAGCGACACCGAAAGCGCCGAAGAGCGGTTGGCTGCGCTTCGAGCAACGTATGAGCCCTTTCTCGGGGCACTCTCGAATCATCTGCTTCTCGATCTCGGGCACTGGAGGAGCGAGATCGAAGCCGACAACTGGCACCAGAGCCGGGGTGGCACCAAAGCTCGTGAGCTGGTGGAAACCGCCCCGGTGCATCCGGACTAACTAGTCCGTTTTCCGCTTGCGAGGACGCCGCGTGGTCGCATTTCCGGAGGCGGCGCGCTTGCGAGGCGAAGCAGTCTTCTTCGGCTTGGGTGGCGGCGGATTCGGTTCGAAGATGGTTGGTTGACCTTCCACAATGGGCTGTGGCTCGTCTTCCTCCTCCTCGACGGCTGGTTCGGGTGCGCGCTCCGGCAGAGCGGGAGGGTAGAACTCGGCCCCCAGGTGGACGATGATGCCCCGCTCCTCGTCCGGTTCGGTACGCACAACCGTCTTGTCCTGCGCGTAATTCAGGAATTCAGAGAACTGCTGGAATCCATACTTGGCCAAGTCAAACTCCGGGAATTCGGCCTGCATCCAGCCTTCCAGCTCTTCTGCGGTTGCTCCCTCTTCGAGTTCCATGCGATGCGTTTCGAGCATGTCGCGAAGCTGCGGCAGTGCCTCTTCCGGCTTGGGTGCAGCCTTCTCAGGCGTGTGGCCGCCGCGGCGTTCGATGATGTATCGGCCGCCCGATCCGCTGACGTTCACGAACTCGGCCTTCTTCAGCTTCTCGACGAAATCGGAGAAGCTGCCGGCCCCGTAGGCGCGCTCGCTGAAAGCAGGGTCGAGCTGCAGCATGGTGCTCTTTAGCAGGCCAAGCTGAGGCTGGACGGCGCGCCGCTCCAGAACCTGCAAGGCGCGTTCAACGAGAGGCATCGCCTGAGTAAGCTCCAGCGGAGCCGGCCGCTGGCCACGTTCTTTCCGTTCTCTGCGGTCGGTGCGTTCCGGGCGTTCGCCACGCATGTCGCGACGTTCGGGCATCGGCGAGGGCACAATGCTTGAACCGTCTTCGAGCAGCGACTCATAGCTGACGAACTCGTGGCAGTTCTGCTGGAGAATGGTGCTCGTGAACGCCTTCCCTCCGACCACAAACACGGTTTTTCCGTACTCTTTCAGCTTGTTGACAAGCGGGATGAAGTCGCTGTCCCCACTGACAACCGCGAAGGCATTCACGTGAGCGTGCGTAAAGGCCATTTCGAGCGCATCGAGCGCCAGGTTTATGTCTGCTCCGTTCTTGTCGCCCCGTGGCGAGGGGATGCGCTGCACCATCTGCACGGCATTCTCTGCCATCTGCCTGGTCGCGCCTTCCTGACGGCCCCAGTTGGCGTACGCGAACTTCGCAACGATGTCGCCCCGCTCCTTTAGCGCCCCCAGCGGTAGGGATACGTCAAATTCACGTCGCAGCGTCGACTTCACACCGATCTCGATGTTGTCGTAATCGACGAAGACGGCGATGTTCAATCTTTCTTGCATTCAATTCCTTATTCATTCCGCCACTCGGGCTTCCTGCTCGAGTGCAGCGGATTATCTGCCGAGCCATGCTCAGGCTGGTTGTTGTACCGACTCGCGAATGAAGCTGACGATCTTCTCGAGTGAAGCACCGGGTTGAAACACCTCCGCCACCCCGATCTTCTTAAGTTCGTTCGCATCCTCGTCTGGAATGATGCCCCCGACGACTACGAGAACGTCAGTCATCTCCTTCTCGCGCAAAAGTTCCATAATGCGCGGCATGATCGCGTTGTGTGCCCCGGACAGAATGGAAAGTCCGATCACCTGGACATCCTCCTGAAGGGCAGCATTGACGATCATTTCCGGTGTTTGCCGGAGGCCCGTGTAGATTACTTCCATTCCGGCGTCGCGAAGAGCACGAGCAATGATCTTCGCGCCGCGGTCGTGTCCGTCGAGGCCAGGCTTGGCAACGAGCACACGAATCGGAATATTCATACCTACGATGTCCAAATTATAGAACGCGAACTATCCGGGACCCGAATTGAGGACGTACTCGAGCAGCGCGGAAGTACCAGGAGGACGCGTCTGGCCGCAGGAGGGAGCTTTATTGATACAACCTTACGTATGCTGCGATTGACGCGTAGAGAATTGGGCGCTGTTGCGTTTACGGCAGGAACGCAGGGACAGAGCGTTCTGGCAGCGAACAGCATCGACGCCGTTCTGCGTTCGGGACTGGAGCAACGCAAGATCCCGGCCATCACGGCTACGGCCGGGACTGCTAACGCCACCATCTACTCCGGTGCCTTTGGTACGCGCGATGCGGTCTCCGGTGTGCCGGTCAGTCTCGACTCCATCTTCTCCATTGCTTCCATGACGAAGGCAATTACGTCTGCAGCCGCGATGCAGCTTGTGGAGGGAGGTAGGTTGACGCTGGACGAACCCGCTTCAAAGCATCTGCCGGAACTGGGAAGGCTTCAGGTTCTTCAGGGATTTGATGCGTCGGGGCGATCCATTCTCCGACCAGCCACGATGCCGGTAACGCTGCGGCAACTGCTGACTCACACGTCCGGTTTCGCCTACGACATTTGGTACGAACCGATGTTCAAATTCACTTCGTCCGGCGGAGATGCAACTCACGTTCTGGCCTTCGAACCAGGTACGAAGTGGCAGTATGGGCCGAGCACGTTTTGGGCAGGCAGATTGGTCGAGGCAGTTAGCGGCATGAACCTGGAGCGATATTTCCAAGAGATGATTCTGGGTCCTTTGGAAATGAAGGACACCAGTTTTACCCTTCGCAAGGAACAGTACGAACGGCTCGTGGGCCAATACCAGCGCCAAACTGACGGCTCGCTGATGCCGTTGCCGCGAAAGTTGCCTGAGCGTCCTGCTGTGTACCACGGGGATAGTGGTCTGTTCTCCACCGCTTCCGATTACCTGAAGTTCACGCAAATGATTCTGAATCGCGG
>Ga0308176_10001051_pt1 | contig 17346 bp, 34 predicted proteins | sample PhyCR2_3_FD_203890 | JGI IMG/M metagenome (GOLD analysis project Ga0308176, IMG submission 203890) | Soil microbial communities from UC Gill Tract Community Farm, Albany, California, United States - DLSLS.C.R2 | ecosystem: Environmental > Terrestrial > Soil > Agricultural land | place: USA...
AATATCCAAATTGAAAACTGTAAACCGTCCACACACAACACAATAAAAGGAAACTTTGACGTATTATTTCCAGAGTTGAAACTAAAGATAAGAGAGTGCCGCTTAGTGAAAAAGAAAGCTGGAGAGGAATATTTTATAGGCTTCCCATCGTACAAAGACAGCAATGGATCATATGTCCATCACGTTTTTATGGAAGACAAAGAGAATCCTCTGTATCAAGAGATCATTGATAAAGTTGTCCACGGAATGTTGGAAGCACAGCGGACAGCCAGCTAAAATATAATAGTAAACCATGATAAAACATCCGAGGAAGCTGTCACACTGTGGCGGCTTCTTTTTTATTTTCTGGTAAAATTGCTTAAATCATTCCATACATATATAATTAAAAGGTACACCAGATAGGAAAGGGAGAGGAGAAAAATCATGTTAGAAACCATCACGAAAGGTACAAGATTAATCACAGCGGAGGAGATCGCGAACTTCTTTAATGTTCATATCGACACTGTGATTAAGTGGATCAATGCTGGTCTGATCGAAGCGATCAAGATCAATCGAACGTACAGAATCACAGAGGAAGAACTCACAGCTTTTATTGAGCGGCAAACACAGAAAAGAACAGTCAGCTGATCCTCTAAAGGGATCTGGAGGGAGTGAGTATCTTTGAATCATGGCAACTAAACAAGATCGCAGACAGAGGAATATTGAGCGACTAGAACAGACAGGAATCACAGATAAAAAAGCGATCCGAAGAATGAGAGACTGGAGCAATGATCGGATCAATGAAGCGATCAAGGACTTCACCACAAAGGGAGATCTACCAGCTTATAATCCGTCCGATATTCCACAGAGGACACCGATCAGAGATCCGATCAGAGAACCAACAAAGAGACCACCACCGCCACCAGCGGAAAGACCAAATGGACAAGTCGTGGTTTTTTGGAAGGACATCACAAAGCGAGGAAGAAAATCGCGCTATCCAGATATGTTAAAAGAATTAAAAAGCATGAAAGCCGCAATGAGGAAACAAGATCCAGACGCGATCCGCGCTTATATAAAAGAGATGTTAAAAGCGGACGAGGGAAAAATCGGAGATCTGGAGATCCGTCTTTATGATACAGATCAGCAATTAAAAGATCTGAAAAAAGAATATCGCGGCTGGCAAGTTATTTATAATGGCAAAGGGAGAAGTAAAAAAGATCTGTTAATTGGACTCGCGGCTGTGGTGACAGGAATATATAATTTAGCATTAACCAGAGCCGCGGCAGAATTTTTTATTTCACAAATAAAAAAAATTCATCCAACCAATGGACAGTGGTTAGATGAAGTCTACAGAAACTTATAAAAAGGAAACGAACAAAATGAAAAATAAAAAACCAGAAAAAGAAATAATGATTTTTACTTTTGACACCGAAACCAGAGGATTAAATGGACAAATATTTAAACTCGGTTTATATGGTGACGGTCAATATTGGGAATCGGATGATTTTGAAAAAATTAATAAAATCCTCCGTAGGTATAGTTTAACATATGATGTTCATGTTTATATCCACAATTTAGATTTTGATTTAGGAAAAACAGCGGAATATTTTTCGGATGAATTTATTTGGAATGAGTCTTTAATTATTAATAATAGACCAGCGATCATGAAAACATTTTATTTTACTTTCCATGACTCACTCCAATTATTATCAAATAATAGTCTGGAAAACCTCTGTAAGGATTTTGATGTACAAAATAAAAAAATGGATCTGGTGAAAAGATTTATTTCTGATCCAGACTATAGAAAATATTTATCATGGACGGACGGAAGAAAAAGAGATCTGATCCGTATGGATGAATACAAACAATTAAATAAATGTGAAGTGGATCACCGATACACCAAAGAAAAATTCTTTTTAAATGTACCAGCGGACGATCCGCTTTTATTAGAATATCTCGAATATGATTGCCGCTCTTTATTTGAAATTATAGAAAAGCTACACGAAGCGAGCGGATTAAAAATCGCGCAATTTGTAAAATGTCCGACACCAGCAAATATGAGTATGCGGATCTTTGAAAATAATTTTCCTGATCAGGCGGAACAATCAAATACAAAATATTTTTTAATGGGAGAACCAGCAAAGGAAGCGGAGGATTTTCTCCGTGACGCGTATAACGGAGGACGGACGGAACTATTTAAAAATCGTTTATTAAATGGTTTCGCGTATGATGTCACAAGTTTATATCCTTATGTTATGCGACAATTTAAATATCCAGTGGGAAAATTTTTTGTAAAGGATGGAAGATGGGCGGAAAGTATTTTCGAGAATTTTTGCAAAGGATCCGAAACTGGAGGAGTGATCGAAGCCACCGTAAAGATCCCAAAAAATATAAATAAGCAAGGGATCTCACCACTTCCATTTTATTGTGAGAAACGCGGTAAATTATTATTTCCAGTCGGAAGGATCCGCGGATCGTGGACGCTTCCAGAATTAAAATTTGCTGTGGATCGCGGAGTCACGATCGAAAAATATCACAGAGTTATTTTCTTTGAAAAAATGTCCAGTATTTTTATTGGCTTTGTCAATCACTTTGAAAAATTAAAAAATGATAATACGGAGCATATAAAAGGATCTGGATTAAATAAAAAAGGCGAGAAAGTAAATCCAAGTTTACGAAGCTACGCAAAATTAATTTTGAACGCATTGTACGGAAAATTTGGGAGCCGCAGAGAAAACAAAGCGTTTGTTTCTAAAAAAGAACTTCCAGATCTGATCAAGCGCTGGACAAAAAATAAAAAACAAGCGGAGAAAAATAAAAAAGATTTTCGATATAATGACGCGCTGGAATTTTTTCAGAATGTGGAAGAGCATGGAGCGAAACAAGCAGAATTATTATTTGACAGCGATAACGAAAATAAAAGAATGCCGCATCCATTGCCGCCAATTAATGGAGAGGAATTATTTGAATTTAAAAGCTACAGCGAAGCCAAATTTATTCAAGTACAAATTTGTTCCTACATAACAGCCTACGCGCGTATGCACTTATACGAAGCGTTTGAAGAGGTATGGAAAAAAGGAGGATCCGTATATTATTGTGACACCGACTCAATATTTTGTGATGTCCAGCTTCCAGATCATATGGTGGACTCTAGCACTTTTGGCAAGTGGAAAGACGAAGGGAAAAATCTAAAAGGTTTATTCGTACAGGAAAAAGGTTATTTTCTGGAGAAAGATCAGGGAGAAACAGAAAGTAAATTTAAAGGAATTAATCGTTATATTGTAGAAAATAATTTTGATCAGGATCTTTATGAAAATATTTATCAACACCAAAAAGATCAGGATCTCGAATACATGGAATTGATCACAGAGGAGGACGGAGTAAAAAATTTAAATAAATTTATGACAAGCGTTAAAAAAGGAGAGTCCTTTAATAAAATGAATTTAATTGTTAAAGGACTTTATTTCCGCGGAGAGGAAGCAAAAAGAAAAATGGATCACGAAAATAATTCCTCTGATCCGTGGGAATATGATTTAGAAAATGAGCCAGAGATCGACAAAAGGATCGAAGAGGAATGGATCTCGGAGGATGAACAATGGATTGTATGGGAGCAAGTGCTGGAGGATCAATTAAAAGAAAAAGTAAAAATACCAAACCGAAACACAAAAGCCTATGCGATTTATTCCACATTGGATCCCAAATTAAAAAGAAAATATTTCAGCAGCAAGGCAAAAAATGATCTCGCGGATCTCTGTGAAAAAGCGCTCTGGAATATTGAAGATGTATTGATCGAACTACCAGAGACAGATCTCTGGATCAGCTAAAGGAGAAAAATAATAAAAATGGAAGTATGTGAACATGGCAAATCGTTTCATTGTCAATCATGTGAAATTAAATATTTAAGATATGTAATAGAAAAAAAAGAAAAAGAAATGAATGAAATGGATCACTATTACAATAAAGAAATAACGCGATTAATCAATAAAAATAATCATTTAATTAGGAGAGAGAAAAAATGAGTTATTTTTCAAGACATATGGATCCAGAGGACATCGTACCAAAAATGACAGTAGAAATTTGGAAAGAAAGAGACAACGGAAAAAAATATCCGATCATTACTTTTTTTGAAGAAATGGACACGGAAAAAATAATTGAAAAAGCAGAGGAATATTTAAATAAAAAATATCCAGAGTGGAGATTTCAAAAAGATAAATTTTCTTTAAAAGTCATACCACCAGAGGAAGAGGAATAAAAATAAACTGGTGGATCTAGGAGAGGAGGATTTTTTATCATGGGATTGCAAGTGTACACCGATAATAAAAAACCGAAGCAATTAATTAAATTGATCGGAGATAATTCACATCAAATTATGGAGTATATAGACGAACTAAAACAATGCGGCTATGAAATTGTAGACTTTCCACCACTCGAAAAAATCAGGCGGCAAATGTGGGTTAATATTTCAGTCACGGAACCACCAGCAACAGAATAATTATTTTTTCATTTATTGAAAATCACTCCGCGCTTTTTTAGGGAAAAAATCCGAACATGGGTTTTTTCCCTTTTTTATTGGAAAAAATAAAGAAGGTTAATTTTTTAATTAAATTTAAAAGGAGGAACAAAAATGGCTGTCACCAAAAAAGCACCGAAAAAAGATCCAGAGATCGAAGAGCAAGATCTGGAACTGGAAGAGGAAGAGGAAGAGGAAGAGGAAGAGATCCAGCCGAAGAAAAAACCAGCGGCTAAAAAATCAGAGGAGGAAACACCAACATGGGCAAAAACGATAATAAATCTATTAACACCGAAGGAACAGGAACCAGCGGCAAAAATAATCCCAACACCGAAACCGCCAGCACCGAAAATAAAAGAGGAAGAGGAAGACCACGAAAAGAGTCAGGAAACAGCGCCACCGAAACAGACATTCCTCGGCTGGTTTTGGTAGAGGATCCAGCCGCGGAGGATCAGGAGGAAACTCCAGCCGCACCAAAAAGTCCGTCAAAGAAAAAAAGAAAAGATGTTCAGTTTGAATTAAAAAAAGAACAGCTAACTGTTTTGATCAAGACCACTTTTGACATTATGGGATCCAGAGAAGGGATGGAGATCTGGAAGCTGTCTCAAAAGGAAGCGGAATTAATCGCGGATCCACTCTGTGGATTAATGGCAAAAAATCCGTTTGTGGATCGGATCACTTCGGAGTATGGAGAATGGATCGCGCTGATCGTAGCATTAGGCACCGTGATCATGCCGCGAGCGTTTATTATGTGGGCAAGCAAGACGAAGAAAAAGGAGAGCGTGAAACCGTATGTCGCTATTACAAAAATTAATGAAAAACAGGGAACAAACGATAATAAAGGAAACAGTGGAATCAGTCGCACAGACAAAGGCGGAGCGGCTGGAAATGGTGATCGACAGCCTGATCGACAGCCTTCCAATGCCAGCGGCACTTTTGGCGCGCAATTACATGGGATCATTCCTGCAATTCAATGATGAAACAGCGGACAAAGTTTCCTATGTGCTGGAGGAATTAAAAAATTATATAAGTGAAGGAATTTTGCCAAATGCCGAAGAACCAGAACCAGAACCAATCACAGGAGATCTCCAGATCTGAACACGTTTTTATTTCTGGAGGAACAGGATCAGGAAAAAGCGCTCTGGTGGAAATTTATCTGGCTGGCGAAAATTATCCCTTTGTCGTAAAACTGGACACCAAAGGAGAATATTTCGAGAGAAAAGCGGCTGGTCTTCCACCGTGGAAAGGACTCGAAGAGGGAGAAGATTATCAAGTCATATTTAAATTAAAAGATCTGGAGCGCGCGGAGAAACCTAAAATCATTTATTGTCCAGACTATGACGAACAGGAAATGGAATATTACGACGCGTTTTTTCGCTGGTGCTATGAGCGCCAAAATACAACGATCTGGATTGATGAATTAATGTCCATCTGTGATAATCCGCACAGGATCCCACGGATGTTAAAAGCGATCTATACGCGCGGACGATCCAGAAATACAACGTGCTGGAGCCTTTCACAGAGATCCAGCGAGATCCCTAATATTATTTTAAGCAACACGCAAGTCTTTTTTATTTTTCAAATGAACCTCGAAGCGGATCGAATAAAATTAGTAAAAATGACAGATCAAAAAGAATTTATGATAAAACCGCAAAAATATCATTTCTGGTTTTATAAATTAGGGAATAATAAACCAGTGCTGGCAACTTTAAAAATAAAGGAGTGAAAAATCATGGAGCGCTTTGCTGGAGTAGGTATGCGAAACGTGATCATGATCTCGATCATGACTATGATCCTGATTGTCATCTTTAAAGTGGTATTTAATAAATATCAGGTATCTGGAGTCTCGGATATGGTGAACGCGATTTAATTAAATAAGGAGTGATCATTTTTGCGTATATCATGGGATCAATTTAGACAAACATTTGTAACAGTCGTTTTAACGATCGTGATCATTTGGATCTTAAAAGAAATAACACAGCGGTACAATGTGCCAGTCGTAAGTGAAATTATTCAAAAAGGAGCATGATCAAATGGCTAACGCAGCTGAAGCAAATCAAAGAGCAAAACAACAACTTTCACCACAGCAAAGAGCGGTATTATTCGCACAGGCAACTCGCCAAAATTATCAAACCATGCCAACACAGGCGGTTAATGCGGAGAACACCACGATCCAGTTTAACCTTCCTAAAGTCCGTTTATTATCTCGGATCCTTCTCCATGTGGAAGCGACAGCAACACTCACCAGCACAGCCGCAACGATCCAGACAAGCGCGTACTCTCCATATAATATCTTGCGTAGAATCTCGCTGGATCTTAATAATGGATTTTCTCCAATGGTGTTAAGCGGACAAGATCTCGCGCTCTATTCGAGACTTCGCTTAAATCAAAATTTATATGATATTTCTACGAATGGGAAAGCAAATACATACGTGGAGAATGTGGCACTGGCTGGAGGAAAGGACGCACAGATCCGTTTCACGCTTCCAATCGAAGTCACGTTAAACCAGCGAGATCAAGTTGGTTTTATCTTGTTACAAAATGACGAGTCAGTAGTCACTCTGACATTAGACATCTCAACACTGGCGCAAGCCTATGTTTTAAATGCTGGCAATGGTGACGCGGTAACATTTAAAAATATGAAGATCACACCGACACTAGAAACGTATTCGATTCCAAACGTGCCGCAAGCCTTTCCTGATCTGTCTGTTTTAAAATTAGTTTCCAGCAAATCAGATATTTTTCAAGGTGGATCGACTTCGATCATTAAACTTCCAGTTGGTACGATCTATAGAAAAATGATCATGAAATTTGTAGATAATAATGGAGTCGCTTTGACAGATCAAAGCTTCACTGGAAACATAGATTTTGTTTTCAATCAGGCAGACACTCCTTATTCCATCCAGCCGCAAACACTTTCAGCCTTGAACCATATGGAGTATGGATCACCGCTTCCAAGTGGGACATATGTCTGGGATTTCAGCGATCAAGGGATCCCAAATTACGGAGGATCCATGAACTATGTGGATAGTGAAAAACTGACGGAACTCTGGATCCGTTTTAATGCGACAGTCGCTGGAACGGTAACAGTGATCAGTGAGAACCTAGCAAGATTACAAGGTTAAGGAGCGGATCATATGCCACGCTTATCATATTGGATGGGAGATCTTTATCCCAACTTAGGACAATACAATGACACCACCGCGCAAACTGTGCCAGTGCCAGCGGATGTCGCGGCAATAGACACCGATAATTATGATGGTGCAATTGTAAACGTGCCGACCAATGTCACTGGAAACCATATGCAAAGCCATTATTTCGGATTACTGATCATTTGTGCCACGATCCTTTTATTAGGGATCCGAGTCTAAAATGGATCTGACAGGACTCACAATTGAAAACATCCAAAATTTTATATCGAATCTCGGTTTTCCTGTTTTTATGTGTTTGTACTTTATGTACAGCCAGCGAAGAGCGGAGAACCGACACGATAAAGTGATAGATAAAATTAATTGTGTGGAACAGTCATTACTTGAAACAAAATTACAAGTCGGACAAACTTTGTCCAATAATAATGAGGAAGTGAAAGAATGAACATGGTAACTATAATCCTGATCATTTTAGCATTGTACTTTTTCTTTATCCGCAGAGCCGCCTAAAATCTGGAAATCTGACAGCACTTTTTCAGAGCAAAGCCAGAAAAAGCGAATATCGCTCAAAACTCCATATTTGCCGTTTTTAGCGTTTTAAGCCTTTCAGGTATTATGAGTCCTGAACAGCTTAAAATCGAAAGGCGGCACAATGGAGCAATTGTGCGAGCGTGTGACGTATACACAAAAACTGCATATGTAAGCGGTTTTCATTGCATATTTGCATAATGGCAGCATAAAAAAGTCCTTTCAAACCGCGCCACTACAGCAATGTATAAAATCCTGCATATGCAAAGGGTGTTTTTATGAATAGGAATGATATGAGATCCGTAGTTTATTTGATCATTGCGCTGATCTGTTTTTATTATTTGATGGATGATTTCATAGGGAAAAATAAAATTACAACTTGGGTAACAAAATTTGTGGGAGATTTTGGAGGAACCGCTGTGCCACCGACAACGAGTCCAGCGACTTCACCAGCCGCGGAACCAGCACCAGCTGGAACCAAACCAGCCACAAGTCCGAGTCAAAATTTATCACCGAACCCACAGCCATTAATTCCGATACCAAAGAAAACCACACAGCCAGCACCGAAAACAAAGAGTGGAACCGCTGGCGGATTTTCTTTGAATGATCTAGTGCCGCACTTCACCTATAACGATCTCTTTAATCCGTTTAGTGAAAATAATTTACCACATCTTTATTTACCAGCGGCAGTCGCTGGCGGATCTCTCGCCATGCCGAACTTTTTGAAAAATGCGTTTGGAGGATAAATCATGCTGACAGAAGTCTACACGGACACTCCAAAAATTATCGGTTTTCTTTTATGTGTTTTAATTCTCGGATCAGTCATGGGAGGAAAAATGGCTTTTATGATGTTGTCTCTTCTTTTACTCGGTCAAGTTATTTTTCATCCAGAAGTATTAGCAAAGATCCCTTTCTTTGGAGGTAAAGCCTAATGAACAGAATTTTTGATGTTGTAAGCGGAATGGGAATTTTAATCGCGATCTTTCTTTTCTTGAACAATGGACAAAGCACCGTTTCCATTATCCAGACGATCGGATCCAATACGACCAGCGGAATCAGAACCTTACAAGGGAGATAATATTATGCCGCTTAATGGAGTCTATAAAGATGTACTGGATCGGATCGCTCTCCAGCGATTGATCGTGCCAGCTTTTATCCCAAATCCAAATTTGGGAGTCGATATTAACGAAGAAACGCAAGCCTATAACCTAAGCTACCAAAGAGCCACCGCGAATCGAAGACAGACGGTCGTTTTACCAGATCCGACACAGATTCCGATCGAGGAAATGGCGGCAAACTTTCAAGGAAATCCAGTCGATATAGATCAGTTTCCATCTGGTTTTTATGTTGGAAATCCGATAGGAGGGATCTAACATGGCGCTATTTGATCAGATAGGCGAGGGAGGATCCAAAAAGAAAAAATGGATCATGATCGGAATCGGAACCGCTTTGATCGCGATCTTTCTAGTGATCAGAAACTCCATGCGGCAAAGTGCCGCGCCAGTGGACACGACTCCGATCACTCCGCAGATCACAGACACAGGCGGTTATCCTTCGGATAGTTTTGGAGGAGGGATCTCTGGAACTGGAATGGATCAGACACTCGCGACTTACCTTGCCATTGCGGATCAAAACTCCACCATGCAAATGTCCGCTGTCAGTGATCAATTGAAATTAGTACAAAGCCAAATGAACACACAGAACACCGCTTTAAAAGATCAGATCGCGGCAATGAATACCAAAGCCACCGCTGGCAATATTGGAACCGCTCCGACTCCAGCCACGACCAGCACACCAGCGACCACAGCACATCCAGATCCGCATAAGATCACTTTGATCCATTACGGAACCTATCACACACCGAAAGGCGGCTGGAACCTTAAAAATTCGGTCGTGGATGTCTTGAAAAAGAATCAGGCGAAAGCGGATCCGACCAGCTTGAATACTTACGCGAAGGAAGCTGGAATCTCAAATTATAAACATACAGCTGCGCAAAACATCCAGCTTAAAAATGCGCTGGCGAAGCAAGGGATCAAGTAATGCCACAAGTCCAAATTAATGCTGGATCTACTAAATATGAGTCACTGATCCAAAACGCTTCGGAAAAATACGGAGTACCAGCCAATTTAATAAAGGCTGTGATCAAACAGGAATCTGGTTTTAATCCTAACGCTCATTCTGGCGCTGGAGCGGCTGGTCTTATGCAATTAATGCCAGCCACCGCGCGAGGACTCGGAGTCTCTAATGTCTATGATCCAGCACAAAGCATAGACGGAGGAACGCGGTATCTGGCGAACGCGATCAAAAATAATAAAGGATCTGTGCCGCTGGCGCTTGCCGCTTATAATGCTGGACAAGGCGCTGTTAATAAATATGGAGGGATCCCACCATATAAAGAAACACAGAACTATGTAAAATCAATCATGGCTATGTACGGATCAGGAAATGTTAATGTCTCTGGAATCAGTGACGGATCGGACGGATCAGGGAACAGCTTTGATCTAGGAGGAGGGATCGTGAATGGGATCCAGAATATTTTTTCGACTCTCTTCACCGATACGCTCAAAATTGTGATGTACATTATTTTATTTGCTTTGATGGTCTTCTTTGGATATAAAGCTTTGCAAGGATCACCGCCAGCAAATGCCGCGATCCAAACCACTAAAAAAGCTGGAGATACCACGAAAAAGATTATAAAAACAGCCATTAAAGTTATACCAAAGTGAGGGATCAATCATGGCTACCAATCCAATAACACCGACACCAGCCAAAACGAAAGAGATCACCGCGAATATTTCAGCGCGTGAACAACTTTTACAAATACCAGCAAAGACAGTCGTGGATCTGGATTTTTTAAACACCGCTCCAAATTATCTTTATGTGAATAATTACTCCGCGACTACTCTTTATTTTGGGAGATCCGTCCTTCCATCCGCGAATGTCTATGACATGGTAATAGATGGACACGGAGATAATCTGTACGCTTCACCAAATTCTTTCCGAGCCGCTTATATTTATAATGATGGCGCGGACGTTTGTAATTGCAAAATTACTTCCTTTGTTGCTCCGTTTGAACCGTCCAGCTTAAAAGGCGGAGGAGGAACCGCCACCGCTCCAGCTGGAGGAGGAGGACTGGCAACAGATGTAAACGCGCTGATCACTGGATATAATGTGCCGCTTCCAAGTGGTAATAATCATATTGGAGTCGTAACAGTGGACACCATGCCAGCGCAAACTTTGACTATGACAGAATTGCCAGCTGGAGCCAATCATATTGGATCTGTGGCTGTGGATCAGCTTCCAGCACTTGCGACAGGAACGAGTCATATCGGATCTGTGGCTGTGGATGGTGGAATCACTATTACAAGTATGCCGCCTGTGCAAGTCTCGGATAGTCCTGTGGCAACCGCTCACCAGATGTACGAGGGAACGATCGACAGCGCTCTAGGCGCGAGTGTATCTTTCGTCTTTGCAAATGGAGCCACGATCAATATGATCAATTACATTATTAATGATGGAACCACGGATCTATATGTCGGTTTTGATCTGGTGGATCCCTCTGTACCAGCAAACCGCGCGAGCGGAGTTAATGGATGTCTTCGTCTTGCCGCTGGTGAAAGTCTGACCAGCTTCGGACGCAAAACCAGCCAGATCAATTTTTTCCGAATAACTGGCGCTGGCGGAGTCCGTTTCTTAGGAGCCTAAAAATGTTATTGACTAAAAAATATTTTAATCGTTTTCAATTTACGATTGTGGGTTTTCTTTTTATTGGAGCAATTTTTATCGGATCCATTCAATCTTTTTTCATTGTAAAAGCTATAAGGAGAAATCAATAAATGGACTGGATCATCCGACAGATTTTAGCTTTTAATTTACTCCAATTTATTTTTACGATCTTTTTTATTGTGTCTTTTTCAAAAATGAACACGACCAAATTATTAGACAAACAGACACAGGAAATCCATGAAGAAATGGAAGAATTAAAAGACTGTGTGAGGTGGAAAAATTAATGGGAATTAGTACAAGTTTCGATCTCGCGAGGATCACGAATCTGGAAACACGAATGTCCAGCAATGAAGTAAATATCGCCAATGCCGCGCAAGGCGGAACAAACAAAGTAGATCAGACTGTCACGACACAGCAAACGATCCCAAATTTAAAAGTAACACAGCAATTACAAGTCACTGGAGGAGTTAATGGAATTGTAACCATTGTCGATCCAGCCACGAACGGATCATGGATGGGAATCATGCAAGACGCGACTCTTTATAATTTAGCGATCGGACGGTTTAACACAGGATCGAAAGGGATCGAGATCCGAGCCTATCAAGATAATTTAACGATCCGCACAGGACGAGCCGCTGGCGCTGTGAGCGCGGATTTTAATGTGATTACCAATGATCAAGTCACAGCTGGAATCAATCAGAGAGTCCAGCTTATGCCGCGAGGAGTCATCAATCTTTGTCCGCAAAATGGCGGACTGAATACAAACGGACTCCAATTGCAATTAACAGCCGCTGGAAATCCTGCTTTGATGTCAATCAATGCCGCGATCAGTCCAACACTTTTAAAATTTGGATCGAATGGGATCCAGTCCAAAAGTCAAAATGATGTGGATTTTATGCCTTTCTTCGCGTCCGCTTTTAATGTGACATCGGATATATCTTTTAAAAACAATGTGGAAGACTATGCGGAGAGCGCTCTGGATCATGTGAAAAAGACCAAAGTCCGAAAGTACAGATTAAACTCTGATCGTGACACGGATCCAGATCGGATCGGACTTGTACGACACGAAGCACCAGCACAATTAAAAGGTGATGAATCCACTTTGGATCTTTATCAAATGTGTTCTATGCTCTGGAAGTCAGTGCAAGAACTTTCTGATCAGGTGGAGCAATTACAAGGAGCCGCAAAATGACCTATGGAAATCTAGGGATCACCTACACAAGAAATCAGGCGCTTTCCTATACTTCTTATAATTATGAAACCTCTAAAACACTTCCAGACGCGTTCGGAGTAATGTCAGGGAATTTTGATGGCGCTGGAGGAAGTTTCGGAGTGATCCAATTCAATTGGAAATCAGGAACGATCCAGCCGATCTTTCGAGATCTGATCAATCAACATCCAGAGGATGTACAAGCCGCGATCACTTCGACAGCGGATTACACTACGTTTGTGGATGTCGTGATGAACCGAACCACAACGAACCAGATCGCATGGGGAGAGTCCATTACTTTATGGGAATATAATGCGGACGGAACCAAAAAAAGCGGATCTGGACATAAAACGAAAGAACCGTGGAACACGTATTTTTTAAATTTAGGCGCTATGAAAAGCTGTCAGGATCGCCAGATGTTAGGCTGTAACAACTATTTTAATACAGCGAATGGATGGGCAAGCGACTTCGGACTTTGGACAAGGCGCGGTTATGCGCTTTGTTTCGATAATGCTGTGCAATATGGCGGAATGACAGCCGCTTGTAAAACCGATATTTTGAATTATATTGCCACGATCAATCCCACGTACACCGCAGAGTATAAAGAATTATTGACTATGCGCTATATGGCATGGAGAGTCTGTCAGGATCATCAAGGCGCTTATTATCAGAGCGCTCTGGATCGAAGGAACGCGATCGCCAATGGATCAGGGAATGTCTATGGCTATCCTGTGGACACGACTCCATATGATCTTATACTGGAGCCAAATGGATTGCTGGCTGTGCCAGCTACAAAAGTGCCGCACTGGATCAGGATCACGCGAGTAAGAGGAAAATAAATTATGTACATTTTAAAAACAGAGGAAGATCAACACGACTTTATTTTTTATTGGACGCTGGATGGCGAGCATATTTTTCGGATCCAGCGAACTCCGAAAAAGAAAAAAGGAGATACTAAAAATGTGGGAGCAAATATTAACTGATCTAGGATCCATTTTTATTATTTTAGTTTTGCTTGCTTTCGCTATAGTAGGAACCAATAAAAAATAATTGGAGGGAGTTTTTTGGATCTACGCGAAAAATTGTCACCAGCCGCAATTGAACAAGGACGGATCTATGGGATCTTACCAGCCTTTATTATGGCAGTCGCGACTCTCGAAACAGGATATGGAAAAAGTACACTTTGCAATCAGGCAAACAATTTATTTAGCATTAAAGGAACGTATGATGGAAAATCCGTCACTATGCCGACCACCGAATATGTAAAAGGAAAGCCGATCAAAGTCAATGCGAAGTTTAGAAAATATCCATCTTTCCGCGAGTCCGTCAAAGATTTTTGTGAATTGATCAAGAACGGAGTCAGCTGGAATCACTCGGTTTATTCTCGCGCTGTGATCGGAGTCACGGATCTGGAAAGAGCGTGCATTAATTTTGGACGCACTCCATATATGACAGATCCAGCCTACAGCGGAAAATTACTTGCTGTGATCAAATCGCAAGCGCTGGAAGTCTATGATCATATGGCTGTGCCGCCACGATCCACGGTCAACACCGAACACTTTCGATCTTTGGTGGACTACTTAAAAGCCAATGGGAAAGACTCTTCTTTTCATGGGAGAGCGATCCTTGCCAAACAAAAAGGAATCTCACACTACAGCGGCAACGCTGATCAAAATACAAAATTATTAAAGATCTTACAAGGAGGAAAATAAACTATGGCTTTTTATCCTTTTCCAAATGAACGCTTTGATCTAGGAAGCGAATCTCGCTTTGTTCGTGACATCCAAAACGCTTTAAATGTGGCGGAGACTGGAGTCTTTGATTTTTTGACTATGTGTCATGTAGTCGTTCACAAATTTAAACATGGTCTTAATCACCATGATCCAGCTGTGGACGGAGAAACATGGAACAGTATTTTTAAAATAGAAAACGAGCCAGACAACACGCGCGCGGCTGAAAGACGCGAAGCGACAGGAGGGAGCGAGATCTCTCCAGCTGTGCCTTTTGATGGAATCGCGACAGTCGGATCTGTGCCACGTACTGATGAAGCTGGAGCAACACAGAGAACGACAGACACAGCGCCAGATCAAACCGAAGGGAATCCAGAAGCAACAACAACTGGCACTACTTCGGCTACAGATGAAAATATATCAGCACCAGCAAATCCTGACACGAATCCAGACGCTCCGCGCGAGGATCAGCCAACCGTAACAGCGGAGGAGCAACAGGCACAGGGAGCGCCAGCTGGCGGCTTCACAGCCGCACCAACAGAAAACGCGAGCAATGATCCTTCACCAGCGGAAAAAGCCGCTGGAGCGGAATCAGCGGACGCTGGAACCAATCCATAATATACTAGGACAAAACGAGGAATTTTTTATAGGGATCAACAGAAAATAATCTCAACACCTTCTTTTTAATTTGGGTGATGATGATTGAATGGCTACCCATTTGGATTCCTCCGATCCGATACGGCAAAAATAAAAACACACAGCTGCGGAAACAGCTGTGTGTTTTTTGTTAGGGAAAATATCTGATAACTGAAAGGAGAAACTTTGAACCGTTTTATCATTATTTCTTTTCTTGTAAAGAAATAGACATTGAAAATAGATTTTCTTCACCGTCCACAATTAACTGGAGTTTTGTCAGGATCCGCGCGATCTGATCCGCGTTATAAAGTCCATTATAATTCAGCTGTAATCCGTCCATAATAATATTGTTCGTTTCTATTTCTGGAGCCACAGGGAGATCTAAAATCAATTCGCTCTGATTGAGATTGACACCAACTTTCTCCTTTTTTTCTTTCTGTGGCTTTGGATCTTTTCCTTTCTTCCATGATCTCTTTTTAGGTACGTCCAACTTTGCAAGGAAACTTGCAAATGTGCCTTGCGATTTTATCTCCAGTGCTTCCATGATCTTTGCATTGGGATAGATGTCTCTCCAATGGATCAGGATCTCTCTCTGTTTTTCCTCTGGGTACTGATTAAATTCCTCTTTCGATAAAAGCAAATCAAATAAATTTTTTACCACTACAGCACTACTCAATTTTTTTCTCTCCTTTGTTGTCATGTTGTCGTATGGAGTCCGAAGTCCTTTTCTGGATCCTGATCCACCTTTGGATCCTGTTCGCGCTCTCTGTGAAAATCCTTCTCTTTTCTTTGCGGTTATTTCCTCTTGAAATAAGATCTCCGCTTCACTTTTCATGGACTTCTTTCCCTTCGAGATAAGATTTCAAAGCGACAGCGATCACTTTCGAGAGGGAGTCTTGCTGGCGCTTTGCTTGTTCAAAAATTTGTTTATCTTTCTCGCTGACATAGATCGTGATGTTCATTTTTTATGATCCTCCTTTTTTAAATCATTCTTACCACTTCATTATATACTTATACGTATACGTGGACTATAATTTTATTGAAGGGAGGAGAGAGCATGATCACACCAGCACAGCGAATGTTATTGGAAGCGGCACAGGAAAAAATTGATCGTTTGACTAATACCATTAAAAGACACGAAGCGGATCTGATATATTTTGAAAGAGAATTAAACCGTGCGAGAGGTACGATTAAATCATTGGAGAGGGAGATTGCACAAAATGGAAGCGAGAGATAGAATCGAGGAGCAATTGATCCTTTTGATCGAGGATCTGACAGAGGAAATTTATAAATATGATGGATTTTTTAAATTTAAAGATCTTTTTAAACCAGATACGGATCCAAATGTTAAAGCTATGTTGTCAGAATATCGTTATCTTTGCGAGTTAAAAATGTCTTTACAAGATCAGCTTTTAAGGCTATCTGGAATCTTATGAACGCGGAATGGTACGAGCGGCAACTAAAGAGATTAACGGAATTATTGGAGCAAGCTGGAACAGAGAATAAGGTTTTAAAGATCTACATCCAGCAATTGAAGGAAGAGATCAAGAAACTGAAAGAGCAATAAGAGGGAGGATCTTCGGATCCTTCTTTTTTTGTTTACAATTTGTTTACAACTTTATTTCATGGACAAACTAAAAAAGCGATCTTTACTAATGGAAAGGAGCGCGGATCATGGCAAGTAAATTTGTGATCAGCTGTCTCAATTGTAAAAGTGAGGAGATCCATATCTCGAATGTGGATGGATGGATCATGATCGAATGTCTGGAATGTGGAGCGCTGGAGGACAATGGATCACAATTCTATTAATATGTCAAAGATCAAAATAATTTTAGCTGTCAAGAGAATGATTGTTCGTAAAAGAGGAGAGCGCACAGC
>Ga0308176_10001054_pt1 | contig 17340 bp, 21 predicted proteins | sample PhyCR2_3_FD_203890 | JGI IMG/M metagenome (GOLD analysis project Ga0308176, IMG submission 203890) | Soil microbial communities from UC Gill Tract Community Farm, Albany, California, United States - DLSLS.C.R2 | ecosystem: Environmental > Terrestrial > Soil > Agricultural land | place: USA...
CCGGGCCCGCCCCCCCTCCCCCCCCCCCCCCGGGGCCCCTTGGGGGGGGGGCCGGGGGGGGGGCCCCCGCGGCGGGGGGCGGGGGGGACGGCGGCGCTGCGGGCGGTGGGGCTGGAGCACGCGGTCGAGGCTGATCCGCGCGACCTCTCGGGCGGGGAGCGACAGCGGCTGGCCCTGGCGATTGCGCTGGCGGGGCGGATGGAAGGGGAGGAGCTGCCGGGGCTGGTCGCGCTGGACGAGCCGACGCGGGGGATGGATCGCGCCCGCAAGGACGAGCTGGTGGCGCTGGTCGAGACGATGGCCGGCCGCGGCGCCGGGGTCGTCGTCGCAACCCACGACGTCGAGTTCGCCGCCGCCTTCGCCGAGCGGGTAGTGCTGCTCGGTCCCGGGGTCGTCGTCGCCGACGGCCCGGCCGCGGAGATCCTGGCCGGGGGCTGGTACTTCGCGACCGAGGTGGCCCGCGTGCTCGACCTGCCCGGTGTCGTCACCCCCGAGCAGGGCGCGGCGGTCCTGGCGGAGGAGCGAGCGTGAGCTGGGAGCTGACCAGCTTCCTCGTCCTCGGAGCGGTCCTCGTCGCCGGCTTCGCCTGGTACGAGCGCTCGCGGCCCCCCTCGCAGGTGGTCGCGCTGGTCGCCGCGCTGGCGGCGCTGGCGATCGCCGGCCGCATCGCCTTCGCCGCCTTCCCCAACGTCAAGCCCACCACCGACATAGTCATCTTCGCCGGCTACGCGCTCGGCGGCGCGCCGGGGTTCGCCGTCGGCGCCCTCACCGCGCTGGTCTCCAACTTCTGGTTCGGACAGGGACCATGGACCCCATGGCAGATGGCGGGCTGGGGGCTTTGCGGCCTGCTCGGCGCCGCGCTCGGGCTTGGCGGGCGCAACGCGGGACGCCTCCTTCTGGCCTCGACCTGCGGCCTTGCCGCCCTTCTCTACGGCGCTCTGCTGAACTTCTCGGTGATGGCGACCTCGGGAGGGGAACTGTCCTGGCGGTATTTCGGCGTCCTCGAGGGACGCGCGGTGCCGTTCGAAGCCGCGCATCTGCTCGGCAACGTGGCGTTCGCCCTCCTCGCCGGGCCGGCGCTGGTGCGGATGCTGGCGCGCTTTCGCCGCCGCTTCGAGTGGCAGCGGCGGCAACCCCCGCGGGACGGGAGCCGTGGCTTCGGCCCGGCGCTGCGGCGCGGCGGAGTCGCGGCCGTCCTCCTCGCCGGGCTGGCCCTGGCGGCGCTCGCGCCGAGCCGCGCCGAGGCGGCGAACGTCGGCCGCGCCGCCGCCTGGCTGGAGTCGGCCCAGAACGCTGACGGCGGCTTCGGCCCCAGCCCCGGCGGAGACTCGGGGGCCGAAACGACCTGCTGGGTGATGCTGGGGCTGGAGGCGGCGGGGCGCAACCCGCTCGACGTCTCGCGCGGGGGGCGCACCCCGGTCGACTTCCTGCGCTCCGAAGCCGACGAGCTGGCAAGTCCCGGCGACCTCGCGAGGACGATCCTCGCCCTCGAGGGAGCGGGTGTGGACGCGCACCACTTCGGCGGGCGCAACCTGGTGGCGGCGCTGCTCGCCAAGGAGCGCCAGGACGGCTCCTACATGGGATGGCCCGGCTCGACCGCCTTCGCGGCGATCGCCTTGCGGGCGGCGGGGGTGAAGGGCGTCGACAAGTCGCTGGACTGGCTGCGCCAGGTCCAGAACGGCGACGGCGGCTGGGGCGACGTTCCCGGCTCGCCCAGCACCGCGGACGGCACCGGCGCCGTCCTGCAGGCCCTCTCCGCCGACTCACAGGCCTCCAAGGCGGGTGTTCGCTACCTCGAACGCCACCAGCGCGCCGGCGGCGGGTTCGCCCTCGGCGGCAACGGAGCGGTCAACACCCAGTCGACCGCCTGGGCGGTCCAGGGCCTGCTGGCCGCCGGCCGCGATCCGGGCGCCTTCAAGCAGGGCGGCGACAGCGCCCTCGACTACATGACGGCGAACCAGGAGGAAGACGGCCACTTCCGCTACTCCGGCGCCAGCGACCAGACCCCGGTTTGGGTCACCGGACAGGTTCTCGTCGCGGTCGCCGGCGAGGTCTTTCCGGTCAGCCCGGCGCCGCGAGCCCCGAAGCCGAAGCCCGCACGGTCCCCCGCCCCGGCCCCAGCGCCTACCGAACCGGCCGCCATTCCGCCCGCGGCGATCCCGCCCGCGACGCTGCCCCCCTCCGCGACCGAAACGCCACCCGCCTCGCCAGGCGCCTCGCCAGGCGGCGCGGCCCCGGCGGCACCCTCGGCTCCCGCCGCCGGGGCGGCCGGGGGCGCCCAGCCCCTGATCCCGCCCAACGAAGCGGGCGTCCCCGAAGGCTCCTCCGTGCCCCTCCCGACGGAACCGGCAGGGGCGGAGCCACTGGGGGAGCCGGCGGCCGAGACCACCGGTGCCGGCGACGGGGAAAGCAGCACCGCCGGCGCGATCGTCCTCGGTCTGCTCGCCGGCTGTCTGCTCTTCGCCGCCGGTCTCGCCGGCCGGCGAGGCTGGCTGCGCTGGCGCTACGGCATCTAGATACCCGGCGGCTGCGGGAAGGGCCTATACCCTCGCGGTGATGGACGTCGAGACCGCGATCAGGACCCGCCGCACCCACAAGGCCTTCGCTCCGGAGCCGGTGCCGCGCGATCAGCTCGAGGAGCTGTTCCAGCTCGCCGCGTGGGCGCCGAACCACAACCTCACCGTCCCCTGGCGCTTCCGCGTCCTCGGTCCGGAGTCGCTGCGGCGGCTCAAGGAGGTGGCCGGCCCGGAGGGCGCAGCCAAGCTCGACCGCGCCCCGACGCTCGTCGTCGTCTCCTGCCGGCTCGACGGCGACCCCGTGACCGAGGAGGAGGACCTGCACGCGACCGCCGTCGCCTCCTACATCGTCCTGCTCGCCGCGCACGGTCGCGGGCTGGCCGGCTACTGGCGCACGCCAGGCCTGCTGCGGAGCGCCGCCGGTCGCGAGGCCGTCGGCCTGCCGGAGGGGGAGCGCTTCGTCGCCCTCCTCCACCTCGGCCGCGCCCGCCAGGAAAAGCAGCCGCCCGAACGCCCCGGCGCCGCGACGACCGTCACCTACCTGGACTGATGCTGAGCCGCGCCAGCGCCCTCGAGGAGATCGCCGGCGGCCACTTCGAGGTGGTCGTCGTCGGCGGCGGCATCACCGGCGCCGGGGTCGCGCTCGACGCCGCCAGTCGTGGCTACTCGGTGGCGCTGTTGGAGCGGGGCGACTACGCGTCGGGGACCTCCAGCCGGTCCTCGAAGATGGTTCACGGCGGCCTCCGCTACCTGCAGAACTTCGACCTCGGCTTGGTCCGCGAGGCGCTGCTCGAGCGCCAGTTGATGGTCCGGCTCGCCCCCCACCTCGTCTACCCGACGCCGTTCCTGGTCGCGGCGCTGGGTGAGGCGCGCCGCGACCGCAAGCTCGGCGTCGGGCTGAACATGTACGACGTGATGGCGACGACGCGCGTCGGTCGCGGGCGGCGCCAGCTGCGCCCCGCCAACGAGGAGGAGGCCGACGCCCAGTGGTCGCCGGACCGCCATCGCACGATCGGCCGCGAGGAGGTGCTGGAGCTGGTCCCGGCGCTGGCCGCGCGCGAACCGAACGACGCCTACCTGTTCTACGACTGCCAGACCGACGACGTGCGCCTGGTGCTGACGGTCCTCGGCGAGGCGGAGCGCTTCGGCGCGGTGATGCTGAACGGGGCGGAGGTGACCGAGGTCCTCTTCGACGATGGCCTCGCCGCCGGCGTCGGCTTCGTCGAGGAGGAATCCGGCGAGCGGTTCGAGGTTCGCGCCGACCACGTCGTCAACGCCACCGGCGTCTTCGCCGACCGCCTTCCGCCGGAGGAGATCTTCGAGGAGGAGGACGTGCCGCGGATCGCGCCCAGCCGCGGCACCCACCTGCTCCTCGACGCCGCCGAGCTCGACATGGGCGAGGCCGCCTGCATCGTCCCCGCCGCGGAAGGCCGGATGATCTTCTCGCTGCCCTGGTACGGGCGCACTCTGATCGGGACCACCGACAACGACTTCGACGGCGACGTCGACCACCCGCGCCCCGCCGCCGAGGACGTCGAATACCTCCTCGACGCCGTCAACGAGTTCTTCGGCACCTCGATCTCGGAGTCCGCCCTGGTCGGCGCCTTCGCCGGGGTGCGGCCGCTGATCTCCACCGGAGACCCGCGCAAGTCGGTCGACATCTCTCGCAAGGCCGAGCTCTACGAGACCTCCTCGGGGATGCTCACGATCACCGGCGGCAAGCTGACGACGTGGCGGCGGATGGCCAAGCAGACCGTCGATCGCCTGGTCGAGCGGGAGGGCCGCAGCGCCCCCTGCCACACCGCCGAGATCCCGCTCGGGATGGAGGCGCGGCCGGCCGACCTCGAGGCCCCGGAGGAGGTGGGAGAGGACTCCGTCCGCCAGCTCGCCTTCCGCTACGGGCATGCGGCGCGCAGGGTCCTCGACCTGGCGCGCGAGGACCGCAAGCTCGCCCAGCCGATCGTCCCGGGCCGCCCCGACCTGATGGCCGAGGCGGTGCTCGCGGTCCGCGACGAGCAGGCCCGCAGCGTCGCCGACGTGCTGCTGCGGCGCACGCGCCTGGGGATCCTGGCGGCCCCGCAGCTGCGTGACGCCAAGGCGGTGCGCCCCGTGGCCGACGCCCTCGGGTCGGAGCTCGGCTGGTCGCGGCGACGCCGGGCTCAGGAGGCCGAGGCGTGGACCGGGGTGGCGGCGCTCGAGGGAATCGACCCGGCGGCGTCGACCCCGCCGGTCGAATAACCTGCCGCCTCGATGACCAAGGCCGAGCTGGAATCCAAGCACCTGTCCGAGCTGCACCTGCTCGCCGCCGAGGCGGGCCTGCCGAAGTACCGGATGCTGAGCCGCCGCGAGCTGATCGACGGGCTCGCCGACAGCGGGTCGCAATCCGAGTCGAGCGGTCGCGCCGAGCGCGAGCCGCGGCCGCGTGACGGCGCTCGCCGCCGCCGCCGTCCGGCCCAGCGCGAGGGCGGCGAGGAGCCGCCAAGGGAGCGCCGCGACCGTCCCGAGATCGCCCCGGAGCGACAGCCTGCGCCGGAGCCCTCGGCCACCCCGACAGCAGCCGAGTCCTCGCGCCCGCGGCGCCGGCGCCGCCGGCGCTTCGGCCGGCGCGGCAAGCAGGGCGTGACGCTGCAGACGCTGCTGCTGCCGCCCGAGGCCGGGCGCCAGGCCCTCCTCTGCGCCGAGACCCGAGCCGAGTGCACGGCGCTCCTGCGCAGCGTCGCCGCCGACCTCGCCGCCGACTCGAAGGGGCCCGATCCCGTCGCCCTGCTGATCGACCCCAGCCCCGAGGAACTGGCCGACTGGAAGCGCGACGCGCCGCAGGCGGAGATCGTCTCGGCGGGCCAGCCCCGTCACGCCAGTGACGCCCTCGCCCAGGCCGCGTCCCGCGCCACCGGCGGCGACGACGTGATCCTCTTGGTCGACTCCCTCACCCGCCTCGCCGAGGCCTACGGCGAGGCCGAGGCGGCGAAGGAGTTCTTCGACGCCGGACGCGCGCAGGGCTCGGCCGGCGGCGGCTCGCTCACGGTCGTCGCCGCGATCGAGCGCCCCAACGCCGAGTAGCTAGAGCGCCGGCTGGAAGGGGAGCTCCAGCGGGTCGCCCTGGACGATCGCCCGCGGCGCCGTCTCCACCATCCACGCCAGGTGCGGCGCCAGGGCCGGCACCTGGCGCAGCCGCTCGACTGCCGGCGAGATCCGCACCGGGCGGCCGCCCAGCACCGTGTGGGCGTCGCTGCTGAGCACGTGGACGAGCCCGCGCTCGGCCATCGCCAGCATCCCCGCGGCCATCTGCTCGCGGACGAAGTAGTCGGCGGTCGCCTGGATCAGCGCCCCCTCGGCCACCAGCGCCGCCATCCGCTCGAACATGTCCGCCGAGAGGTGGCGCTCGGGGTGGGCGACGATCGCCGCGTAGCCGCGCCCGGCCAGGAGGCCGACCCGCCGCAGCAGGCTGTCGCCGAGGGGCCCCGGCGCCGGCTCCAGCAGGATCCAGCGGCCGCTGCCCAGGGCCACACGCGCCAGCTCCTCCTCGCCCAGTCCCTCGACCGCGGTCTCGGCCACCTCGCCCCCCTGCAGGACCCGCACCGCGATCAGCTCCTGCTCCAGCCGCGCGTTCAGCCCACGCACCCGCCCTTCGAGCTCCTCGATGCGGACGTCGTGGTCGTGGCGGATGTGCGGCGTCGCGCAGATCGCCTCGATCCCGTCCTGCTCGGCCTGGCGCGCCATCGCGACGCTGTCGTCGGCGTCGCGGGCGCCGTCGTCGATGGCATCGAGGATGTGGCAGTGGAGATCGATCACCGGCGCCCGGGAGGCTAGAAGGTTGCAAGGCCGGCGCCAAGGTGCAAAGGCCCGTTCAGCCCCTGGCCCGGGAGCGCACCGGACTACGATGATCGGCAAGATCTTGGACCTGCTCGCGCCGGGCTTGCGCGGGCGGACTGGCTTCAACTCATGGACAAAAAGACGACCCGCAGAGGGAATTACGAGTCGGGCTCCGACTATGTGCTCGAGTACGGCGAGCTGCGCTTCGCCTTCAACGAGGAGGACTTCGCCCAGCGCGTCGAGCAGGCGGCGGTGAAGCTCGCCTTCGTCGACCAGGGCCTCAGCGCGGAGGAGCTCGACGACCTGCTCGACCTAGCCGTGAGCGGCGAGATCGCCGAGCCCAGCTCGCGCCTCGGCGAGCACATCAACGAGAACTGGGAGGAGCTGGTGGGCCCCGCCAACCGCAGCCTCATCCACTGGATTCGCCGCCTCGTCTTCCGCGGTGCCTGGCTCGACCAGCGGGTCAAGGAGGGGGAGCTCGACGTCGTCTTCGATGAGCGCACCCAGACCTTCGGCTACGTCCAGCCGGACCGCAGCTCGGAGCTGATCGAGCTCAGCAAGGAGCCCTCCTGGCGCCGCATCGCTTACCGGCGCTAGTGGTCGCGGGCGGCTAGTCGAGCTCGCGCAGCCGCACCTGCGGTTCCAGCTCTTCGATCACGCTGCGCGAGCCGGTGCCGAGCCCGCTGCGCAGGAAATTGGCGGCGCCCGCGGCCGCTCCGGTGCGCAGCGACTCCTCCCAGCCCCGACCGGCGGCGAGGCTGGCCGAGAGCGCGCCCATCATCGAGTCGCCGCAGCCCTCGCGGTTGCCGCGCTCGAAGCGCGGCGGCGTCAGCTCCCAGAGGCGCTCGTCGCGCAGCGCCAGCGCCGGCTCGCCGGCGCGCGTCACGATCGCCGCGCCGGCGCCGGCCTCGACCAGCCGCTCCAGGGCGGCGCGCGCCCGCTCCAGGGTGTCGACCGGGCCGGAGACGAAGCCGGCGAGCTGCCAGTCGTTGATCTTGACCACGTCCGGCCCACCCTCCAGGGCGCTGTCCAGCCGCGGCGGCGAGAGATCGACGACGACCGGGGTCCCGTTGGCCTTGACGTCGGTGACCAGCGCTCCGTAGATCTCGACCGGCACGACGTTGTCGGGGTAGGGCCCGCCGAGTGCGAGCAGATCGCACTCCAGCGCCGCGGCGACCGCGACCGAGAAGAGGTTGTCCACCTCGTGCCGCGAGGCGGGAGGGGCAAGGGTTTGGGCGATCGGCACCCGCTCGCCGCTGCGGCGGTCGTGGATGTAGGAGCCGCTGGTACCGGCGGTCTCGACCAGCCGCAGCTCGACCGGCAGCTCCCCGAGCAGCCCGCGCACCACCCCGCCGGTCTCGCCGCCGGCGAAGCCGCAGAGAACGGGCAGGGCGCCGAGCTCGGCCGCCATCCTCGCCACCCAGACACCCTGTCCCGCCGGGTGGGCGTGGATGTCGTCGCCTCCCTCCGGGCTGATCGCCTCGATCGTGATCGAGAGCAGCGGGTTGGGGCTGAACACCGCGACGCGCGGGGCCGCATCCATCGGCGGGAAGATAGAGGAGGGGAGAGAACCGAGCGGGAGCCGGCTTGGCGGGAGGTGCACCGACGACTGCGGCGGCTTCCCCGGCAACGGGTGCTGGGGCGGGAGGTGCCGGTGGCAACCGGCCCGCGAGCGCGCCTGCTCGGCCTCAGCGGCCTGAGCCGGGAAGCGGTGCCGGACGGGCTGCTGATCCCGCGTTGCGCAAGCGTCCACACCTTCGGCATGCGCTTCGCCCTGGACCTCGTCTTCCTCGACGGCCGGGGGCGGCCGGTGGCGCTCCGGCGCTCGGTGCCGCCGCGGCGGCTGGTCTGGCACCGTGGCGCCGCCGCTGTCCTCGAGCTCCCGCCCGCCGCGGGGGGAGAGTCCCGTGACACGGCGGCTTAGGGCGGCGATGCTGCCGCGCCGTGAAGAGATCGCCAGTCTCGTCGTCTGCGAGGACGACGAGACGACGCTGGAGCTTCTCTGTGACCACCTCGCGGCCGACCGCTTCGGGGTGCTGCCGGCGCCGACCGCTTCCGACGCGCTGCGGCTATGCCGCTACAACCACCCCGACCTCCTCCTGCTCGACCTCGGACTGCCCGATGCCCACGGCCTCGACGTCCTGCGCGAGATCCGCCAGGCCGACGGGGTCGAGGCCCGCTTCGACCCACGCCTGCCGGTGATCGTCCTCACCGGGCGCGGCGGCGCCACCGACACCGTCCGCGGTCTGGAGAGCGGGGCGGACGACTACCTGACCAAGCCGTTCCGCTACGGCGAGCTGCGCGGGTGAGTTTCAGGTATCCGATTTCACTTTTGTAGAGCCAAAAATCATCGAAAACTGCAGTCTCAATATGCCTGATTGACCGGACTTTCGGTCGGGTTTCACGCCTGGCACTCTGCGAAATAAACGAAACGTGGCGCGACGGCCCTCGAGTGGCAAGCGCGAGCAGGGCTTATCGCCCTACCCGCGTGAACATCACTGAAGGAAGCCGCGCTAAGCGGCTTGGGATTGGCCTGGCGGGCCGGTGCTCGTAGTCCGTGCCTTGCCCGCTGTCCGCGCGCTGCTTGAATTGCCGCGAGCTCGCCGGCGCTGCTCCATGGCGAGGGAGTGCATGATCGAGTAGATCAGGATGGCATCCGTATCGACTTGATCTTTGCGGCGGAACCAGCGGACATGACGGTTGAAGCGGAAGCGATCGGAGAGGGCAGCGTTGAGTCCCTCGTTGTGGCTGAAGCGCTTATTGCCGTAGACCTCGGCGAGCGGGTCGTTGTACGTCAGCGGATTGCCGAAGGAGTAGTCGGCGTGCTCCTGCTCGCCGGGCATGATCCGGACGAAGCCGGCTTGGCCCTTGCGACCCACGTTTTGCACCTTTCGCCAGGTTCCGGCAGTGATCGAGATGTGCCCGCAGTTCTTGCAGTCACCGACGGTTCGAACGACGGAGCGGCCCCCGCGCAATCCGGTCTCCTTCCAAACGTGGCCTTGGCCGCAGCGGCAGGAGATCTCGTCGTGACCGTTCGCCTGCCAGGCCGGGTAATCCTCGATCAGTAAGCGCATCTCGTCGTGCTTCTTGGCATTGCGTTTCGACTTCGGCGAGTCGCCATGGCTGACCTTGTGGATCCGCTCGACCATCCGGGCGTTCCGAGCTTCGCGGCGTAGGACTTTCGAGTTGAAGGCGCCGTCAGCGAGGAGCACGTTCAGCTTGTTGGTCTCGAGGTAGGGCAGGGCGCCCCGCTGAAAGTCGCGAATCAACCGCGTTCCAGCGCGGGCCTCGCTCTCATGCAGCGCCACGGTTTCGGCTGCAACCGGCAAGCCGCTGAGCGTGGTCAGGATGACGTGGTTGAAGCCCTGGCCCGCCTTGTCCCTACCAGCCTTCTCCGGGACGTAGCCGCCGTCCCAGCACGTCACCTGGTCGCGGTTGACGACCTTGCCGGTTCTCGGGTCACGGCGCGGGCAGGTGTAATGGGTCTTCACTGACGTCCCATCAAGCGCGAGGAGACGAGCCTCCTCGCGGAACTCCGGGAAGTCGATCAAGTGCTCGCGGATCAGCCGTTTCAACAGGCGTTGGTAGGCGCCGCGCCGACGCCTCTCACCGAAGCGCCGGCGATGCCGTGACAGCGTTGCCTCGGAAGGGACGCCAACGCGGAGCTTCCGGACGCGGTTCGGGTTCGTCTCCCGATGCTTGTCGAAACCCAAGATCCGCCGGGCATCCGCACCACGATCACCAGCAAGGCGATCCCGGGCCTCCTTCACGGCCCGCAATCCACAGAGCCGTTGATAGACGAAGACGGCCTCGCACTCCCAGGCCGAGTAAAGCGGGTTCGCTCCGCGCTTCCCGCCCCGCCGGCCACGCGCTGCATCGAGCTTGTCGAGTACCGCGCCGATCTCATCCTTGAACGCCTGGGTCCCAAGGACGATCTGCGCCAGCTCGCCGTCGCTCAGGCCCTTCAACTCGGCCCGCGACTGCGCGTAGGGAACCACCATCTTCTCAGGCGGTTTAGGCAGGTTCCCGAAGCGCACGCGCTGCTTCCGCGACGCTGAGGACTGGGCTCGGGTTGCGGCCTGACTCGGGTTGCTCGAAGGTGACTTCCGCACGTTCTCTCCGCATTGAACGTACGGCGAAATGGCGGATTTCCCGGACCTAGAGCCAAATCGGCGGGACCTCTTGCCAGTTGGGCCTTCGAAACCAAAGGGAAAAGAACCGAGATTGGGGCCGATCCGCCGTAGCTTCTGAGCGTGTTCCTTCTCAACCGCGAGCCAAAGAGATCAAAGGAGCAGCAAGGCGCCGTGGCTGCTCTGCGATCCCTTTTCGCGGAGCCTGGCCAGCTAAGACATTTCGGTTGGCTTGGAGAGGACTGCTACGTCATTTACGACCAAATGTCAGGCGACGGCATCGGCTTCCTCATCGCCCAAGACGGCAAGACGAAGCGCCTAGATCCGCTTCCCGAACCTCTCCGGGACCGGGTTAGAGTCTCGGCGCATGGGCATCCCGGAGATAGTGGCGGCGGCAGTCGCCGTCCTCACCCTGATCCTCGGTAGGGGCTTCATGACTACTGCTTGGCATCGTCGCCCGAAGATCCTGATTTCCACTTTTCACCAAGCGATAGATGGCGAGTACCAAGTCTCAGCGACGATCGCCAACGCTGGCGACGACCCGCAGCATCTTGAAGAGATCCACCTCGTGCCAGTGCGGGCGCGACAAAGGAGGCCGGCGGCGCCAGGGTCGGAAGACCCCATTGAGGTCGATCTTCCTCCACGTGGGCGTCCGGCTAAAACGACTTTCACGATCCCGAATGACTGGGTTGGCGACCGCAGCGACTTTTACGTACGGGCCAAAATCTCATCCCGGCGGAAGCCGTTTCGCTCCAAGAAACAGTCGATAGACCAAGCCGTGGTCAACGTCCTGGAAATCTCCTGAGGGCCCCTGTTGATACCTATTCGTGTGCTGGGGATGGGAGGCAGGACCACTATCTGTTCTCCTCCGTTCATCGCTCGAGGCGGGCCAATCGGGACGGATTTAGGTCAGCGTCCATCAAGGCGATTTCCAGCTCACGTAAGCGGGTGCTGTCGATGATCCGAAGCTGAATCCCCGGTGGCCCTCCAACGGCGGAATAGACGCGGTACCCGAGGACCGTCCCCCTCTGCACGCAGAGCTTTTCCTCGATTGGGGGCAGGAGGAGATGCGCGAGATTGTCGAGGTCCTTACCGCGCACCTCTTCTCCCCGCACGGCGATGTCGAGGGCCACGAAACCTTGGAGACGGAAGACCGGGGCGCGTTGCAGCGAAATGGTCGAGAGCTTGATCTCGCGCCTCCTCCCACGAGGCGCTGTGGCCTTTTGCCCGCACCCTCAGAGGAAGGGTCAGCATCGAGCCGGAGCGCCCACGTAGGAAGCGATGGAACCTCGGCAGCGGAATGAATCTGTGGATGCCCTCGGTGACATTCGGCAAAGGTCCGGGCCGATCGATGTCGACCAGGAAGCCATCACGAAGCTTCTGCTCCTCAAGGTGCCGAACCAGGGCTGAGGGGCCCTCTCCCGATTCGTGCTGGTCTCGCCTCCGCGCATTGATCAGGTTGACCTCGGCACGGGGCCCCCAATTTCCCCGCCACGGAGAAGGCCCTCGACGCCACCAGGAGTCGCGATATGCCCGGTCATAGCGCTCGGTGTAGAGCTCGAGCTTCTCGACCTCGACGAAGACTGCTGCTTTCGCTTCCACATCTGCAGAGGAAGAGGCGCCGGCCATCCATGGATGGTCCCAAGGGGCCTGATTGACATGAGATGCTCGACCTGGCGATCATCCACGTACGTGATTCCCCTGAGAGCATCGAGGTACGCCTTGACTACCGGTGGCAGCTGTGGATTGCCGCCGCTCTCCAGGCCATAGATATGCAGCGCTACTGAGGCCGGCCCGACAAGGGGGCTGAACCCATGATGAGAGGCTTCCGCTATCGCTGCGGCGCGAAAAGCGCATTCAAGATCAGCTGCTTGCCGTTTCTGCTTCCGGTTCGTCCCCTTGCGCAGGAGCCGATCGCTCTCGTAAAAGAACAGGAAATGGTTGGACTCCTCCTCCATCTGGTGCATCGGTAGAGCAAACCACGAAGCAGCAGTCGGGAACGCCTCCCGCCGCTCAGCACCTATCGGCGAATCATTGACGGCAGGCCCATGCCGCCAGGAAAGTACATCTCGAGGGCGCCGCGCCGCTGAGCCTCTTTGAACGCGTAGTACAGGTCAATCGTGGGGCGGTCAATCTCGGCAGCGACTGTCTCGCCCTCTATCTCACCGCTCCGACTCGCCTCGATCAAGCGCGTCGACACCTCAATGACTTCTTCGGTTAGATCAGCGTCCGGCATCGGCAGAACCATACCCTCGGCCCGCGACGAGCGCTCCTTTCAGTTCGGTCATCGTCGGGACAATTGTGCCGCCGCCAATCAGTTGCGATTGGCGTGGCAAGTGCGGCAGATCTTCGGGCGGCCGCTCTTGATCACTTCCCGCTGCCCTTGAGATTCGCGAGTGCACTTCTCAGCCATTGCGGCCAGAGTGCCCTTGCCTTCGCAGTCCCAGCCGCGAATGCGGCCAAAGTAGCCGGCTGGCCTGAGCGAGCGCCATAGGACTTTGCGAGCTTCCCCGCAGCCAACCCTTCCGTGAACGATTAGAACCGTTGCTTTGTAGAAATCGGGTTCCAAGAAGATTTTCTTCACAACAGGCTGGCAACGCTTGACTTCAGCAGCCTGCGATTGGCTCCCGCCCCAGGAAACAAAGAGCACGGGAATGGCAACAAGCAGGGCGGTTACTGCTAGCCGAGGTCGATTGATCATCTGCGTCTCCCTTCGTAAGTCACCTGGCACCGGAATCGACCCTACAACTTTTGAGGTGTTTTGTCTGCGCAATGTTTCCGCTACGTCGGCTGGTCACTCGAGCATGGTCCCCGGGTCGGCCAGCTCGAACTTCCCGGGCGGGCCGGGTTGTTCCGGCTTCCAAGTGATCCCATCAAGGAGCGCCCCTGGCGGAACTTCCAGCGCAGAGGCGAGCTTGATCAGCGTGTCGATCTGGACAACCCGCTTGCCCCGGATGACCAAGCCGACCTGCGTGCGATGAATGCCGGCGCGCTGAGCCAGGAGCGTCAAGCTCAGCCCTCGCTGCTCTTTGTAGTGGCGCACGTTCGCGCCGAAGCGCTCAGCAACGGCCCGCTTGTCGCTCATCGGTCCTCGCGGATGACGCCTAAACCAGGGAGGCTTTTGGCTGTGGCTTAAAAACGTAGCAGACAGAAGACTTCGCCAAGATGTCTCTAGTCGCTCAGCGCTTCGGTGAAAACCTCTCCCGCTACCGGGAACAGTCGGGGCTCTCCCAAGAAGCGCTCGCTGCTCGTGCCGAGATCCATCGCACGCAGGTCGGGGAGTTGATTCGTGGCAACCAGCTCCCTCGCTTGGACACGCTCATCAAACTCGCCGGTGCTCTCGACGTCACCGTCGCGCAGCTGGTTGAGGGCATCACCTGGGAGCCCGCTGGCCAAAGCGGCAAGTTTCAAGTCGACGCCTCCGGCAGGTAGTTCGAGTCGTAGCGCCGTAGTTGGCGCGCCCGGGTCAGATCTGTGTGCAGCTATCGAGCCGCTGCTGTTGCTAGCTGCTCATCGCGCAGGAATAGGAACGTCCCCAAGACGGCGCAGTGCTGCCCGCCTTCATCTCCGACCGCTCCCAGCGTCCACATCCGCGCGATGGCTCGCGCCATTCGCTGGAGGCGGCCGACGATCTCTTCGAAACCGACCTGGACCATGTCGAGGGGCTCGATTGACTCGAAGTCGGGTCGAGCGATGAGGAGGTCGGTTTCGATCTCACTCCATCGCCGCTTGGGTTCGTTATCAACGTCGAAGGCGCCCTTGAGAAGGCCATCGAGTTGGCTGTAGCGACCGCCGGCGCCGAAATCTCCCAAGACCTCGAGCAGGTGTCGAAGGCCGCTCTCGGACCCGAGGAAGGCCAGGTCGGCCTGGCAGGCTGGCCGGTCGGTGTAGGCCGGGGCCTTGCGCGCCTGATCGGTGAGCTCATCAAGAACCGAGAGCAGGCTATGACTGAGCTGCTTGATCTCTTTCCAATCAGGCCGGCGCCCCGTCGTGTTCCGGGTCACTTCCAAGAGCGTCACCTTGAGGAAGCGCTCAAACCCCGTCGCCAGTTGCTGGAGGACATGGTCCAAATCTGGCTCGCGCTCTTTGCCCTGCAGGGCGATAAGCCCTGCCGAGATCATCTCCATCGCCGACACGAGCAGGTCGGTGATCGCCATGACGTCAGCAGGCGGTAAAGGCTCTCGGCGAGCCGGAGTGAGCATCGACCCAGTGTGCCGCATACGCCGGAGGGGCCGTTGCTGTCTCACGCTTTCCTGAGGTCCGGATTAGCGCCCTACGGTCGACGTATGACAACCATCCCGCTCCACGCACAAGTTGAAGCCGTCACAAACGTCCGGCTGTCGCCAATCGCTGCTGTCATTGGCCTCGGATTGATCGGCCACGCGATCGCTGGGTCACTGGGCGCGGGCATCGCACTGCTTGTGCCTATGACCCTCACGATCATCGACGCGATCATCGACGTATGACTCATCCTTTAGATCGGCGGCGCGGAAGGCAAGGTGCGAGCGTCATCGACGCACTCGGCGAGTGGCCCAGCGTAGATTGCTGACTTTGCGCAGGTCCTGGAGTCTTCCGCTTCGCCGCCGTCTACTCTCGACCACGTGATCGAGAGGATCCCGACGACTGATCTGGTCACTGACCCGGGACTACTGGCCTTCTTCGAGCATCGAGTGAAGAGGACCGCCGATGAGTTCGGGCTTGATCGTGATGGCTGGCCGAGCCCGGCCGTCTTGCACTGGCGAAACAGCGCGCCCGGTCGGTCGATAATCCCGGGTAACCCCTCCGGGTGTTTCATCCATCTCACGAGGGGAGCGGATTGGCATCAAGCGCGATACCAGCTAGCCCACGAGGTCACTCACTGCGTTCTCTGCCCGGACCACCGACCTTTCGAATGGGTCCAGGAGATGTTCGCCGTCCACGTCTCGATACGGGCGCTCTTCGAAATAGGCGAGGATGAGTACGGGAAAGTCGCTCTGGATCGATGTTGCAAGGAAACGGGGGAAGCCAACTTGACCACGCGCGAGATGTGCGAAGCCGATCTCAGCGTTGGCTACCCAGATGGGCTCTACCCGAAAGCCTTCGCTGTCGGCGTGCAGCTGGTCAAGGTTGTCGGCTGGGAGAAGCTCAAGAGGCTTGGATGCCTTTTCGACGCTTATGGCAAGCACGATGTGAGCGCGTGGATAGCCGACCTCCCTCCGGAAGAGCGTGACGGAGTAAGCGCCATCCTCGAAATCTGAGTCTCGTGTGCCTACGCATTGAACGAAAGGGGCGCGAGTGATCGAGGAGAACGAGGAGATTGTCCGGGCTTACTTCGAGGCCCAGGGCTATCTGGTCAAATCGAACGTCCGCTACCAGGACCGGGCATCCAACCGAGGGATGGGCTGGTCTGACGTTGATCTCGTCGTTCAGCACCCGATTAGTGGCGACGCGGCAGCGGTCGAGGTCAAGGGCTGGCACACGGAGGCGATCACCCCGGCCTACCTGAAGGAGTGGCCGCAGCTCTTTCACTTCACGCGCCCGGCAGCCGTCGAAGCCGTCGCCGGCGTCCTCGGGACCGAGGACTTCCGCAAGAGCCTTGTCGTTGGGCGTCTGGGGCCCCAGAAGGCCGCTGAGGTCCGTGCTTATGCCCGCGAGCGGGAGGTCGAAATCCTGACCTTCCCCGAGATCATCGACCTCTTGATTGAGCGGACGCCGCTGAACCGCAGCGCCTCGAGCCAGACCGAGCACTGTGATCCGGGTCCTGAAGGCCTACGGCTACCTCCCGACGACGTAGGAGATGCCTTCGCCCGTTGCCGGTCTTCTGCGCGCCGCCGGGCTCGAGCAGCTCGGGACTGTTCACTGGGGCGAGCCTGTCCCCTTGGATGAGCCGGGCGTCTACCTCGTCTCGACTTCAGAAGATCCGCGCTTCACACCAACCACCGCGACGCTGGCGCCGATCAGCATGGCCGCCGTCGAGGAGCTGCTCGAGGTAAGACCAGAGCTGACCGTCGATGGTCAGCGACCAATGGCGGCTGAGCTCGCCGATCGCCTCAAATCGTTCTGGCTCCCGGAAGAGGCCGTGCTCTACATCGGCCTTGCCGGGACCTCGCTGCGCAAGCGGGTCGGGCAGTACTACCGGACGCCGCTTGGGGCTAGGCGGCCGCACCGGGGCGGCTGGTTCCTGAAGACGCTGACGATCCTGCCGGAACTCTACGTCCATTTCGCCGCCGCCCAATCGCCGACGCGCTCAGAGGGCGAGTTGATCGGGAGCTTCGTCGACGGGGTCTCCGCCGAGGCGCGTGCGGCGCTTCGAGATGCGAGTCGGCCGTTCCCGTTCGCCAACCTCGAGTGGCCGCCTGGAACCCGCAAGAACCACGGGATCAAAGGGGCCAGCGAGCCTCGGCGCTGAGCTCATCGATATACCAAGTTCCGCTTTATGGCATAGCAGGAATTGCTACATGCGGGTTCCGGTCGGGTTGTCTATCAACCGTTGATATACGCCGATATACAAGAAAATAGGACTGCCTCGCATGTTGTTAGGGATAGGCGGTTTGACGCGTCAGCCCGCCGTGCATAGGCTCGTGTTTGGGATGCGGCGCCTTTTCCTCGCAGTGTTGGTTACGAGCTGTCTTGCTCTTGCTACGCCCAGCTTTGCCGCTGGGAGTCGCTTCGACGGCTATGTCGGCGGCGCGGCGTCCGGAAAAAGACACCACTTCGTTGTGGGCGACGGGATCAACCTGGTTTTCGTTGATCGCCAGCGCTCATTCACCCCCTACCGGGTCTGCTGGCATCGCCTGCATCACAGCCACCATCGCTGCTGGCTCGCCGAAACCGGTCGTGCGGGGCATAAGGACCGCATTTTCACGGCGGCCCCGTCCTTCGCCGGCACCTACATCGTCAAC